>Ga0105239_10006834_pt1 | contig 13162 bp, 11 predicted proteins | sample KBSC44metaG_FD_92761 | JGI IMG/M metagenome (GOLD analysis project Ga0105239, IMG submission 92761) | Corn rhizosphere microbial communities from Kellogg Biological Station, Michigan, USA - KBS C4-4 metaG | ecosystem: Host-associated > Plants > Roots > Rhizosphere > Soil | place: Michigan, USA...
AGGACGCAAGGCGCTCGCGTTCGGGCAACAGAAGTTCAACCTGCACGAGGTCGGCAAAGAATTCGAGCCCAAGGCCGATCGGCCCGTCGCGGGATCCGCGGACTTCTGCTTGATCACGAGCGTGCCGATCGCGCGCGTCGTCGATCACCTGCGGGCGTGCAGCGTGCAACTCCTCGACGGTCCAGTTCAGCGTACCGGGGCAAGCGGGCCGATTCTTTCGGTGTACTTTCGCGACCCCGATCTCAACCTGATCGAAGTTTCGAACCATCTCGCCGCGCCGTGACCTCGATATACCTTAGCGTCGACGCACCATGACCACGCACCCCGGCGGCCGCTTCAGCGTTGACGCGGCTGGCGCGCCGGCTTAGGATTACACGCATCCGCGCCGCAAGAGGGCACGTTTTACCGGTTGAAACCCGGGTGCAGCTCTGCGGCGTTTTTGTCGAACCTGCGCCACCGTGATCGCCTTGGCGATTTCGCTCCACTTGAAACGCGCGCGGGCCGACAGTCCTCGCCGGCGGGCGCAGGATCGCGGCACAACATAAAATCTGGAGGAGACATGGGCAGATCCCTGTACGGGCTGATCGCGGCGTCGATCGCCACCGTCACGCTGAGCCTGCCGGCGGCAGCGGCAGATACCATCAAGATCGGACTGGTGAACGAAGCGAGCGGCGCCAACGCCGAAGCCGGCACCTACACGGCGAACGGCGCGCGACTCGCCCTCGACGAGATCAACAAAGCCGGCGGCGTGCTCGGCAAGCAGGTCGAGCTGCGGCTCGAAGACAACCAAAGTACCAATCCAGGCACCGTTCTCGCGTTTTCCAAACTGGTCAGCGAAGGCGAGCTCGCCGGGATCATCGGACCAATTCGCAGCACCCAGATTCAAGCCGCTTCGCCCACCATCGCGAAGGCCGGCATCCCCACCATGATCGGCGGCACCGATCCATCGCTCACGCACGTGAACAATCGCTGGGTGTTTCGTTGCCGACCCAACGACAGCTTCTCTTCTCTGGTGATATCCGACTTCGGTGTCAATACGCTCAAGCTGAGGAAATGGGCGATCGTACATTCGACCGACGCGTTCGGCAGCGGCGGGAAGGACGCCCTTGTGAGTGCGCTCAGCAAGCTGGGTGTCACGCCGGTGCTGGTCCAAGGCTACACCAACAACTCACAGGACTTCACACCGATCGTTCTGGCCATCAAGAAATCCGGCGCCGACATCATCGGAACCTACATGACCAACTCGCCCGACGTGGGCATCTTTGCAAAGCAGCTTCGGCAACTCGGCATCAGCGCGCAATGGGTCGGATCGCCTTCCGTGGTGACCGATACCGCGATGAAGCTCGCGGGTACCGCGCTGAGCGGCGTGTACGGCATTGCCGACTTCACCCCAGGCGCCAGCGCCGAAGCCAAATCGTATGCGGAAAAATACAAAACCCGGTACAAGACCGACGCCGACGTCTACTCGAGCTGGGCCTATGACGCGATGCACATCGTGGCACTCGCCATCAACAACGCGAAGAGCACGAAGCCCGACGATGTGCGTAAAGCGATCCTCGACATTCGCGGCTACAAAGGGGTGGAAGGGACTTACGCCTTCGACGAGAACGGCGATGGCCTGCGCGGCTACAACGTCGTGAAGAACGAGGACGGCAAGATCGCGTTCATCAAGCACATCGACTTCTCCGAGAAGAAATAGCCACGCTGTTTGAGCAGAACCTGGACGGCGTCCGCAAGACGAAAGCACAGCAAGGGAGGCAGCGGCCGTGGAAGTGCTGGCCAACAACCTACAGGTCCTGTTCCAGGGGCTCGCACTGGGTAGTATCTACGCGCTGGTCGCGCTCGGCTTCGTGCTGATCATCCGCGCGACCAACGTCGTGAATTTCGCGCAGGGCGATTTCGCGATGCTCGGCGGCTACGCGATGGTGCTGTTCCTCGTCGGCATGCCCGGCAACCCAGAGCTCCACCTTCCGGGCTTCGAGATGCACCTGCCGTACTGGCTCGCGATCGTGCTCGCCGCTGGCGTAATGGCGATCATCGGCGTTGCGTTCAACTACGGGGTCTACTATCCCCTGCGCAACCGGCCGTTCCTGCCGGTGCTGATCAGCACGCTCGGCGCTTCGATCTTTCTGCAGAACACCATCCTTGCACTGTTCAATCCGCAGCCGAGGCCGCTCGACAAGCTGATCAACATCGACGGCGTCACGATCGGCGGCGTGTTTCTGGACAGCCAGTATCTCGTGATCCTGGTGTTCACGATCCTCGCGGTCGCATTTCAGTATTTCTTCTTCGAGCACACGCTGATCGGCAAAAAGCTGCAGGCCACCTCGCAGGATAAGGACATGGCGCGGCTGCTCGGCATTCCCGTGACATGGATGATCATCATCACGTTCGTCTACAGCTCGGTGCTGGGCGGCATGGCTGGGATTCTCGTCGCGCCGATTCTGTTCGTCTCGATCGGCATGGGCTCGACGATCGCGCTGAAAGCCTTCGCTGCGACCATTATCGGCGGATTCGGCGATGTCGCCGGCGCAATCGTCGGCGGCATCATCATCGGGGTGATTGAGAGCTTTGCGGCGTACTACATCTCGGTGCCGTACAAGGACGCTTACGCGTTCCTCGCACTGTTCCTCGTCCTGCTGTTCCGTCCGCAGGGGATCTTCGGCGAGAAGGTCTCGGAAAAAGCATGAACGACGCCACCACTAAACCGGGCGCAGCCATACCCGCAAAGCTCGTAGTCAGCCAGAGCAATGCTCTAAATCTGGTGGTAATCGCCGTGTGCGCGATCGCGTTCCCGCTGATTCCGTACGCGTTGCACGTCAGCGATTACGTCCTCAACATCTTCATGAACTCGGTGACCTACGCCATGGCCGTGCTCGGCATGGTGGTGGTCCTGGGTTACGCGGGCCAGATCAATCTCGCGCAGGCTGCGTTCTTCGGCATCGGGGCCTATGCAGTGGGGCTCGGCACGATGGCCTGGGGTCTGCACTTCTGGCTGTCGTTTGCGCTCGGAATGGGCGCAGCCGCGATCGCCGGACTGGTGCTCGGCCTGACGACGCTGCGTCTCGGCGGCCATTATCTGGCCATGATCACAATCAGCTTCCAGCAGATCTTCGATCTGGTGCTCGTGAACTGGATCGAGGTCACTCACGGGCCGGACGGCATTCCGGGCATCGAAACGCCCACGTTGTTCGGCTTGCATCTGACCGACAAGCGCGCCTACCTGTTGTTCTGCGCGGCGGTGCTGTATCTGTTGCTCTGGTTCGTCTGGTGGTTGCCGAAGACACGGCTGGGTCGCGCAATGCGTGCCGTGCGCGACAACGAGCTCGCGGCCGAGACGATCGGCGTCCATACGCTGCGCACCAAGGTGATCGCCTTCACGATCTCGGCCGTGCTCGGCGGCATCGGCGGCGCCCTGTACGCTGCGGGCTTCAGCTACATCAGCCCGGACAACTTCAACTTTCTGCGCTCGGTCGAGTTTCTGACTGCGGCGCTCTTGGGTGGTGTGTCATCGCCGTTCGGAGCTGCGCTCGGCACCGTGCTGATCGTGTTGCTCCCGGAATGGCTGCGCTTCCTGAAAAGCCTGTACCTCGCGGTCTACGGCCTGGGCGTGATTCTTATCATGGTCTTCATGCCGGAAGGCATTTGGGGTCTGTTGCGCGGCGCCTTCCACCGCGTCAGCAAGCCAAGAGTCCCAGTGGTCACATCGGTTGCGCCGCTCGACTTTGCGGTGAAGGAGCCGGGTGACCGCCCCATTCTCAAGCTGACCAATCTGCAGAAGCATTTCGGCGGCCTGAAAGCCGTGGACGGCATCGACATCGAAGTCGCACACGGCACCGTACACGCGCTGATCGGACCGAATGGCTCAGGCAAGACGACGTCACTCAATGTCGTGAACGGCATCTATCGCCCGACCGCCGGCTCGATCATCCTCGACGGTGTCGACGTGACGCAGATGAAGCCGCACGCGCGCGCCGGACTCGGCATGGGCCGCACGTTCCAGAACATTCGTCTGTTCCCCACCATGACCGCGCTCGAGAACGTGATGGTCGGCGGACAGCGCGACAACAATCCGATTCACGACGGACGCGATGCCCTCGTCGCACGCGCGCTGTCAGCGCTCGATTTCGTCGGTATTCTCGACCGCGCGCACGCCATCGTGCGCAATCTGCCTTACGGTCACCAGCGTCTCGTCGAGATCGCGCGCGCGCTGGCCGGTCACCCGAAGCTGTTGTTGCTCGACGAACCCGGTGCGGGCCTGAACCAGACCGAGAAACAGGAGCTGGTCGCGCTGCTCAAGCGATTGCGCGGACACGGCCTGACGATTTTCCTGATCGATCACGACATGGGTGTGGTAGAAAAGCTGTCGGACAAGATCACCGTGCTCAATTTCGGCAAGAAGATCGCAGAAGGCGCACCGCAGGAAGTTCTGCGGCATCCGGATGTGATCGCTGCGTATCTCGGCGAAGGACCCACCACCAATGCCGCTGCTCGAGCTTAAGAAGGTATCCAGCGCCTACGGCAGCGTCGAAGCGCTGCGCGGCGTGAGCCTGCACGTCGACCAGGGCGAGATCGTCACGCTGCTCGGCGCCAACGGCGCGGGCAAAAGCACGACGCTTCGCACGATCTCGAGCTTGATCAAGCCTACCAGCGGTGAAGTCTGGTTCGAAGGCAGGCGCATCGACACGCTGTCGCCCGAAGAGATCGTGCGCATGGGCATCTCTCACGTTCCGGAAGGACGGCGGATCTTTCCCGGGCTGACCGTGAAAGAGAACATCATGCTGGGGGCAACCAGCCGCGGACATCTTTCCAAGCACCAGATGGCGAACGACGTCGAGGAGATGTTCGGCATTTTTCCGGACATCAAGCGCTTCGAGAATTCCCTTGGATGGACGCTATCCGGTGGCCAGCAGCAGATGCTCGCGGTCGCGCGCGGCTTGATGGCGAAGCCGAAGCTCCTGCTACTCGACGAGCCTTCGCTTGGACTCGCACCCGTGATCGTGCAGCAATTGTTCGCCACCATTCGCATCATCCATGGACGCGGTACCACCATCTTGCTGGTGGAGCAGAACGCACACATGGCCCTTTCGGTAGCAGCGCGTGGCTATGTCCTGGAAACCGGCAGCATGACGGTCGAAGGAACCACAGCGGACCTGCTCGACAACGAAGAAGTCCGCGCCGCTTATCTCGGCGGTCACGCCGCCTGATCCGGACCGCGAGCGCCGGTCGGCGCTCGTGTATTGGCTCGTAGCATTTAACACTTCCGGTTTTGGTCGACCTCGTACGCAAGGCCGCGCTAAGATGGCGTTGGAGACCGCTGTACCCAAAAACTGGAGGAACACCTCCATGCTGGACGAACTTATAACGAGTCCCGGCTATCGGGCGTTCGTAAATTATCTGTTGCTACCTGAAACACTCTTGGCCGTGCTGCTACCGGGCTTGCTGTCGCTCGGCATTCTGGGTTTCTACGAGCGCATGGGCAGAATCTCGGATCGATTGCAGTTGATCTGGATTCTGATTCTTCCCATTGCCTATTACTGCGCGCGCTGGGACTCTTCGCCTGAAGGCGACAGGCTCTACACGTACAGCGCTTTTTCGATCGCCTGTCTCGTGTTGCTATTCCACCGCATCTATGTGCCGCCTGCACTGGCTTACGCGCTTACGTTCCTGTCGTTATGGTGGGTCGACGTGACGCGCGCTCTGTGCAGAACGCTGGAGTGCGACATACCGTTGTCGCAGTTCTACGTGGGCGTCGGCGGCGCGGGGATGCGAGACGCGCTGTTCCTGCTGCCGCTGATGACTGCAGCCGCGGTTGCCTACGGAGCAAGTCGGATCGAGCGACGAGGCGAGCGGCTGGCGTTGCTTTGAGAGCATGCTCCCCCTGCCGCCTGAGTCGTCGATTGAAGCATTGGCCGAGCAGCTTGCCTTTCAGCAGAGCCAAGCCTTGCTGGACGAGATCGTCCTGAACCGTGCCATTGGGCGTCAGGTGATCGATGACATGCGGCAGGAAATTGGCCAGCCCATTCGCGGAATCGGCGTGACCAATGCCCAGCAGTTGCGCGACGTCGCCAGCCGTCCCCATCGGCCGGAGCCTCGGGTATAATTCGCGCTCTTTCGGGGGTCACTAGCTCAATTGGTAGAGCAGCGGACTCTTAATCCGTTGGTTCGCGGTTCGAGTCCGCGGTGGCCTACCAACCCATCCGAAAAGCCTTGATCGGCGGGCGCTTCCGGGCTCCTGAGATGGTACGTCACTGGGAGTGACGGACGCCATCGCGCAACAGCAAGTGCCAGGGCAGCGATGCCTGCAACAGTGTGGGCGCGCTACTTCGAAGCTGAGGAAGTAATCGAGCACGCCGCGCAAGCCTGCGGCGGCTCAGCTCATTCGTGAAATCTCCGAATCGAAGGTCTCAGGGTCGCAAAACGCAGCAATCGAGTTGCCTGAGAATTACGTGACGATTCTGGTGCGGATTAGGTCATAGGGCTAGATCGCGGCGCCTCGGCAATCAACCAAAGATGGCGAAGCGTGATTGTGCTCCTTTGACCCATAATCACAGGAGCACTGCGAATATGACGTGTTTCGGCAATATCGGACACGAATTCATTCATGGCATTCACGGCCACGGTCGGTAGGTCAGATACACCAAGCTCAATACCGATCGCTTTGCCGTCCTTGCCCGTGCGCGTGAGGTCTCGTGCTTGTCGAGTACATATGCGATCATACCGGCGTGCGGCATTCTCCAAGCGTACCGGCCGGTCGTGAAGCGCTCAATGCCGTTTAGCCTGTACAGGTCCATACCACGGGTCCTATCGAGCACTTTGCATTCGAAGAATAGCGCGTCGTACTGGTCATCCGCGATTCCGCGGCGAGGATGAGCCGGGTAGATCGTGAGATCGGGCGACTGATCGATCGACGCACCGTAGCAGTCGCGCTGTTTAGAGTCACGGGTTGGAACGCCGAAGAATGCCGAACCGAAACCACGTGGGCGATTCTCGCGTCGCATTGCGACCAACTCCGTCCTTAGCTGATCAGTGATCGTGTCCTCGTCACCCGCATGAATCAAGATGGAATGGTCGCGAAGCATACGCCGCCAAGCTTCGCTCATTGCCCGATCGACCACTGCCACTAGCTTCTTGCTCCATGCTGGATAACAATCCAGCGAAACTGGCGGAACACCGATATTGGAAAAGGGCACGGTTCGCTTGAGTCCCTACTCCAAGGACCCGTCGCCCTGGAGCCACTCTAACGCCAACAGCCGCGCCTGAGTTTTGGTCCAATAGCGTCGTTGATCCAAGTAGCCGACGCGCGCGCTGCCATCTGGCAGGTGCACAGTGACTCTGGACGCCCAATAGGTATCGGCAACTGCCGTCAATTGTGATGACTCGCGACTCGCCATGGCGAGAAGAGTCGAATCCAGTCCCGATTGCCGTCCAATTTGGACATACCGCCATCCGGAACTCCCGTAGTCGTCCTCACTGAGAATGCGTGTCGGCTGACCCTCGCTCTCTATGAACGGCTCCACGAGGCTGTTGAATGCATCAGCAAAAACTGCACGCTCTTGCGTTGTCGTTGGCCTGTTTGATTCCTCTGTACTCGCGTTAAATGGTAGCTCGGACTGTAGCGTGTCTTGCACGAGTTGGCGGTCCCAAGACGCCAGGTCATATATATCGAATACGATGCGATCGACTTCATCCCAGCACAGTTCGCGTCTCCGCAAACGAACCGCTAGCGCATCGACTGCAGCGCGTTGCTCGTGAGTGAGGCGCTCTGGGTCGACCAAAGGAAAGCGCTCCAAATCCGACTGTAGGATGGAATCTCGCTCTACGCCAAACTTTGGACTCGTAAGCAAGTGGAAGTAGAGGAGCAGGTCGCTATAGGACAACACATACAACAGATTCATGACTGGTCGAAGCTCGGGCAGGCCGGCTACCGACAGTCCAAGGAAACTCTCGCTATAAGCAGTGTCGGACTCGCAGAATAAGGCCCCGCGCTGGGATCTATCGCTGTGGGGCGATTCTCGGAACAGTATTAGAGGGCCCTTGAACACTCCGGGCGCTCGCGGCCACTGGACCTCTTGGTGCGCGAAAACTTCCGCGCCGTGGCCTGACACTTCGAACGACATGTCGGGCCTTGCTATCGGTAAGCCAAGCAGATGCTTCGCGCTACGGGTCCGCCTCACGGGTTGACCGAGCTGAAATCCGCTAGAGAACCGAAGCCCATGACGTTTCAGCTGCTCTCCCAGCGGGATGACACTCATGGTTTGAATGCGCCGTAGGAGCTCGGCGCCGAGCAATCCCCCTTTGTACACAGCCTTGAGTGCGAAAAGATCTTCTTGCACCGACTCCGTTGAGATAGGAAGCGCTGCTTGGGCATCGATACGGAACTGACCGATACTCGATAGACGTGGCTCATTCTTCGGGCTGACAAAGTAGAAGCTGTCACCGGTAGTGCTAGCTTCATTGCGTGCGACCAAAAGCACGAAGGGAGCCGAATTGGTGGGCCATACGCGGGGGTCGTGGCGCAAAGCTGCAAAATTCATCAGTCCCGTTACACGCATCGAACGAAAGAGATGTCTGCGCAGCTCGAAGGACTCCGGCTGGAACATGATTCGCCCATGCAAGGCGAACCCGAGCGCACCCTTCGGCTTTGCCCACCGTGTAGCCGCCAGCAAGAATGCAATGTCCGGAGAACCATAGCCGCGCTCGAGGGGCTGAGCCAGCTCCCGCGCGGTCAGTTTCCGCATCCGTCATCAACCGCACGAGCACTCGGTTCAGAGCTTCTTTATTTTTGCCCTTGAAGCCCGTCCATGGCGGATTGCCCACCACTATGTCAAAGCGATGCTGGAACTGATGTATGACGGCGTCGGCTAGACTGCCGACTTCTGCATCCTGACTGTCATGACCTAGCGCTGCAGGATCCACAGGATGTAGGACTGTGCCGATAAGCTTGTGGAACTTAAGATCGGTCAGAGGACTCGGCTTCGGATCGAGCTCGAGAGCCGCCAAGTACAGGCTGAGAGCAGTGATGTTCAGCGCATCCCGATTGACATCGAAACCGGTGAGTTGCGTCATCAAGATCTCTCGGATCACCGATCGTGTCGGTCGGATAGCCTTCGTCTGCCACCGTTCGGCAACCAAGCGGCGAAGCGCGAGCACGAGGAACACTCCCCCTCCGACAGCGGGGTCAAGTACCTTTGCCTTATGCGCTGGTGCAGATTCAACGGCACTGAATGCTCCATCAATTACGACCTCGGCCAGTCTTCTGGGGGTGAAATGGATGCTTGTAGCCCGCGCCAATTCCGGCACGAACTCGTGAGCAAAGTCTTCATAGACTTGGCTCAGGACATCCACCGGCACATGACGGAAGAGAATCCCACCCCAATCAAGCGGCAACTGTCCACCCTCGGCGCGATATTGGATATTGGTCAAGTGCCGGCACACTTCAGCCAAATCATGAGGAGCGAGCGAGTGCAAGATGGCACGGTCTTCCTCGCCGAACGAAAGCAAGTCGCCGTTGAACGTGCGGTCCATCCAAGTGCAGACCTGCAGGAGGTTAGACTCTGTCGAAAACACGTCAACTAACTTGATCGCACCCTTGGCAATCAAAGGAACGTCTTCTTCGATGACAATGGCCCGGTCCGCGAGGAATCGGAAGAACAGCGCGCGCCCCACGAGAGCTATTGTCTGCTGTACCGACAGTGCTGGTGTTGCGCGTCGGATGCCTCCTGCAGCTTCTGTCAGCAGACGGAATAGAAGTGCCTCAAGCCATTGGTTGTGGGGGTCGGATTGGCGGGGCTTAGAGGACTCTAATCCGACTACCGCGCCACTCAGAAGTCCGCGTAGCATGGCTGCGTTAGCACCGCTTCCGCTCGACAATGCAATCGGCGGAATGCCGGCAAAGATTCCAACGGGATACACATCGATACGGCCAGGCCGCACTACAGCGAGAAACCGCCCGTCCGAGCGGCAGGCCAGTACCCGAATCAACTCCCCTAGCCGTGGCGGGGCGTGTCCAGGGTCACCTAAGCGATCGCGTCGAACAACATAGAGATACGGCTGCCCCGCGGACTCGATCACGGCGTCCGGCAACGCTGAAGTCGACAAGTCGCTATACGCACCGACGAGATCCATATATCGAACGTGCCGTGGCGTCGCAACCTGATCGAAACGAACGAGGCTGCCCGGCGCTACCCCGGCAGCTTTGAGCTCCTCGTATAAGTCATCTTGCTGCATTGGTTGAATCTGGTCGAGGCTCCATCGGCGGTCTCACGCGTTTGACCGCCGCCCGGCGGGTATTGCCATAGGGCCAAGGTCGAGGTTTCGCTGGTCGTCGGCATCCAGTTGATCGCCTAAGAGGTACTGATCAACTCGCCGAAAGATCCCCTCCAGAGGTAGTACAGTCCCTTGCAACACACTCGACGGGCCATCTATGTACTGCACGCTGACCAGGTCGGGGACCACCACCAAACGCGCTTCGTCGGACACGGAGCGGGGCCCGATCATCGCTCGACGGATCTCGGGAACCAGCTTCGCAATTGCGTCGCGGCGCAAACCGCAGCGGTTTTCGAGTTCACAGCACACCGCAATCACCATTAGATCGTGACGAGTGTACTCACGAGCGATTCTCTCGGCCGAGCCCCGGATCGAGTACCCAGGCAAATCTTTCATCAAGCTTCTAAGACGGTGCCGTGAGAACCCAGTCACCTGCACAAGATCGGCTGACGTGATGCGGCGAGGAACCATTCGGACAGATAGTGAACGCAGTTCTGCGTTATGTCAACGCAGAACTGCGCTCCCTTGACGCGCAAGCATTCTATGTCCCTCCCACGTGGCGGAACCTGGGCGTGTGGTCGGGTTCATTAGCTTGTGTAACCTAGAAAAGAAATGAGCCCGGCCCCGTCCTCTCCGTTGGTTCGCGGTTCGAGTCCGCGGTGGCCTACCAACCTCCCCAGCAGTTTACTTTCCTCGAGCGGCAGCAGGCGGCCACGCCCGGCTCCGCTACAATTGCGCAGCCCGCCACGCGGGAGACACGTACAGCCAGATCTTGGAGGAATGCATGAGCGTTTTTACGCCTGAGCAGCGCCAGGCCTATGAGCAGGACGGGTTCGTCCTGGTGAAGGGTTTGTTCGATTTCACCGAGGCGGGGCTGTTGCGGACCGCGATGGAAACCGATCCGCAGGTTCGCAGCAATCTCTACGATCGCCTCGACGCCGCCGGCAAAGCCACCAAGATGGTGACGTGGAACCATCCCGGTGACAGCGTCTACGGATTGGCAGCGCGCAGCCGGCGCGTGGTCGATTCGATGGAAGACATCCTCGGCGGTGAGGTGTACCACTACCACTCGAAGTTGACAGCCAAGGAGCCGTTCGAAGGCGGTGCCTGGGAATGGCATCAGGACTACGGCTACTGGTACAACAACGGGTGCGTCTATCCGCTGATGGCAAGCGTGATGGTCGCGCTCGACACCTGCAATCGCGAGAACGGTTGCCTGCAAGTGGTCAAGGGGTCACATCTGATCGGCCGCATCGATCACGGCGTCATGACCGGGAATCAGGTTGGTGCGGATCCGCGTCGCGTCGAAGAGATCCTCAAGCGCCATGAGATCGTCTACGCCGAGATGGAAGCCGGCGATGGCCTGTTCTTCCACTGCAATACGCTGCATCGCTCGGACCAGAATCGCTCGCCCAACCGTCGCTGGACCGTGCTGTTCTGCTACAACGCCGCGCGCAACAATCCATACGTGGCGCACCATCATCCGTCCTACACGCCGCTTGCCAAGGTGGCGGATAGTGCGATCAAGGAAGCTGGATTGAAAATGGCCAGTGGCGCGCAGGAAAATTTCATGAACCGCGCCTACACGCCGCCCGAAATCAAAACCAAGCTGGCGGAGGGCGGGATTCAGCCGCGCTAGAAAATCCTAACGGTCGATCGCACGTAGGATGCGAAGCGCGGCACACGCCGCGCCGTAGCCGTTGTCGATGTTCATGACCGTGAGTCCCGGCGCGCAACTCGCGAGCATCGCGCTCAACGCGGAATTTCCCCCGCTCGCCACCCCATAGCCCACTGACGTGGGCACACCAATGATCGCACTGCCCACGAGTCCGCCGAGGACCGTGGGCAGTGCGGCGTCCATTCCCGCAACGGCGATCACAACCGGCATGCGGCGGACCTCGTCGATGCGATCCAACAAACGCCACAAGCCCGCCACACCCACGTCGGTGATCTCCACGTTCGCAGCACCGTAGTAGCGCAAGGTACGGGCAGCCTCGCGGCTCACGAAGATGTCCGACGTACCGGCCGCGATCACGGCCACACGCGGTTCGCCCAGGAGCTCGTGCGGCGCGCCGAAATAACCCGTGCGCGAGATCGGCTCGTAGTCGATGCGTGCACGATGTCCCTCGGGAAGCTCGGCAAACTGCTCCGGGGCGAGGTGCGTCAGCAGCAGTCGCAGCTCTTTTTGCTGCGCCTGGTCCAGAATCTGGCGCAAGTGAAGCTGCGACTTTGCTGCGCAAAAAATCGCCTCGTCGAAGCCCAGGCGTTCCGTGCGCTGCAGGTCGAGCTTGAAATCGGGGTTAAGAGACAACTTTGATGTTGTGCAGGAAGGCGCTGCCCACGCGATAGGGCGCAAAGCTGACCGTATAGCCGAAGCCCGCGCTCTCGAAGAGACGGCGCACTTCGGCACCGAGCGATTCGCGCCGATCCTCGGTTAGTGCTGCGAGAGCGTTCTCGTCCAGCTCCACGACAACACCTCGGGCGCGCACGCGGCAGCGCACCGTCTTCGGCTTGATTGCGCGCTCGACCAGGCGCTCGGTCTCATGCACGCGTCCAAGCATGACCGGATCGATCGCGATCCCGGTTTCAATGCGACTGGACAGACACGGAGAAGCCGGCAGCTCAGCGACATCGCCAAGGCCAAGATGGCGCGCGACAGCTCGCACTGCCCGCTTGTCGATCCCGGCTTCCACGAACGGATGACGCACGTTGTGCTCCTGCGCGGCAATCAAGCCTGGGCGATATTCGCCCAGATCATTCAGGTTGGTGCCGGAAACGATCTGGGCAGTCGTATGCGGCCGAATGGCGCCGTACAGGCTGGTCTTGCAATAAAAGCAGCGATTCAGCGGGTTCTTCATGTAGTCGCCGCTGTCGAACTCGCCGGCGTCGATGA
>Ga0105239_10006835_pt1 | contig 13162 bp, 13 predicted proteins | sample KBSC44metaG_FD_92761 | JGI IMG/M metagenome (GOLD analysis project Ga0105239, IMG submission 92761) | Corn rhizosphere microbial communities from Kellogg Biological Station, Michigan, USA - KBS C4-4 metaG | ecosystem: Host-associated > Plants > Roots > Rhizosphere > Soil | place: Michigan, USA...
CAACCCACCGCCAGCCCGACCACCATCGCGACCAGCACGGTCATCCAGACCTGGCCCGGATTGGCCTTGGCCGTGGCCGCGGACGCCATTGCCGACACCGCGATCACGCTTCCGACCGAGAGGTCGATGCCGCCGGTGAGCACGACGAGGGTCTGGCCAAGTGCGATCAGAGCGAAGGGAGCGGCGGCGACCAGGATGGTCACCAGGTTCTCGGGGGTGCTGAATCGTGCACTGCGGTAGGAGAAGTACATGATCACCAGCAACATCACGATGACCATCGAGTAGCGCAACGCCACCCCGGACAACCACTCCTTCGACAGCAGCCGAACGGGTTCGCCGGTGGTAGGCGACGCGACGACCGTCACGCCGTCGGGCGGCAGGTGTTCGGCGGTCGGGATGGTCACGATGCGGCCTCCTTGTCAGGCGGTGAGGTGTCTAGTGCGGTCGCCATGCGGAAGACGGATTCCTGTACGGCGGGGTGGTCGAGGGCGTCGCGGTCCAGTTCTCCGACGAGAGCTCCGCCGCGCATGACGAACGCCCGGTGCGACAACCCGACGATCTCGGGCATGTCCGACGAAGCCATCACCACGGCCATGCCCGCTGCCGCGAAATCGGTGATGATGCGGTAGATCTCGCTGCGCGCGCCGACGTCCACACCGCGGGTCGGTTCGTCGAGCAGCAACACGTTGACGTCCCCGGTGAGCCACCGGGCCAGGACGACCTTCTGCTGGTTGCCGCCCGAGAGCGTGCCGACGGACTGTTTGAGCCCGTTGCTGCGCAGGTGCACCGACGACATGACGTCCGATACGGCCTTGGTGCGCGCCTTGCCGCGCAGCCAGCCCGCGACGGACAACGACGCCAGTCTTGGCAGCGAGCCGTTGTCGAGCACGCTCATCGACAGCACGACGCCGGACAACTTGCGGTCCTCGGGGACCATCGCCATGCCTTCGGTGATCGCGGCGGCGGGAGCATTGCGCTTGACCCGCTTGCCCTTCACCGTGATCTCGCCTGCCGTGGACTTCCTGGCTCCGAAGATCGCTTCGAGCAGTTCGGTGCGGCCAGCGCCGACCAGCCCTGCCAGACCGAGGATTTCGCCGGCCCGCACCGAGAACGACACCGGCTCCGAGGCGCCTGCAACCTGCAATCCCTTGACGTCGAGCACGGCATCCCCTCGCGGTGCGACGCGCTCGGGGAACAGCGTGTCCAGCTCGCGGCCGATCATCGCGGTGACGATGTCGTCGTCGGTGACGCCCGTGATGGGCTCGTCCATGATGAGCCCGCCGTCGCGCAGCACCACGACACGGTCGGCGATGGCCCGGATCTCGGCCATCTTGTGGGTGGTGTACACCATCGCCACACCGTGCTCGCGAAGCCTGCGCACGATCTTGTAGAGGCCCTCGACCTCACGCTCGGAGATCGCGGAGGTGGGCTCGTCGAGCATCACCACCTGGGCACCGGTGCGGGACGCCTTGACGATCTCGACGATCTGCCGCATGCCGACCGGCAGGCTGCCCATCCGGGCGGTCGGCGAGATCGCGACGTCGAACGCCGCCAGCGTCTCCGCGGCCATGCCGATCATCGCATGCCGGTTCAGGAACGGGCCGATGCGCAGTTCCCTTCCGACGAACAGGTTTTCGTAGACCGTCATGTCCTCGATGGACGCCAGCTCCTGCGGCACGATGGCGACGCCGTGCTTGACCGCGTCGCGGGTGTTGCCAGGGGCGAGGTGGGCGCCCTTGACCGACACGGTGCCGTGATCGGCGCTGTACTGGCCGCTGACGATCTTCATCAACGTCGACTTGCCAGCACCGTTCTCACCGGCCAGCGCGGTCACGGTGCCCGGCTGGAGGTCAAGGGTGATGCCCTTGAGCACTGGCACGCCGCCGAAACTCTTGTGGATGTCTGCGCATTCGAGCAAGGCCTGGCTCATCGGGATCTCCCTGCGTCGTTGCCGAGCGTGACGAGCACCTTCACGTTCTCGGCGTCGGCCGACGCGGCGAACGCCTGGGCGGAATGCTCGAGATCGAACTCGGCGCTGATGATCTCGTCGACGGGCACCGCGCCGGAGGCCAACATGTCCCGTGCCGCGGTGAAGTCATCGCGGACGTACATCAGGCTGCCGATCAGGGCCAACTCGCGGTCCTGGATGAGGTCGAGCGGTACCGGGGTGGCGCCTGCGGCGACCCCGACGATCATGATCGCGCCTCCCTTGTCGACCAGGTCGACCGCCTGGGTCACCGAGCTCTCCCGCGCCACGCAGTCGATCACCACCGCGGCGGGGCCGCCGAGCAACCTGCGCGCAACGGCGATCGCGTCGGGAGCGGCAGGGTCGAAAGTGCCTGCCGCACCGAGACGTTCGGCCCGTGCCCGCTTGGACTCCAGCAGGTCGGCGACGATGACCCTTGCGCCGACGTGTCGGGCCGCCAGCAGCGAGAAGAGTCCGATGGGTCCTGCGCCGATCACCACGACGGGGCGATCGCGCAGATCACCGACCGTCTCGGCGGCGCGGCGCACCGCGTGCACGGGGGTGGCCAGCGGCTCGATCAGGACGGCGTGCCTGTCGTCGAGGTCGTCGGCCAACCCGACCAGTCTGTCCACGGCGATGGTGAACGAGTCTGCCAGCGCCCCAGGTGTCTGACAGCCGAACACCTGCAGCTCGCGGCAGATGTTGTACCGGCCTGAGCGGCACTGGGTGCAGTGCCCGCACGACAGGTTCGGTTCGATCGCGACCCTTCTGCCGACCCAGGATTCGTCGACGCCCGGCCCGACCGCCTCGACCACGCCGACCGCCTCGTGGCCCGGGCGATAGGGCAGATCGATGAACGGGTGGTGGCCGCTGGCGGCGTGCATGTCGGAACCGCAGATCCCGACGACGGTGGCGCGGACGCGGGCCTCGCCCGCGACGGGGACGGGTTCCGGCACGGTCTCCACGACCACGTCGTCGAGACCGTTGACCACGATGCGGCGGTTCACGGCTGCCCAGGTCACCACGCGGTGTACCCGCCGTCCGCGACGAGCACCGAACCGGTGATGAACGACGCGGCGTCACTGGCCAGGAACACCACGCTCGGCGCGATCTCCTCGGGCATGGCGTATCGCTGCTGCGGGGTGTCGTCGATCCAGTGCCGCTTGAACTCGGGCCGATCGACCGGCGCCATGTCGGTCTTCACATAGCCGGGCGCCAGCGCGTTGACGCGGATGCCGAGCGGAGCCCATTCGGCGGCAAGCGATTTGGTGAGTTGGTGTACGGCGGCCTTCGAGGCGTTGTACGCGGGTTGCATCTGCGGCCGGTTGACGATGAGACCGGAGATCGATCCGATGTTGATGATCGATCCGCTTCCGCGCTGGCGCATGTGCGCGCCGACGGCGAGCGAGCATGCCCACAGCGCCTTGACGTTGAGGTCGAACACCGCGTCCCACTCGCCTTCGGTGACCGTCCAGGACTCGCCGTGGTAGCAGGTGCCCGCGTTGTTCACCAGGATGTCGAGGTGTCCGAGAGCCTCAATGGCTTGCGCCGTCATCCGGTCGACGTCGTCGTTGCGAGTGATGTCGGCGGTGATGGCCTGGATGCGGTGGCCTGCGGTGGCCGCTTCTGCGACCACCTCGTCGTTGCGCTCGGAACTGCGTCCAGCGATCGCGACCTGTGCGCCTGCCTCGGCGAGGCCGATGGCGAACGCCCTGCCAAGACCCTGGTTGCCACCAGTCACCAAGGCGGTACGCCCGGTCAGGTCGAACGGTGAGCGCCCCGTCATGACGGCCTCACGATCGACTTCAGGCTGGTCGGCTCGGTGTCGCTCTCGAGGGCCTCGGCGACGTGCTCGAGGTCGTAGCGGCCGGTCACGAGGGCGTCCAGGTCGACCGCGCCCGAACTCGCCAGATGTATTGCCGCCGGCCAGGTATCGGTGTACCGGAACACCCCGGTGACGGTGATCTCCATGGTCTGGATGTAGCCGATCGGTATCGCGTAGTCCGCGGGGCCCATCCCGACGAGCACCACCCTGCCTGCCGGGCCGACGGCCTGGATTCCGCTGACGATGGCCGGCGGCGCACCGCTGGCGTCGACGAAGGCGTCGACCTGCGGGTGCAGCGCCGCGACGTCGTCCACGGTGGGGTCGAGGACTTCGGTGGCGCCGAACTGCAGCGCCCGCTCCCGGCGCGACGGCACCAGGTCGGTCACCACGATCCGGGAGGCGCCGAACGCCCTTGCGGTCTGGGCGCAGATGACGCCGATGGGTCCCGCGCCCGCGATGAGGATCGAGGAGCCGGGGACGATGCCTGCCTTGCGCATGGTGGCGATCGCCACCGACAGCGGCTCGAGCAGGGCGGCCGCATCATCGGAAAGCGAATCCGGTACGGGATGGGCCATTTCGGCGTCGATGGTGACGTAGCGGCAAAACGCGCCGTCGACGGGAGGCGTTGCGTAGAACTTCATCTCCGGGCACAGGTTGTAGCGGCCCGCGGTGCACTGCTTGCACCGGCGGCACGGGTGCTGCGGCTCGACCGCGACCCGCTGCCCCACGCGGCCCGCGTCGACGCCGTCGCCGACCGCGACGATGCGACCCGACAGCTCGTGGCCGAGGATCATCGGTTCCTCGACGATGAAGTCACCGATCCGGCCGTGCCGGTAGTAGTGCACGTCGGAGCCGCACACGCCGACGGCGGCGACCTCGACGAGGACTTCGTGTTGGCCCGGTGTCGGGGTCGGACGATCCTCGATCGCGAGGGTGCCGACCCCTGTCATCACGCTCGCACGCATCGTGGGGCTGATCGGGGTGGCGGTACTCATGATGTCCCTTCGTTCGAGATGACAAACAGGTCGGGTACTTCGGAGGTGTCGCCAAACAGCCCCCGCCCGACCACGATTGAGCGGGCGCCTGCGGCGACGCTGCGCTCGGCGACCAACTCGGTGACACCTCCGTCGACGGCGACCGGCAGCGTACCCGAGCAGGCGGTCACGATGTCCAGCCTGCTGATCGCGCTACGGTCTTGGCTGCCCGGTTCGATGAGCATGACGAGCAGGCCGTCCGGGGTGGCGGGCCAGGGCGGCGCCGACGGATCCAGCCCATCGCACTCCCGCCACAGCGCGATCCAGGCCGAGCTACCAACGGCCCGAAGGGCATCGGCGCGCCGCTTGGTGAAAGCGGCCCATGGCAGGAACACCTTGGCGGGACGCAGTTGCAGGATGCGCAGCAGCTTGGTGTCGACGAACTCGGCAGAACCGATCAGATGCACCTCGACCCTGCGCGGGCCGACGGCTGCCACGATGTCGGCCAGCTCGGCGATGCTGACGCCGGAGGGAAAGCCCTCCTCTTCGGCCATCACGTCGACGTGCACGTTGATTCCAGCCTCAGACAAGGCTTGGGCAGCAATGACTCTCGATCCAGATGGCGCGGCGTACACCGAGCCGGCGAGCTGGCCGTGGAATCGCTCGTGCCACGTGGCCAGGTAGGGCGCCGTCATCACGAGCCGGCCCCGCCGTCGATGAGTGGCGACTCCGCGACGGCCGCCCAGCGCGCCCGCAGCGCGGGCACGTCGCGTCGGGTCCGCCGCGGCACGGCCGCGGCCCGCACTGCGGGCTGCCAGCGCTTGGCGAGATCGGCGAGGCCTCCGGTGTCGGCGCCTGCGGCAACCGCCGCGGCCTGGATGCATGCGCCGCGGGCCGTCGCCTCATCGGCATCCAGGGTCACGACCTCCTCACCGGACAAATCGGCAAGCAGCTGCCGTGTCGCAGATGAGCGCGCGCCGCCGCCCACCGCGGTGATTCGCGAGGTGAGTTCGACTCCGCAGGCGCGCAGGCTGTCTCGCCCACTCAGCAGCGAAAGCAGCGGGCCCTCGACGAACGACCGCGCCAACTCGGCGCGGGTGGTGTGCGAGGTGATGTCGACGAAGGTGCCACGGGCGTCCGGGCGATCCGGCTTGCGCTCACCGTCGAGGAACGGCACGAGCACCGGGCCCTGCGTGTCGCCTGCGTCGAGGGCCAGCTCGGTCAGCCCGTCCAGGTCGGTGCCGAGCAGCCGAGCGGCCACGTCCCCGACCCTCGCCGCGTTGAGCGTGCTGACCAACGGCAGATATCCGCCGGTCAGGTCGGCCACTCCGTCGACCAACCCGCTGGGGTCGAATACCGGTGTGCGCGAAGACGTTGCGACGACGCCGGACGTGCCGATACCGAAGTACTGGTCGCCGTCGATCAGGCCGAGCCCGAGGTAGGCGGCGTGCTGGTCGCCGCCGCCCGGCGCGACCAGGACACCCGACGGCAGTCCGAGTTCATCGGCCGCTTCGGCGCGCACGGTTCCCGCAACATCGGTCGGTTCGAGCACGGTCGGCAGCTTCGGCGCCCAATCCCGGGCGCCAGCAGCAAGATTCAGATACTCGGTAATCCATTCACCGGCGGTTGCATCGAAGTAGCCGGTCCCCGATGCGTCGGATCGGTCGGTCACCCGTGCGCCGGTGAGCCAGTACGTCAAGTAGTCGTGCGGCAGCAGGATCGTGGCGACCCGGTCAAGCAGGCCGGGTTCGTGTTCGGCGACCCAGGCGAGCTTGGCGATCGTGAACGCGGCCGTCGGCAGCGATCCGATCCGAAGTACCAAGCGGCGCGTGCCGATTCGGTCGGCAAGCCGGGCCAGGTTGGGTGCACCCGTGGTGTCGTTCCAGAGCTTGGCGGCCCGCAGCGGCTCCCCGGCCGCATCGAGAAGCACCAGTCCGTGGCACTGCGCGGCCACCGATATGGCCCGGACGGTGACGCGCTGCCCGCAGGAGGCGAGTGCCGCGTGGGTCGCCGCGACGAACGCCGCCACCCAAGCACTGGGGTGCTGCTCGCTGCGTGGCGGGAATGCGGGCGGGTGCGGCGCCGAGCCGGTGCCAAGCAGTTGTCCTGTGTCGGAGTCGCGGACCTCCACCTTGCAGGATTGCGTCGACGAATCGACGCCGAGCACGGCGTTCATCGTCGGACCACCTGAGCCGATTCGTCGCCGGGCTGCCTACCGCGGGCTCCGACACCGCCTGCGGGGTGGCTGTCGACGACGTCCTGCACGGTGTGCCCGCGAAGCGCCATCGTGACCACGGCAAGCGCATCGCCCCATGCCCCGACCGCGAGGGTGCTTGCCATCGCGATCATGTCGCCGGGGTCGGCGTCGGTTGGGGTCGCGGGCAGCGCGACCACCTCGGTGGCGGCCAGCGCGAACGACGAGCCCGGATTCTCCGTCACCGCGACGACGTCGACGCCGCGTCCGACGAAGCGCTCGACCAGGCTGGTCAGCTCACTCGACAACCCGGTCTTCGAGACGGCGAGAACCAGGTCGGACGGGGTGACCGCACCCATGCCACCGTGCAGGGCGTCCATCGAGGGCAGGTACACCGCGGGGGTTCCGCATACCGACAACAGATGAGCGAGACGCTCGGCCATGATCCCCGACGTGCCCGAGCCGGTGGTGACGACCTTACCGGGCGTCGCGAGTACCCGGCGGGCGACCCGGACCACGTCCGTCTCCACGCCGGTGACGAGCGCTGCCAGCGCGTTCGCCTCCCTGGACAGCACGGCGCCGGCCAGATCGGCCAACTCCACGTCGCCCACGCTCATTTGATGTCTCCGTTACTCACATGTTGTTGTGATCCAGATCATGCAACCCCTATGCTCATGTGTCAACACACCCGCACACATGAGCGAAGTGCCAGAATGGCGACCAGATTCCGAAGGGAGCGCGACGATGGGACCGGACGAACTGTTCCAGCGCGCCGTCATCGCGCGCCGCTATTACCTCGAAGGCCGCACGCGGATTCAGATCGCCGAGGAGTTCGGCATCTCCCGGTTCAAGGTCGCCCGCGAACTGGACGAAGCACTGGCGACGGGGATGGTCGAGATCACCATCCGCAACCCGGGTTCCATCGATCTGGAGTTGTCCACCCAACTGCAGCGGCGATTCAACCTCGAACACGCCTACGTCGTGGTGACCGACGAACACACCCCCGAGGAACGTGCCGACGCCGTCGCCAAGGCGACCGCCGAGTTGTTGCAATCCATCCTGCGCGAGGAGGACGTCCTCGGCGTCGACTGCGGACGCACCCTGAACAAGGTGGCCAACCACCTGACCTCACTGCCGAGCAGCGACGTGATTCAGCTGACCGGAATGGCGGGCACGCTGAACTCGAACGGGGCCAATCTGGTTCGGCGGATCAGCGAGATCAGCGGCGGCAAGACGTGGCCGATGTACGCGCCGTTGGTGGTGGCGGACGCGCGCACCGCGGCCAGCCTCTCGAGCAATCATCAGATCCAGGAAACCGTTGCCCGGCATGCCAAGGTCACCTGCGCAATCGTGTCGATCGGCGCTTGGCGTCCCGGCGCTTCCCAGGTCTACGAGGCCCTGACCGCCGACGACGCCCTCGAATTGGAGCGTGCAGGCGTGTGCGGCGAGGCCTGCGCGATACTGCTCGACTCCGAAGGCGTGCGCAAGCCCGGCCTCGACGAGCGCCGGATGGGCGTCGACGAGGCCACACTGCGGGCGATCCCGACGGTGATCGGGGTGGCCGCGGGTCCGCAGAAGATCGCCGCAACGCGGGCGGTGCTGCTGTCGGGACTCATTTCGTCCATCGTCACCGACGCCGGGATCGCCGCCGCGGTCCTGGCCTGAATCCGGATTGGTTCCCAAATGTCGCAACCCGCAGTAGATCTCGACTTCCGCCTGGACGGGCGGGTGGCCCTCGTCACGGGCGGCGCGTCGGGGATCGGTGCGGCCATCGGTGCGGCGTTCATCGCCAAGGGCGCGAAGGTCGCCATCGCCGACCTCTCCGAGGACAGCGAATTTCATTGCAACGTCGCGGATCCCGACTCGGTGCAACGCACCGTCGACGCGGCGTTCGACGCCTACGGACGAATCGACATCCTGGTCAACAGCGCAGGCATCGTGCGCCTCGGGCCCGCCGAGGACCTGTCGCTGAAGGACTGGGATGCCACCATCGACGTCAACCTCAAGGGCACGTTCCTGATGTGCCAGGCCGTCGGCGCCCGGATGCTGACCGCCGGTCACGGCGTCATCATCAACATGGCGTCGCAGGCCGCCTCCGTCGCACTCGACGCCCACGTGGCGTACTGCGCATCGAAGTTCGGCGTCGTCGGCGTCTCCAAGGTCCTCGCCGCCGAATGGGCGGGCCGCGGCGTGCGGGTCAACACCATCTCCCCGACGGTGGTGCTCACCGAGCTCGGCCACCAGGCGTGGGACGGACCGCGCGGTGACGAGCTCAAGAAGCTCATTCCGTCGGGCCGGTTCGCCTACCCCGACGAGATCGGCGCTGCCGCGGTGTATCTCGCGTCCGACGCCGCAGGCATGGTGAACGGCGCCGATCTCGTCATCGACGGCGGCTACACCATCAAATAGACGCCGCGACCTCCCAGAGCCGTTCTGGGTCTTCCGAACTCGAACGCAACTGGCTCAGGACCAGGTCTGTGGCGCCCGCGTCGAGGTAGCGCTGTAGCTGTTTGCGCACCGCGTCGGCAGGGCCGACGGCGGCAATCTCGCCCGCCTGCTGCAAACCCTCGCGCTCGAGCACCTTCGCATACGACGGGATGTTCTCGTAGAACGCCAACTCCTCGGCGGCCTTGGACTTTTCGGCGTCGACGTCATCAGTCACCACCACCGGGACGGCAGCGATCACCTGCGGTGCGGGCCGCCCGACAGCGGCCGCGGCCTCGCCGATGGTGGGCACGATGAACTCCTCGATGGTGCGCGGACCCGCCAGGTACGGCAGCGTGCCGTCGGCCAGCTCGCCCGTCACTCGTAATGCCTTGGGCCCCATGGCAGCAACGTACACGGGAAGGGGCGTGCCACCGGGTGTCGCGACCGGCCATTCCGGCGCTGCGGTGAACTCGGTGCCGTGATGGTCGACGGTGCCGGTGTCGATGATCGAGCGCAACACCTCGAGATGCTCCCTCAGCCGACCGGCCGGATTCGGCCACGACCTCCCGAAGGCCTGCTCCTCGGGCGCGTGCGCACCGAGTCCGAGGCCAAGGCTGAAGTTTCCGTGCGACGCCGCCTGCGCCGTCTGAGCCAGGGTGGCGACGATCAGCGGGTGACGCGGGTTGACGGGCACGACGAACGTCCCGACGCCGAGTCCCTGCACGGCGGCGCCGACGAGGCCTGCCAGGCTGATCGCGTCGTAGTCGAAACGCTGCGGTAGCCAGATCTGGCGGACGCCCACGTCGAAGGCGCGGCGGGCTTGTGCGATGACGTCGTCGACCACGTTGGACGCGGTCGCGCTGGGATTGATAACTACTCCGGTAGGCATACACGTGCCAACCCGGCGGCGTCCCAGCGACATTCCCTTCGGATCAGGCAGATTCCCCGTCGCTTCGCTCGCCCTGGATGCGAGCCTTTCAGCCGTAGAAGCGCGTCACCCGGCTACGGAGCCTGTCGATGGCGATGTCGAGCACGATCTTCTTGGCACGTTTGATCAGGAACTGCGGGATCGGCGCGGCCAGGTCGACGATGATGTCGAACCTCACCCGCGTCTGGTCACCCACGCGGGTGAGGTTGTACTCGCCGTGCTGGCCCCGCTGCTGGAACGTGTCCGACGCATCCCACACCACCCAGTCGCGGCCCCAGTGGTACTCCAACAGTTCCTTGTCGGTGACGCCCATGATCTTCACGGTCGCCTTGACGTGGTGCGGACGGCCATCGGGATATCGGTCGAGCACCTCGGCGTACCGGTGCACCGTCGACCACGTGGGCACTTCCTCGATGTTGGCGAGCTCGTCGAGAATCGTCTCCGGCGCAGCGTCGAACATCACTTCACGTGACGCCCTGACGGCCATAGAGCAAATACTAATGAATACTCCGGCCTTGTACAGAACTTTTTGCAGCTAATTTCGAGCAATCGGTCAATTTGTTCGAGGGCGGACGCCCTACCAGCCGATTTGGTCGAGCGCGGTGGTGCCCTTCGGCGGGGTGCTTCCCACGGCGGCCGGGGTCCGGGAGAACCGCGGCGCGGGCGCGGCCTGATCGACGTCGTCGACCGTGACGAGCGTCGAACGCGCCTTGAGGTGTTCGTTGGCCGCCGCCTCGGTCCAGCTGAGCACCGGCGTCACGCAGGCGTCGGTACCCGCGAACACCTCGGTCCATTCGTCGCGGGTCCGGCTGGCGAAGCGCTCGGTGAAGATGGCCTTCATCTCGTCGTAGCGGCCGAGCTCGAACTGGCTGGGCACCTCGTCGGCCGACAGGCCGAGGCCGCTGATCAGTTGGGCGAAGAACTGCGGTTCGATCGATCCGACGGCCACGTACTCGCCGTCGGAACACTCGTAGGTGCGGTAGTACGGCGCGCCGCCGTCGAGCATGAACGACTCCCGCTGATCCTTGAGCGAGCCGGTCGCCTTCATGGTCCACATCATCTGGGCAAGGACGCTGACGCCGTCGACCATCGCGGCGTCGATCACCTGGCCCTTGCCCGAGCTCTCCCGTTCGTAGAGTGCGGCGACGATGCCGAGGAGGACGAACATCGATCCGCCGCCGAAGTCGGCGACCAGGTTGAGCGGAGCCACGGGTGGCCGATCGCGGTAGCCGATGGCACTGAGCGCCCCGGTCTGCGACAGGTAGTTGATGTCGTGGCCCGCGGTCGTGGCGAGCGGGCCGTCCTGTCCCCAGCCGGTGATGCGCGCGAAGATCAGCCGGGGGTTGACGGCCGCGCAGTCGTCGGGGCCGATGCCGAGCCGTTCACACGTGCCCGGCCGGAAGCAGTCGAGCAGCACGTCGGCCTTGGCGGCCAAGTCGAGCAGCGTCTGGGGTTCCTTCTTCACGTCGAGGTCGACGATGCGCTTGCCCCGGTGCAGCAGGTCGACGTCTTCGGCGGGCATCGTCAGCCCGCCGGGCCGTCGCACTCGGACCACGTCGGCACCCAGATCGGCGAGGATCATCGCCGCGTGCGGCCCAGGTCCGATACCGCCCAGTTCGATGACCTTCACCCCGGCAAGGGGGCCAGCGCCCGAGGCCACGGATCAGCCGCCCTTCTTGACCTTCAGCACCTGCTTGCGCAGGCCGTCGGTCGCGCTGTCGGTACCGCCCTTCATGGCGCGCTTGAGCACGAATCCGGGCATGGGAATCGCCAGGTCGATGGTGATGTCGAACCTCACCTTGGTCTTCGCGCCGTCCGGCGTCAGCGTGTAGCTGGCGTCCTGCCTCTTCAACGCACCGGCCTTGATCAGGGTCCAGCTGACCTTGTCGGCGGTCCAGGTGTACTCGATCTCCATGGTGTCGACGATGCCTGCGGTCTTGATCTTCATCTCGACCAGGCGGGGCCTGCCCTCGTCGCCCATCTCGATGATCTTGGCGCTCTGATATTGCGGTGCCCAGTCAGGTGTCGCCTCGACGTCGGCGATGACGTCGAGGATCTCCTCTGGGGACGCTTCGATCACTACTTCGCGGGTATCGCTGGTTGCCATTCCGCGACACTAGCGACCTCGCGCGAGCTCACGGGCCTTACCCGCATCGATTGAAGTGGCCCACTTCGATGTCGTGCGCCGTTAACGTCTGAATGGAAGCATTCCCCGTGTGTCCACAGACCCACAGACCATCGCCTACCCGGCGCCGGGCGCCCGGCCGCACCGCCGCGACACCGATGCGCTCGAGCCCCATGTCATCGTCCTGTTCGGCGCGACGGGCGACCTTGCCAAGCGCAAGCTGCTGCCTGGCCTGGCCTACCTCGTCCAGTCCTCGCTCGCGCCGGAGATTCGGGTCGTCGGCACGTCGCTCGAGGAGCTGACCGACGACGAGTTCCGCACGCTCACCAAGGAAGCGGTCGACGCGTTCGGCACCCACAAGCTCACCGATGAGCAGTGGAAGAACTTCGCCAGCCGGATCAGCTACGTCCCACAGGGTGCAGGACCCGACGCGCTGGCCGCCGCCGTGGAGGCCGCCGAGACCGAACTCGGCCCGGACACCCAACGGCTGCACTACCTTTCGGTTCCTCCGAAGGCCGCCCGCGCCGTCATCACGATGCTGCGCGACGCCAAGCTGGTGGAGCGCTCCAGGGTGGTGATGGAGAAGCCGTTCGGCACCGACCTGGCCAGCGCCATCGAACTCAACGACTTCGTGCACGAGACCTTCCGCGAACGGCAGATCTTCCGCATCGACCACTTCCTCGGCAAGGAGGCCGCGCAGAACATCCTCGCGTTCCGCTTCGC
>Ga0105239_10006837_pt1 | contig 13161 bp, 12 predicted proteins | sample KBSC44metaG_FD_92761 | JGI IMG/M metagenome (GOLD analysis project Ga0105239, IMG submission 92761) | Corn rhizosphere microbial communities from Kellogg Biological Station, Michigan, USA - KBS C4-4 metaG | ecosystem: Host-associated > Plants > Roots > Rhizosphere > Soil | place: Michigan, USA...
TAAAGATGCTATTGCCTCTTTCGTAGGTAACCAGGGTATTGAAGGAAATGGTGGTTTTTGTCCTTTCCTGGCCCAGGAAGAAGCTGCCGCTGTAATTGGGCGAGGATTTGAGGGTAAAATTACCCGTAGTGCGGATGGGGGTAAACTCAGTCTTTATGGGAACTGATTTGTTTTTCTTGTCTCCACCACCGCCTTTGCTGGCAATGGCCCAACCGACAACGGCAAGTAAAAGGCCGCTGATGACCGCTTGGCGCATCAATCTCCTCATCCGTATCGTAATTGGTTTTTGCATTCTTATCACAAATATAGTATAAAAAATTGGGTATTTTTTAACCGCTCGTCACAAATTTTAATAAACCTTTAACGCTCTGGTATGGAAAAGGTTACATTTTAATTTGTTTTTAATTGGTTTCAGAGGGTTTAACCCATATTCCCTCTTCTTTTCCACAATTGCCAATTCTCTGTTAATAAGATACGTTCCTGGGAGGGTTTGGGTTGCCCCTGCGGGGTAAAAAGTTTGCGGATAGGGGGGAATACTGTAAATTACAATAACCTTAAACACATGCAAGAAAATCCATACCATCAGGACCGGGAAGAAATGAAGGAGTTGCTGAAGCAGTATCAGGATCTGAAAAATGGGCGACAGCATTCATTCCTTGAAGAGGAGGCATTCGAAAAGATAATAGATTATTTTGATGATACGGAAGACCTGACGCAGGCGATAGAGGCGGTGGAGATCGGCATCGGGCAATATCCCTATTCTTCTGCCCTTCTTATCAAGAAAGCCGATCTTATGATAGCCACCCGCCGGTATTTTGAGGCCCTCACTATTTTGGAACAGGCGGAATTGCTGGACGGGGCAGATATCAATCTTTACATACTTAAAACAGACGCTTACCTGGCCCTCGACCAGCAGGAAAAAGCAGTAGCCCTGCTGGAGAATGCCCTGCTGCATTTCGAGGGGGACGAACGGATAGAGCTCCTGTTCGAGCTAGCGGATGTATACGATGATTATGAAGAGTTCGATAAGATCTTCGATTGTCTCAAGCTCATCCTGGAACAGGATCCGGGCAACGAGGAAGCGTTGTACAAGATATGTTTCTGGACGGATTTTACGGGAAGGAACGAAGAGAGCATAAAACTCCACCAGAAGATCATCGACGACAATCCTTACAGCGAGCTGGCATGGTTCAACCTGGCGGCTGCTTTCCAGGGATTGAAATTATATGAAAAGGCGGTGGATGCGTATAAGTATGCCCTTGTGATAGACGAGAAGTTCGACTATGCCTATCGCAATATGGGGGATGCGTATATCCGTCTGCGCAAATACAAAGATGCTATCGAGAGTCTTGAGAAAGTGCTGGAATTATCCCGTCCGGAGGATGTGATCTATGAGGCCATCGGACATTGCTACGACAAGCTGGATAATTATGCACAAGCGAGATTTTATTATCGAAAAGCTTCCCACCTGAATCCAGATGACAGCAAACTCTATTATAAACTAGCCTGCACCTATATCAACGAAGAGCAATGGGGACAGGCCGTCAAGCAGCTGGAAGCTGCCATGCGTATTCATACCATGCAGCCGGAGTATAATCTGGCGATGGGGGAATGCAAGATGCAGCTGGGTGAATTCAAAGAAGCTATTCAATTTTTTTCAAATGTGGTGCGTATGCGCCCCCGGAATATCTCCAGCTGGGAAGCGCTGATCCGTTGTCTTTATAATGCCGAATTTTTTGAAGAGGCGTTGGAGCAGGTGGAAGCCGCCATTCGCATCACGGGCGGCAAGCCATTATTTATCTTCTATCTCAGCGCCATTTACTTTGCCCTTGGGAGATCCAAAGAAGGATTGCTGCAATTGGAAAAGGCCATGACAAAGGCGCCCAAGCTACTGAAGAAGCTGCTCGAGCTGAACCCGGTGATCCTGCAATACCAGCCCGTAGTGGATATCATTGCCCGCTATAAGAAGAATAAATCTTTCTAATTACATTATAATTTAATGGGATGTCAAGGATGAGCCTTTGATATTATTTAGTTTCCTACATTTGCACGGCCCAACGAACCGGAGGGCGCTGTCTATAACCGAGCATAGCGAAGGTAACCGAGGAAGGCAAGGGACGAAGCCTGATCGAAGGTTACGAACGAGGAAGACCGTGGCGAAGCAGGTCTTACGAAGTTCTGCCGAGGAGGAGCGAGTGCGCGGAGCTCCGACGAAGGCCTCAGACATCAAGCCGCGATTAATAACCAATGACTCAATAAAAACAGGATGAATTTCAAACTTACGCAGATCCCGGAAAGAATGGCAAAGCCGCGTCAGCATGGTATTACGATGGTTATGGATAAAGGGTTAAGTATCGAGGAGGCGAAGAGCTTTCTCAGTGTGGCCCATCCGCATGTAGATATTGTAAAGCTGGGATTTGGAACCTCCTTTGTCACCCCCAATCTAAGAGAAAAGATCGAAGTATATCAGTCATATGATCTGCCCGTCTATTTTGGGGGTACTCTTTTCGAAGCGTTCCTGATCCGCAATCAATTCGACGATTATATCTCTGTTTGCAAGGACTATAACATCACCTATATGGAAGTCAGCGACGGATCGATCACTATTCCGCATGCTGAAAAGTGCGGCTATATCGAGAAGCTGACGAAGTATGGAACGGTGTTGAGCGAAGTCGGCAGCAAGGATGCGGAGCATATCATTCCTCCTTATAAATGGATCGAGCTTATGCGGGCGGAGTTGAGCGCGGGCGCTACTTATGTGATCGCTGAAGCCCGTGAAGCGGGTAATGTCGGCATCTATCGTGGCAGCGGCGAAGTGCGTGAGGGCCTGGTGCAGGAGATCCTTACGCAAATCCCTGCGGAGAAGATCCTTTGGGAAGCGCCGCAAAAAGCGCAGCAGCTGTATTTTATCGAGCTCATCGGCTGTAATGTGAACCTGGGAAATATCGCTCCTACGGAAGTCATTGCCATGGAGGCCATGCGTGTGGGACTGAGGGGAGATACTTTCCACCTGTTCCTGGATAAAGAAGGGGCCCGATGAGGAAGTTCGGCCTGATAGGATATCCTTTGTCCCATTCCTTTTCGCAAAAGTATTTTACGGAAAAATTCCAGCAGTTGGGTATTACGGACTGCAGGTATGAGCTGTATCCCATAGAAGATATTGCGGGGGTTAAGGCCCTTTTGCAGGACCCGGAACTTTGCGGGTTGAATGTCACCATTCCCTATAAGCAATCAGTGATGCCCTACCTGGGTGGGATGAGTCCTGTTGTACAGGAGATAGGGGCGTGTAACTGTATCAGGATCGAGAAAGGCGTCACAACGGGCTACAATACGGATGTTGTGGGTTTTGAGGAGTCGCTGGTCCGGAAGCTGCAGCCTTATCATAACCGGGCGCTGATCCTGGGAACAGGCGGGGCGTCGAAGGCGGTGGAGTATGTGCTGCGGAAACTGGGGATATCCTACTATATGGTCTCGAGAGAGCCTGGAGCGGGACGATTGAGCTATGAACAGATAGATGAGGAGATGATATACAGCCATACGCTGATCATCAATACCACACCACTGGGGATGTATCCCAAGGTGGATATATGTCCGCCATTGCCCTATGAGGCTATCGGCGCCCAGCATTACCTGTTCGACCTGGTATATAATCCTGCCCGAACTTTATTCCTTCAAAATGGGGAACAGCGGGGCGCTGCTGTGGAGAACGGATATGATATGCTCATCGGCCAGGCGGAAGAAAGCTGGCGGATATGGAATAGGGACTAGGACAACAGCCGGGTGCAGACCTCTTTCGGCACCGATGCAATCTTCTTTTGTGTGTAGTTGTAACAGACCATGCCTGTTCGGGCGGCAGCTACCGTTACCCACTTCTGTCCGGAGATCTTTTCCAGCTTATAATAAATATCAAAGCCTACTCTTGAAAATTCCGCCGCGGCTACGGAGGCGCGGATCGTCTCTCCATAAAAGACCTCGCTCTTGAATTCGATGACTACATCCGCCATGATGATACCTGTACCGGCAAGGTCCAGCTCGGTGTATTCGTGATGTCGCAGGAATTGCACCCTTATCTCGTGGAGGATGGATAGCACCGCATCGTTCCCAACATGTCCTCCGTAATTCAGATCGGTGATACGAATAGGGACCTCTGTGGTAAAGGTAAAGCGTTCGGGTAAGATGATCTTTGTCTTTGGCATAAGCAATGGTTTAGTAGGTAGTTCGTGCTTTCAGGAATGCGACGAGCTTATCGGCTGCCCGGCGTCGATGGCTATAATGATTTTTTTCTTCCGTATTCATCTCTGCGAAGCTGCGGGTATCTCCTTCCGGGGCGAACACGGGATCATAGCCGAAGCCCTGGTTTCCTGTCGGGCTGGTAAGGATATTTCCTTCACAGACGCCTTCGAAGAGGTGTTCCTTTCCATCCATGATCAGGGAGATGACGGTGCGGAAGCGAGCCTTTCGATTGGCCTGTCCCTGCAGTTTGTATAATAGTTTTTCAATATTGTTACTGAACGAGCGGTCTTCGCCTGCGTACCGGGCGCTTTTGACACCGGGCTCTCCATTCAGGGCCTCGACTTCCAGTCCTGTGTCCTCGCTGAAGCAGTCACCGCCTGTGAGCTGGTGGATCGCGCCTGATTTCTCCGAGGCGTTGGCTTCCAGGGTAGGATGAGGTTCGGGAATGTCGATATCGATACCTGCCTGTTTGAGGCTGATCACTTCCAGCTGGTGGCCGATGGCAGCTTGTATCTCTTCCACTTTATGGGCGTTGTTGGTAGCGAAGATGAGTTTTGGCTTATGGTATGTAGTGCTCATATTTCGAATAAGGTCTTGAGACAGACCCATAGTTTGCTCTTTAACAATTTGCTTTCATCACCTGGCCGGGCCATATCTTCCAGCGAGGGGGCGGTGAGATAGGTACACTGGTCGTATGGCTGGATCTTGAAGATGGGGAAGTCCATTGGGAGTCCGATGGCCTGGGGGGTGGGGCCGAAGAGGAGGACGAAGGCGGGCTGCAACTGTTGTTTGAGTGCACCGATGGATACCGGTGTGGCGGCGTGATTGACGATGGCTACATCACCCATATTCATCCGGCAGGCATCCAGCATACGGGTGAGCACGGTGAGCTGCTCGTCCGGCAGGAAGGGGGTGCCTGGGGCGTGTACGATGATGGATATCTTCCGGCTGTTGTTCCCTAAAAATTTATAGCCTGATGGGGCGGGGGGGACTGTTGCTGGGGCGGGGGCAGAGGCTGTTACGGGCGCTGAAGCTGTTACCGGTGCGGGTGCTGCTGGAGGTGTATGGATGCTTGTGTCTCTTTTGGTCTCCGAGGCCAGGAGATTATCCCGGTAGAGTTCGGAGACGACAAGGTCCTTCAACTGAATATTATTGAGACTCATAAAATTATTCCTGGTTTTTATCCGTAGCAGGCGGCCGCTGGTGTAGTAAATACTAACAATTGTTTGTGAGCACAAAGATTGTTCGTTTCTTTGTGCTTACAAAATTTTGACAATGATAGCTGCTATGGATATACAAGTTACGAAAACGGCTAAGAGTAAAATAGGCGAGATCGACTTTAATAATCTTCCATTTGGTAAATATTTTACGGATCATATGCTGGAAGTGGATTATGTGAATGGGGAATGGAAGCAGGTATCGATCCGCCCTTATGGGAATCTTTCTCTTTCTCCTGCGCTGGCCGCGCTGCATTATGGCCAGTCCATCTTTGAAGGTATAAAAGCATATAAGGACAGGGAAGGCAATCCTTTTATCTTCCGTCCATATGATAATTTTAAGCGATTTAATATGAGCGCCGAGCGGATGTGTATGCCGACCGTGCCGGAAGATATCTTTATCGAAGGGATGCGTCAGCTGGTGGCCCTGGATAAGGACTGGATCCCCATGAAGAATGATTATTCCCTTTATATCCGTCCTTTCATGTTTGCTACGGACGATGTCATCGGGGTGCGGCCTGCGGAGACCTATAAGTTCATGATCCTGCTGAGTCCGACGGGTCCTTACTATTCTGCTCCTATGCGGATCTATGTGGAAGAGAAGTATACCCGGGCTGCCCGTGGAGGTATCGGGTTTGCCAAGGCGGCGGGAAACTATGGCAGCAGTATGCTGGCTACACAGATTGCCAAGCAGAAGGGTTTTGACCAGGTGTTGTGGACGGACGCATTCGAGCATAAGTATGTGCAGGAGATAGGGACGATGAATTTTTTTGTCATCATTGGCAATAAGGCCATCACTCCTGACCTGGAGGCTGGCACCATCCTGGAGGGTGTTACCCGGGACAGCGCCATCGAGGCGTTGAAGGAGCTGGGATTTGAGGTAGAAGAAAGACCCATCAGCATCGACGATATCATCCACGCGCATAAAGCGGGGGAACTCAAGGAGTTATTTGGTACGGGCACGGCTGCTACCGTGAGCATGATCCAGGAGCTGTGCTATGAGGATTACAGCATGAAGTTCGATACCAGTACCTGGAAGGCGGTTCCCGCTGTCAAAAAGCTGTTGACGGACATACGCGAGGGCAGGGTAGAGGATACCCGGGGCTGGATGTTCAAGGTTTAGACCTTTCGGGAGCTCAGGAGCCGCCACGGGCGGGTCGTTCGGCGGACAGACATTAAACCAATAAATATTTTGTTTTTTACCTGGGAGGAGTTACCTTTGCCGTCCCAAATAAAATTAGGTTCAGAAATGCCTACTATACAACAATTAGTAAGAAAAGGAAGAGAGATTATCCGCGCTAAGAGCAAATCCAGAGCTTTGGATGCATGTCCCCAGCGTCGTGGCGTTTGCACCCGCGTGTACACCACCACCCCCAAGAAGCCTAACTCCGCACTGCGTAAGGTAGCCAAGGTTCGTCTTACGAACAAGGTGGAAGTTATCGCCTATATCCCGGGTGAGGGTCACAATCTCCAGGAGCACTCCATCGTACTGATCCGCGGGGGTCGTGTGAAGGATCTTCCCGGTGTACGTTACCATATTGTTCGTGGCAGTCTGGATACAGCCGGTGTGAAGGATCGTAAGAAGAGCCGTAGCAAGTATGGTACGAAGAAGGAAAAAGCCGGTGCTAAACCCGCAGCTAAAAAATAAACGAAAGCGGACCAAGGGTCCGCTGGCCGAAGGCCCATCATTAGCCGTGCACGGGGGATGGGTAAGTTCGGAAAAGACACATACCCCGGGCACACAATCGTAATAATTCCAACGAACAATGAGGAAAACGCAAGCCAAAAAATTGCCGCTGGCGCCCGACGCAAAATACAATGACAAGCTGGTTACCCGGTTTGTAAATAACCTGATGTGGCAGGGTAAGAAAAATACGGCCTATAACATCTTTTACGATGCGATGGACAGAGTGGCTAAGACGACGAATGAGGATGGTTATGAGATTTGGAAGAGGGCTCTCTCCAATATCACTCCAGCCGTAGAAGTACGCAGCCGTCGTATTGGTGGCGCCACGTTCCAGATACCTGCTGAAGTTCGTCCGGATAGAAAGATCTCCCTTAGCATGAAATGGCTGATCCGCTACAGCCGGGAAAGAAACGGTCGCAGTATGGCTGAAAAGCTCGCTAATGAGATCGTAGCTGCCAGCAAGGGTGAGGGTGGTGCGTTCAAGAAGAAGGAAGATACCCACCGTATGGCTGAAGCCAACAAGGCTTTTGCTCACTTCAAGGTTTAATGTATTTAAGTTTTTTAGTATATATGGGATGCCCCGCCTAAACGGCGGGGCTTATTTTTTATCCCTCGTTGATTGAAAAGTACTTCGGGATAAAAAAACGTCTAATGATGGTCCTTCGGACAGCGGAGCTGAGGCCCGCTCTGTTTTTGTGGAAGTTGCGGCGGGAAATATGGGAAAAAGTAAGTACCTTTGCGGCCTCGAAATATATTGTCCTCCGGACAAATATGCGGGAGTGTGTTACAGGCTTAGAAATCAACTTTTTAATATAGTAAAATGGCAGATTTAAAATTTCAAAGAAACTTTGGTATCGCGGCTCATATTGACGCCGGCAAGACTACCACTACTGAACGTATCCTGCGTTACACCGGTATGATCCACAAAATTGGAGAAGTACACGATGGCGCGGCTACCACCGACTGGATGGAGCAGGAAAAGGAGAGAGGTATTACGATCACCTCGGCTGCCGTAAGCTGCCAATGGAACTTCCCTACCATAAAAGGGAAAGCGGATGCCAACACTAAGAAATACTATTTCAACATTATCGATACTCCGGGACACGTGGACTTCACTGTAGAGGTGGAGCGTAGTATGCGTGTACTGGACGGGCTGATCGCCCTGTTTTCTGCCGTGGATGGAGTAGAGCCTCAGTCCGAGACGGTATGGCGTCAGGCCAACCGTTACAGGGTTCCCCGTATCGGCTTTGTCAACAAGATGGACCGCAGCGGCGCTGACTTCCTGATGGTGGTCAACCAGGTGCGTGAGATGCTGGGAGCCAAGGCTGTTCCCCTGCAGCTGCCCATCGGCGCCGAAGATGACTTCAAGGGCGTTGTGGACCTGATCAAGATGAAAGGTATTATATGGCATATGGAAACGGAAGGCATGACCTTCGACGAGATCCCGGTGCCTGAAGATATGGTTGACGAGGCTATGGAATGGAGAGGCAAGCTGGTAGAAGCTGTTGCTGAATACGACGAGAAGCTGCTGGAGAAATTCTTCGAAGACCCCAACAGCATCACTGAGGAAGAAATGCACGAAGCGATCCGTAAGGCTACGATCGACCTGAGCATTGTCCCCATGATGTGCGGTTCTTCTTTCAAGAACAAAGGTGTACAGACAGCCCTGGATGCTGTCTGTCGCTACCTGCCTTCTCCTGTGGACATCGAAGACACCGTTGGCACGGACCCCAATACGGGCGAGACCATCACCCGTAAGGCAAATGCCAAGGAGCCTTTCGCTGCGCTGGCCTTCAAGATCATGACCGACCCCTTTGTAGGTCGTCTAGCCTTCTTCAGGTGTTATAGCGGGCACCTCGATGCAGGTTCCTATGTACTGAACGTACGCAGTGGCAGGAAAGAGCGTATCAGCCGTATCATGAAGATGTTCGCCAACAAGCAGAACCCCATCGACTTCATCGAGGCCGGTGATATCGCTGCTGCCGTAGGTTTCAAGGAAATCAAGACGGGTGATACCCTTTGCGATGAGGATCATCCCATCACCCTGGAAAATATGTTCATTCCCGAGCCTGTGATCGCGATCGCTGTTGAGCCAAAGACACAGGTCGACGTCGACAAGATGGGTATGGCTATCGCCAAGCTGGTGGAAGAAGATCCCACACTGCGTGTAAATACAGATGAAGACACCGGTCAGACCATCCTTCGTGGTATGGGTGAGCTGCACCTGGAGATCATCATCGACCGTATGCGTCGTGAGTTCAAGGTAGAAGTAAACCAGGGTGCGCCCCAGGTGGCTTATAAAGAGGCATTCAATACGACCATCGAACACCGTGAGGTGCTGAAGAAGCAGACGGGTGGTCGTGGTAAATTCGCCGACATCCAGTTTGCTATCGGACCTGCCGATGAAGAGTGGCTGAAGGAGAACGAAGGAAAGAGCTTCCAGTTCGTGAACGATATCTTTGGTGGTTCTATCCCCAAGGAATTCATTCCTGCCATCCAGAAGGGTTTTGAAACTTCCATGACCTCCGGCGTTCTGGCGGGGTATCCGCTGCAGAGCATGAAGGTCCGGATATTCGACGGTAGCTACCACGATGTGGATTCCGATGCCATGAGCTTTGAATTGTGCGCCAAAGGCGGCTTCCGTGAGGCAGGCCGTAAAGCGAAGCCTATTCTGCTGGAGCCTATCATGAAAGTGGAAGTGCTGACGCCTGATCAATACATGGGTGATGTAACGGGTGACCTTAACCGTCGCCGCGGTATGCTGGAAGGCATGGACAGCCGTGCTAACCTGCAGGTGATCAAGGCCAAGGTTCCCCTGAGTGAAATGTTCGGGTATGTGACCCAGCTGCGCTCCATGAGCTCCGGCCGTGCTACTTCCACCATGGAATTCTCTCACTATGCTCCGGCTCCGAACAACGTAGCTGAGGAAGTGATTGCCAAGGTGAAGGGTAGAAAGGTGAATGCGTAATTTTAATGTGACTTTAATACTGAGGTCCCGCCTTACCAGGCGGGACCTTTTTTTCAGTCCTACGGCAAGGAGGAAAAATACCTTCGGGCAATCGACCTGTGGTCGGTTTTTTTGTTAATGGGGGGTAGGACACAATATTAAATCCTTTAGGAGAGTTAAACCTTTATCCTTCGGGTAATTCCAATAGATAATTTAAAATCAACGTATGAAATACGAAGTATTCACGAACTCCATTGAAAAGACAAACAACAATGTGAGTAAAAAGAGCATTTTAAAATCTAACCTCTTCAAGCTGGCGGTCGTCGTATTGATGGCGGTCGGCGCATCTTTTACCACCTCTTCCGCATCGGCGCAGGTATATGTTACTGTCCGCCCTAACTGGGCTCCTGTAGCGCGTCCTGTCGCTCCCAGCCCCGCTCACGTGTGGATCGACGAAGACTGGGAATACAGGGATGGCCGTTACGTAGCTATAGGCGGGCATTGGGTAGCGCCCCCTCATCGTGGATGGATCTGGATCCCTGGCCGCTGGGTACATACGCGCAGGGGCTGGCAGTGGATGCCTGGTCATTGGAGAAAGCGCTAAGCAAAGCTTAAATAATTAAAATAAAGAGTCCCGCGAGGGACTCTTTTTCGTAAATTTCCGAACCTAAAAATTTTGCGTATGTCTTTTCCTGTCAGGATATTTTTCACCTTTATGGTATGGCTGGTTTGTGTGCGGGTGGAAGCGCAACCCGGCGCTTCGCAATTAAAATGGACAAAAGAGGGGAATGCTTTCTACACAGAAAAAAATGGCAGCATTATCCGTATCGGGCTGCCCGGCAATGTGGAAACGACTATTGTCAGCAGGATGCAGCTGGTCCCTTCCGGTGAAGGACATCCTCTCCAGGTGAGAAGCTTCAGCTTTTCAGAAGATGGGAATAAGATATTGATATTTACCAATACCAAAAGGGTGTGGCGCTACAATACGAAGGGAGACTATTGGGTATACGATCTTGGCGCGAAAACATTGAAACAGGTGGGGAAGGACCGGCCGGCCTCGTCCCTTATGTTTGCGAAATTTTCTCCTGACGGCAGCAAGGCAGCTTATACAAGCGAGCACAACGTATATGTAGAGGACCTTTCCACGGGCGTTTCGAAATGTCTTACCTCCACCAATGGCACGCCTAAACTGATCAATGGGACCTTCGACTGGGTATACGAGGAGGAATTGGATTGCAGGGACGGTTTCCGCTGGAGCCCGGATGGGGCACATATCGCGTACTGGCAGATCGATGCGAACAAGATCAGGGATTATCTCATGCTGAATACCACGGATTCCATCTATCCTTTTGTCATACCCGTGGAATACCCAAAGGTGGGAGAGGCGCCTTCCCCTTATAAGATCGGCGTAGTAGATATTACTACCGGCCAGACGCAGTGGATGAATATTCCCGGCGACCCGCAGCAGACCTATCTGCCCAGGATGGAATGGGCTGCTAATTCCTCTGAGCTGATCATGCAGCAATTAAATCGCAAGCAAAATGACAGCAAGCTGTTTATCGGCAAGATATCTGATGGCTCGACCACGCAGCTGTATGAAGAGCATGACAGCGCCTGGATAGATTGCAAGGGCGCCTGGCAGGATGGGGTAGTGGCCGGATGGGACTGGCTCAATGGGGGCAAGGAGTTTGTCTGGGTCTCTGAAAAGGACGGCTGGCGTCATATCTACCGGGAGGCGCGGGATGGCAAAAAGGAGACGCTCGTAACGAAAGGCAATTATGACATCATCTCTATCAACTGTATCGATGAGAAGAACAATTATATTTATTTCATGGCTTCCCCGGATAATGCTACGCAGCAATATCTCTATCGTACGAAGCTGGATGGGAAGGCTAAGTTAGAGAGGGTGTCGCCCATGGACGAACCCGGGACGCATGAGTACGATATTTCTCCGGGCGCGCAGTATGCTTTACACAATTTCAGCAATGCCAATTCAGAAGATGCGCAGGAGTGGGTGAGTCTGCCGGGGCATCAATCCCTTTCAAAGGATGTGAATATCCCGGAACTGGTAAAACAGGGTGCGGCGGGCAAGAAGGTGGAGTTCTTCCATGTGAAGACGGTGGATGGGGTGGATATGGATGGGTGGATGGTAAAGCCCGAGCATTTCGACAGTACAAAGAAGTACCCGGTGCTGTTCTATGTATATGGGGAGCCCGCTGCGCAGACCGTGAAGGATGAGAGTGGCACCGGTGTGAACTTTCTTTATTCCGGCAACCTGGCTGCCGATGGATATATCTATATCAGCCTGGACAACCGGGGGGCACCAAGTCCCAAAGGACGCGCCTGGAGGAAGGCCATTTACCGGAACATCGGGCGATTGAATATCCGGGATCAGGCGATGGCTGCCAAAGAGATACTGAAATGGCCTTTTGTGGACAGCAGCAGGGTCGCTGTTTGGGGTTGGAGCGGCGGCGGTTCCAGCACCTTGAATCTCCTGTTCCAGTACCCTGATATTTATAAGACGGGGATTGCCATTGCAGCGGTGGATAACCAGCTGTGCTATGACAATATCTATCAGGAGCGGTATATGGGTCTTCCCCGGGAAAACCGGGAAGATTTTGTGAGCGGGTCCCCTATAACTTATGCTAAAAATATGAAAGGCAATCTTTTATATATACACGGTACTGGTGATGACAATGTACATTACCAAAATGCGGAGATGCTGCTGAATGCCCTGATCAAGTACAACAAGGTGTTCCAGTTCATGCCTTATCCCAACAGGAGCCATGGCATTTTTGAGGGGGAAGGGACCAGGCGGCATCTTTCGACCCTGTATACCAGCTATTTAAAGGAGCATTGTCCTGGAGGTGGCAGATAGGAACCAGTTGATAAGGGCACAAAAAATATTTGTAAGAAATTACAGAAACTTGTCCAAATTTTTGGGCAGAGATAAACTAATACATACCTTTGCATCCCATTCGAAAAAATGGGATTTGGCTTATGTCTCAACGAATCAGAATCAAATTACAGTCCTACGATCATAATCTGGTGGATAAATCCGCTGAAAAGATCGTTAA
>Ga0105239_10006841_pt1 | contig 13158 bp, 12 predicted proteins | sample KBSC44metaG_FD_92761 | JGI IMG/M metagenome (GOLD analysis project Ga0105239, IMG submission 92761) | Corn rhizosphere microbial communities from Kellogg Biological Station, Michigan, USA - KBS C4-4 metaG | ecosystem: Host-associated > Plants > Roots > Rhizosphere > Soil | place: Michigan, USA...
GCCAATGTTTTTTTGGATGCCAATGAAAACAGTTTTGGCTCGCCACTTACCAAATGGTATAACCGGTATCCCGATCCGCTGCAGATGAAAGTAAAAGAGAAATTGTCTTCCATAAAAGCGGTGCCGGTTGAAAACATCTTTTTAGGCAATGGCAGCGACGAGTGTATAGATGTTTTATTCCGCGCTTTTTGTGAGCCGGGAAAGGATAATGTTGTTACTTGTCCGCCCACCTATGGTATGTACGAAGTAAGCGCTCACATTAACGATGTGTTTGTAAAAAAGGTACCGCTTACCCCCGCATTCCAGCTTAACTTACCGGGCATTGAAGAAGCCATTGACGACAACACGAAAATGATCTTTTTGTGTTCTCCCAATAACCCAACAGGTAATTCGATTGACCGGGAAGACATAGAGATGATCTTAAATAATTACTCTGGTATTGTAGTAATCGACGAAGCCTATATTAACTTTTCAAGGTTCCGTTCCTTTACTCAGGAACTGAGCGATTATCCCAACCTGGTAATATTACAAACTTTATCAAAAGCCTGGGGACTGGCCGCATTGCGGGTAGGAATGGCCTTTGCATCACCTGAGATCATTCATGTGATGAACAAAATAAAGCCGCCTTACAATATCAACCAGGCTTCGCAGGACCTTGCCCTGAAGGCGCTGGAAGAAGTAGGTCAGGTGAATGATATGATCCGTGAAATAGTGGCCCAACGTGATTTGTTGGCAAAAGAGTTGCAGGCACTACCCATGGTTCAGACAATATATCCTTCTGATGCCAACTTTTTACTGGTACAGGTAACAGAACCCAAAGCTATCTATAAGTATTTGCTGGAAAAAGGTATTGTGGTGCGCGACCGCAGCAGTGTTGAGCTGTGTGCAGGATGTTTACGTATCACGGTTGGCACACCCGCTGAAAACGTTTCCGTAATTAATGCCCTAAAAAGCTGGCATTCATCACAATAATGGCTGCTAAACAAGTAAATTTAAAGCTTGTTTCCAATAAAAGAAACATAAACCATTTGCATTATGAAAAAGAACGCAATTCTTGCCTTGCTGATAGCGGTAACTGCTACTGCTTTTGGCAATGACAGTACAAGGGTGAAAAAATCTCCGGCCGCGCATATTAACGAAGATGATGTAACCATCACCTTACCACAGGGATTCAAAACAACCGTAGTAACAAATGGTTTGGGAAAAGCCCGCCATTTGGTAGTAGCTGCCAATGGCGACATATTTGTAAAATTGGAGAAGCTGAAAGATGGCCATGGCATCATTCAACTGCACGATGCCAATGGTGATGGCAAAGCCGATAAAACAACCGGTTTTGGCAATTACAGAGGCACCGGTATTACCATTAAAAACGGCTATCTGTATGCTTCATCTGACCATGAAGTTTTCAGGTATAAAATCGATGAAAAAACAGCGAAAGTAGATACAGGTTCTGTACAAAGAATTGTTTACGGGCTGGTTGGCAAAAATCAGCACGAAACAAAACCGATGGTACTCGATAACGATGGCAATCTCTATGTAAACATTGGCGCACCCAGCAACGATTGCCAGGTACAGGACCGTGTAAAAGGCTCTCCTGGTCAGGACCCATGCCCCATTCTTGATTCAGCAGGTGGCATCTGGCAGTTCAAGGCCGACAAAGCCAATCAGTCGTATGCAGATGGCGTTCACTATGCAAAAGGTTTGCGTAATGTAATGGGGCTTGACTGGAACCAACAGGTAAATCAGTTATACGTTATGCAACACGGCCGCGATCAGTTGTATCAGTTCTTCCCTGACTTGTTCGATCAGAAAGCCGGTGCTGAAAATCCTGCCGAAGAAATGTTCCGTTTGAAAAAAGGCGATGACTGCGGATGGCCCTATTGTTACTATGACAATGATAAACACGAGAAATTACTTTGTCCTGAATATGGTGGTAACAGACAAAAGGTTGACCGCTGCGCCGATAAGACACATTCAATTGTACAATTTCCCGGTCACCTGGCTCCCGATGCCCTGTTATTTTATACCGGCAATCAGTTTCCTGAAAAATATAAGAATGGTGCATTCATCGCTTTTCATGGCTCATGGAACCGCGCTCCTGAACCACAGGAAGGTTTTTATGTAGTGTTTGTACCATTCAAGGATGGAATGCCTTCAGGCAAGTGGGAAGTTTTTGCAGATGGATTTTCAGGGGTGAAGGCCGCCGGTTCTACAGGTAGAGCAAAGCACCGCCCCTGTGGTATTGCTCAGGGACCCGATGGTTCATTGTATGTGTCGGATGATGTGGAAGGAACAATCTGGAAGATCAGCTATAATAAATAACCAATAACGAATGTTGAATTTCGAAGTTCGAAATTCAACATTCAGTATTCATTATTCAATATTGTAAAGAGAATGAAAGCAACGATAATCACGCTTACAGCCCTTGTGTTTTTTGTAGCTACCGCCTTTATAACACAACAGACAAAACCATCACAGGCAAAACCAAAACAACCTGCAGCCGGCGCTGCTCCAAAAGCAGCCATGGACAGAGGTAAAAAGGTATACGAAGCAGTATGTCTCGCCTGCCATCAGCCCGATGCAGGCGGTGTACCCAACATGAATCCTCCGCTTATAAAAACAAAATGGGTACTGGGTGATAAAAAAGCCCTGATAAAAATAGTATTGAAAGGGTTACAGGGTGGTGAAATAAACATCAATGGAGATACTTTCAATAATCCTATGCCTCCACAGGAATCTACTTTATCTGATCAGGAAATTGCCGATGTATTGACGTATGTTCGCAATAGCTTTGGCAACAAAGCCAGCATGGTAAATCTTGCAGAAGTAAAAGCTATGCGGGCAAAGCTGAAGTAAATAGTGAACACTCTAAAACAACTTTTTTGAAACGCATTTTATTCATCGATCGCGACGGTACTTTAATTTACGAAGCCCCCCCTACTTATCAGCTGGATTCATTTGATAAGCTCACGTTCTATCCTTATATGTTTGAATATATGGGCCGCATTGCGCGTGAGCTGGACTATGAACTGGTAATGGTTACCAATCAGGACGGACTTGGTACTTCCTCTTTTCCCGAAGATACTTTCTGGCCTTTGCAAAATCTGGTTATGAAAAGTCTGGAAGGAGAAGGTATTAATTTCAGTGCCGTTCATATCGACAGAACATTCCCAAAAGATAATGCACCTACCCGTAAACCCGGTGTAGGTATGCTTACGGAATACCTTAATAATCCGGAATATGATATTGCGAACTCGTATGTTATCGGCGATCGCATCACAGATGTGCAGTTAGCAAAAAACTTAGGTTGTAAAGCCATCTGGCTGAATAACGATGCTAATCTGGGCGCCGGTGAAATAAAAGATAAGGTAGCCGAACTACGGCCGGTTATTGCGCTGGAAACCACCCGCTGGAGCGCTATTTACGAGTACCTGAAACTCGGATTGCGTAAAGTGGTGCATGAACGCAATACCAACGAAACGCAGATAAAAATCGAACTGAATGTAGATGGCAGCGGTAAAGCCGCTATCTATACAGGCTTAGGTTTTTTTGATCATATGCTCGATCAGATAGCACGCCATGGAAAGATGGACCTTACCGTTCGCGCCAATGGTGATCTTCATATCGACGAGCACCATACTATTGAAGATACCGGTATTGCACTGGGAGAAGCATTTGCCAAAGCACTGGCCGATAAACGCGGTATGGAACGCTATGGTTTTGCATTACCGATGGATGAAGCCGATGCCAAAGTACTGATCGATTTTGGTGGCCGTAACTGGATCGTATGGAATGCAGAATTCAGAAGAGAAAGAATAGGTGAAATGCCTACAGAAATGTTCTTTCACTTTTTCAAATCCTTTTCAGATGCCGCCAGGTGCAATCTCAACATTGAGTGCCATGGCGATAATGAGCATCATAAAATAGAGGCTATTTTCAAAGCCTTTGCCAAAGCCATTCGAATGGCAGTGAAAAGAGATCCGTTGTCTAATTATCTGCCTTCTACGAAGGGAGTATTGTAGCAACAGTCGGAAAGTCCGGAAGTCGGTAAAGTCTGGAAGAAGCATATTTTATTCTGTATTTCTTTCGGACTTTCGGTCTTTCTGACTTTTGGACTATTAACTAATCAGGTAATACAGTACTCGTTTTCTTCTTGCTAAGAATGCCCGCAATGCCAATGCTATAGAAGAAATGATCGCTCACGGTATTGGTAATACCAATGCGGTACTGGGCATTGAACATAAAATATGCCTCTTCAAAAAGATTGATCTGAAAGCCGGTGCCGGCGGGAATAAAAGTGCCCCAGTAACCTTTGTATTTTGAAATGCCGGCACCCAGTTGCACAAAAGGCGTAATCCAGTAGCGGTTCGTAAACAGCTTTCCCTTTACACTCACATCGCCTTCCATCAGCAGATTGTCTTCACCCAGCAGGGCGCCATCATTTTTGATATAACTTAAATAGGCGCCGGTTAATGCAGTGGTAAAATCAAAGTGCTCTGTAAGCCCCGTCATATAATTGATGGCCAGTCCGGGCGACATATTGCCGAGCCTACCAAATTGGCCGTTACGAAAAACTGAGCGCAGGGAAGAAGCACGTATATCCGCAGCCGTTGTAAAGTCATGAAAGAAGAAATGTATTCCCAATGCAGGCCGCTGTATATGATCATTCTGACAAAAAACAGTGTCATATGCAAGCAGGATAGCGAGCAGCAGAAATCCTACATTTTTTTTCATACCCTGGCCGGTTTGAAGATGTGTAACGAGCAAATATAACCGGTACGAGGTAACTGCAGAAATTATTATTTCAGTTTATTGTCGGCTAGAATCTGTTCTTCGGGCTTCTTTTTGCCCATGTATTGAATTTTAACCCTGGTGAGGCCACGGCCGGTATATCCCAGCTCTTTGGCGGCGGCTTTGCTCATATCAATAAGCCGGGGATTGGATGGATGCATGCGGTCGTTGACCTTTACAACAACGCTTTTATCGTTTTTAAGATTGGTAACTTTTATCCAGCAATTGAGCGGGAGTGTATTACAGGCGGCGGTTAATTTTTTCTGGGTGAAGACTTCGTCGGTACAGGTTTTCTGACCTTCAAATTTATCGTGGTAGAAGCTGGCTACACCGTATTGGACTGCAGAAACATTCCTTTTTTTATTCAGCGCAATACTATCTTTTACATTTTGGGCATTCGCCACAAAAAATGAAAAGAAAATAGTACACGCCACAAAAATGAACTTTTTCATAGTTTAGAATTTATTGAAGGGTTTTATTGGCAAAATACCGCTCACTTAGCAGTTGATCTTCGCCATAAACGTCATCATAGAATTTGATTTTACCATTTTTCGTTTCACACGTATAGTACCTAATGAAAATCGGCACTTTACGAAACCCGTACACCGTATGCTTTTCTCTTCTGGCTATCCAATTGCGCAATGTGTCGGCCGGATAACGAATCGAGTCTTTACGCACCAAAAAACCGGCCAATTTCATAAATTCCTTAATTCTTACACACCCGTGACTTAAAGCCCTGTTCTCTTTTGAGAATAACCACCGGGCATTTGTATCATGCAAATAAACGTCGTACTTGTTCGGAAAATTGAACTTCAACACTCCCAATGAGTTATCATCGCCCTGGCGCTGTTTGATAACATATGGGAAATTGTCTTTATTCATTCTTTTCCAGTTGATATTCGCCGGATTTAACACACTATCATTGTTATCTACCACCATCAGGTTCTGCTGCCTCAAATAGTCGGTATTGGCCTTAATCTTTGGCAACATCTCCTTGTAAATGATGCTATAAGGAACAGTCCACTGCGGATAGGTAATAAAATTCGACACGGCAGAGGTAATCTCCGGGGTACGTGTTTTAGCCTGCCCTACAATTACCCTTGATTCCAGTTTAATTTCGCCCGAATCAATCACACGCATGTAAAATGCGGGGATATTCACCCATATGTACGTCGTGGGCATGGTATCAGGCAGTAATTTATACCGGTCGAGCGTGATAGCGACCCTCTTAAACTTCTCCCAGGGAGTATTGTTCAGACTGTTAACCGTAGTTATATCCAGCTTTCCGGTTACAGTGAGCCCTTTCATTGCCTGATATCTGCCAATCGCCTTTTTATATTGCGCTGTATCCATTACATCGGCCGGCGATTTCACTATCCCTTCTTCAAACAGCCTTTGTTTCAGGGTGTTATATAATTTGACAGAATCTTTATCGGGATAAACAATATGTGTATACTGCTTAAGGGTATCTACTGATTCGAGAAATGATTTCAGCCCTATTTTTAGCGAATCGTATCCCTCATGCTTTGGTTCCAGTTCGTGTAGGAGTCCGGCCACATCGAGGGTAGATTTCGGAAGTTGCAGAAACTGTTGAAACAGCATTAAATAGCCACCAACGTTCATGGTATCTTTCCGCATGTTCAGGGTGTCGATGGGAAGACGGCCTTTGCGCAGATCGTAGCACATTCTAAAAAAAGCATCGGTTAACAACAGTTCGCCGCGCGACCATAAGGCGGCATCCTTATGCCCTAAGGAGTCGTTAACTGTTTCATTACGAATACTCTTTAAAACTCCGAGGTGATAATCGGAAGGGAATAAACCATATTCAGTGGCGCGACCAATAAAATTGAGCAGGGAATCGCTCAGGGGCAACCATTTTTCGTGGCTACACCAAACGGGTTCATAACCTCTTTTCTGATACAGCGTGCTAACGATGGAATCTTTTGCGAGTTTAACCGAATCGTTGAGGGTGCCTCTGTTGGCGAGAATAAATTCCATTTCCGAATTGATATTACTACCAATTCGTTCGTCAAGGGTCTGGGGCTGTTCTACGATATCCTTTTCTTTGGGTTTTTCGGGGGCTGAACTATTCAATGATCTGCGTCCGTGGCAGGCAAGCAAAAAAAGAACGAAGATCAGTAAACAACTTTTCAGGCCTGAATTAATACATTTGTTCATGTTTATTATCCTGGTTATCCGGTATGATAAGTTTGTATCTTCAGCTTAACTAACCTGCCATTTAACCGGCTACAATGATATACAAAATAGTGTTTACCCGGTATATTTCCTTGCTGATCATATTGTTTTTTTTCCACGGCGAACTATGTTTCGCCCAGGAAACAACCGTTAGTAAATACGGGGTACCGGTTATTGACAAAACATCTGTTTATCAGGAAACTATACATAAAGATTCTTCCAAACGAATGGTAGAATTATGTGCTACAATACCGGGCATTGTATACGATCTTCGTTATGCGACAACCAACAATTTTATGCACCGGCTTATGTATGTACCACCTGCCCGCCATACTTTTTTGCGGGCTGCTGCTGCCAGCGCATTGGCAGAAGTACAAAAAGAGCTGAAGGGTATGGGGTATGGATTAAAAATTTTTGATGCATATCGTCCTTATTCGGTTACGGTGAGCTTTTGGGAACTGGTCCATGACGAACGTTATGTGGCAAACCCGTCGAAAGGATCGGGGCACAATCGTGGCCTGGCTGTAGATCTGACAATTATTGATCTGAAAACACACAGGGAGCTGGATATGGGTACCGGTTTTGATAATTTCACGGATTCTGCCCATCACTCGTTTACCGGTTTTTCACAGGCTGTTTTACAAAACAGGCAACTGCTGAAAGAAATTATGGAAAAACATGGTTTTAACAGGCTGGAAACGGAATGGTGGCACTACTTCTGGCCGAACGACAAAGGATATGAGGTACTTGATTTACAGTTTGATAAGTTGAGACGTTAATTTGTTGATAGGTTGATATGTTAATAAGTAAAATATTAACCGATTAACTTATAAACCTGTTAACTTATTAACGTATTAACTCACCTGAACTTCTCCGTCTTCTCATCTCCGGTAATATCTCCTTTGCTTCTTATCTGGATCTGCAGATTGCTGATCCATTCGGCGCAACCTTTCTGATACAGATATTCATTCACCTGATTGATCACCCGCATTACTTCATCGTACGTGCCTTCGAGTACGGTAGCAAAAGGGCCTACTTCATATTTAATACCCGATTGCTGAATGATGGCAATAGCTTCATCAACCCACTGGTAAGGATGTTTATCCAAAACGATAGGAACGATTTGAATGGAAGCGTTGATGGTATACTGATGCATGACATTTATGGCTTTGCGCGAAAAAACTATACTATCCGTTTAATACGTTGTTCGAGTAGCAACAGATCGGCGAGTACCATGGCGGTTACCGCTTCCAGTACAACGGGCACGCGCAGTGCAATACACAAGTCGTGGCGGCCTTTTACTGAAAACGATTCTATTCCACCTGTTTCCCAGTTAAGTGTCTGCTGTTCTTTTGGCGTAGAGGAAGTAGGCTTTACGGCTATGCGAAAAACCAGTTCATTACCATTGGTAATACCGCCTACAACACCGCCTGCATGATTGGTGCGTGTTCTGCCGGTCATATCTTCGATAGCATCGTTGTGAACGCTACCAAACATTCTGGCTGCGGCAAAGCCGGTACCAAATTCAACACCACGAATAGCAGGGATAGCAAATACAGCATGACTGATGAGTGATTCGGCTGAATCAAAGAACGGTTCGCCCAGTCCGGCGGGTAAATCCGTTACACGGCATTCAACAATACCACCGATGGGGTCTTTGGCATCGATGGCTTTTTGCAATCCTTTTTCCAGATCGCTCTCCCCTCCTATTTCAAGGATCGAAGCATTTACTCTTGCTGAGCCTAATAACTTTTTGGCGATAACACCTGCAGCCACGAGGCACACTGTAAGGCGTCCGCTGAAGTGACCGCCACCGCGGAAGTCTTCAAAGCCACCGAACTTCTGATGGGCTACAAAATCGGCATGGCCAGGGCGGGGAACAGCGCGTTGCTTTTCATAATCGCCCGAGCGGGTATTTTTATTTTCGAATAGAATAGTAAGTGGCGCACCGGTAGTTTTATCATTGAACACACCGCTTTTAAAGATGGGCAGATCGTCTTCTTTACGGGGCGTAGTACCTTTTTGAGTACCGCCTTTGCGGCGTTCAATATCTGCGAGGAAATCGTCTACTGTTAATGGTAAACCGGCGGGGATACCATCGATATTCAATCCAACACTTTCGCCGTGCGACTCACCAAAAATTGTTACTCTGAATATGCGACCAAATGCGTTCATGCTATGTATTTGTTGGCAACGTTATTAATGCTCTACTGCTTCTTTCTTTTCAACTATTGCACCTAATTGCTGTATATGCTCATAAAAATTGGGGTACGATTTATTTACGGCCTGAGCTTCACTGATCACGGTTTCACCGGTGGCTTTTAAACCGGCTACGGCGCAGGCCATAGCAATACGATGATCGTGGTGCGAATACACCGAAGCACCTTTTACACCGCCGCCACCTTTAATCAGCATCAGGTCGTTCTGTAGTTCAATGGTGATACCCATTTTACCAAATTCTTCCTGCAGGGTGAGTGCACGGTTGCTTTCTTTATGAGTAAGACGGGTTACGCCTTCAATTACAGTAGTACCCTCACAATAAGCAGCGAGTGCTACGAGCGGAGGAAACAGATCCGGGCATTCCGTTGCGTCGAACTGAAATGCTTTTAATCCGGCCACACCGGGCCCTATTTCTATCTGTTCGGGTTGTATAGATAATTTTGCGCCGCATGCCTGTAAAGCCAGTAATACGGCTCTGTCGGCTTGCGTGCTTTGTACATCTAATCCTTTTACGGTTATGTCTCCGGCAATGGCGCCTGTTACGAGTAAGAAGGCAGCGCCGCTCCAGTCGCCCTCTACTGTATAGGTCCTGGAAGAAGCTGTTGCATTTAGTGAAGCGGACGTACCGCTAAAATAGAAATGTTCATAATTCCTGTTCTCAACACTCCATCCAAACTGCTTCATTACCTGGAAGGTGAGATCGATATATGGTTTGCTTTTAAGGTTGTTTACTGTAATGGTTACATCCTTAGCGCCTGCGGCAGCATAGGCCATTAACAACCCAGTGAGGAATTGAGAGCTGAGTGATCCATCTATCTCAATATTTTTCGGCTGCAATGGTCCTTTTACCTGCAGGGGTAAACGGCCATCTTTTGAAACGATCTGAACACCGAGTTGCGGCAGCACTTCATCAAAGAAATCCATAGGTCTGTTGAGCAGGCTGCCTTCGCCGTTTATCGTAATGCCTTTATCGCTTAATGAAATGATGGGGGTAAACATGCGAATGCCTAAGCCGCTTTCACCACAGTTTACAGCGACTGTGTCGGGATGTACGCCATGACCCGTTACTTTTAAAGAACCATCTTCGAGTTTTTCTACAACAGCGCCCAGTCCTTTGATTACACCCAATGCCGCTTTATCGTCATTGGAGTGACCGGGGTTGCGTATAATGGTTGTTCCATTGGCCAATAAGGAAGCAGCGCAACCTCTTTGCATGGAGCTTTTTGAGGCCGGCGCCTGAATAGCGCCTTTTATATGTGATGGTCGAATTGTTGCGATCATGATTTAGTTAAGTTGATAGGTTGATGAGTTGACACGTTGATAGGTTAATAAGTTGATAGGTTAACTGATCAACTTATTAACCTATCAACTTGTTAACTTGTTAACTTCATAATAATCTGCTCCAGTTCATCCATCGGAACAGACTGTACCACTCCCTTTCCTATTTTCTCGAGCAATACGTAATTCATGGCTTTCTTCTCACGCTTCTTATCCATCTTCAGTACTTCAAATGCTTTTTGTTTATCGTAGTTGGCAAGCGTGGGTAATCCGTACTGATCAAGCACTTTTATTACGCGGTCGGTATCTTTAAAACCGGCTAATTGTTCTGAAATTTTACAGGCGTCTGTCATACCAATGCTGATGGCCTGACCATGGCTCAGCTCGTACATGTTTTCAATAGCATGCCCGAGGGTATGACCAAAGTTCAGCAGGCGGCGTTCGCCTTTTTCAAATTCATCTCCCTGTACTACGGTAGATTTTATTTCTGCATTACGGCGGATGAGTTTTGCCAGCGCAGGTTTATCTTTCTGATAGTATGCAGGCTTGTGTTGCTCCAGTTCTTTAAACAATCTGAGGTCTTTGATACAACTGTGCTTGATGATCTCTGCAAAGCCGTTCACCCATTCCTGTTTGGGCAGTGATTTTAAAAAGCTATAGTCGTACAACAAAAACTGTGGCTGACGTATAGTACCAACCAGGTTTTTATAAATACCTACATCGATACCATTTTTTCCGCCGATAGAGGCATCTACCATGGCGAGTACTGTAGTGGGTACAAAACCACATTTAATACCCCTCATGTAAATGGCGGCAACATAGCCGGTAAGGTCGGTAATTACACCGCCACCGATACCGATGAGCCATGTGCTGCGGTCGGCTTTAAACTCTATGAGTTGTTCAATGATGGAATCTACTGTAGCTTGTATTTTATATTCTTCACCGGGCTTTAACGTGATGCAGTTCCAGCCTTTCAGCTTTTTTTTATGCGCCTGAAAAACGTGTTCATCTGTAATCAATACAGCCTGTTCTTTACCGATGAGTTTTTCGAGTCTTGAAAAATCGGCATCGAAATAATAATTTACGGTGGCGGAAGAGAACCGGTAACTTTTTGTTTGCATACTACCTGAAATCAAAACTGAATTTTCTGAAACACCTCCAGCTCACTTTCCAGCGTCTTCGTTTTATGATGTTCCTCCTGTTTTTCAATAAAATCGATCACCTGTTTTACGCTGCTTGGGCTAACGCTTAATGCAGAAAAATCATCTTCCCATTCAAACCAGGGTTTCATGAATTTACTTTCATTGATCCATTCTGCCGATTCGGTGCGAATGCTTTTCATGATCTGCGTAAGATTCTGCACCGGCATCATTTGCAATAACAGATGCACATGGTCTTCTACCCCATTCGCCGTAATCACTTTGATGCCGTTTTCTTCGGCATGCTTCTTAATATGGGCAAATAAAACTGTGCGAACAGGCTTTGTCAACAAAGCTTCTTTGTTCTTAATGCAGGAAATAACATGAACGAACAAATACACTTTGTTCTGACTGTTCATATTGCAGGGATTTTATTACGGCAATCGGCAATCGTATACCGGCAGTCGGCAATCGGCAGTCGGCAGTATTCAAAACAGCAGGCTTACGATTGACGATTGCCGATTCACGAATTCATGATCTTATTCTGATGATTAATACTTTCCATGTGTACAGCATCGAAATACTTGGTGATGAATTCCTTGCTGAGGTTCAGTTTTTCGCCTTTTTTGAAAGCTCTTTCCAGTATTTCGTTCCAGCGGTTGGTTTGCAGGATGGTGATGTTGTTGTTCTTTTTGTATTCACCGATCTTTTCGGCAACCTTCATACGCTGACCTAAGATCTGCATCAGTTCATCATCGAGGTGATTGATCTGTTGACGCAGTTTTTCAAGGGCGGCATGATATTCTTCGGAGTTGATATCTTCTTTACGCCATGTGATCTGACCGAGTATTTCAGCTAATCTTTCGGGAGTAACCTGCTGTTTGGCATCGCTCCATGCTTTATCGGGATCTATATGGCTTTCGATGATCAAACCATCCATATCGAGGTCAATGGCTTTCTGGGCTACGTCGAGCAGAATATCGCGACGGCCTGAAATATGAGAAGGATCGTTGATCATTAATAATTCGGGATTGCGGCGTTTCATTTCGATAGCCAGGTGCCACATGGGGGCATTGCGGTATTCGGTATTACCGTAAGAGCTGAATCCACGGTGAATTAAACCGACTTGTTTAATACCTGCTTTGGCTACGCGTTCAACGGCGCCGGTCCACAATTCGAGATCAGGATTGATAGGGTTTTTGATCAGCACGGGAACATCTACTCCGCGCAGCGCATCTGCTACTTCCTGTACACTGAAAGGGTTTACAGTGGTACGGGCGCCGATCCACAATACATCTACTTCAAATGTGAGAGCGTCTTCTACCTGTTTGGCGGTTGCTACTTCTACTGTGACAGGTAAGCCGGTTATTTTTTTAGCCTGTTGCATCCAGGGTAAACCTTTGGTGCCAATGCCTTCAAAACTTCCGGGGCGTGTGCGGGGTTTCCATATACCTGCACGCAGCATATCTACTTTACCTGTTTTTGCCAGCCTGGTAGCTGTTTCCAAAACCTGTTCTTCTGTTTCAGCACTGCA
>Ga0105239_10006843_pt1 | contig 13158 bp, 10 predicted proteins | sample KBSC44metaG_FD_92761 | JGI IMG/M metagenome (GOLD analysis project Ga0105239, IMG submission 92761) | Corn rhizosphere microbial communities from Kellogg Biological Station, Michigan, USA - KBS C4-4 metaG | ecosystem: Host-associated > Plants > Roots > Rhizosphere > Soil | place: Michigan, USA...
CCCGGCGGGGGTGTTGTCCACGACGATGACCGAGTCGCAGCTCCGCAACGCCGCCTCGACCGCCGCGGCCAGACGCTCGTCGGGGTGGTAGGCGGTGAAGACAGCGGCCACGCGCATCGCGGGAAACCCACCTTTCAGTGACGGAATCTACAAGCGTATATTGTGCCGATTGGCATCGACTACCATCGAATCTCGTGTCCCCTGACAGTGCCGAGCGCCCGCGCATCGTGCGCTCCGTTCTGAGCCGCCTGACCACTCCCGGTCCGCTGCTCGCGATCGGGCTGGGATCGACGACGGTCGCGGCCTCGCTCTGGTTCGCGAACGCGAACCGGGCGTTGAGCAGCCATTCGACGGCGGGACTCTACGCCTTCTACTTCCTGGTCGGGACGATCGGCACCGGCGTGCTCGCGGGCCTGGAACAGGAGATGACGCGCACCGTCGCGCGGACCCACGCCTCCGGCCGGCCGGTCGGCGTCGCCGTCCGCGGCCAGCTGCGGCAGGCCGCCGGCCTGGCGGCGGTGACGGTCGTGATCCTGGCCGCCGCCTCGCCGGCCCTGGTCTCGCACTTCTTCGGCGGGGACTGGACGCTGGGCCTCGCGCTGCTGGCCGGGCTGGCCGCGACGTGGGCCTCGTTCCTGGTGCGCGGGGTGCTGGCGGGCTGCCAGGACTTCCGGTACTACAGCCTCACGCTGGTGGTGCAGGGTCTGGCCACGCTGGTGCCGAGCGTGCTGCTGACGCTCGCCGACGGCGCGTACTCCCGGCCGGTCGGGGCCGCGCACCAGGCGGGGGGCGGGACCGGGCCGATGCTCGGGTACGCCTTCATCTTCGCGCTCGCGCCGCTGGTGGCCGCGCTGAGCGGGCTGCTCTCGCCGGTGCTGCGGCGCTCGTGGCGGGCGACCGGTCCGGCTGATCTGAACGACCTGGCCGACCTCGCCGAAGAGGCCGTGGCGGCGGGCGACGGCGCCGGGAGCATGCCGACCACGCTTCTCCCCGAGGCGTCCGAGGAACCCGGCGGCAGCCCGCGCGAGAAGCTGATCCTCCTCACCCTCGCCACGCTCGTCAGCCAGCTCCTGATCAACGCGGTGCCGCTCATCATCGGCCAGCGGCTGGCCGGGGGTGACGCGCACAGCGTGGACCTCGGCAAGTCGCTGAACTCGTCGATGGGTCTGTCGCGGCTGGCTTTGCTGTGCTTGTTCCCGTTGCAGGCGCCGCTGCTTCCGCTTCTCGCGGCCGCCGCGGTGCGGGGCGACTTCCGCGAGGTGCGGCGCAAGACCGGCTTCCTGATCGGGGCCTGTCTCGCGGCGGGGGCCTTGGGAGTCGTCGCGGTGGCCGCGGCCGGGCCGTGGCTGCTGAAGGTCTACCTGCACACCCCCACGCCTCTGTCACGCCCCTTCCTCAGTGCCCTGGCCCTGAGTACCGCCTTCCTCATGACCGCCTTCGTCCTGCAGTCCGCTCAGGTCGCCCTCAACCGGCACCGCGTGGTCTTCGCGTCGTGGCTGGCCGGGCTGGCCGCGATGGCGGTGGTCTTCGTGCTGCCGCTGTCGCCGCTCGGCGCGGCGGCGTGGGCGGGGGTCCTGGGTCCGCTCGTCGTGACCGTGATCGCGGCCGCCGATGTGATGTTCGTGACGCGCTCGCCGCAGACGGTGCGCACCGTTTCAGCGACAGACGCCGGGGGCATTGCGGGCCCGGTTGAGGCGGCGTCCACGGCGGACGCCGAGGCGTCCGAGCAGGCCCCGCCCATCGCGGAAGGAGTGCGCCGATGAGCGCTATGCCCTGGCGGGATGCCCGGCGGCACCCCGATCCCGGAATGGAACCGGATAGACTGCCCGGGTTCACCCATCGGGATCAGCCGATTACCGACGCGCCGGGGCGCGGCGTTGCGCGCCATCACTCCGGACCGCGCCATCACTCCGGGAGTGGATCCGCATGAAGCTGGCCATAATGACCGGTGTCGTGGCGCTCCTGCTGCTGGCACTGATCTTCGAGTTGCTCCGGCGCCGTCAGCTGCGTGAGAAGTACGCGGTGCTATGGCTCGTCGTCGGGCTCGTCACGCTGCCCCTGGGCTTCATCCCCTGGTCCCTGGACAACGTCTCCAGCTGGCTCGGCGTGGCCAGCGGCGCCAGCCTGGTGCTGTTCCTCGCCGTGGTGTTCCTGCTGATCGTGTGCATCCACCTGAGCTGGGAGGCCTCCCGGCTGGAGGACGAGACCCGATCGCTGGCCGAGGAGGTCGCGCTGATCCGGGCCGAGCTGCGCGAGGTGCGGGAACGGCAGGGCGAGCTGGAGGCCGGGGCCGAGGACGCGCGCGCGTTCCGGGCCGGCACGAACGGCACGAGCGGCACGAACGGCCGCACCGTCGGCATCGTGACCCAGCGCGACGGGAAGGCGGTCGTCGGTGAACGCTGACAAGCGCGTCCTCATCATCATCCCGGCCTGGAACGAGGCCGGCTCGATAGCGGACGTCATCGCCGAGGTCCGCGACGTGCTCCCGGCCTACGAGATCCTGGTCGTCAACGACGGCTCCACCGACGACACCGAGCGCGTGGCCCTGGCCGCCGGCGCCCGCGTCGTCTCGCTGCCGTACAACCTCGGCGTCGGCGGGGCCATGCGCCTGGGCTACCGCTACGCCGACGAGAACGACTACGACATCGCGATCCAGCTCGACGCCGACGGCCAGCACGATCCCCGTTACGTCCCCAAGCTCATCGACGGCCTCGGCGAGGCCCGCCTGGTCCTCGGCGCGCGCTTCGCCGGCGAGGGCGACTACCAGGTGCGCGGTCCGCGCCGCTGGGCCATGACGCTGCTGTCCCGCGTCCTGTCCCGGATGGCGAAGACGAAGCTGGACGACACCACCTCCGGCTTCCGCGCGTGCGACCGCGAGATCATCAGGCTGTTCGCCCAGTGGTACCCGGTCGAGTACCTGGGCGACACCGTGGAGACCCTGGTCCGCGTCATCCGCCTCGGGCACCCGGTCGGCCAGGTGCCGGTCGCGATGCGCCAGCGCACCGCCGGGACGCCCAGCAACTCGCCGATCAAGGCCGCGGTGTACCTGGGGCGCGCGCTGATCACGCTGCTGCTGGCGATCAACCGCCGATGACTGCCGAACCCCTATCCGTGAGGCCTGAAACGCATCCATGACGACGATCGACATCATGCTGCCGTACTACGGCGACGTGGCCCTGATGCAGAACGCGGTGCGCAGCGTCATCGCGCAGTCCGACCCGGACTGGCGGCTGACGGTCGTCGACGACGGCCAGGAGCCCGGCGTCCCCGAATGGTTCGCGGCCCTGGGCGACCCGCGCATCCGCTACCAGCGCAATGAGCGGAACCTCGGCGTCACCGGCAACTTCAACAAGTGCCTGGAGCTGGCCGAGGCCGACTACATGGTGATGCTCGGCACCGACGACGCGCTGCTCCCCGGCTATGTCGCGGAGTTCCGCCGCGTGGTCGGGCTGTACCCCGGCGTCGGCATCATCCAGCCCGGCGTCGAGGTCATCGACGGCGCGGGCAACCCGGTGAAGACCATCACCGACCAGGCCAAGGCCCGGATCTACCTGCCCCGCTTCACCGGCACGATCCTGATGGGCGGCGAGGAACTGGCCGCGAGCCTGCTGCGCGGCTGCTGGTTCTACTTCCCGTCCCTGTGCTGGCGCACCGAGGCGATCAAGAAGGCCAGCTTCCGCTCCGATCTGGAGATCATCCAGGACCTGGCCCTGGTCATCGACCTCATCGAGGCCGGCGCCACGATGGCGCTGTCCGACGTGCCGGCCTTCCAGTACCGCCGCCACGACGGAAGCGTCAGCTCGGCCGAGGCCATGGCCGGCAAGCGCTTCGCCGAGGCGCGCCGCTACTTCGTCGGCGCCGCGGCGCAGATGGAGGCGCTGGGCTGGCCGAAGGCGGCGAAGGCCGCGCGGCGCTACACGGCGTCGCGGCTGCACGCGGTGACGCTGCTGCCGTCGGCGCTGAAGGCACGCTCCGTGCCCGGCGTGAAGAACCTGGCACGGCACGCCTTCCTGCCCGCGCCGCGGCTGGAGCAAGCGCAGGCCGGCCGCGCCGGCAGCGACCTGAAACGGTGACGGACACCACCGTCGGCAGTCTGAGGGGACACACAGTGAGAATCGCCGCCGTCGTGACGGCCTACCACCCGGACGAGCGGCTGCCGGCCGTGGTCGACTCGGTGCAGGAGTCCTGCGCCGAGATCGTGGTCGTGGACAACACTCCCGAGGGTGCGGTCTCGGTCGCGGAGAAGATCGAGGACACCGCCGCGATCACGGTCCTGCGCCCCGGCGTGAACCGCGGCCTGTCGCACGCGCTGAACCTCGGCGTCTCGCGCCTGTCGGCGGCCGTCGAGGCGGTCATCTTCCTGGACCAGGACTCGGTTCTGGACCCCGACGTGGTCCCGCGCTTGGCCGCGCACTTCGACGACCCGACGATCGGCGTCGCGACACCGGCTCCGTGGGACCCGATCCACGAGCGCTTCTACGAGACCTTCCACGGCCGCCACGACGAGGTCGCCGACCGGGCCATCTCCATCACCTCCGGCATGCTGATCCGCCGCGATCTGCTGGCCCGCGTGGGGGAGTTCCGCGAGGACTTCTTCGTCGACTACGCGGACCTGGAGTTCTCGCTGCGCGTCCGTCGCACCGGTGCCCGCATCGTGCAGGACAAGCGCCTGAAGCTGCCGCACTCCATCGGCGAGCGCCGTACCCACGCGTTCTTCGGGATGCGGGTCCCCGTCACGCACAAGGCCGCGTGGCGCGACTACTGGCAGCTTCGCAACGGCCTGATCACCTTGCGGGAGCAGGCGCGCTTCTCCCCGGCGTGGGCGGTGACGGCGGCGCTGTATCTGGGCCGCGCGGCGGTGCACGCCGTGGTGTTCGAGGACGACCGGCGCGCGCACGCGGGCGCGGTGGCCCGAGGACTGCGTGACGGCGTCACGCAGAAATACAGCCTGCGCTACCTGCCCAAGGGTGCGGAGCTGACGGTCGACCCGGCTCAGCGGAAGAACTGATCGCGCGACCGCACCAAGTCACAGGGCACCGTCATCGTCCACGGCACGAAGGCCGGCGCCACGGTCACCGCCACATCCTGCGTACCGGGCCGGCTGCACGTCACAGAGGCCTTCGTCATCTCGGACGCGAACGACGGGCCCTTCCCGCGCCACTGCATGTCCTGGGAGTAGCCGCCGAAGATGCACAGCGCCACCAGGCCCAGCGCGCCGTACGCCGGTAGCGCGTAGGGCGACAGAAGCGCGGCGGCGTCCTTGCGCGGCGTCAGCAGCCCCGCCACCGCGACCAGGAAGAGGCAGATCGCCGGGAGCTCGTAGCGCGGCGCCGCGCTACCGCCCTGCATCGCCAATCCGCAGAACAGCAGCATGCTGTGCACGAACGCCGCGATCACCAGCGGCCAGTTCGGTTCTGTCACCCGCAGCAGCGCCAGCACCAGCGCGACCGCTGCCAGGGCCCACGCCACGTAGTGCGCGTCGCCGGTGTTCACCACCGATCCGACACGCTCGTCTACGTGCTCTGTGAACAGACTCTGTCCGACGACCGTCCGCAGGTACTGCCCGACCGCCCAGATCGGGTCGTAGTGCGGCGAGATGTTGCGGCTCGTCAGGGCGTGGCGGAACAGGATCCCCACGGCCTGGAACGCCATCCCGGCGCCCATGGCCACCGCCGGCAGAGCCCCGCGCCAGTTCCGCACGGAGTACCACCGCAGCAACGCCAAGGGGAAGAACACCATCGCCACCGGATCGCTGGCGACTGTGCAGAACAACATGATCGCGGCGACGGCCTGCATCCCTCGGTGCGCCGGGTTCCAGATCACCATCCAGAACGCCGTGTAGAGGAACAGGAAGTGCAGACACGCGAAGTTGTTCGCCAGCTCCAGTTGCCCTATATACGGAAGCGCGACGGGAGCTGCTACAGCGATGCGCAGCGCAGGGGAATGCAGATGCCTTCTACCGGCGCGGTAGATGAGCACCGCACAGCCGCTCGTGATGAGCGCACCCATCGTCGCGATCACCCCGGCGGCCCACGACAGCGGGAAGATCCGCACGATCTCTATAAGGACTCGCGGAACCAGATGCAGGTAGCCGTTATACGGAGTGAACAGCAGGGTGACGAACCCGTGCCTCAACGTCCCCTGATAGAAGACCCGAGCGTCCTCGGCCCAGATCGTGTCCGTCGCCCCGAAGCCTTTGGTCCGAGCCAGGGACAGGGCCATCCCCACCGCCAGGGCGACGACCCCGATGACAGGCTTCAGCCACAAGCCGCCGCGCTGCTCCGCGGTCGATGAGGAAACCGCGACAGCACGGTCGGCTACGAACACGTCTGAGACCCCCCTACGCGGAACACATAGAGCGCCGCGTCTCCGAACAACCCGTATGTCTTGTAATGCTGGACAGAGACTAGCGACCACCCGGCGGCTGCGTGCGGAGAAGGCGTCACCACGAAGCACGGGAAGTGGTTCGGCAGGTAGCGCAGCGCGCCGAAGTAGTTGCGGCTGATCGAGCGGTCCGGATGGTCGGACATGGCGGCGGGGGAGTAGTACCCGTCCCAGACCAGCCCCGCGTCGATGTGTGCGCCGTCGGCCTGTCCGGAGGCGACGATGCGGTTCGCGGTGTCCCACACGGCCTTGTCGAACGTGAACGCGTTGGCCGTCAGCGTCATCCCCGTCACGGCGACCATCCCGGCGGCCAAGGCGATCGGCACGAGGCGTTGCGGCGTCCGCAGGGCCCGCGCCGGGGGAACCGGCTCGGACAGCAGCATCGCCAGCGCCGGGATCGCCATCGGGATCAGGTACCGGTCGTAGATGTCGGCGCCGCCGCCGATCTCCATCAGGGTGCCGAGGAGGGTCGCGACCGCGAACAGCAGCAGCTCCGGCCGGATCCCCAAGCCCCAGCCGCGAGTGCGCACGCGGTCCACCACCGAACCGACCAGCAGCGCCGCCGAGGCGTACGCCACGCACGCCAGCGCCATCCACCAGCCGCCGCCGAGCAGGATCGGCCGGCCCGCCGCGCTGGCCGCCGAGTAGGCGCCGTCGTGGTTGACGTAGTTGCCGAGGAAGGCGCCCTTGTCCAGGGAGACCAGCAGCCCGGCGGCGACCGTCGCGACGGCCGCGGCCCAGGACGGCCAGGACCAGCGCCGGGGCCGCACCACCGCGAAGACCGCCGGGCTCACCGCGAGCGCGATGATCAGCAGCCCCTGCGTCAGCTCGACCGACACCAGCTCGGCGGTCACCTTGCGGACCGTGAAGTCCGGGGCGGCGCCGCCGGGGACCTTGCGGCGCCAGAGCTCGAAGACGCCGATCGCGGCCACGAGCAGCGCGCCGAGGCCGAGGATGTGCGGGATCCGGAAGGTGGCGAGGCGGTCGGCGCGGAACCGGGCCCGGAACAGCGCCACCGCCAGGACCGCGGCCGGGGCCGCCAGGACCTGCTCGCGGACCGTCGCGCCCCACAGGCCGGCCGCGCAGGCCGCGCACAGCCAGGGCAGCGACAGGCGGTCCAGGGCGCGCCGTCCGAAGGCCAGCGTCGCGGCGATGGCGGCGAACGCCGGGATGTCCGTCATGAACGACGTCGACAGCAGCGTGAAGCCCGGCCACAGGGCCACCAGCAGGGTGCCGGCCGCGGCGCGCCGCCGGCCCTCGGGGCCCAGGGCCCCGGCCAGCACGTCGTAGCAGGCGAGCAGGCCCGCCACCGCGATCGCCGCGATGAACACCGACTGCGCGGCCAGCGACGCCCCGACCGGCCAGGCCACGACCACCAGGCCGGCCAGGCCCATCATGTTCCAGTTGTACATCCGCACCTGGCCGGTGTGGACGAAGTCCATCGCGGAGCGGCCGAAGGCCCAGGTGTCGTTGTGCGGGATGGCGAGGTTGCCGCTCAGGGCCGCGTAGACCAGCGGGACGAAGACGCCGAACAGCACAGCCGCACCGAGCGGGACGTGCCAGGGCAGGGAGCGCCGCGCCGGGTCCGGACCGCCCTCGCCCGCAGAGGGGGCCGGCGCGCGCAATTCCTGCGCGACTCCTGTCGCCAAGGCTGCCGCCCCCGTTCCTCAGCTGGGTACACACACCTGTGTCATGACGTGTATCGCGTGGTATCGACGTCCGAGGCTACCTCAGCGACCCTGGGCGACGTGGCGCACCCACTACGATGAAACGATGCCGACGATCGCCGCGGTGGCCACCGCGTTCCATCCCGACGAGCGCCTCACAGCCGTCGTTGAGGCGGCGCTGAAGAGCTGCGCGCGGGTGGTCGTGGTGGACAACACCCCCGGTGACGGTCCCTTCCTGGCCGACACGCTGCGCGAGCGCGCCGGCGTCACGGTCCTGCGCGACGGCCGCAACCGCGGCCTGGCCGGGGCGCTCAACGCCGGCGTCGAGGAACTGCTCGCCGTTGAGGACGGCGGTGCCGGGCAGCCGGACTTCCTCCTCTTCCTCGACCAGGACTCCGTCCTCAGCGAGGACCTGGTGCTCGGGCTGGCGCAGCACCTGGCCGACCCGTCGGTCGGCATCGCGGCCCCGGCGGCCTGGGACGAGAACCTGGGGCGCTACTACGAGCCGGGCACGGAGAAAGGCCCCGACGTAGCCGACCGGGACACGGTCATCACCTCCGGCATGCTGGTGAGGCGCGACGTCCTCACCGAGGTCGGCCGCTTCCGCGCCGAGTTCTTCGTGGACCACGTCGACAACGACTTCTGCCTGCGGGTCCGCGCTGCCGGCTACCGCGTGCTCCGCGACAAGCGCCAGAAGCTGGCGCACAGCCTCGGCCAGCGCAACCAGCACAAACTCCCGGGCGTCGCGGTGTCCTCCTCCCGCCACCCCACCTGGCGCCTGTACTGGATCGCCCGCAACGGCACGGTCCTGATGCGCGAGCACCGCAAGGACGCCCCGGTCTGGACCCGCAACACGGCGGCGTACCTCGCGTGGTGGTTCGGACTGCGCACCGTGATCGAAGCTCCGCGCGGACCGCGCGCCCTGGCGATGCTGCGGGGCTTCCGGGACGGGTTCCGGGGTCGGACTTCGCGGCGGTATCTGCCGCCGGGAGCGGAGCTGTAGGGGCGTTTTCAGGACGTGGAGGCGACCGCGGCGCCGCGGTCCTCGCTGCTGCTCGGCGCGACGGTCTTGCCCGACCCGTTCACAGGGTGCTTCTTACCGTTGCCGTTGGCCGTCCCGTTCGCCGCCCCATGGGCATGGCCGTTCGCCGCCGCCGGAGCGGGCACCGTCACCGGGGCCCTCTCGGAGGCCTGCTCCGGGACCGGAACGCCGCCGCCGGAGCCCTCGCTCACCTCGGCCGGATACGGTGCCCAGCTCTTGAGCACCACCAGCGCGGCCAGCGCGACGCCGATCAGGTACAGCAGCACGACCCCTGCGACGGTGCCCGGCGGTGTCCAGCCCGGGTGCAGCGGGAGCAGCAGCGGGCCGCGGGTGCCGACCGCGTAGCGGCGCAGGGTCGCGTAGAACATCAGGAAGCCGAGGGCCAGCGTGGAGGCCGTCACGGCCAGCGGGAGCCGGGGGACGGCGCGGCGCAGCCATGCGCGGCGTGGTTCGCGCTTGGCCAATATCGCCGCGGCCAGGAGTGGCAGGCCGGCGGCGACCGCCAGCAGGTAGCGGCCCTGCCAGATGTAGCCGAGGCTGGCCGCCTGGCGGCCCTGGGCCAGGACCGGGATGAGGATCACCGAGCCGGCCAGTACCACCAGCGCCGCGACGTCGCGCAGCTTGCCGGCCGCCGCGGCGGCCGCGAGAAGCGCCAGGACCGGCACGAACCACAGCTCGGCCAGGTGGTACGGCGCGCGGACGTCCAGCCAGCCGAAGAAGCCGACCATCTGGCGCATGTACTCCACGCTGAGCCCGAAGGTGTGCCTGGCCGCCACCGGGAAGGTCAGGTTCGGGAAGGCGGCGGCGGTGCCGGTGCCCAGGACGTTGAATTTCGCGGTCCAGGCGATCGAGCCCAGGCCCACCACACCGACCACGGCCGTCCACAGCCACACCGCGGGCCGCACCAGCACGGCGCGCAGCGCCCCGCTCTGGCCGGCCAGCGCGGCGCAGACCACGATGACCAGGGCCCAGGCCGGGCCCAGCTGGCGCACCGACACCAGGGCGATGGTCGCCACCCCGGCCCGGGTCAGCAAGCGGGGCACCAGCTCCGGGCGGGGGTCCGTCAGCAGGCTGAGGATCGCGGCCCACAGCAGGATGGCCGAGCTGGCCTCCAGCGAGTTCGGGTTCACCGAGCCGTTGAGGAACAGCGCCATCGGGGTCGCGGCGGCCAGCACCGCGGCCATCGGGTAGCGGCGCCGGCGGCTCCAGCCGAACGCCGTCGCCACCGCGCTGGCCAGCATCGCCGAGCTCAGCGCGGCGGAGACCAGGCGCATGCCGTACATGCCCAGCGGGCCCCGGGACAGCAGGCTCGGCCAGCCGACCGCGAGGTAGTACAGGGGGTTGTTGGACCCCGCGGTGGTGCCGGCCAGCGTCGTGCCGGGCTGCGCGGTCAGGTGCTTCGCGCAGGCGGCGGTGACGTGGCTGTTGCTGAAGTAGCACTCGTGGAGGTTGGTCAGGAACGAGTACGCGGTCGGCAGGCGGTAGCCGGTCATCGGGACCTGATTGGTGACGCGGCCGTTGTGCGTGGTGACCGTGATCGGCGTGCCGTGCAGCTGCAGGCGGACCGTTGCCGCGGCCTTCACCATGTGCCAGGGCTCGTCAGGGACCGAGGTCAGCGGCGAGGCCAGGGCCCACGCGGCGGCCAGCGCGAAGAAGGCCAGGAAGGCGGTGAGCCAGACGCGGCGCGGGGTCCAGGTGCCGGGGGCCAGGCCCGCGACCAACCGATGCCGCATCCGTCGTACTCCTTCGTCCGAGTTCCGCCCCGCAACGAAACCGGCCGCTCCCCCGCTGGCCTTGGGCGTCCATCCATGCTAGCGACCTGTCCACGAAACGGACCTCGGCGCTTAGGAAATCCTTATGTACCGTTCACGGATTGTGACCGTTTCGATGTCCGATATCGGTCCGGAGCGGGTCGCACGGAGTACGAGGGTGAGCAAGGCCACTACTCCGGCGGTCGCGAGCAGCACCGCCGGGACCCCGGAGCCCGGCGGCGTCCACTTCCCGGAGAACGGGTTCACCGACGAGGTCTGGTCGAACAGGAAGACCAGGTTCGGGTGCAAACCGTGGAAGGCGTGCTGGAAGCGGATCATGGTGATCCAGAGCGCGACGCCCTGCGCCGGGATGAGGATCCAGGCGGCCCAGCGCGTCAGCGTCGCCTGCCTCGGGACCGACACCAGGCCCCGGTCGGCGAGCACGAACCCGGCCAGGATCGGCGCCCCGACCAGCACCGGCAGCGCGTAGCGGCCCTGCGAGAACCACCAGCCGGTGGCCGCGGCCTGCAGGTCCGCGGCGACCAGGAACAGGTAGCCGGCGCCCACGATCGCCGCGAGCTGCAGCAGCACCCGTCCGCCGGCCCGCCGCGCGGCCGTGGCCAGCAGCGCCCCGACGGCCGCGAACCAGGCCAGGACCAGCGGCAGCGGCACCGCGACGTCCCCGAAGGAGGTCAGCCCGACCAGCCCGTTGGTGTACATCGGGACCCGGTGCGTCAGTTCCTTGATCCAGAGCTTGCTGCCCTGGGGGATCCCGGCGGCGGAGGCCTGCCCGCTCTTCGGGATGCCGCCCTGGGTGGACAGCAGTATCCAGGACGCGCCGACCACCACCGCGATCACCACGACGCCCGACCAGAGCAGCACCGACCGCCTTCGGGCCAGCTCGAGCAGCCGGTCCTTGCCGGCGCCGAACGCGACCACCGCCAGGGCGCCCACCAGCCAGCCGATGCCCAGTTCGCGCAGGACCGCCAGCGTCGCGGCGGAGACGCCGAACAGCGCGAGCGTCCACTGCGAGTCGTCGCGGGCCAGCAGGATCGCGATCAGCGAGGACCAGAGCGCGACCGCGGCCGCGATCTCCGGCCCCGCCGGGTTCACCGCGCCGGTGAGGTTCACCGCGACCGGCGTCACGGCCAGCAGCACCGCGCCGAGCACCAGCGGTCCGCGCCCGCGCGCCAGCCGCGCCGCGACCCCCACCGCGCCGCCGAGCAGCGCGCTGGTCAGCAGGCAGGTCAGCAGCCGGGCGGCGATGACGCCGTGGTAGGTCGGGAAGAGCTTGAGCGGCCAGCCGGTGACCGCGTAGTAGATCGGGTTGTAGTTCGCCGCGCCGCTGGTGGTGACCACCATGCGGTGCTCGTCGCCGGGCGCCGGGGAGGCCACGCAGGCCGCGGTGACGTTGAGCTTCCAGCGCATGCAGTCCTGCGGGTCCTGGTCGGCGATGCCGTCGGGCACCAGGCTCTTCGGGACCGTGATCTGCGCGTCGGCCCGGGCGGCGATCTGGCCGTCCAGCACCCCGTAGGCCCGGACGACGTGACGGAACTCATCGGCGGTTCCGTCGTACGGCATGGCCAGGGACCAGGCCGAGCCGAGCAGGAAGAAGCCGAGGAACGCCAGCAGGAACGCCTTCGCCCCCCTTGAGCGCGGTCTCAGGCGCAGCACAGGGCGGGTCGAGGCGGAAGGCATCCCGTCAGTTTAGGGCCGTTCATCGTACGGATCGACCCACCCGGAGACGACACCGCCCGGCGGACCGCGGTGAGCGGCCGGCCGGGCGGTGTCGGATACGTACAGAACGTTACTTCCTGCCCGCCAAGCGGTTGAGCCGGTACTTGGTGCCCCACACCGTGGTCCGCCACAGCGCCTCGGCGACGATGTTGCCGCTCATCTTCGAGGCTCCGAGCTCCCGCTCGACGAACGTGATCGGGACCTCGACCACCGTCAGCCCGGCGCGCACCGTGCGCCACGCCAGGTCGACCTGGAACGTGTAGCCGGCGCTGGCCACCGAGGCCAGGTCGATCTTCTGCAGCGTCTCGCGGCGGAACAGCCGGTAGCCGCCGGTCGCGTCGGCCAGCCGCATCCCGGTGACCATGCGCACCCAGGTGTTGCCGCCCTTGGAGAGCAGCTCCCGGCGCTTGGGCCAGCCGACCGTCTTGCCGCCGGGGACGTAGCGCGAGCCGAGCACCAGGTCGGCGTCGTGCTCCACGAGCGCCTTCAGCAGGGCCGGGAAGTCCTCGGGCCGGTGCGAGCCGTCGGCGTCCATCTCGCAGATGACGTCGTAGTCGTGCTCGATGCCCCAGGCGAA
>Ga0105239_10006844_pt1 | contig 13156 bp, 8 predicted proteins | sample KBSC44metaG_FD_92761 | JGI IMG/M metagenome (GOLD analysis project Ga0105239, IMG submission 92761) | Corn rhizosphere microbial communities from Kellogg Biological Station, Michigan, USA - KBS C4-4 metaG | ecosystem: Host-associated > Plants > Roots > Rhizosphere > Soil | place: Michigan, USA...
AGCCAGCATTTCGTAGAGGACAGTTCCCAACGCGTACACGTCGGTCCGCGCATCGAGGTCCCGTTCTCCCGCTGCCTGCTCGGGACTCATGTACGCCGGAGTTCCCACCGCCATGCCGGTCTCCGTCAGACGCTCCGCGCTGGAAAGCGCCCGGGCGATGCCGAAGTCCGCGACCAGCGTGTCTCCGTCCTTAGTCAGGAGGATGTTTTCGGGCTTGATGTCGCGGTGAATCACCCCATGGCGATGAGCATAGTCCAAGGCTCGCGAGGCTTCGGTTGCAATGCGTACGGCTTCGTCCACCGCCAGTTGGCGCTCCCTCGTCAGCCGGACCCGAAGCGACTCCCCGTCCACAAAGGGCATGGTGAACCAGAGGTATCCGCCGGCCACTCCCGAATCGAGAACGGTGAGGATGTGGGGGTGCTGCAGGCGTGCCGCGAGCTCTACCTCTCGATGAAAGCGTTCGGGACCCAGCGCGTGAGCGAGCTCGGGGTGCAGAACCTTGAGCGCGACCTCACGTTTGTGCTTGAGGTCCTGGGCGAGGAAGACGGTGGCCATCCCCCCACGGCCCAGCTGGCGCTCGAGAGTGTAGCCGGAGAGTGCTGTCTGGAGGCTGGCGAGGAGATCGCTCAGAGCCGATGCCTGTGGAGGAGGGTGAGTAAAGCTAGTGTTTGGAGGGAGTTCCGTCGATGGCCGGTGCAGTTGGCCAGCGGTCCGGAATCGAGCCGTGGAGTTTCGCTCACAGCCGGCGAAACCTCCATCTCCCACGCGCGATGGCTGCGAGTTCTCTGCTCCGGCCCGCGATGGATCGGTTACCTGCTTCCCAACCAATCGTTGTATTCCCCCAGGTGGGGGCCCTGTTCCGATCGGCGTTTATTTGCACCTACTCGATCCGCGTTTGGATCATGCAGCCGCGGATTGGATCATCAAGCCACCGGCCCAGGGGCGATCAGCTCGGAGAACTTCTTCAGGTCGATATTTCCGCCGGACACGATGGCGACAATCGGGCCTTGTCCCGCCTTCCCAGTCAGCGCGGCCGCGACCGGCAGGCATCCCGCGCCTTCCGCGATGATCCGCGCCTTCTCGGCCATCAACCGCATGGCCCTCTTCGTTTCCTCAAGGGTAACCACGATACTCCCATCGACCACCGGCTTCATCCGCTGCCACATCCGGGGGAAGACACTCTGTCCACCGGCGCCATCCACGAAGGAGGCCTTCCAGTCCTTGAACGCCTGGGGTGACCCGCTTGCCAGGGAGAGTGACATGGGGGCGGCGGTCTCCGGTTCGGCGCCCCACACCTTGATCGAGGATTTGATCGCTCTTACCGCGGTCGCGACACCGGTGATGAGTCCACCCCCACCAATGGCGGCGATGACCGCCACCGTGTCGGGCGCGTCCTCCATGATTTCCAGCCCCATCGTCGCGTGCCCCGCGATGAAATTGTCGTCATCGAACGGGTGAATGAAGGTGCCTTCGACGCCGGCATAGGACCGCTCATCCAGCGCCTTCCAGGCAGCCTCATAAGGCACGAGTACCAGTTGGGCGCCCAGCGCCTTCATCCTTTCGAGCTTCGAGGCGGGAGCGGTTTCGATCGCGACGACGGTGCAGGGGGCACCGGCTGCTCTCGCGGCGTAGGCGACTCCCTGTCCCGCGTTGCCGGCGCTGATCGTCCAGACTCCACGCTTTCGCTCGGAGTCGGACAGCATGGCGACCGCGTTGGCCGCGCCGCGCAGTTTGTAGGCATTGATGGGCTGAAGCACTTCGAGTTTGAGCCGGATGTCGGGAAAGCCGGGTCCCAGCTCGAGACGGACAAGCGGCGTCCGGAAGATGGTTCCTGCGATGCGACGCTGGGCCGCACGGATCGCATCGAGGTCGATCGGGCGAACCGGGCCGGGATCTGTCATCGCTTTTCCAGCAGCGCCCGCCAGTTGCGAACTACCCGGATTTCGTTGGGCATTTCAGCGCGCAGGAAGATGAAGCGATCCCCGTGGGGATCGTAATCGTAATTGGCGTGAGGATCCGATTCCTCATACTTCGTGACGCCAAAGACTGTGTCCCGGGCGGTGACACGCAGAGGATCGAGGGAAAGCTTCGCGGCCATCAGATGGCCGTCCGAGCCGGGAGCACGGTAAAACAACTCGCGGGCGTCAGCACCCCAGACTGCCTCACTGCCTCCCGCCGTGGATACTTGGAGTCTCACTCCGCCTTCCAATCGGCGAACATAAATCTCTTCCCGGCCCGACTCGTTGGATGCCCACGCCAGCCAGTGTCCATCGCGGGAGAGAGCCAGATCGGTTTCCTGAAACTGAGTATTGAGGACGGGTTGTGGCTTGCCTTTCGGAGGAACCAGCCAGGCATCGGCCCCGGTTGTGGAATCAGAGGCATAGGCCAGGACTTCGCTGCCATCCAAAGTCACCGCCTCTGGAGCGGCAAGCCCCGGACTCGTGGAGATGGTATCCAGCTGGGTGCTGCCATCGATGCGTCTCGCGAAAAGCGCTATGAGCGTGTCGCGGTCTCCCGCAGCGGCATACACCACCGACCTGCCATCGGGTGCCCATATGGCATCGTGTCCGTTCCGTTCAAACGAGAGGCGCGACAGGGTGCGCTGGTCCAGATCGTAGATCCAGACGTCACGTCCCGCCCCGCGGGTGATGTCCACCGTCAATTTCGATCCATCGGGGGAGAAACGCGGGCGGTGGAAGATTCCGCTGGTGTCGGTCAGGATCTCTTCCCGTCCGCGGCGGTTCACCAGGGTGAGATGGTTGGTCCCGGCGGCGGGGACGTAGATCAACGTCCCCCCACCGAGGGCGCTCTGGCTCTGACGGTACCCGCCGCTCACGCCGAGGCGGACGCCAGTCTGCAATTGAATCAGTTCACCGTCGACTCGTCCCTGCTTCACATCGAAGGGGACGGCGTTCAGGGTGGTTCCGACTTGGATCAGAAGCTGACCGTCGGCGTACATGATGTCGTCAATGCCGTCGGGCAAGCCCTCAACAGGTTCCCACTTGCCGGTCCGCTCGTTCAACCGTTCGGCATGACGGCCGCCGACGTCACTGAGGGCGATGACGGACCCATCTGGCAGCATGGTGGCGACTCCTGGGAAGCCAAGGGCGCCAACCACGCGTCCCGTTCCGCCTGACGGCGGAATCACCTCCAACCCACGGAACGTCGAGATCACCAAGCCCTGCGGGCGCCACTCCAGCGTGCAGCAGGCGATATTGGTCGAAACTCTGACCGTCTGGCCGCCACTCAGCGAGACGCGATAGAGCGTCGAGCCGCCGTCAGCCACGTACGCGAGCGCCTTCCCATCAGGGGAGAACACCGGACCCAGGTCAGCCCCCTCCGTGCCGGGAACCGCGGTGACAGTGAAGCTGTCGAACCGCCGGACGAAGACCTGAAGCCCCCCGTTACCCCGGCCTATGAACGCGACGGTAGCGCCATCGGGTGAGATGCCGACATTGCGCGCGAAGGCCAGATCGAGGTGATGCTCGGCCTCGGGCACAACTTGAAGCGCAAAACCGGCAGTGTCTCCGTCTCGACGTGATACGGCCCTTCCAGCAAGGACGCCAAGGAGAAGTAGAGCGGCAGCGGCCGCCGACAAGACTGCCGCGCGCGTGAGCCTACTTCGGGGACGCGAGGGCGCCCCGGGTCGTTGTCCGGCGATCATCCCCGTCTTCCGCCGGCTTCCGGTGCTGGACTCCGCCGTCAGAGCGGAGGCGAATTCCGCGGCCGTGGCAAACCGGTCGGCCGGCGTCTTCTCCAGGGCGGTGAGGACAGCATCCTCGACGTATGGGGGGATGGTGTGACGTTTGGGGATCAGCTCGCGGGGCTGCTCGGTTACGACTTTGGCTACCACCGCCTGGGCGGTTGGCCCGGTGAACGGCGGCTCGCCAACCAGCATTTCGTATAGCACACAGCCCAGCGCGTACACATCGCTTCGAGCGGTGATCTCCCGCTCACCCATCGCCTGTTCCGGGCTCATGTAGTGCGGGGTGCCGAGGGACATCCCTGTCTCGGTCATCCGGGTCCCACCCGCACTGCTCACCGCCAGGGCGATCCCGAAGTCGGCTACCAGCGCGCGCCCGTCGTGCAGCAGGATGTTTTCGGGCTTGATGTCGCGGTGGATCACGTGGTGGCGGTGGGCGTAATCGAGTGCGGAAGCGATTTCGGTCGCCAGGCGGACGGCGTCGGTAATAGGAAGAAGGCGTTCCCGGTTCAGGCGGTCTCTCAGCGACTCGCCCTCCACGTAGGGCATGACGTAGTACGCTGTGCCGTTCACCTCGCCAGAATCAATCAGTCCAAGGATGTGCGGGTGCTGGAGGTTGGCGATGGTCTTGATCTCGCGAAGGAAGCGCTCGGCCCCGATGATGGCGGCCAGCTCGGGCCGCAGCACCTTGATGGCCACCTTGCGATCGTGGCGGACATCCTGCGCCAGAAAGACCAGGGCCATGCCGCCTTGGCCGAGTTCGCGCTCAATGCGGTAACGGTCGGCGAGAGCGTTGGAGAGGGCAGTGCTGACGGTCATCTCGTTGGCTCAGCGGCTCGACGGGTCGGACGTGGACGCGGCTCAAGCCGCGCCTCGGCAGGACGTCGCTGCACGACGTAGGTCATGGATACGCTCCGTGGCGCAGCCACGGATTGCCGAGCCGCGATTTCAATCGCGTTGTCACGAGGGGTCCTTGCGAACCGCTCGCCCGATCAGGATGGTAATGTTGTCGCTTCCACCGTCGTCGAGCGCTTCCTGCAACAGGGTCTCGCAGCCCTGGCGGGCCGACGTCATGTTGCGGAGGACCTCGGAGATCCGCTCGTCGGAGACGTGCTTGGTGAGGCCGTCGCTGCAGAGGAGACCGGCCGTGCCCCAAGCCTGGTCCAGGCGGGTCACGACCGGAGTGGTCTGTTGGCCTCCGATGCTGCTCGAAAGGACATGGGCCCAGCGGGTGCGTCGGATCTCGGTACGGGTGAGAACTCCTGCGTCAAGCAGCTCCTGCGCCATGGTCTGATCGCGTGAGATCTGGGTGAGCACTCCACCCCGGAGCGCGTAGCAGCGACTATCTCCCACTTGCAGCAGGTAGGCCCGGGGCCACATGCCAAGCCAGAGGGTCAGTGTGGTCGAACCGCTTCGCTCCCCCTCCTCGCGGGTTCGCTCCACGATTCGGGCGTGAACCTGCATCGCCGCATCGACCAGCGCCTCGGCAAAAGTGTTGTCGTTGGCGGAATCGCTGCTGTAGTACGTCTGCATGCTCTGGGTCACATACTCGGTGATTCCCGCGATCGCCAATCGACTGGCCTCCTCCCCCATGGCGCTGCCGCCGACGCCATCGGCGACCATGGCAAGGAATGCCAATCGCCCCACCGGCCAATTCCCGGGATCGGGCAGGCTGGTATGGTGAACGGCGACGCTCCCTCGAAGCGAACAAATCAGAAAATGGTCCTGATTGTCCTTGCGCACCTTGCCGGGGTGGGTGAGCCCGAAGACGTCGAGCTCGTCGTCCCGTGGCTTCCGCTCGGTTGCGGCTGGCGCGGTTGCAGGCTGGGTCATGGATTCCTCGAGTTACCGGTAGAGACGGGAAACGGGAGACGGGAGACGGGAAAATGCCGCTCCGCTCAGTACCTCGGGCTCAGGGCTGGGAACGAGATCAGTCACTGGGTCCCCGTTCTTGTCGGTCCGTCGAGCGGAACGAAGGTCCCATCATCGATCTCACCCGCCCGAACCCGGTATAAGGTGATGCCGGAAGGCATGGTCAATCCAGCCACGTCGGTGGGACCGACGACGGCTGCGGCCTGGTGAAAACGGATCCGCCTCTCCTGAATCACGTATTCGATGCTCTCCCGCATATGAATGTGCCCGCCGAGGGCGAGAGGGTAAGGGTGGTCCTTGAGGGCAGCGATGACCTCGGCGGCGTTGGAGACGGTGTGGCGGAAGGCCGTGTGATGGTTGACGGTGATCAGGGACGGAGCGGGCGGATCATCGGTGTACCCGCTCAGAATCTCGGCGGTGCTCAGGAACGGGATGTGATTGAAGGTGACGACGGGCGTGGTGGGCGGAACGGTTTTCAGGTCCTCCTTCAGCCATGCGATCTGGGTGCTATCCACGTGGCCATAGTACCAGAGATCGTCGTAGTCCACCGAGTTGAGTCCGACGAAATGAATCCCGCCATAGGTAAACGAGTAATAGTCCGGCCCGAGGAAATGGCGGTACATCGCCTTAGCGTAGAGCGGATGAGTGGGACTCACCAGCGACGTCATTCGCTCGATGCCGAAGATCTCGTGATTCCCCGGGACATTCCAGATCGGTGCCGAGAAGCGCGCCGTCTCCCTGAGATACATCTGGTAGTACCCGGTGGCTTCCGCCTCGGGAACCCTGAGCGCGTCGCGGACCAGGTCACCCGAAACCAGGACGAAGGCCGGTTTAAGAGAATCGACCAGCGCCTTGAGCCGCTGGGTCCTCGGCAGGCTCTTCTCGCTCAGGTGCGTATCGGACGCGTGAACGAAGGTGAATTCGGTCGGGATTGGTTCCTTCACGAGGGCGAAGCTGACGGGTGTGCTCGCCGACTTCTCGACATGCCGCCAGAATGCTCCCACCGCGCGGTAGCCATCGGGCACGCTGACGAAGACGATTCCGTAGCCGTGCGACGGGTCGAGATGGTAGGCTCCATCGGCGCCGGTGACCACGACCTCTACCTGGTTGGAAACCGCGATGCCAGCGAGGCCGCGCTCCGAGGGGTCACGAGTGCCGTTACCATTGGCGTCGAGGAAAACGAGGCCGGTCACGTCCTGACCGGCCCCCGCTGGATTTTGGGGCAGCACCCTCGCGGCTAGCGCGAATATCAGGAGGCCGGCCAGCTGGCTCATTCTCCTACTCGGCCTTCCCGGTCCGCTGCCGCAATTCCTTGATCCAATTCACCACCATGACCAGTTGCCGGTTCTCCTCGACCGGTCGCAGCATCACAAAGCTCTTGCCGTCGGGCCAGACGTCGTAGTTCGGGTGCCATGGATCGGTGATGTAGGGCCCCTCGAACAGCGTGTCCCGCGAAGTGACGGAGATCGATGGGGTGGTGACGATACCGGCGCCCATCAGTCGAGCGCCCACCCGGTAATAGAGCCGTTTTCCGTCGGGGGACCAGAGTGGCTCTTCTCCGCCGTCGCGCGAGACGGTAAGGCGCGGCCCACCCGCCAGCGGCCTGATGTACACCTCCTCCCGCCCGGACGCGTTCGAGACATAGGCGAGCCACTTTCCATCGGGCGAGACCCGGGGCTGCTTGTCGTCATCAATATTGGTCAGAATCGGCACCGGCTTCTGCTGTCCAAGCGGCAGCCGATAAATATCCCGGCCGCTATCCGGCGTATCCATCCGATATACGATATCCTCGCCACCGTGGGCGAAGACCGCTTCTCGAATCGCATCCGGCCCCTGGAAGAGCATCTCCGCAGCACCGCCGCCGTCGGCCGGTTGCCACCAGATCGAATTCGCCGTGGTTCGTCCGGAGACGTACATCACCCGGCTTCCGTCCGGAGTCCATTCGGGGCGGTCGTTGAATCCTTGCCGGGTGAGGCGCTCTGCGGTCTGGGCCCCGAGATCGGCGATCCAGATCTCGTTGCTCGAGCCGGCCTGAGATTCGAAGGCGATACGCCGCCCATCGGGAGAGAGGCGAGGGTGAGCGTAGACCCGCGCCGAATCGAGAAGGAGGCGCTCGTCACCGTGCTGATCGACCCGCACCAGCTGGCTGGTCAGTCCCCCGCGCTGGTAGAGCAGTGCCCCATTGGCGGCAAGCGCCGCGGGCGACTGCCAGCCACGCGTCGCGATGCTGTCGAGGATCTGGAGCGGTGCTCCGATCTTCAGAGTACCGGGGTCGAAGGGTACGGCCATGAGCGCGCCATCGATCCGCACATAGATCAGGAAACCGTCGGAGAAGCCGAGCACCCGCGCGCCGAGAAGATTGGTGAACACCTTGGTCTTCCCGCTGGCGGTGGAGGCGACGCCGATCTTGAGATCCAGAACGCTGGCTCTCGTGGCTGCTGTAGAACACCAGCTTCCCGTCGGGCGTGGAGCGCGGGGAGAGCTGCAGTCGCTCCCCGCTCTCCGAATCGAATTGGGAGAACTCGACGGGCTGCCCCCCGTCGGCGGGCACCCGCCACAGCCCGCGCCCTGTGAGATTCACTCGGGTAAAGACCACCTCACGGTTGGATGTCCAGGTCAGGCCCGCGATACCACTCACGTCAACCTGGCAAAGCGTGGTGAGCGAGGTCCCGTCCACCATGAGCTTCTTGAGGCTACCGTCCGGTGCGCCGAAGGCGATCCATTTCCCGTCAGGCGAGAACTCCGGCGCAACCGCACCTTCAGTCCCGGGGAGCAGGCGGGAATCCAGTTGGTCGAGATCCCGGATGTAAAGCGCCCAGTCGCTTCCCCCGCGGCTGCCGGTGTAGATCACCTGGCGGCCATCTGGCGAGAGTGCGAGATACATCGCGACTCCGTTGATCGGATATCCAAACTGGGTGCCGAAGGCGGGACGTATTTCGAAGCGAGTGACGGGGCTGGTCGTGGTTCGAGTGCGGGACCAGCTCACCAGGACCAGAGCAGCGACGATGGCGGCCAGCGCCCACGGCACCGCGGAGCGGACGGACCATCGCGGCGCCGGCGCCGGTGCCATGATCGGGGTGGAGGTCGAGGCCCGGGTGATTCGTCCGGGATCCCGCAGGGCGCTGGCGAATTCCGCCGCTGAGGTGAACCGATCGGCCGGAAGCTTGGCGAGTGCGGTTAGCACCGCATCTTCGACCGCGGCCGGAACCGTATCCCGTACCCGCGAAGGTGCGATCGGCTTCTCGGTCATCATCTTGGCGACGATCGCCTGCGCGGTACTGCCAGTGAAGGGCGGATCCCCGGTCAGCATCTCGTAGGTCACACAGCCCAGGGCGTAGATGTCTGAGCGAGCTGTGATTGTCCGCTCTCCCATCGCCTGCTCGGGACTCATGTAGTGCGGGGTGCCGAGCGACATGCCGGTCTCGGTCATGCGGGAGCCACCGGCGCTGCTCACGGCGAGGGCAATCCCGAAGTCGGCCACCAGAGCCTGGCCGTCGTGCAGCAGGATGTTCTCGGGCTTGATGTCGCGGTGGATGACACCGTGACGGTGGGCATAGTCGAGGGCGCTGGCTACTTCAGTCGCGATCCGTACCGAGTCAGCGATGGACAGCTGCTTCTCGCGGGTGATCCGGTCGCGCAGTGATTCGCCTTCGATGAACGGCATCACGTAGTACGCCGTCCCGTTCAATTCGCCCGAATCGATGAGTCCCAGAATGTGGGGATGCTGGAGTGCCGCGATGGTCTGAATCTCCCGCACGAACCGCTCGGCGCCGATCACCGCGGCGAGCTCGGGTCGCAGAACCTTGATCGCGACTTTGCGCCGGTGCTTGAGATCTTCCGCGAGGTAGACCGTGGCCATGCCGCCCTGGCCCAACTCCCGCTCGATCTTGTAGCGTTCGGAGAGAGCGGTGGAAAGTCGCTGGTCGATGGTCAAGGCCTAACCTTGGGATACGGGAGACGGGAGACGGGAAAGGCCGGTCGACTTGAGCGTGTCTTGGTATCGAGGAGCGTTAGAACGGTTACCTCACCGCGGCTCAATAGGTTATTCCCTTAAGCGGGGGGTGCTGTACGGTCTCGGGTTTATTTGGAAGAGGAGTGCGTTCTAAAGCTACCCGGAAGAACCCTGCCCGCCATTAGAGGCTCCAGCCGAATTCACTTCCGCCCGACGTCCGCCACCCAGATATCGCTCTGGAGATCACCCAGGTTGAAATAGATCCTGTTGCCCCGGACCCGGAATCCGAACCGGTGCCAGGGGCGGGTCGGGTCGTCGAAGCGGACCACGACGTAGGGGGCAGCGCCGGAGACGGGAACCGCTATCACATCGGTGGCCCGGCCGGTCGAGTCCTCGGAGACATGGTAGATGATCTTCCCATCGGCCGACCATTGGGGGAAAGCCCAGCCATTGGTGGGGAATGGCGAGACGAGGCGCCGAGCGGAGCCGCCATTGACCGGCGCGACCACCAGGCCGCCCGGGCCGCACCCGCACGCGATGTACTTGCCGTCGGGGGACCACGCCCCGATTTGCGTCCCGATGGTGTCCGAGCCGATGACAATGGTGAACGGATGCGGCTTGGACCATTTGCCGTCCGGGCCCCGCGCCGCGATGTGAAGCGCTGGATGGGTCCCCCAGTTCGCGATCATAATCAAGTGCTCGCCGTCGGGAGACCAGTCCGCCGAACGCTCGTCATCGGTCCCCGCCGTTACCTGGATCTGGGAGCTGCCATCCGCTGCCATGACGAAGACCTGCCGTCGCTCCCCGAAGAAACGGTGGGACGAGATTTCCTTGTCATCGGGGGACCAGTCGGCCCAGTAGGAGGCGGAGGAATCGGACGTGAGTTGCTGCGGTTCCGCTCCGGCCTCGCCGATTCGCATGCGATAGATCTGGGTAGTCCCATTGCGGTTGGAACTGAAGGCGATCCACTGAGCGTCGTGTGAGATGCCAAAATTCTCGATGGTCTGGTTGCCGATGGTGACCGGCACTGCCTGGGAAACGGATACTGCGCCTTTGGCCGGAATGGCGATCGACCAGACATTCGACGTCTCGGTGAACTCCGAGTAGGCGAGCCGGGAGCCATCGCTCGACATGCTGATCTCGAACGCCTCGAGTCCGGTGGTGAGCCGGGTCGGCGACCCGTCCGGAGTTCCCGATTTCGTCAGGTGCTGCTGGTAGGCGTCGCGACCTCCGTCGCGGGTGGAGATGTAGAGCAGCGACCCGTCGGGTGCCCATGCGGGGCTCACGTTAAGGAACACCTGGTCGGTCACCCGGACCGGAGGGCCACCGGCGGCCGGGGCCACCCAGATACTGCTGGGTGCGAAATTCCCCAGGTCGCTGGTCTTGATGTACTGAGTGTTCCCCGAGACGAAGGCGATCCAGCGGCCATCGCGCGACCAGGCGAGGGAGTGCACCTCCCACCCGATTGTCACCAGTCGTGGCTCTTCCCTCTCCAGTGGTTGGACGAACACCGAGTCGTGCGAGGCGAATACGAAGGCCTTGCCGTCGGGGGATACCGCGACACCGCGGGGCAGGCTGCCAGCGGGGCGCACCAGGCGCGAACTTCCACCCAGTGCCGGTACGATCTCGAAACCGCGCGGCGAGATATAAACGAGGCGCTGGCCGTCCGGCGTCCAGGCGGGCCAGCGCCCTGTGCCGCTACCGTCCCGCACCACCGCGATCGGCACCCCACCACCGACCTGCCGCACCATAATGGCGCCCTTGGGCCCCGAGTAGGCGACGAACTTCCCATCGGGGGAGAGCGCCGGATCGATTTCGATTCCCGGATCGATGGTCACCTGAGTCCGCCGCTGCACTTCGAGTGGAGGCAGCCCACGATGACGCCAATACCAGAGACCGATCGCTCCGAGGGCAAGGATGGCGACGGCGGCGATTGCAGGGGCCCTGGAGCGCGGGGCAGGGGCGACGACCCGAGCTACCACGTCGCGAGGAGTAGGAGTTCCTCGTCCCAACGCTTCGGAAAACTGGCCCACCGGGTTGAAGCGATCCGCTGGCGTCTTGGCCAGTGCTCGGCTCAGCGCCTCCGCCACTTCCGCCGGCACCGCGGGCCGCAATTGGGTGACCGATCGCGGCTCGACGGTGAGGTGCTGCCGCACCACGGCCTCGACTGTCGGACCCCGGAACGGCGGCTCGCCCGCCAGCATTTCGTAGAGAACGCAAGCCAGCGCATACAAGTCGCTTCGTCCATCGAGGTCACGATCCCCCGCCGCCTGTTCCGGGCTCATGTATGCCGGCGTGCCCACCGCTAGTCCGGTTTCGGTAAGACGCTCGCCGCCGGCCGCGCTGATGGCCCGGGCGATGCCGAAGTCGGCGACCACCGCGTGACCGCTGGTCAGCAGGATATTCTCCGGCTTGATGTCGCGATGAATGACGCCCTTGTTGTGGGCGTAACTCAGCGCATCCGCGATCTCCCGCGCAATGCGCAGTGCGTCCTCCAGCGGGAGCTGCTTCTCCCGGGTGATCCGGTCGCGCAGCGACTCGCCTTCGACGAAGGGCATGACGTAGTACGCGGTGTCATTCGCCTCGCCGGAATCGATGAGTCCGAGGATGTGGGGATGCTGCAGGGCGGCGGTGGTCTCGATTTCCCGCACGAACCGGTCGGCTCCGACCACCGCAGTGAGCTCGGGCCGGAGCACCTTGATCGCCACCTTACGGTGGTGCTTGAGGTCCTCCGCCAGGTACACGGTGGCCATGCCTCCCGCACCGATCTCCCGCTCGATGCGGTAGCGGTCAGCCAAGGCGTTCGAGAGGCGCTGGTCGATGGTCACCTGATCTTCAGCTTCGCTCGGAGTTCATCCATCCAGTTATCGACCAGAACCAGCTGGCTCGGTGTTGTCGTCGTATCGCTCAGTGCGCGAAGCATGACGAACCGTCGGTCGTCGGGTGTCACGTCATAGGCCCTGTGCGAGAGCGTGCGCACGAATCCTTTCGCCGAGAAAAGCGGGTGAGGGGTACCTACCTCGAGCGAGGTCCCAGTCGTGACCGGAACGGCCATCATGTCACCCGCGGTGGACCGGAAGAAGATTTCGCGCCCTGTCCTCCCCCACAAAGGCTCTTCGCCGCCGTCCCGGGAAACCTGCCAGCGCCCGTCATCGGTCTTGGGGAACGGGCGAATGTAAATCTCGTCCCGGCCCGATTCATCCGACTGATAGGCGATATAGCGGCCATCGGGTGCCATCGTCGCCGCCCGCTCGTCGAATTTCTGGGAGGCAATCAATGGTGTTGCGATCGAATCGACTCCGGGATGAAACGCCAGAATGTCGCGGGTCGGCAACGTGGTCCGAACCACCAGCGTCTTGCCATCGGGGGCCCATATCGCCTCGGCGATCGCCTTGTCGGAACCCAGCAGCCGTTCCGCGGCTCCGCTGCCATCGGCCCGGCGCTGCAAAATCGAGGCGTTGTTGTTGCCCGGATCAGAGATGTAGACCAGGCTCCGCCCGTCCGGGCTCCAGCTCGGCCGGTACTTGAGGAACTCCTCGAAGGTGAGCCGGGAAAACGGCCCATGTTCGAGCTGCTTGATCCAGATGTCCGCCGTCTCATTTCCCGCGACGGCAAGGGCAAGGCGGGAC
>Ga0105239_10006845_pt1 | contig 13156 bp, 10 predicted proteins | sample KBSC44metaG_FD_92761 | JGI IMG/M metagenome (GOLD analysis project Ga0105239, IMG submission 92761) | Corn rhizosphere microbial communities from Kellogg Biological Station, Michigan, USA - KBS C4-4 metaG | ecosystem: Host-associated > Plants > Roots > Rhizosphere > Soil | place: Michigan, USA...
CGAGGTGATCCTGCCCGCCAACACGTTCATCGCAACTGCCTTGGCCGTGGCGCGCGCCGGCGCATTGCCGGTGCTGGTCGATTGCGATCGCGACTTCCAGCTGATCGACGTCGGCGCCGTCGGCGGCCGCATCACCCAGCGCACCAAGGCCATCGTGCCGGTGCATCTGTTCGGCCAGATGGCTCCCGTGGAAGCGTTACTGGAAATTGCCCGGGAAAAAAATCTAACCCTCATCGAGGATGCTGCGCAATCGCAAGGCGCCGTACGCAACGGCCAGCGTTCCGGCACCGTGGGTCTGGCGTCCGGCACCAGTTTTTATCCGGGCAAGAATCTGGGCGCCTACGGCGATGCCGGTGCCGTAACCACCAATTCGGACGCCATCGCTGCGAAAGTGCGCGCGTTGCGCAATTACGGAAGTGAAGTGAAGTACCACCATCCGGAAACCGGCTTCAATTCACGGCTGGATACGCTGCAAGCCGTGGTGTTGTCGGCAAAGCTCTCGCGACTCGCGCGCTGGAACCAGGCCAGGCGGAATGCGGCGGCGCGCTACCACGAACTGCTCGCGGACGCGTCCGGCGTGGAACTTCCGCGTACTGCACCCGGCAACGAACATGTCTGGCATCTGTACGTTGTGCGTGTGGCCAACCGCGATGCGGTGCTTGCCAAACTCAACGAGCAGGGCATCGGCGCGGGCATCCATTATCCCTTGCCGATCCACCTGCAAGGAGCATTTGCGCACCTCGGCCATCAGCGCGGCGATTTCCCGGTCGCCGAACGTGCCGCTGCCGAGATACTGTCATTGCCGATGTTCCCCGAGATCACGCCGGATCAGCAGATGCGCGTCGCGGACGCGCTGCGCCGCGCGGTCGCCTGAAGCGCAAAGCACCGATGTACAAGGGCCTCAAGGTTGTGCTGATCGCGCCGGTATTCGACGAGGAAAAGAAAATCGGCGAAGTCGTCCGCCGGGCACCGCGCGACATCGTCGATGCGGTGTTGGTGGTGGACGATGGCTCGACCGATCGCTCGGCCGAGGTGGCCCGCGAGAAGGGCGCCGAGGTGTTGCCGCTCGGGCGCACGGCGGGCGTCGGCGCGGCGTTGCGCGCAGGTTTCCGCTGGGCGCAGGAAAGAGGTTTCGATGTAATCGCCGTGTGTGCCGGCAACAACAAGGACGCGCCCGAAGAATTGCCGCGCCTGCTCGACCCGATCGCCGAACAAGGCGTCGATTTTGTCCAGGGCTCACGCTACCTTGCCGGCGGCCGCACGGGCGGCATGCCGTTGTATCGCCATTTCGCCACGCGGCTGCATCCTTTGCTGTTCTCGCTCAGCGTGCGCAAGCGCGTGACGGAATCCACCAACGGCTTCCGCGCTTTCCGCACCAGATTGCTGGAGGACCGGCGCATCAATCTTGATCAAGCATGGCTGGATGAATACGAACTCGAGCCGTATCTTTACTGGAAGACGATCCGCCTCGGCTACAAGACTGCCGAAGCGCCGGTAACGAAGATCTATCCGCCCAAAGCGATCGGTTACACGAAGATGAAGCCGATCACCGGCTGGTGGTCGATGCTCAAGCCGATCGTGCTGCTGGGCCTGGGACTGCGAAGCTGAGACATGAAACGATTCCATGAATCCGCAATGGTGGAGAGCGAGGATGTGGGCGAAGGCACGCGCATCTGGGCGTTCGCGCACGTCATGCGCGGCGCGCGCGTAGGCCGCAACTGCAATCTTGGCGAAGGCGTGTTCGTCGAGTCCGGCGTGGTGATCGGGGATGACGTGACGATCAAGAATGGCGTGGCGTTGTACGACGGCGTCACGATCGAGGATGAGGCGTTCCTTGGACCGCACTGTGTATTCACCAACGATTTGCGGCCGCGCTCCGGGCGTTACAAACGGCCGCCAGCCAAATTCCTGCCGACGCCAGTCCGGCAGGGCGCGAGCATTGGCGCCAATGCGACCATCGTGTGCGGGCATGAGGTGGGCGCCTGGGCCATGGTTGCCGCAGGCGCGGTCGTGACCAGAAATGTCGCGCCGCATACCCTGGTCGCCGGTGTGCCGGCACGCCCTCTCGGCTTTGTATGTTGCTGCGGAGAGTCTCTGCCGACTTCCCTCGCGTGTTCCTGCGGATTGAAGTACGAACGCGCCGACGCGGGTCTGCGTTTGAATACGATGGCCTGAACCGGCGTTCACCAAGGAATCTTATGGCGTTCCAGCGACTACAAAAAGTGCTCGTGACCGGCGGTGCGGGATTCCTTGGCTCGCATCTGTGCGATCGGCTGATTGCCGGCGGACAGGATGTTCTGTGCGTCGACAACTTTTACACGGGCACCAAGGACAACGTCGCCCAGCTTGCCGGCAACAAGAAATTCGAGCTGATGCGCCACGACGTGACCTTCCCACTCTACGTGGAGGTCAATCGCATTTTCAATCTCGCCTGTCCGGCGTCGCCGATCCACTATCAATACGATCCGGTCCAGACTACCAAGACCAGCGTTCATGGCGCGATCAACATGCTGGGGCTGGCCAAACGCGTGCGCGCGCGAATTCTGCAGGCTTCGACAAGCGAGGTTTACGGCGATCCGGAAGTGCATCCGCAGCCTGAAGAATATTGGGGGCGGGTCAATCCAATCGGCATCCGCAGCTGTTATGACGAGGGCAAGCGTTGCGCCGAGACGCTGTTCTTCGACTACCGGCGGCAGCACAATCTCGAGGTCAAGGTCATCCGCATCTTCAACACGTACGGGCCGCGCATGCATCCTCACGATGGCCGGGTCGTGAGCAATTTCATCGTCCAGGCGCTCAATGGCGACGACATCACGATCTACGGCGATGGCAGCCAGACCCGCAGCTTTTGCTACGTCGACGACATGATTGAAGCGATGCTGCTGGCGATGGAAACGCCGGCGGACTTCACCGGGCCGGTCAACGTCGGCAATCCGAAAGAGTTCACCGTGCTCGAGCTGGCGGAGAAAGTCATCAGTCTCACGGGATCCAGGTCGCGGCTCGTGCGGCGGCCGCTTCCGCAGGACGATCCCAGGCAACGTCAGCCCAACATCGAGCTGGCCAAGGCAACAATGGGATGGGAGCCGAAAGTGGCTCTCGAGGACGGCCTGAAAGAGACCATCGCCTATTTCAGGAAGCTGCTGCAGGCATGAACCTCGCCGCGAAAACGGCTTGCCACTTTTATGATCGGCAGCTGCCATGCGCATAGCCAAGTATTTTGTCGTCGGCGGAATAAGCGCGCTGTCCGACCTGGTCGTATTTTCGATCGGCGTCTATCTGCTGCACTGGGATTATCTGCTGTGTGGCCTGATCGGTTTTGTCGTCTCGACGGCACTCAACTACCTGCTCAGTGTGCGTTTCGTCTTCGTTTCCGGGGTGCGCTTTGGCCGGTACACCGAAGTGTTTCTGGTATTTCTCGTCAGTTCGGTCGGATTGCTGATCAATCTGCTGGTGCTCTATTTCGCCATCGAGAGCGTCGGCATCGAGCCGTTCCTGGCGAAGATCATCGCGACCGGAACGGTGTTCGTCTGGAATTACACCGCCCGCGCCCATTTCGTTTTCGTCCCGGCGCGGACTTCCGCCCCCCGGCCTGAAACCGACTTGGGTACACGATGAGCTTGATCAGGATCTGGCGGTCCGGCAGGAAACAGCTCGGCGCGGTACTTGCGCGTGGCCCGCTATCCGATCTGAAGTGGACACTGCTCGGCCTTGTCGTCTTCAGTGCCGCGTACCTTGCGGCATACGCCAGCCAGCAAATGCTGCCCGGCGAGCATCCTGTGCCCACATGGGAGCAGTGGCATGATCAGGGCCAGTATTTGCGCAGCGCGCGCGCTTTCGCCGACGGCAATCTGGCCGCTTCCGAGCACTGGTACCCGCCGGGGTATTCGCTGCTGGCGGTTCCGTTCGTCCATCTGACGCCGGCGAATCCTTTCGTCATACCGGATTTCGTCTGTTTCATCCTGTATTTTCTCGGCTTCATGCGGCTTACCAGGGAATGGTTGCCGCCATTGGGCGGACTGTTCTGCTTCGGCCTGGGTACGTTGTACCCGGCGTTCCTGCTGGCTCAGTACATTTTTCCGTGGAACACGATTCCCGTCGCGGCATTGCTTGTCTGGCTTCTCGCGCTGATAAACGAATCATCGCGCGATGACAGATTGCGCATTGATTTCGCCATCGGTCTGCTGGCGGGGCTGTTGATCGCCATACGCCAGATCGATGCGGTGGCCATTATCCCCATAGGCATTTTTTATGCCTTTCACCGCTTAATGGCGCGCAAGTTCGCAAATATCGCGGTTGCTGCCATCCCATTTTCAATACCGCCGATTTTGATCGCGTGCACCATTTTCAAAATCAATGGCACGTTGGCGACACCTTACGTCCTGGCCGCCGACAAGATCGGATTTTCCCTGGCCGGGCTCACCGAGCGTGCGACCTCGTTGTTTCTAGACGCTTCGATGTACAACGAGCGCGGCGCCGCAGTAAAAAATTTTCAGCCGTTCGTGGTCGCCATGCTGCCCGCCTGCGTTGCCGCCGGTGTGCTATGGCGGCGGCGATTTGGCGTGCCTGTGGCTGCGTGCCTGGCAGCGCTCTTGCTCTATCTGAGCTACAACGATTTCAGCCCGATAAACATCGTGCGCTTTTACCTGGTGCACTACATCGAATGGACGTTCCCGATAATTCTTGCTGCCGGCATCGCAGGGGTGGTCCTGCTGTTCCGTGAACGGCGTTATGTCGTGGCCGTGCCAATCCTCATCGGCATGGCAGTGATTCTCCTGCTGCATGTGCAGCTCACTGTCGACACGTCATGGCAGGTGACCAGGCTTTCCGACACCGAATGTGCCTTTGCCCTCACGGCAACACAACCCGGCAACATCGATGCCGTCGACCTAATCAGTGCATCGACACCACGGGAAGATGCGGTAGTGGCCAAGGCAGGTGACACGCCGCTCATTTATGCAAAAGACTACGACGTGGTCCATGTGAACAACGGCTTGCGGTTGATTCTGAAGCGCAACGTGACGGCCCAGGCGCTGCAAGTGATTTTGCCCACGGCGCAAAATCCGCATTGCTCCGCCGGTCTGGTACGGCCGCAAAGATCAGCATTGAGGCCCGCTCTTGGGAGCTATGCGCCCCGGACGCACACTGTGCTTGCAGAAGCAATGTACCGGGAGATCGGATATGTCAAAGCCGAAAGTAACGGGGCCACATACGTGGTTGCCGGCGCCGATGAGGAAGGTTGGGTGGCGTTTGGCCCGCGCGAAAATCTGCCGGAAGGGCACTATGTCGCCACGTTCGAGCTGACGGCAACAGGTGCCGCGGCGAACGATCAGGATCCGGACATGTATTACGACGTCGTAGCACAGGAAGGGGATTCCAACCGTTTGAAAACCCTTGGCTCAGCTACGGGGCGCAGTTTGCTTTCTCTCCAACGCATAACCATCGAATTCAACGTGAGAACAGGCGACGAAAATCTGCACTATCACTATCGCATCCGAAAACCGCGAGGCTATGTAGTCCAATTTGCAGCCGTCGAGATCGCCCGCAAAGACGGTTGAGAAAGAACGCCGAATAGCGGGAGTTATCAGGTGTTTCAACCTTGAAACGAGATCGGGTATATCATCGCGGCAAGGTTTGACCTGAATGAACACCCGACGCCAATGCAACGCCCGTCGCAATCATCCATTGTGGTTTCCGTGGCGGCTAGTCTTTTCGCTGTGCGTGCTCCTGCTTGCCTCATCAGCACATGCGACCTCGCGTCCCTGCCCGAACCTCACTAATCCGACATGTCTGTCGGGATTCCCGTTATATTTTGGCGAAGTCCCGGCCGCGACGAACTCTGATGTGGGGGTCAGTAGTCCCACCGTCGCCGATCTGGATGGCCGGGGCCGTAATTTTATTGTCGTCGGGTCGAATTACGGCGTGTTCGCTTATCACAGCGACGGAACCTTTGCGTGGGTATTTCCGACCGATACGGGTGTGGGAGACAAGCCAGCCGTGGGTGATCTCGACGGCAGCGGCGAGCAGCAGGTTGTCGTTATGACAGGAACAATCGCCGCCGCCCAACAAGGGCTGGGCGGCACGCTGTATGTGCTGCACCACGACGGCACAAAAAAATGTTCGTTCCATTACGAAGCGGGCGGCAGGAGTTCGCCGGCGCTGGCGCCGCTGGACCGCAGCAGGCCCGACAAGCTGGAAATCGTCTTCGGCATCTGGGGTGGCACGAGTTTTCACATCTATGCGCTGAACCCCGATTGCACCGTGTATTGGGACAAGAACAATCTCAACGATCTCGTCGTCGATTCCGTGTGGTCCTCGGCGGCAATCGTCGACCTCGACGGCGATGGCCAGCTCGACGTCGTAATCGGTCAGGACAGCAATCAGCAGTCGATCGATGGGGTGGTGACGCCGAACGGCGGCATGCTGCGCGCATTCCGCGGCGACGGTTCTGGTGAGCTGCCCGGCTTCCCAATATTCCTCGATGAGGTCGTATATTCATCTCCCGCTGTCGGGCCCGTCGGTGCGCGCGGCAGTTTGTCGATCATTGCAGGAAATGGCCGCTGTTGGGACAAGACGCAATGCGCGCCAGGCGGCCAGACCCATGCGGTGACGGCTGCGATTTACGGCTGGAATACTGCGGGAGGCAACCTGCCAGGATGGCCGGTACTCACTCCGATGCGCGACGCGTATCAGATCTCTCCGGCGTTGGCCGACCTCGACGGTGACGGCCGCGCCGAAGTAATCATGAGCCTGAAGATCAAGGCGTCAGTCAACGATGACCTGACCGGCGAAATGCACGTGCTCAGCGGCGACGGCACCGAATTGCCCGGCTGGCCGGTGCAGCCGAACCTTGCCGCGGATTGCAGCGGCACCAACAACGCGCATTGGGTGGCGGAATCCTCGCCGATTGTCGCCGACCTGAAAGGCGATGGGCATTTCGAGATCCTGCTGGCGACGAACACGGAAGTGGTTGTGTGGGATACGAGTGGCAATCAGCTTTCGCGGGATTCAAGCACTGCCTGCAATCCGAAGCCGGATGTCTATCAATTGCTCGGCATAGGTCACTTCAACAGCGCACCGATCGCGGTTGATCTCGACGGCTCCGGTCAGATAACCGTCATAGCGGGTGGCAACTACAAGGACACATCCGGCAAATTCTGGGGCGCATTGAATGCCTGGAAATTTCCTGGCACCGCGTCGCCACGCTCGTTGCCTTGGCCGCAGCATCGCCATGATTCCCGCAACACGGGCTTTTATCTTCCCGATACGATCTTCAACAACGGGTTTGAGTAGTGCCACCGAATTTACGTTGATGGCTGGAACTCATTTGTCTACGCGCTCGACTTCAATCGTATTCAATTCCACGGAATAGCCGCGGGGCTTGAAGACGCGGTACTGCAACATCTTGCTGTCGTTGGCTTCGAATCGCAGGCGGACTTCAAGCGGTTCATTCGTGCTGCCATGGCGTTCTGCGGCGACGACCGTCGTCGCGCTTGATCCAGCTGCCACATCGAATCTCAAGGGCTTGTCGTCAGCTGCAACGTCTGTCGCTGTCAGTGAATACGTGACGACATAGCTCCCGTCCCGAAGATCTTCGACCGGCCCGTAAGCCAGATAACCCTCTTCTTCGGAATCGGCGGCTAACCTGATGGTCCCGTCAGGTGCCGTATGCAAGTGACCGATGTTCCGTTGGAGATCACCGGCAGTAAAGATGCGCACTCCGCTTTTCCACGCGGCGCCCAAGTGCCGCTTCATCGCACCCAAATCCATCGCTGCGATGCGGTGGTCGCTACAAAAGGAGCGCAGACTGAAAAAGCCGAAGTTGCCGTCATCGCTATACAGTGGAGCGCCCAACAATGTTGTCCAGGGCCGCTCGACAGCGGCCACATCCTTGACCATGTTCCTCTGCAGCAGCACGCCCAAAAAACCGTAACGGCAAAGGTACGGAGCCGCCTCATCGGCCTGCAGTTCCGTCACGTTTTTCAGCCAGTGCGCCTGCTCACTGCCTGCATCTCCGCCATAGGTGAAATGCAGTGTTTTCGTATTGATGAAAGGCCGCAAGGCGTCGGTGTAATAGACGCCCTGCATCGCTGTGGTCTCATGATGAATCACGAAAGGTAGTTGCAGTACACGCGAACCGGGCGGTAGCACAGCCTCGATTTTTGCAAAAAACTGCTGATCGCTTGCGTAAGGCGCCGCGGCGGCCTGGCCGATTGGGCTGGGTACCGCATCCCACAGTGCGAAAGCCAGAACGATCGCGACCACGGGACCGGCCAGAAAGATGAATGGCACTGCGGATAAATAGCGTAGGCGCAATGCCTTCACACCTTCGCTCAGGAACCAGAACGCGGCGAAGTAAGCAAAGAAGGCGATGAAGACGACTATGCGATTCCAGCCGCGCATTTGCGTCAGCGAAAAATGCGGGCCGAACAACGCCAGGCTCGCGGTCGAGATCAAGGAGCTGATGCCACCCATCATTGCAAACAGGATGGCGATCAGCGTGATGATGCCCATTTTGCCGACCCGGCTCATCCGCCACTGCGATGCCGGCATGAGTGCGAGAGTCACTGCGGCAAACAATCCCAAGGCACCGATGACACCCAGTGTAGTGGAGCTGTTCTCGTTGTTGAGCGGGTTCGCGGAATCGTAGACATAGCGCAGCTTGGCCAACAGATCCCAGCGATGGCCCTCCACCGGGAGTACCAGTTGCGCAAGCTTCAACGGATAGGCTTCGGCTTCGCCATAGCCGCTGATCGCCTGCCCGTTGATGGCAAAAGCCAGGTCCGGAGCGACCAAAAGACGGAGTATCGTGTCTTTTGCAAACAGTACGCCCACGGCGAGTCCGGCCAGAAAGAGGCCAACCAGCAGCGGACGCCAGCTGCGTCGATACAGCGCTGCCAACGGCGCCACGCTTGCGGCGAGGCACGCAAAGAAGAACTGATGATAGGGATGAAACGAACTCAGAAAGACAATCACGACGACCGCGGACCACGCATGGCGATCGCTCCAGGTAAACTCCCAGCGATCCTGGTTCCACCGGTGCCCCAGCGGCCGCGCGGACCAGATGCGCATGATGATCAGCGCGAGCAACGGGGTCAGGTAATACGATGACTCCCAGAAGTGATTCAGGCCGCGCTGAAAATGGTAGGGCATGAGGGCGTACAAACACGCTGCGCCGAAGCGGAACGGGCCACGGAGTCCAAGGCGACCGCACACCCAGTAGGCAATTGAAAACGCCAGCAGGAATGTTGCGAGGTAGGCAATGTTGAGCGCGCGTACATCGTTGCCGCTGGCCAGCAGCCAGCTTGCCCAGATCAGATTCGAATTGGACTGGAACAGGGCGTTGAAGGCGTAGTGCCAGCCTTGCGGATGGTTGAGCTCGAACGGTGCATGCAGGCGCGTGTCGATATCATTGTGAATGTAGTCCGCGTCGTAATACGCCAGCATTTCCAGGGAATCGCCCGCATACGCAAGCGGCTTGTCCAGGTCCAGGCGAGTGACTCCGCCGATCCACGAGAAAAGCAGCGCGAATGCCAGCAACGCGATCAATCCACTGACGGCCCGGCGCAAGCGTGACCGAGGCGCCGACGCGGCAAATGCCTCGCTGTTGCGCGCTGTGATCAGGTCCATTTTGAAAATGCTCTCGTCGTGTTCAAAACGCCGGCATGTGTAGTGAACCCGTCGGTCAGCCGATGTAAGGTGGCATTACTAACCATGTTCGATGCCTCGCGACTGCTTGCGCAGTTCGGCAAATTCCACCGCGCCGCCTGCCAACGCGCCGAACAATGTAACCGCGAAAATTCCGAACGACAAAGCGATCGCGGTCGCCGATGCCACACCCGCGAATCCGAGGCAGCCGATCAGGGCACCTTCCCGCAGACCGATTCCGCCAATGGTGATCGGCAGCAGGACGGCGAGCGACATCACCCCGACGATCCACGCCCAATCCGCCAGTGGCAGTGCGATGCCGAGATTCGCGCCGAGCATCGCTACCATCAACACTCCCAACGCCTGGAAAACGAGACCGAGAGCAAGACTGGCGAACAATCGACGTGGCGTTCCGGCAAAGTCATGCCAAGCCGCAACTGCGCGGTGCAGCGAAGACGCTAGGACGCGCAGGCGCGTGCCCTCCAAGCGTGAAATCGAACGGGTGACGAGCGCATACACTGGAGCGGCACGGGTGATGAACATGCAGATTGTCAGCGCCAGCGTCATGCCGACGAATATCCAGGCTACCGTGGCAGGCAGTCTGCTCGAGGAATACGCCATGCCCAAGCCGGCTACCAGCAACAGCGCAATCATGCCGATGATCCGATCCGCTACCACCGATGCGGCCAGTTTCTCCGCTTCCGCACGGCCTTTCGCCAATCGGTAGGCCTTGGCCAGTTCGCCCGCGAGCTGGCCCGGCAGGACGATCGAATAGAACTGGCCGATTAACGTCAGCTCGAGCAGTCTCCGCAACGGTACTGAAGGCACGAATATCCGCCAGCGCAAGGCGGCGATTGGCCAGGACGCAACCATGATCGTCGTCGCTGCGAGCAGCCATGACCATGTGTAAAGCCCTAACGCTGACTTGATCGCGCCGACGTCGACGCGGCGCACGAGCAATGCGATCAGCAACAGGCCGAACGCGGCTTTCATTGCCGTGCGGATATGCGCCCGAAAAGAGGATCCCATCAGCGTGCCAGTCGTTGACCCAATTGGCGCATGCGCAAGTCCAGGCTATGCGCGCGGCGCACGGATGCCGGCCAGCGCGCCAGCTCCCGACGATAGGCTGCATAGTCGCGCTCGTGGCTGGATTGCGCGTTGCGGTGGACCCGGTAGAACACGCTGGCGCGGCGCACGTAGGCGCAGCCGCCCGCGCTGCGCAACATTAGCAGGTGAATAATGTCGGACCCGGGGTAGGCAGGATCGGGAAATGGCTGTGCGAGCAGTCGTTCGCGCCGATACTGCACGCCCGCGCGCGTCGCAAAAGAGCCGAGCAGTGGCCACCAGATCGGCGGATAGCGCGGCACAACCGGGCCGAATACGCGTGCGCAGAAATTAAGGAATCCGGCATTGCTGCGCAGGCCGGCGACCACCACATCCACCCCGCGTTGCCGGTACTTGGCGGTCTGCGCAAGGAAATTGCTCTCGACAATCAGGTCGTCCGCATCGAGCACCTGGATCCATTCGCTCGATGTTTCCCGGACCAGCCGGTTGTAGGTGCCGGCGATGCCGAGGTTCGACCCGTTGCGGAGCAGACGAACCGTGCGGCGGTCAAACTCTCCGATGAAACGATCGATGCGCGACGCGGAATCGTCAGTCGACGCATCGTCGACGAACACGATCTCCGCCGGAGCCGGATCCAGCCGGCGCAGGCAGGCGAATAGTTCGTCCAGAAACGGCGCGGAATTGTATACGGGAATTCCGACGCTTACGTCAGCCACGGCTGCCGGCCGCACGCAGGGTGGAAGAACATCCCCAAGCCTTGTCCAGAACTACCTGAAGCGGATAGCTGGCCAGACCAATGAATCCCGTGTTGCCGATGGCGCGGCCGCTCAGATAGCCGAGCGAACGGCCGATGATCGGCGTGTGCGCACGCGTGACATGGACGGATTCGCAACCAGCTTGGCGCATCAGCGACTCGAGGCTGGCTGCATCGAAGTGCATCAGGTGGCGGGGCAGGTAGTAGCCGAAGTAGCAGCGCCCAAACACACTGGCCCACACGCTGCGGCGATTCGGTACCTCAATGAACAAGCGTCCGCCCGGACGCAAGGTGGCGATGAGTTCGCCCAGCAGCCGACGTGGTTCGGGATGATGTTCCAGCACGTGGCGCAGAAAAATCGCATGGTACTGTCCGGGCTGCGCGTGCCAGGCGGCATTTTGCTGGTAGGCGATCGCGTCATCCTCGCCACTGAGCGCAGCCGGCGCGCTGGCGTGAAAATCGACGGCGGTCACTTTGGGTACGCGACCGTGGGCGCGCGCAAAGCGGACGATTCCGCGAGCCAGCGCGCCGTCGCCACAACCGTAATCGAGCGCGCGAAATGGTGCGTCGCCCGTTTCCCCGATCGGTCCGAGTTGGCTGGCGAGGTAGCGATCGATAGCAAATTCGCGCAAACGTCGAACGAGTCCGCTGGTGCGTGGAAAATCGGCCGTAGCGCGCTCGTCATAGAGTTTCGGCAGCTCGCTCGCGATGGGCCGCGGGTTGGTGAATGCCACGCCACACTGGAGGCACTCGTGGATGCCGTAGTCGCCCGTTCGCGATTCGTAATCCGGCGCCGTCAGCAAATGCCGCAGCCGCGTGCTGGCACAGATCGGACAGCCGGCCAGGGTTTCTTTTTGCAGGATCATGCCGCCTCGGCGCGCGGCTGTGCGTGGAGGCCTGCAAGCGCCTGCAACGCGTGCAGCGCGATCCGATGGTCGCCGCGCCGGTGCGTGTGCTCGTTAAGCAGGCGTTGCCAGAACAGCGGATTGAGGCCGATCTGCGGATCCGGGCGCAGCTGGCGCTCCGCGAACCAACGCCCGATCGGCACGGCAAAGCCCTGTTTGCTGCGCGTCAGCACCTCGGCCGGCAGCAGGCTTTCCGCACAGCGGCGCAGGATCCACTTGCTCGTACTGCCGCGCAATTTCATGTTCGTCGGCAGACGGCGCACGAAATCGACGAGTTCGATATCGAGGAATGGCGCGCGCACTTCCAGCGAATGCAGCATGCTTGCGCGGTCGACCTTGACCAGAATGTCGTCCTGCAGATACAGGCGGATGTAGAACGCGATGGTCCGCTCGATCGGATCCGGCGACGGACAGTTGTCCCAGGCATCGATCGCCTCGCTGTAGACCTCGTCGAGTTTCACCGGCGCGGCAAACAGCTCATCGAGTTCCGACGGCGCGAGCGGCGCCATCCATACCGGCAGCCACAGATGCGCGGCATGATCGAGGCCGCGCAGCGTGCGCTTCAGGCGAAAATCGAAACTCATGTATTTGTGCGACACCGGCAGCCGCGCGGCGGCGAGCGATACGCCGCGATGCAGCGCTTTCGGCACGGTTTTCTCGTACCAGCGCGCATAACGCAGCGCGCGAAACGGGTCATAGCCGGCCAGCAGTTCGTCGGCGCCATCGCCGCCGAGCGCGCCGGTAACCTGGCGGCGCGCATGCTGGCACAGCAGATAGGTCGGCAGGA
>Ga0105239_10006847_pt1 | contig 13153 bp, 11 predicted proteins | sample KBSC44metaG_FD_92761 | JGI IMG/M metagenome (GOLD analysis project Ga0105239, IMG submission 92761) | Corn rhizosphere microbial communities from Kellogg Biological Station, Michigan, USA - KBS C4-4 metaG | ecosystem: Host-associated > Plants > Roots > Rhizosphere > Soil | place: Michigan, USA...
GCTTGGCGGTTTTATTTGCATCAATTTTCCATCGCTTATGGACAGCCTTGAAAGAAACCGGCGCTTTTCTTTTGCTGTAGCATTATTGAGTATTCTGTTTGTCAACTACCTGCGCTGGAACAAGCTTGAACCCTGGACAGTCATTGAAAACTGGCAGCATGACTGGAGAACCTATGCTTATCTTGCCATAGAAACAGTCGTTGCATGGTCGTGGGTATTTACAGCGGTGGGATATGGCAAAAAGTATCTCAACAAAAAACACAAGGCACTTGATTACATTAACCAGGCTGTGTATCCGTTCTATATTCTTCATCAGACCATTATTGTAATACTTGTTTATTATGTAGTGCAAACCTCAGATACGATAGGTATGAAATATACGTTTATTGTAATAGTGACGTTTATACTTAGTATGAGTATTTATCACCTGTTTATAAGGCCTTATGCTGTTACAAGGTTTTTATTCGGGATGAAACCAAAGCAAAAAGATAAAAGGCTAACTGAAGAAAGAACCCAAATTAACCGCATAGCAGAACCTGAACTGGTATAACAATTTTCGTAAATTGAATGCAATGAAATTTTTCTGGAAATATATTTTCCCGCCACTATTTGGCTTGCTGGTGTACATCAATATCCGCATTATTAATGATACAATTTCCGGTTTTAAATTCTGGCACAGAAGCTGGAAAGTAAATGCCATAGAAATAGTATGTACGCTTCTTATGGGATATATGCTCGCCTACATTCTTGGAAGGTTATTTACAAAATTTGATACTGATAAGAAAACATCTATCTCTTATAAAACAATTCTGAAAGAACTGCTATGGGTATTTATAGTGATAGAGATAGGCGTTAATATGGTTTTTACACCTATGGCCGCGCTTACAGATGATGGTTTATCATGGGGAGATGTGGCTACGATAAATATTATACCGCTTTTATTCAGCCTTATTTACTATGGTGTGGCAAGAAGCAATAAGTTATTGCATGCCTATATCAACAACAAACTATTGCTTGAAAAAACAACCAATGATCAATTACAAACAGAACTTAAATTTTTAAAAGCGCAGTATCATCCGCATTTTTTGTTCAATGCACTTAATACCATTTATTTTCAGATGGATGAAAATATTGAGGAAGCAAAAAGAACAGTAGAAAAATTTTCTGAATTGCTACGCTACCAGTTGTATGATCAGCAGCAGACAGTACCCGTTAGCCAGGAGGTTCATTATCTTAATAATTTTATTGACATGCAGAAAATACGTACCTCTGATAAGTTGCAGCTTTCCATCAATTTTGATGAACACCTTAACAATGAACAGGTATATCCTTTATTATTGCTTCCACTTGTAGAAAATGCATTTAAGTATGTAGGTGGAGAATATAAAATAAGCATTGATTTGAAGAAGACAGGTAACGATCTTTTCTTTGTTGTACATAATTCTGTTCCTGAAGAAATTTCTTTTGAAAGAACAGGCGGCATTGGTCTTGAAAACTTGAAAAGAAGGCTTGAACTTTTATATCCTGACAGACACCAGTTACAGACACGAAAAAGGCATAATTGTTTTTTAGCTGAATTAAAACTATCCCTGAATGATGAATCAAAAAATTACCTGCATAATAACCGATGATGAACCTGTTGCCCGAAAAGGCTTGCAAGGATATATTGAAAAAGCAGGCTTCTTTCAACTTATCAATACATGCGAAAATGCCATTGAGCTTAACTCCATCATAAAACAAACACAGGTCGATTTATTGTTTCTTGATATAGAAATGCCTTATGTAAATGGTATTGATTTTTTAAAAAGTTTATCTAACCCGCCAAAAGTAATTTTCACGACAGCTTATGAGCGTTACGCCATACAAGGCTTTGACCTTGATGTGCTTGATTACCTGCTAAAACCAATTTCTTTTGAACGTTTTCTTAAAGCAGCCAATAAAGCGTATGATTACTTTAATCAAAAGCAGGAAACAAGTGAAGAGAATTATTTCTTCGTGAAGACAGATTACAAGCTTGAAAAGATTGAATTTGATGATATACTTTTTACTGAAGCTATGGAAAATTATGTAGCTATTTATACCAATGAAAGAAAAGTAATCACTCATTCCACCTTAAAAGCTGTGCAGGAAAAACTTCCGCAAAAACAATTTATTCAACCCCATAAATCTTATATCATCAACATAAATAAAATTGATGCTATTGAAGGCAATATGCTTCACATTAATAAATACCAGGTGCCAATAAGCAAATACCAAAAAGAAGAAGTGATGGAGAAAATTATTAATAACAAACTATTGAAGAAATAGGCAGATGCAATAAGGTTCAATTATCAATTATTAATTATCTAAAATTAGTTGCATAAACAACTTATTTTAAAAAGTCTTCCTTATTTTTGGTTTCTAAGATTAAAAACGTTTTGTTGTATGAAAATATTAGTCTGCATTAGTAAGGCGCCGGATACTACTTCTAAAATCTCTTTTAAAGATGGCAATACAAAATTTGAAGAAGCCGGCGTGCAATGGATTATTAATCCTTATGATGAATGGTACGCATTAGTACGCGCCATTGAACTAAAAGAAAAAGATGCTTCTGTTACTATACATTTAATTACTGTTGGTGGTGCAGATACCGAACCTATTATACGTAAAGCGCTTGCGCTTGGTGGTGATGAAGCCATACGTATAAATACAGCAAGTGATGACAGTTATTACATCGCTGCGCAGATTGCCGAAATTGCCAAACAAGGCAGCTACGACCTGGTTTTTACAGGAAAAGAAACGATTGATTATAATGCTTCTTCCATTGGCGGATTAGTGGCAGAGTTACTGGACGTTCCTTATATCTCTCTTGCAACAAAATTTGATTTAAACGGAACAACAGCTACCGTTACCCGCGAAATTGAAGGCGGAGAAGAAGTTGCGGAAGTCAGCCTGCCGTTGGTTGTTAGCTGTGCAAAAGGCGTGGCTGAACAACGCATTCCTAATATGCGCGGTATTATGGCTGCGCGTACAAAACCATTAAAAGTAACAGAGCCTGCAAACATTGATACTTTAACAAGCATTACCTCTTACGAACTGCCACCTGCAAAGGCCGGGGTTAAATTGGTAGCTGCAGACAATGTAGCTGAACTTGTAAGATTGTTACACGAAGAAGCGAAAGCGATATAATGGTTGATGGATCACAGATGCTGGATGATAGTTGTTCCTTGTTCAAAGTTTAAGGTTCAAGATTGATATCTTACTTATAACTTTTTAATTTTTCATTTTTACTTTTTTAGTTTTTCACTTAATTAAAAATATAGATATGGTTTTAATATTTATCGATCATGCTGATGGCCATATAAAGAAATCATCTTTTGAAGCGTTGACTTACGGTTTTGCTGTTGCCAGTCAGGCGGGCACTACAGCTGAGGGATTATTATTGGGTACCGTAAATGATGACCTTGCATCATTGGGCAAATATGGTATTACCAAAGTAAACCAGGTGAACAATGAAGCGCTTAACCAGCTTGATGCACAGGTGTATGCCAAGGTAATTGCTGACGCTGTTACGACTACCGGTGCGAATGTTATCGTCTTATCTCACAATCAAACAGGCAAAGCGGTGGCACCACGCATCTCTGCAAGACTAAAAGCAGGACTTGTAGCAGGAGCAGTAGCATTGCCCGATACATCCAATGGTTTTGTTGTGAAGAAATCTGTTTTCAGCGGAAAGGCGTTCGCCAATGTGAATATTACATCTGCAATAAAAATTATTTCGCTTAACCCTAATAGCTATAAGACTGTTGCGGGCGAAGGCAGTGCGGCAATAAACCAGCTAAACGTTTCTGTTGACGCACCTAAAGTAAAAATCACTTCAGTTAACAAAGTAAAAGGTGAAGTTCCTTTAACTGAAGCCGAAATAGTTGTCAGCGGCGGTCGTGGTTTAAAAGGCCCAGAGAACTGGGGCATTGTTGAAGATCTTGCTCATGCATTACATGCTGCTACTGCATGCAGCCGCCCGGTAGCTGACAGTCACTGGCGCCCACATCATGAGCACGTTGGACAAACAGGCATACAAATAGCACCGGATTTATATATAGCTATAGGCATCTCCGGAGCCATTCAGCACCTGGCAGGAGTAAACAGGAGCAAAACAATTGTTGTCATCAATAAAGATCCGGAAGCGCCTTTTTTTAAAGCTGCTGATTATGGTATTGTTGGTGACGCCTTTGAAGTGGTGCCTAAATTAACTGAAGAAATTAAGAAGCTGAAACAGGCATAAGATATTACATCAATCAAAAAGTCCCGCTCATATTGTGAACGGGACTTTTTGATTGTGGCCGATGACCAGCTATTGATTGTAATAGAATCTTGAACGGTTAATCTTTAAATCACGAAGAATACCTGACTTAGGATTGATGGTAAAATTAAATGATCTGTATGGCCCGATAGGCGTTACATTAATAGCCAATTGCCAGCAATGCATTTCACGTGTTATAAACATAGTAAGCGTTTGCACTTTACGTGTCTTGAAATCAAAATAAGAGTTTCCTCCTATCTTCCATTTATCAGTAAGGCTATAGTTGCCATTCAAACTAACGTTACTGTTTATCTGTGTTATGTACTTCTTGAAATCAGCACTTAACGATCTGCTAAAGCTTAATGCAAAAGAAATCTGTAAATCCCACGGAGTATTAAAATCAACAAATTCTGCGGGATTTTGTCTTACATATTCCAAAGCTCTTTGTTGCTCTTCTGGCGTAAGTGTTTGATCCTGATCCTCTGCAAGGCGTTGGTCATCAGTTTTACCATCTTTGCTTTTACTCTTCAAAGAAGTGGAGAGCGCTATATTGCCACTGGTAATACGTCCAAGACTTCCTTTTTTCCATAATAATTTATCAACCCTTCTGCCCAAACTATCCACATCATACGGGTCGATAGATGTGCTACCTGTAATGTTGACGTTGTTGAATAAGGTACTTCTGAAAGATATACTTATGGGCGACCATTTTAAACTATCAGCAAAAAAGTTATAACCGCCATTAATCCCAAGTCCATCAATCAATCTTATTTTCTTGTAGCCACCGTCCTCCCCACTGGTATCTTTTTTATCACGCACTTTCATTTCAAACAGGTTATCAATACCAAAGTTGAAGCCACCAAACCTACCTTCAGAATAAGAGCCAATTAAACCGCCCTGGAACATGGACAAGCGTTGAATACTGTTTTTACCGGTATCAACCCTTACATTATAGTAATACTGCTTGGCAAGATCCGGCTTATAGTTAGCGGAGATAAAAGGCTTTACTTCATGGCGAAGTTTTGTTGACCCAAAGTTATAGGTACCAAAAATGCGTGTATTAGCTGAAAGACCGAAGCTCACTTCTCTCGCAGTAAAGAAACCACGCTGATAATGAGTAAGCAACGTATCATTTTTATCATCCCAGGTCTTTAATATTTTTTGTCCATACCATCTTTCTGAATAAGATATCGAAGGAGAAAGAAGTATTGGGCCAAGTGCCGGCAACGTTAAAGAGATAGGGATATTATGCTCAGCACCCCACTGTGCTGTATCAAGCAGTTTTCTTAAGCTTACCGCAGAATCATAAAATGATATCTGGCTTAACGTTGTACCTGTATATTGTATGCCAAGTTTTTCATACCATTTTGGCGTACCTACCTGCTCCTTCTTTTGGAAAGGATAAAACGTATTGGCAGTAAAATTGATAGTTGGTACGTTAAGATTCACCAACCTCAGATTATTATTCTGGTTGTGATTTGCACTTACTGTAAGGTTATATTTTCCATCACCCCAAACCTTACCATAGGTAATGGAAGAGCTCATTTGGTTTTGAAAGTTTCTTGTAAGGTTATTGGTTACATAAGTATTATACTTTGTACTACCAGCATTAACGCTTGCAGAAAAACTTGTACCGGGCCTTGCCCTGTTATCCATAGAATGGCTCCAGGTAATATTAAAGCTTTGGTTGGTGGTAAACTCGTCTGTTGTTGTACCGGTGCGGTTTAACAACTTGGTCTTTTGTATTGATAAGGTCAAGGCACCATTGTACTTATATCGCTTATAATATTTAGGATTGATATTCAAACTCCATCCACCATAAGTATAGATATTACTACGCGTAGTTACATCCCAGTTATCATTAATTACTTTATAGTACCCCAACCCTTCCAGTCCCAAACCAAAGTCCTGGCTGGAGGTAAACTGTGGCGGTAACAGACCAGAGTGTCTTCCCCGGTAAAGCGGGAAAATACCGAAGGGAATACCGATAGGTAACGGCACCCCTTCAAATTCAGGATATGCAGGCCCAGAAATAGCAAACCTGTTATTTATGATTTTTACTTTCTTCGCCCTAAATGCAAAGTGCGGCGTATCAAGGTTACAGGTGGTAAACCTGTTGTAGTATCCAAAAGCCACATCCTTACTAACTTTTTTAAGTACCCGCGCCTGCACAAACATCTCCCCTTCCTGGTAATAAGTATTTTTCACAAGACCACGCTGGGTCTTCATATTAAAGCGAATGGTATCACTGATAGACGAAGAACCTGCCTGTGTAAGTTTGGGAAGATTTAAAGGATCATGGGAGGTATCACTACCGCCGTAAGCAGTAATTAAATTGGTCTGCTGATCATAGATGATGGTGTTTGCCTCCAGCTTCATATCCTTATAATCAGTAGTAGCTTTACCGTAAAGAATAAATTGTTTTGACGGAATTATCAGCACACCGGAATCTTCTGCGGTATAGTTTACAGGTGCATCAAGTGAATCTTTTGATATGTTGATGGTATCTATTTTCGGCTTAAGGCTGTCAACAAGCGAAGTTGTGTCTATTCGCCCGGAACCCGTATCATGCCTGATTTTGAGCAAAGTATCCTTACCTGGCGGAAGTGTATCTTTTTTCTTTTTAGCCTTTGTAGTGTCCTGATAATCTGTTAATAATTTGAAAAACTGTTTGTGGTTTTTACCCTTAGCAGTATTTTGAAGCGTTATAAATAAGCACAAACAGGCTGCAAGCCCCCAAAAGATGGTTTTAGATTTTACTTTGTATTGATTGTGCATAAATGGGTCGAACAAAAATAGGGGTAATTGCATAAATGATTTGTGAAGAAAAACGTTAAGGATAATTATCATGAAAGGAAAAAAAATTGTCACCTTATTTAGCATTGCCACGTTTATAACCTTGTCTTCCTTTATTACAAAAAGCAATGCACCCTACCGGGCTCCTGAAACCTTAAAAACAATCATTATAGATCCGGGCCATGGTTTGCCAGATGGTGGCAACGAAGGATCGCACAGTCATGAATCTGCAGTATCACTCGCCATTGCATTAAAGCTTGGTAAACTGTTAGAGGAACAGTTGCCCGACTGTAAAATTCTCTATACGAGAAAAGATGAAAATCTTCCCAACGGGTTAACCCATTCAGGTGAAGCCAACAGGTGGCGGGCACAATTTGCAAATGAAAACCATGGCGATTTGTTTATCAGCATTCATTGCAACAGCACTTCCCCGGTTTATCACAAAGAACTTACAGGATATAAAAAAGAAACCTATTATACAGGAAAAGGCAAGAAAAGAAAAAAGCATACCAGCAAGGTTGCACAATACAGGCACTGGACAACACCAAGCCCCGTACAAGGTACAGAAACATTTATATGGGCCGTAGATAAGAACGACCAGAAGAAAAATTTCATCAGCAATATGGAAGGAGAAGACAGTGGTGAAGATGCCGATAGTACCGGCACTGTTGCGAATGACTTTTTTAATTCACCCGAGGCCAAAATCCTTGCATCGTTGCGCGCCCGGAAATTTTTTGATAAAAGCAAGCTGCTGGCAGAGATGGTTGAACAGGAGTTTATAAAAGATAACCGTAACTCACGCGGAGCAAAGCAAAGAAACGAAAAAGGCATCTGGGTACTTGCAGCAACGGCAATGCCCAGCATTCTGGTGGAGACAGGTTTTCTTTCAAACCCCGATGAAGAGAATTTTCTAAATAGTGATGAAGGACAGGAAGAAGTAAGCAACGCAGTTATGCGGGCCATACTTCGCTATAAAGATGCGATAGGCAGCAAATAATAATTAACAATTAAAAATTAATAATTAAAACAGCGGGTCGGAAACTTTTAATCAATTGCAACGTACTACTTATTACATACTACTTACAACGTAAAACTTATTACTTTTAAACTTTTAACCTGACACAGGCAAATGAATTGTATGGATGTAAAGAAGATGATGATATGTTCCTGTCTATGGTTGTTGCTTTCTTCTTTTGGCAACAAATTAGGCGGATTGAGGCAGCAGGGAAATAATTTAAAAGTAATCGTTATTGATGCGGGCCACGGTTTACCTGATCCCGGTGCAGACGGCAGGTACAGCCATGAATCTGCAGTAGCACTTTCAGTTGCTTTGAAATTGGGTAAACAACTGGAAGAAAACCTGCCCGATTGTAAAATACTTTACACAAGAACAGATGAAAACCTGCCTAATGGTTTAAGAGATAAAGATGAAGCCAACAGGTGGCGCGCCAAATTCGCTAACGAAAACCATGCGGACCTTTTTATTGCTATACACTGTAACAGCCTCGATCCCATTCATCACAGCGAAAGAATTGGCACACATACAGAAACTTATTACACCGGACGTGGCAAGAAGAGAAAAAAACATACCCGCAGAGTTCCTTCCTATCGTTACTGGACCACACCCAACCCAAAACAAGGAACAGAAACTTATATATGGGCCGTAAACAAAAACGACCAGAAAAAAGATTTTGTAGGATCGATGGAAGAAGATACGGAAGGCGGTGAAAAAGCAGACAGCACCAGTAATGCAGCCAATGAATTCTTTAATAGTCCCGAAGCAAAAATTCTTGCATCATTACGCACAAGAAAATTCTTTGATAAAAGCAAGCTGCTGGCAGAACTTGTAGAAGACGAGTTTTCAAAACAAGGCAGGCATTCACTTGGTGCAAAACAAAGAAATGAAAAAGGCATCTGGGTACTTGCAGCCACCGCTATGCCAAGCATTCTTGTAGAAACAGGATTTATCTCAAACCCGGAAGAGGAAAACTATCTTAACAGTGACAAAGGACAAAATGAAATTGTTTACGCAATTATGCGTGCCGTATTGAGATACAAAGAAGGTGGCGACAAAACTATTATTACAAGGCCTTCCACTATAGATACTGATACAACAACCCAGCAACAGGAGTCTTCTGAACAATAGAGTTATACGTGGTAAGTTATACGTTGTAAGTTTGGTTCAAAGTTTAAGGTTTAAGGTTGGCGTTTGTATGCCAGCTTATACTTATTCGTTGTTCTTGTAACTCCTCTGCATTTTACTTAAAACTTATTACGTATCACGTACAACTCCGCTCCTTTACTTTTTCGTTTCTATTTTAATTACTCTTTGTCGTTTCAAATATCCTGCTTACTTTCCTCTCTAAAACCATTGCATATGAAAACAAGATCACTTCGTGTATTACTATGGGCGTTTATGCTTCTGTTATCAACAAACCTTATTACTTCCTGCAAAGGCAAACCAAAAGATGCAGACATTACAGCCGCTATTCAACAAAAAATAACCACCCCAGGGGTTAGCGTGTCTGTTAAGGATGGTGTAGCCACACTTACAGGAGAAGTAAAAAGTGAATCAGACAAAGCCAGCGCCGAAACTGAAGCCAAGGCTGTAGAAGGTGTTAAATCTGTAGTAAATAATATTACGATTGCTGCACCACCCCCTCCACCTGCACCGGTTATAATCTCTGCTGATGATGCACTTACAAAAGGCATTAATGATTTACTGAAAGATTACTCCACTGTAAAGGCTGATGTTAAAGACGGTGTTGTTACGCTTACGGGCGACATTAAAAAAACAGCGTTGCCTAAACTTATGATGGCATTGCATGCATTGAAACCTAAAAAAGTGGAAAACAAACTAACCATAAAATAAAAGGGAGGAACCAACTTATGGCATTACAGGATAAATACAAAGAACTGATAGATACCGCCAATGCATCTGGTGCTACCAACCTGCAGGTTAGGGAGCAGGATAATGTTTTATATATTGATGGTGAGGTACCCAGCGGGGCTGTGAAAGATAATTTATGGAACATCTACAATAAAATTGATCCTGACTTTCGCGCCGGGGACCTTGTGCTTGATGTAAAAGTTGCCGGTATTGGCGAAGGTTCTAAACTTAAAGTGGTTACCGACACTTCTAACCTTAATATAAGAAAAGGGCCCGGCACAGATCAGCCAATTGTTGGCAAAGCTGCACATGGCGAAATAGTTACACTCATCAGCAAAAGCAGCGACCAATGGTGGCTCATAAGAACAGATGCCGGTGAAGAAGGCTATTCTTATGTGCAATACCTGGCACCTGCCGAATAACATTATTTTTCTTTTAAGGGTTGTTGCATGTTACAATGCACAACCCTATTTTATTACAATACACTATATGCACCATGCATATTACGCTAACCCATTTATTGCTTTCTCTGCTTGCAGGTATAGGAGTAATTATTCTGCTAACCGCCAGGTTTAAGATTCATGCATTCTTTGCACTTTTCATCGCCTGCTTTATAACGGGATTAAGTGTTCAAATGCCCGTTGAACAAATACTTAATACGATGAAGGATGGCTTTGGGCACATCATGTCTTCACTTGCACTTATCATTGTATTGGGCACAACATTAGGCGTTTTACTTGAACATACAGGCAGCACCAAAGTGATGGCAGGTTTTATTATGAAAAAAACTGGTGAACGTAGGGCGCCTGTTGCCATGAGCATTACAGGCTTTATTGTGGGTCTTCCCATCTTTTGTGATTCAGGGTATATTGTCTTAAGCGGGCTTGCAAAATCGCTGGCAAAACGGAGTAGTGTTTCCATTGCTGTTATTGCCGTATCGCTTGCTACCGGCTTATACTCTGTGCACTGCTTAATTCCGCCCCACCCGGGAATGAGCGCCGCAGCGGCCAATCTTCATATAGAATTTGGGAAGCTTATTTTAACAGGCATACTCATTGCCATACCCGCTGCCATCGCAGGATACCTTTGGGCCAATTATGCTGGCAAAAAGATACCGTATATAGCAATAAAAGAAGAGGTTGATGAGGGCAGCAATACAAAACTTCCTACAGTAGCAAAAGCATTTCTGCCTGTTATTGTCCCGATATTATTGATTGCATTAAAATCATTCCTTTCGATGAATGATGGCAGCAATAATGTGCTGCATCAAATACTAAACATAAGCGGAGAACCTGTTATCGCTCTTACTATAGGTGTGTTGCTGGCGTTGACAAATACAAGTCGTGGCACTTCATTCACACACGTGCTCCAGGAAGCAGCAGAAAAAGCCGGCGGCATTCTTGTGATCATTGGTGCAGGCGGTGCATTTGGCGCTATCCTTGCAGCTACCAACCCGGCAGCTCATTTCAATGGCTTAGAAGCCTCCGGAAGAATAGCCATCCTGTTCCCTTTTCTTATTGCATTTATTTTAAAAACAGCACAAGGTTCTTCTACTGTGGCTATCATCACCACATCGTCCTTAATACAACCATTGCTGCCTGCATTTGGCATGGACAGCGAACCAGGAAGAATACTTGCCGCCCTCTCTATGGGCGCTGGCTCTATGATGATATCACATGCCAACGACGCTTACTTTTGGGTGATTGCAAAATTCTCAGGGCTTGACATGAAAACAATGCTAAGAGTATATTCAATCGCTACGCTGCTGATGGGGCTTGTTACTTTGCTGATGGTTTATCTTGCCTCCTTCATTTTATAATATTTAATGTGGTATTTATTCAGACGGACTTTTAAATATCCAGGCCAATATAACTATTACCACCGCCGCAATTAGTGCAATCCATGTTCCCGGCCCTGAATTATTTATCGATAGCATAAGCTCTCCTATTTCTCCAAAAGAATTGGCAATTGAAATTAATGTAGCTAATAAAGCAATCATGCCAAGGCTTATAACAACAAGTTTCATTGTACTATCTGGTGGCATTGCTTTATTACCTGCAAAAAGTGTCATCAAAACCACACCGGCAAAAGCCAGGAAGCCAATAATGCCAAAACCATTAAATCCGTTTAAATTATTTCTCATGCCGGTCGCGGTGCCATCAAAAGAAGTAGCGACAGTCCAGGGAAGAAAAGCAGCCATCATTCCAGCAATTGCTGTAATCAATATAATGGTTCGCTGCATATTCATTGGTTACTTTTTTTGAAGGTTACATGGATATTATGAAGGGTTTAGGAAAATTGTTTTTCAATTGTTATCCAGTCATAAGAAACGGCATCCTGGATTTTCATTAATACTGATTGTTACAGCATTGCAGCCTTATTAAAATTACATTGTACAAACGCCATATTACCTGGTATTTATTCTTTGATAGTTTAAGATTTATTTTTTGCCGAAAACAAAAATTTAATTGCTGAATAATGATTAATTTTTACATAGTTTCTTTCAAGAAACATCATAAACACCACGATCCCTCAAAAATATACTCATGAGAAGAATAGTAATCTTTACTATGCTTGCCATAGCCGCCTTACCAGGCCTTACACAGCAAAAGCTGCTCGACTCCCTTTTAACCGCGCTGCATAATCATCCCCAGGATGACACCGTTAAACTTGATATACTGCACGAACTGGCTTATTACTATATGTCGAACGATGCAGAGGAAGGGTTGAAAATATCGGACCAATCCATTGCGCTTGCGCAAAAGATAAATGATACCAAAAGGCTTGCTGTCTCTTATAGTGATAAGGCCACTAACTTTTCGATGATTGGAGAGCATTTCAAGGCCATGGAAATGTACCAGAAAGCGATTGTGATACATAGTAAGTCAGGCAATTTAAAAGGTGTGGCAAAATGCTTTTTTAACCAGGGGATTATTTACTTCAATCTGTCAGATTATAAAAATGCTACGCAGTATTATGCAAGGTCACTCAAAATTTTTGAACAGCTAAAAGATACACAGCGCATGGCTGTTGTTTATAACAGCCTGGGGCTTGCATCCATGTATTCATCCAACTATCCTGATGCATTGGATCATTACCTTAAAGCGTTGAACATACAGGAAAAAAGCGGCAGTAAAAAAGACCTGGCTAATGTGCTGGATAACCTTGGGTTACTGTACAGGCGA
>Ga0105239_10006848_pt1 | contig 13153 bp, 14 predicted proteins | sample KBSC44metaG_FD_92761 | JGI IMG/M metagenome (GOLD analysis project Ga0105239, IMG submission 92761) | Corn rhizosphere microbial communities from Kellogg Biological Station, Michigan, USA - KBS C4-4 metaG | ecosystem: Host-associated > Plants > Roots > Rhizosphere > Soil | place: Michigan, USA...
ACTTTCGCGCCGTACGGCGGATCTTTTTCCAGAAGCTGCTTGACGGCACGGCCGCCGGTGTCGCCGTCGAGCGTCGGCGGCAGGCGCAGCGATACCTTCACGGCCGTGAACGGGCGCAGGACGTTGCCCGCCGAATCGAGCGGCGGCATGCCGCCGATGCCGGTGATCGACAACGCGGGACGCCACGTGCGGTTGAGCACGAGTTCGGTGAGATCGTCGTCCATCGGCTTCATGCCGTCGACGAACGGGAATTTCGAATAGACCGCATCGCCGAGCACCTGCGCGGTTTTCTTCGCCTGCTCGATGCGCTGCTGCGGAATCTCGACGAACAGTTCCTTCGGCTTGATCTTGCCGGTGACTTCGTCTTCCAGCCGCGACAGCAACTGGCGCAGCACGCGGAAACTCGAGGCGACGATGCCCGACGCGTCGCCCGAATGCACGCCTTCGTCGAGCACGCGTACGGTGAGGTTGCCGCCGGTCATGCCGCGCAGCGAGGTGGTCAGCCACAGTTGATCGTAGTTGCCGCAGCCGGAATCCAGACACACGACCAGCGACGGCTTGCCGATGCGCGCGGCGAAATGGTCGACGTAATACGGCAGGTCGTAGCTGCCGGATTCTTCGCACGCTTCGATCATCACCACGCAGCGCGCGTGCGGCGTTTTCTGTTCCTGCAGTGAACGCAACGCGGCGAGCGAGCCGAACAGCGCGTAGCCGTCGTCGGCGCCGCCGCGTCCGTACAGTTTGTCGCCTTCGATCACCGGCTTCCACGGACCCAGATGCTCGGCCCAGCCGGTCATCTCCGGCTGCTTGTCGAGGTGTCCGTACAGCAGCACGCAGTCTTCGGATGCCGAAGCCGCGTCGCTCGCGGGCACGTCGATGAAGATAAGCGGCGTGCGGTTCGGCAGGCGCGCTACCTCGACCTTCATGCCGGCGATGGGCTGCGACTTGGCCCACGTCACGAACAACTCGACGGCATTGTCCATGTAGCCGTGCTCGGCCCATTGCGCGTCGAACATCGGCGACTTGTTCGGGATCTTGATGTACTCGACGAGCTGCGGAACGATCTCGCTGTCCCATAGTTCGGATATGGCGTTGCGGGTCTGCGTCGAGTCCATGATCGTCATTGCTTTTTGATCGGGTCGGCAAGTGTACTCGCGCGGCGCAGGCGGCGCATCCTGCTAGACTTCGCAAACGTTTTCCCGCAGGTTTTTTGCATGATTCTGCCGCGTTACCACGTCGCCGATTCGCTCATTGCGGGCGCCGGCAAGGGCCTTTTCCTGGGCGAATCCGTCCGCGCCGGAAAAATCCTGGTCGCACCCGACGACATCCGCAAAGTATACAAATGGACGGAACTTCAGGCGCAGCCGAACGCCGCCGAACTCATGTACGCAACCGTACGGTGGTTCGACGACGGCTACACGGTGACACCCGAGTGGCCCGACGAGTGCTACATCAACCACGCCTTCGAGCCGACGGCGCTGTGGCATCTGGGTTTCGTGTTCGCGCTGCGCGATCTGGATGCCGGCGCCGAAATCACCGTCGACTACCGGCACCTGCTCGCGCCGGGCCAGGCCGAAGATTTCAACGATTCGAAAACCGGCCAGCCCATCGTCGGCTATTCGTGGGAAGAGAGTCTCGCGCGTTCGACCTCGCAACTGCACGCCCTGACCGCTCGATGAGTTTGCGTCTACTTCGGCCGTCCGACTACAAACGCATGCCGTGGAAAAACGGCGGCGGCATGACCACCGAATTGGCCGTCCATCCGTCCGCGGATGCCTACGACTGGCGCATCAGCATTGCCGATATCGAATCGGACGGACCGTTCTCGACATTCGACGGTTACGACCGCCACATCGCGCTGCTCGAAGGCATCGGCATGGAGCTGCGCTTCGACGATGCCGAACCCGTGCGGCTCGAGCGCCGCTTGCAGTTTTATAAATTCGCCGGCGAGCAGCGCGCCGAAGGCGTGCTCATCTCCGGCAAGGTGCGCGACTTCAACGTCATCTGCCGACGCGAAGCGGTGAACGCGGACGTGCTGCACCGTCCGCTGGTCGGACCGATGGTTTTTTTCCGCGACGCCACCTGGTTCATCTACCTCGCCGACGGCAAGGCCGAGGCCAGGGCGGGCGACGAAATCCGCGCGCTCGAAGCCGGTTCGTCATTGGTGCTGCCGGCGGGCGCGGACGAGCGCCGCATCGTGTTGAACGGCGGCGGCGATCTCGTCCTGGTGAAGTTCACGCCCGCTCAGGCGTGAGCGCCGGTGCCATCGGTAACCGGCGCGATGCGTTTACCGCGTCGACACTTTCTGGCTGCTGGTGCCGGCCGGTTTGTCGCCTTGCCCGGTCAGCGCATTGGCGATCCCTTCGGCGAAGCTTTGCTCGATGTCTTCGATAGTCGTGCTGCTGCCGTAGATGCCGCCCCACGCGAAGGTTTTCTGCACGCTGAATTCTTCGACGGGCGTGCGGCCCGGCATCGCGTAGACGTTGACGACGCCGTCCATATGAATCTGGCCGAGTCCTGCCAGCATCGCGCGCGCGAAGGCGTTGCCCTTTTCGTAGCGCGTGACCCGGACGTCGACTTCGTACTGACTGACCGCGGCACTCGCCGGATTCAGCGCCTGCTTGGCCGCGATCTGCATTTTGATGCGTTCGATGACGCGCGTCTTCTCGTAGTCGGCCATGGTCACGCCCGACGCCGCTGAAACGTTGACATCCGCCGTATCCGCCGCGTGGAACACCGCATCGACCTGGCGATGCGAAAACTTGGCGACAGGCGGCGACGATGCGCAACCGGTCAAAACGGACACAGCAAGCAGCAAAGCCGCACCGGTGGCGCGACGGACAGACAGTTTCATCGGAATCCCCTAATGGATGGCCGGCAAACGATGGTGTCGAGGCGCCGACCTCCCCGTCGACACGCGCCGAGTCTAGCCGGGAATTCTTATGTGTTGCACCTATAAGATCTAACAGGTTGAGCGAGGCGCTGCGTCCGCTTCAGGTGGCCGCGGCAGGACGCTCAGCGTGGCCGATAGTGCGACCGGTAGCGGCGGCTGCGCAATGCATGCACGAGCACCGGAATCGCCGCGACGAGTCCTATCGACCAGTGCACGAGGCCGGTCCACTCGCGCAACGTGTCGCCGCTGCCGTAGTAAAGCAAATAGCCGCTCAGGATCAGCACGGCCGCGAGCGAAATGAGCACAACGCCGCTGGCGCGCCGCCGCCGGCCACCCCACCAGGGCATGATGTGCGTCGTCCAGACCCAGCCGAACAGCCACAGCACGACGAAGGCGCAAGCACCGTGCAGCGCCAGTACCCAGAACTCCAACGGATTGGGCTCGCGGCCGAACTCGCCTTCACGCGCGAAGAAGTAATGCAGCAGCAGCCATACCGCGCCGCTCAGCCACGTGAGCACCAGCACGGCATAGATGATCGTCTTGCGGCGCCGGTTCAATTCGAGCGACGGACGCCGGTGTGCGTGCCGGGACTTCATGCCGCGCGATCCAACGTTCGCCAACCCGACGCCGGATCATGCACGCATGCTTGCGCTGAGAATTGCGCGAGCAGCGGCGTCGACGGATCGGCGAGCACCACTTTCGTCAATGCATCCGCGATCATGCAACTGGGCGCGACGACGGATACCGTCCTCGTGCCGCGCATCGGCTCACGCGTCGCGCCGTGAATGTGCGAGCCGGGCGACACCGTGCTCGTCGCCACGGCGGCATTCGAAACTTCCAGCGCGACCACGACGCCTCGGCTTCCGCGCACGACGACGGGCTCGATCCGATCCCCGCACACGCGCAAATCGCCGCCGGCATTTACGCACATCTGTCGCGCACCCGCAGCGAGAAGGATCTCGCTCGCACGATCGACCGCGAAGCCTTTCGCTATGCCGCCCAGATCGATCCAGAGCGCGCGCCGCAGACGCACGCGGCAATCATCGAGCAATTCGATATCGCGCCAGTCGCCACACGCATCGGCTGCCCGCCCGCCCGGAGGCGGCAACGAGCCGCGTCGCACCTGTTCGACAGCGACGGTCGGATCGAACGCGCCATTCGAAGCATCCGCGATGCGCAACGCCGTGGCGATCACCTCATAGGTTCGCGCGTCGACGTGCGATTCTCCGTCGCGATGCAATCGCGACAGATCACTGCCTGCTTCGTGAAAACTCATCAATCGATGGATCGTGGCGATTTCGTCGAACGCCGCTTCGATCGCACGCAGCGCATCGGTTTGCCGCAAACCTTCCACGCGCATCTCGACGAAGGTGCCAAGCCAAGGCCGCGCGCGCCGGACGATATCCATCACGCCTTCGCGAGCGAACGCTGATAAAGCTGCAGCAGGCGCTGCACACCTTCGGTGAGATGGCGGCACGACAGCGTCGCGCCGGAGATGTTCTTGATGTCGCGGTTGAACGTCAGCGGATCGGCGGCGGTCTTGCCGACGAATTACTTGCGCCAGCCGGGCAGCCGCACTTCGCCACCGTGCGATTCGCGGTAGTCGAGGATTTCCAGCGCAAGGATGGTGCCTTTCGCATCGAGTGCCAGCGAGTAAGTGATCATTTCGCTCTTGCCGATCACCTGGTCGACGATCAGATAACCCAGATGCGCGTCGCCGTTGCGCGCATCGAACACTTTCGGCGCTGCATCGGCGACGGCCACCGGCGCGAACTGCGTGGCCGCCGGGAAGGCGGCCTTTTGCGCGTCCTCGACGCTCATGTACTGCGCCGCGTACGCAACGTGCGCGACGGCAGCACCCGCGGGGATCAGCCAGCGGACGTGCACGCGCTCATCTCAGAACTGGTAGCCGATGCCGAGATCGAAGCGGTTGCCGTAGCTGAGCGCGACGTCGTCGTGATTGAAATCCTGATAATCAATCTTGAACACCACATTCGGGTTGAGATAATAGTTCGCGCCGACCGTCCACACGCGTTCCGTCGGCAGCGCCGGCGTGCCGAGTCCGAACGGCTGCGACGCGTACGATGCCCCCGTGTTGAACCGCTCGAAGCGCGCGAACGGCACCAGCGACGACGATTGGCCCCACTCCAGCGCACGCCACGCGCCCTGCACATAGCTGCCCCAGAACGATTTGGGAACGGGTGTCGGCTGACCGAGGAAACTCAAGTTCAGTTTTTCGGTGTCGCTGATCGTGCCGCGAGTATACAACGCAGCGAAATCGAACGGCCCCGGCTGCCAGCGCACGTGCGCTTCGGCGAGCGTGAGGCGCGAATCGTCGGCCGGGAAATTCGGATCGCCGCCGGTCGACTTGCTCGTCGCCTGACCGATCTTGCCGGTGAACACGCCGCCACCGACATTGAAGCCCGGGATGCCGTTGTAGTTCAGCGCGCCGAAGAACGACGGATCGTGCGCGTGCGCAAGCTGCAGTTCCTGATGGATGCTGCCCAGCGGCGAGCCGCGTCCTTCATCGGAACTCGGATCCCAGTTGCCGAGATCGGGCCCAGTGGTGATGCCGAGGTTCCACGCCAGACCGAATTCCGTACTGCCGTAACCGGCGACGCCGCCTTCGCGCCACGTGCTCGGGATGATCGCCTGTTCAACGAAGTTGCGTTCCACGCCGTAATACTGCGTCGGCTCGTGATGCTCGTTGAGCAGGCCGAGCGGAATCAGCATCAGGCCGGCGCGCACGCCGTAGTTTTCGGCGAGCGCGTGCTCAACGTAGAGCTGCTCGACTTCGACTTCGCCGGAATCCGACGACGAGGCGACCGCGTGTTCCCACTCCAGTTCGCCGTAAACGCGCGTCGAATCGTCGAACGCATGGTTGAATCCGATCACGGCGCGCGTGAGGTCAGCCTGCGCATCGGCGGCGTGTGCGGTCGGATGGTTGTAGTCGATCTGGCCGTAGCCCCACAGTGTCGTGCCCTCACCCACGCCGACGCCCGGATTCGGCATGCCCGCGCCGGCACCCGGCCCGGTGTTGGCAGCGACCGTCGGTGCGGCCGGAGCCGGCTGCGGCGCAGTCGGTGTGGCCGTAGCTTGCGCGGCGCGGTATTCGCGCATCTCGCGAACTTCGGCCTTCAACGCAGCGACTTCGGCCTTGAGCGCATCGACTTCGGTTTTCAGCGCGGCATCGTCGGCGTGCGCGCCGGTGGAAACCAGCGCGAGGATCGCAGCGGCAAGCGACGCGCGGCGGATGGTCAGGTGCGACATAATCCCTTTCTCCATTTTTATATTTTTTACGGTTGCGGCGATGTCGGCACGTCGCGCGCCGGATCGGCGGTACCGGTGGCCGGGTCGTAGCCGTCGGTCAGCGTTTTCAGGAACGCGACGACATCGTCGATCTCGTCTTCCGACAGTGCCGGCGCTTCGCCCGGATGCCGGTTGTAAGGCACTTCGCTCTGGTTGACGTTGCGCGTCAGCAGTGGCGGAACGTCGTTGAATTTCTGCGGGACACCGTTGTCGTCGAGCGGATACCACTTCTCCGGATTGGTATCGCGCTGCACGTAGAATTCGATGGCGCGGCGCAAATCGTGGAATTCGCCGTTGTGGAAAATCACTTTGCGCGTGGCGACATTGCGCAGCGTCGGCACTTTGAACTGCCCGCACAGGTCGATGCTGTTGGCCAGATCGGTGCGTTCGGGTCCGCACAGGCCCATGTCGAAATAGGCGGGATCGGCGTTCGCGGGAATGTCCATGTTGCGCGGCACGCCGAGGTTGTCGTACGTGTAGTCGGTGAACAGCGGCGGCTGGCCGCCGACGCTCGTGCTCGGATGACAACCCGCGCAGCCACCTTTCTGCTGGCTGTTGAAGAAGTAATAACCGCGCAACTCCTGTTCGCTCAGCATCACCTTGCCGGCGAGGAAGTAGTCGAACTTCGAGTCGAACGGACGAAACTGCGGCGAGGACAATTCGTACGACGACAACGCGTATTCCGCAGCAAGCATTGCCAGATCCGGATCGTTGAAAACATCGGCGCCGAACACCTGCTTGAACTCGCCGACGTAGGTTGTCTGTGCAAGTTTTGCGGCGACCGTCGCCGCATCGCTGTTCGCCATTTCATGCGCAGCGGTGAGTGGACGCTCGGCTTGCGCGACGAGATCGTTGGCACGCCCGTCGCGGTTGAAACCGCCGGTCGGCGTGCCGTCGTTGGCGAAGAAAAACGGAATGTCGAAATTGAGATAGCGCAGCGACGGCACGGCGCGGAACCCGGGCACGTCGAGATTCGCGCCGCCGGATTGCACGGACGCGTCGTTGACCTGCGCGTGCGCGTTTTCCGGCACGTGGCACGTCGCGCACGACATCTGACCGGAAGCCGACAACGATGCATCGCGGAAGATCTTCGCGCCCAGGCTGGCCGGCGTCGGACTTTCGTCGACGCTGTGAGTCGGCATGCTCCATAGCGATGCCGCGATCGTCGATGCGGTCAGCACGGCCACAGCCGTGACTCGCTGATATACCTTGATCACGAAACGCCCCGCGTGCTGTCGATGATCTCAGCGCACGCTGCACATGACGGCGTGACGGGATTCATTCCGATCGGCATAAAAACTCCTGCGTTGGGGTTCAAAACCGCACGTTGCCGATCGGTAATGGCGCGGCTGAGTTCGATAATCTAAGTGAGAACTATTCTCATTCACAAACACGTACCTGTCAATACATGCGGTACCGTTCGTGGAACTCAGTCCCAGCGGTCGTCGCGGGTGAAGACGGCGCCGTCTTCCACTTTCACCGGGAACGGCGTGATCGGCTCGTACGCGGGCGGCGCCAGCACGGCGCCGGTGCGCACGTCGAAGCGCGCGCCGTGGCGCGGGCATTCGATGTCGAAGCCGTGCAACTCGCCGCTGGCGAGTTCGCCGCCGTCGTGCGTGCAGACGTCTTCGACGGCGTACAGCGTGCCGTCGATGTTGAACACGGCGATCGGGATGTCGCCGTCATAGGCGATCTTGCGCTCGCCGGGCAGCAATTCCGACTGCGCGCAGACGCGAATCCAACTCGTCATAGGTCCGTCGTCACAGCTTCTTTTCCAGCAGCTCGAACTTCAGGTCGTCGCGTTTCGGGATGCCGAAGCGTGCATCGCCGTAGGGGAACGGCTTGAAGCGCCCGGTGTGGTGGTAGCCGCGTCGTTCGTACCACGCGATGAGTTCAGAACGGATCGAGATCACCGTCATTTGCATTTTTATACATTTCCACTCGGCGCGGGCGAAATTCTCCGCCGCGCCGAGCATGAAGCGTCCGATGCCGCTGCCCTGCAAGCCCGGACGCACCGAGAACATGCCGAAATAGCACGCATCGCCCTGCTGCTCGATATGACAGCAGGCGAGCAATTCGCCCTGCGAATTCTCGCCAAGGAAGACGACGCTGCCCGGTTTCTCGATGATCTCCAGGACACCGGCAACGTCGATGCGTTGCCCGTCGAGGAAATCCGCTTCCGTGGTCCAACCCTTGCGGCTCACGTCACCGCGATAAGCCGATTCAACCAGTTCGACGATCGCCGGAATGTCGGCGGCGACGGCGCGCCGCACAGTCCAGGCCACACTTGCATCTACATCGGTCATCTCGCTTAACCCCAGATCGGCACTCGCCCCTTCGAGTGCTTCGATTCACTAAAAGTTCTAAGCCAACAGTTTGCGCACCCGGCCGAGCGCTTCGACAAACCGATCGACCTCATCCTTCGTGTTGTAGAACGACAGCGACGCACGAAGCGTCGCAGCCACGCCGAAAAACTGCATCAGCGGATGCGCGCAATGATGACCGGAACGTACGGCAATTCCTTCCTGATCGAGCAATGTCGCAACATCGTGCGCGTGCGCGCCTTCGATCAGGAACGACAGCACGGCCGCCTTGTGCGGCGCTTCGCCGAACAGCCGCAGGCCGGGGACGGTTTTCAATGCTGACGTGGCGTACGCAAGCAGCTCGCGTTCGTAGGCACCGATGCGATCGATGCCGATGTCGGTCACGTAATCGATGGCCGCGCCGAGTCCGACGACGCCGGCGATGTTCGGCGTTCCCGCTTCGAATTTGTGCGGCGGATCGGCGAACACGGTGCGATCGAAACTCACCGTGCGGATCATCTCGCCGCCGCCGAAGAAGGGCGGCATCGCTTTCAGCAATTCGCGACGCGCCCACAGCACGCCCGTGCCCGTGGGTCCGAACAGCTTGTGCCCGGTGAACGCATAGAAATCGCAGCCGATCGAATGCACGTCGATCGGCAGATGCGGCGCGGCTTGCGAACCATCGACGAGCAGCGGAATGCCGCGCGCGCGGCAGGCTTTGGCGAGTTCGCGCACCGGATTTACGGTGCCGAGCACATTCGAAACGTGCGCGACGCCCGCGAGTTTCACTTTCGGCGTGAGCAGCCGCACGAACTCATCGACGTTCAATTCGCCGTTCGGCGTAATCGGCGCGGCGATCACCGATGCGCCGGCGCGTTCGGCGACGAGCTGCCACGGCACGATGTTGGCGTGATGCTCCATCGCCGTGACCAGGATCTGATCGCCGGGCTTCAGAATCGGCAGCGCGTAAGAATACGCGACGAGATTGATCGCCTGCGTCGTGCCGCTGGTTAGCACGACGTCGTCGCGCGAGGCACGAATGAATTCGGCGAGCTTGTCGCGCGTGCCTTCGTAGGCGGCCGTCGCCTCTTCGCCGAGTTGATGCACCGCGCGCGCGACGTTTGCGTTCGATTCGCGATAGAAACGATCGAGCGTCTCGATGACGACGCGCGGCTTCTGCGACGTGTTCGCGTTGTCGAAATAGATCAGCGGTTTGCCGTGCACCTGACGCGACAGGATCGGAAAATCCGCGCGATAACGCATCGCATCGAAAGCTGCCTGCTTCGGCATCGCGTTCACGCGGCTGCTCCTCTCGTGTGCTGCGCTAGCCATGCGTCGAACAAACCGTCGTCGCGCGTCAGCGCTTCGCGCGCGAAACCGGCGATGAGCAGATCGCGCGCCTGAGCCAGCGGAATACCGCGCGAGCGCAGATAAAACAGGATACGTTCGTCGAGCTGGCCGACCGTCGCGCCGTGACTAGCCTTCACTTCGTCGGCGTAGATTTCGAGCACGGGTTGTGCGTCGATTTCCGCGTGCGGCGACAGCAACAGGTTTTTCGTTTGTAGTTGCGCATCCGCACCGTCGGCGCCCTGCGCGACCGTGATCGCACCGCTCAGGATGCCGCGTCCGCGACCTTCGGCGATGCCGCGCCAGAGCACGTCGCTCGATGTGTCGCGCGCGCGATGCTGCACGTCGAGATGCACGTCGATGTGCGCACGTGCCGACGGCATCAACGCCCCACGGCCTTCGTAACGGGCGTTTTCGTCGACGAGATTGCACACCACGTCGAAACGCTGCAGGCGTCCGCCGGACAGCGCATGCGTCGTGCGCAGCGTTCCGGAAACATCGGCTATTTGGCGACGGATCAGCGAGTCCGAATCGGCGACATCGACGATCGTCGACCAGTCCAGCGTCGCGCCTGCCGCGACAACCGCACGGGACGTAACAATGCCGAGCACGTCCTTCGCGCCTTCGCCGAGATGATGTTCAATGATGCTCGTATCGGAATCGGCGCGCACGACGATGTCGCGCTGCCAACGCAGCGGCGTGTCGCTCGCCGCGCTGATGAAGACAACATGGAGTTCCCGCTGCGCCGAGATTGCGATGGACTCGGAAACCTTCACCCTCGCCGCGTCGAAATCGGAAAGTTCACTCGACACATCGCCGTTGATGAAAACAATGCGGCTGGGCAGAGAACGAACGCGGCTCGAAAGCGCCTCGGACAACGCAGTCGACGGATTCGCACGCGCGAACGGCACTTGCGACAACGCGCGCAACGCGTTCTGGCTATAGCGCCAGGACTCCGCGCGCTCGGCTTCGGCGCCGACGCCGAATTCGTCGATCAGATCGGTCATGCCGCGCCCGCGAGTTTGCGTTCGGCGATCCACGCGTAGCCCTGCTCTTCGAGCTTGAGCGCAAGCGATTTGTCGCCGCTTTCGACGATGCGCCCGTCGACCAGCACGTGCACCACATCCGGCACGATGTAATCGAGCAGGCGCTGATAATGCGTGATGACGACGAACGCGCGCTTCGGATCGCGCATCGCGTTGACACCGTCGGCGACCATCTTCAGCGCATCGATGTCGAGGCCGGAATCGGTTTCGTCGAGGATCGCGAGTTGCGGTTCGAGCAACGCGAGCTGGAAAATTTCGTTGCGCTTCTTTTCGCCGCCGGAAAATCCGGCGTTGACCGCGCGATGCATCAACTCGTCGGAAATGTGCAGCACGCGCAATTTTTCGCGGACGAGTTTCAGGAACTGCATCGAATCCAGTTCCGCTTCGCCGCGATACTTGCGCTGCGCATTCAGCGCCGCGCGCAGGAAATAGGTGTTGTTCACGCCCGGAATTTCGACCGGATACTGGAACGCAAGAAACACGCCTTCCGCCGCGCGCTGTTCGGGTTCGAGTTCGAGCAGGTTCTTGCCGTTGTAGACGACCGATCCTTGCGTGACTTCGTAACCGTCGCGTCCGGCCAGCACGTTCCCGAGCGTCGATTTGCCGGCACCGTTCGGACCCATGATCGCGTGTACTTCGCCCGCTTTCACATCGAGCGAGAGGCCTTTGAGGATTTCCTTGCCCGCGACGCGGACGTGGAGGTTTTCAATCTTTAGCATTGTGCTGTCCGGCTACTCTTCGTTCGAACTCATCGATGTCAGCTTTGTCTTTCGGACGCGTGCTGGCGCGCTTGTTGATCAGCAAGTCTTCCACCGAAATCAGCGGCACCCGCACTCCACCCAACATCCCATACGTTCGACGCGGGTAACAATCGTCGAAATCCCGCGCCGAAATCCAAGTCAATAGATCGATACGGTTTGGAGGTCGTCCAAGCATCAGCACGGCTTTGGGATCCAACAAATCGTCTTTGGAGAATTCACCGAAGCCGAATTCATGCAACGCAGCCAGCGTCTTCTCTGCATTGTCGCTGCTTCGCTGCAACCAAAAATCGATGTCTTCGGTCATACGTACGAAACCCAGTGCGTTTACCGCCGCTCCTCCTACGACGAGGTATTTGACCTCATGGGCGTCGAGCAATTGAATAAACTCTTTCAAATCCTGGATCAGTTCCATAGCGATCCTCAATTACTCGTTGGCGCAATCTAAGAAAAAGTTCCAACCGCTCGTCGACGGTGAAATGCGCATACTCATCCACCATGCTGGGTTCTTCACCAATTCGATACTTGCGCGCTACGCGTTCGATCCTACCTAGGTTCTCGCTCATCCGACCGCTCCTTCGAGGCTGACCTCAAGCAACTTCTTCGCTTCCACCGCGAACTCCATCGGCAGTTCTCTGAAAACCTGCTTGCAGAAGCCATCGACGATCATCGACACGGCATCTTCTTCGCTCACACCGCGCGAACGGCAGTAGAAAAGCTGGTCGTCGGAAATCTTCGAGGTGGTCGCTTCGTGTTCGACGATGGCGCCTGGATTCTTCACTTCGATGTACGGAAACGTGTGCGCGCCGCATTTCTTGCCGATCAGCAGCGAATCGCATTGCGTGTGGTTGCGCGCACCGTCGGCGCCCTTCTCCACTTTCACGAGTCCGCGATACGTGTTCTGTCCACGGCCAGCTGAAATTCCTTTCGACACGATCTTGCTTTTCGTGTTCTTGCCGATGTGGATCATCTTGGTGCCCGTGTCGGCTTGCTGGCGATGGTGCGTCAGCGCGACGGAATTGAATTCGCCGACGGAATCGTCGCCGCGCAAGACGCAGCTCGGATATTTCCACGTGATCGCCGAACCGGTTTCGACTTGCGTCCACGAGATTTTGCTGCGCGCACCGCGGCAGTCGCCGCGCTTGGTGACGAAGTTGTAGATACCGCCGACGCCGTTTTCGTCGCCGGGATACCAGTTCTGCACTGTGGAATATTTGATGTTCGCGTCGTCGAGCGCAACGAGTTCGACCACCGCCGCGTGCAGCTGATTTTCATCGCGCATCGGCGCGGTGCAGCCTTCCAGGTACGAAACGCTCGCGCGTTCTTCGGCGATGAGCAGCGTGCGCTCGAATTGTCCTGTGTCGCGCGCGTTGATGCGGAAGTAGGTGGACAATTCCATCGGGCAGCGCACGCCTTTAGGGATGTAACAGAAGGAGCCGTCGGTGAAGACGGCGGAATTCAACGACGCGTAAAAGTTATCGGTGTACGGCACGACCG
>Ga0105239_10006849_pt1 | contig 13151 bp, 8 predicted proteins | sample KBSC44metaG_FD_92761 | JGI IMG/M metagenome (GOLD analysis project Ga0105239, IMG submission 92761) | Corn rhizosphere microbial communities from Kellogg Biological Station, Michigan, USA - KBS C4-4 metaG | ecosystem: Host-associated > Plants > Roots > Rhizosphere > Soil | place: Michigan, USA...
CCGCGATGATCCTGCACGATCGCATGCACCTGAATGAGTCCGTGCGATTCCGCCGCCGGCCACGCCTCGACCGCTTTCGCATCCGCGCCGACGCGATACAGACCATTGGCGCCGCCGACATACACCGCGCCGTCGCTGGACGCGACGATCGACAGCGCCGAGGGCAATGTCTTCGCGTCGATGAGCTGCGCAGATTCCGATTTCGGCGCGAAGCGGATCACGCCGGCGCTGGTGGCGCACCACATGCTGCCGTCGTTCGCGCGCGCGAATCCGCCGACCAGCGGCGCACCCGAACCCGACACGCTGCCGACCTGCGTGACCACGCCGCCGGGAAAATGGAACAGTTCGCGCCGGTTGCCCGTCGCCGGGTCCATGAGTTCGATGCCGGCGTGCGTGCCGATCCACAATCCACGCTCGTCGAACAGCAGCGCGCTGATCTCGTCGCGCCGCGACGGCTGGCCTGCGGTGAGCTGCGAACTCGTCACCGTTTTGCCGCTCGACGAATCGATCGCGGTCAGTCCATGCGAATGCGTGCCGACCCACAAGCGGCCTTCGCCGTCCTGCGCGATGGCCGTGATGACACTGTCGGGCAGCGACGGGTTCGCCGCGCTATGGTCGAAGCGCTGATAGCTGTAACCGTCGTACCGGTGCAGACCCGAATCGGTGGCGATCCAGATGAAACCGGTCCGGCCCTGGAAAATCGCGTTGACCGAATGCGAGGCCAGGCCGCGTTCGCTGTCAGCCTCGTCGAAGTAGTAGCGACGTTCGCCCGCATGCACCGCTAGCGTGGGCAGCAGCAGAAGCAGCCACCACGTGGCGAGCCTTTTCCCCATAAAAAAGCCACCGAATCTGGAAGATGGATGATAGGGGTGGTGTCCCACCCCCGCAACCTATACCGTGTCGCGCACTGCTAAAATGTGAAGAATGATCGGAAATCCGTCCAATCCGCCGAAAACAAATGCAGCCGTCACCCACGCCGACCTCGGCGCGGTGCTGGCGCGGCTGAAACTCGGCGTGGGCGCGAGCGAACTGCACGGCTCGCTGATCGGCTTCTTGTGCGCCGGCGGCCAGGCCGAATCGCGACGCTGGCTCGATGCGCTGCACATTCAGGCGTCCGCGGCGGCCGATGCCGATCCCGCGCTCATTCAGCTTTATCTGGATTGCGCCGCCGCGCTCGACGATTCCGAACTGCGTTTCGAACCGCTGCTGCCAGGTGCGGCGAGCACCATCGACGCCCGCGCCGATGCACTCGTCGACTGGTGCCGCGGCTTCCTCGGCGGACTGGGCTTGGCCGGCGGTTCGCCGTCGACGATGTCCGACGACGGCTCGGAAATCCTGCGCGACTTAGGCACTATTGCCGGATCGCGCTTCGAATACGAGAATGCCGAGGAAGACGAAAGCGCGCTCGAGGAAGTGATCGAGTTCGTGCGCGTCGGGATCCTGTTGCTGCACACAGAAATGACCGCGCCGAAACGGCGCGACGTCACGTTGCACTAGAGCCGCAAATCGTAAATGGCAAATGGTAAATCGATGAAGACATCAGCGATGAAGACATCAGCGATGAAAACATCAGCGTGGTGCTCTCGCCATTTTCGATTCACGATTTCCGATTCACGGCTCTCCCCATGATCGAACGCAAAGAGTACGCGCGTCGCCGCAGTCAATTGATGCGAATCATGGGCGGCGATGCCATCTGCATCGTCCCCGCCGCGCCGGAACGGCTGCGCAGCAACGACAGCCACTATCCCTACCGGCAGGACAGCGATTTCCATTACCTGAGTGGTTTCCCCGAACCTGAAGCCGTGATCGCACTGATTCCCGGCCGCGCACACGGCGAAGCGATTCTGTTTTGCCGCGAACGCGATCCGGAGCGCGAAGCGTGGGACGGCCCGCGCGCCGGACCCGAAGGCGCGGTGAAAGATTACGGATTCGACGACGCCTTCCCGATCGGCGACATCGACGACATCCTGCCCGGCATGATCGAAGGCCGCAGCCGCGTCTACTACCACTTCGGCCGCGACACCGATTTCGACATCAAACTCATGGCCTGGGTGAACAGCGTGCGCGCGCAGGTGAAACGTGGAGCGGTTGCGCCGCACGAGTTCGTCGCGCTCGGCCACATCCTGCACGACCTGCGTCTCTACAAAACGCGCAACGAACTGCGCCTCATGCGCAAGGCCGCCAAGATCGCCGCTGGCGCGCACATCCGCGCCATGGAAACCGTGCGGCCCGGCATGAACGAACACGAGATCGAAGCAGATCTCCTGCACGAATTTCATCGCCACGGCGCCGAAGCGAGCTACGAACCCATCGTCGGCGGCGGCAAAAACGGCTGTGTGCTGCACTACCGCGCCAACAACGCCGTGCTCAACGACGGCGACCTGCTGCTCGTCGACGCCGGCGCCGAATACGAATGCTACGCGTCCGACATCACGCGCACATTTCCCGTCAACGGACGTTTCTCGACGGAACAGCGCGCCCTGTACGCCATCGTGCTCAAGGCACAAAAAGCAGCGATCGACGAAGCGCGTCCGGGCCGTCCATTCAGCGCGTATCACGACGCCGCAGTGAAGGCGATCACCAGCGGCCTGATCAAACTCGGTTTGCTCAAAGGCAGTCTCGAAAAGAACATCCGCGAGCACACCTATCGCCCGTTCTACATGCACAAGACCGGACACTGGCTGGGCCTCGACGTGCACGACGTCGGCGACTACCGCATCGACGGCGAATTCCGCGAACTCGAACCCGGCATGGTCGTCACCGTCGAACCGGGTATCTACATTTCGCCCGACATGAAAAGCGTGCCGGCGAAATGGCGCGGCATCGGCATCCGCATCGAGGACGACGTCGTCGTCACGCGCGGCGAACCCGAAGTGATCACTGAATCCGTGCCGAGCGATCCCGACGAGATCGAAGCCCTCATGGCCGACGCGCGCGCGTAACGGAAGCATCGTCATGCGCAGGCTGTGCTTCACCCTTTTGCTGTTCGCATGCCATGCGACATTTGCAGCGACTACGCCGATCAAGTTCGGCCTGTTCGGCAATGTCCACACCATCGTGCCGACGAAACCATTCACGCAGGCCGTCGTCCTCATCTCCGACAAGAACGGCTGGGACGCGCGCGCCGAATCGCTCGCCGACGCGCTCGGCGACGACGGCGTCATGGTGCTCGGCATCGACCTGCCGTATTACCTCGCGCAGATGGAATCCATCAACGACAAATGCTCGTTCCCCGCCGGGCATTTCGAAGAGATGATCCACTGGATCCAGCGTGATCAGAAAGTACAGAATTATATTTATCCCATTTTGGTCGGCGACGGCGCGGGCGCATCGTTCGCCTACATCGTCGACGCGCAGGCGCCGGTCGGCACCTACGCCGGACTGATCACGCTCGGCTGGGACACCACCCTGCGTTTCCCCAAACCGGTCTGCGGCGCCGATGCCGGCCCGATGACCGTCCCCGACAACGCCAACCCCGGCCAATTCCGCCTCGCACCGGTGAAGAAGCTGTCCAATCCATGGATGCCGCGCCCCTTCGCGCCCGGAGCCCGTACCACGGGTTTGCTCGCCAAGGCCGCCAAATGGATCGCGCCCTCTACCGAAAAACCCGGTGACGCGCTCGTCGCCGCGTTCACGAAAATGATCACGCCGACGCAAAGCGCAGTCGCCTTGCCGCAGGACGTGGCCGACCTGCCGCTCGTCGAAGTCGCCGCGCAGGGAACGCCGGCCGACCGCATCGCCATCATCCTCACCGGCGACGGCGGCTGGGCCGGCCTCGACGTCGCCATCGCCGACCAGCTTTCCAAGCGCGGCATCCAGGTCGTCGGCCTCAATACGCTCAAGTTCTTCTGGCAGACGCGCAAACCCGGCGACGCCGCCGACGCCGTCACGCGCATCATCGGCCACTACGGCACCGAACATCCGCTCGCGGATTTCGTCATCCTCGGCTATTCGTTCGGCGCGGCGTTGTCGCCCGTCGTCGTCAACCGCTTGCCGCCGGCGGCGCAATCGCGCGTCAAAGCGCAGGTGCTGATTTCGCCGGATTCCGAAGCCGTTTTCGAAATCCACGTCGGCGACTGGTTCGGTTCAACGCACCACGAGGGCGCGATTCCGATCACACCCGAAATCGACAAGACCAAGGTCCCGGTGATCTGCGTCAACGGTGCCGACGAAGGCAGCGATGCGTTCTGTCCGACGGTCGCCAGCAAACCGATGGTGAAACTGCTGACGCTGCCTGGCGGACACCACTACAACGGCGATTACGACAAGCTCGGCGCAAGCATCGTGAACGCGTTGCCTGCGAAGAAGTGACTAGCCGACAAGGAGTTTGCGGTAGCCGCCCGCGACGAGTGCGCTGATGTCGATCAGCAATCCCGGCAGCCACACGCCGCGCGGATAGGCCAGATACGCGCCGACCCACTCGGGTTTGAACTTGTCCTTGTACCGGCGCACGCCCTGATAGTTGTAGAAACGATTGCCGTAGCGGAACGCGAGGGCGGCGAGTCGCTCGTTGGCGCGCGCATAGGGATTGTCGCCAACGCGCGACAGCGGCGCCATGCCGAGACTGAACACTTCGTGGCCCTGATCCTTCGCCCACTGCATGACCTTGGCGAACAGGAAATCCATTGTGCTGCGCGGCGCGTCGGACACGTGACGCATCAGATCGACGCTGGCGTGTCCGCCCGGACCGTACGGCGGCAGCACGTTGGAGAACGCGATCAGTTCGCCGTCGCGATGCACCAGTGCGAGCGGACTCCATTCCAGATACAACGGCTCGAACGAGCCGAGTGAATAACCTTTTTCGGTGCCGCCCTTGTCGGCGAGCCACGCATCGGAAACGCGCTCGACGTTCGTCAGCAGTGCCGTATCGAACGGCGGGTATACAAGTGAAAAAGTCAACTTTTCCTTATCGGCGCGATTGGTGGCCTGGCGCAGGTCTTCCCAGCGTTTGCCGGCGAGCGAGAATTCCGACAGGTCGACAAGCGCCAGTTCGCCGAGTTTGAACAGGTCGAAGCCGTGGTCGTGATAGCGCGACAGATCCGGTTCGAGCACTTCGTAGAAAACGGGTTTTCGATCCTGTGTGTCGGCGAAGTGGCGGAAATCGAGGATGGCGCGGTCGATGCCGGCATCGGTGCCGCACGGCGAGCCGAGCGCGACCAGGCGATCGCGCACGCTGCCGTAGGCGATCACGGCTTGATGGTCGGCGGCCCAGAATAGGTGTTTGTCGCCCATGAAGGTGAGATGCGCGAATTCACCGCCGCCGTGTTTCTGGTACAGATCGCGCGCGCGTTCGAGTTCGGGGCGGTCGGGATAGCGCAGTTGCGGGCGCTTAACGGCGAACACCTGCCAGATCAGATACAGGCCGAGGCCGAGCGCGGCGGCGGCAAGCCCGCGGCCGATGCGCGAGGTGTGTTCACCGTAGCCGAAATAGAACAGGTCGAACGAATCGTCGCCGAGCACCTGCGCCACGCCGATGGCGAAGAAGATCAGCACGCAGATGACGAGGCCGGTGTACCAGCCGAGCGTCGTCGCGGAGGTCAGTGTCATTGCGCGGCGCGCGAACACGCGCTTGCGCGTGCGCAGAAGGGCGGCGAGGGCGAGCAGGAACAGCGCTTCGCCGAAGTGCAAACCTTTGGTGACGGCCAGCGCCGCGCTGAGCAGCAGAATCACTTGTGTTGCGCGGTACGCGATGCGCAACCGGCCGTCGATGCCGCGCGCGAGGCCGAGCAGGAGCACGCCGGACAAAATGCTGAACCAGTTCGAGCTTTCGACGGCGAGCACGGGCAACGTCGAACGCACCACTTCGACGTGTTCGCTCACGGACGGGATCGCTGCCGACGCGAGCTGCATCGCACCCGCGCCGAAGATGAGCACGGCGAGCAGGCGCGTGCCGAAGTCGGCGAGCAGCGTCACCGGCAAACCGATCATGCCGAATAACGGATGCCCGGCCAGACGCGAACGCAATCGCACGATCAACGGTAGCTGCGCGGTCAGCATCTCGGAACCCATCGCCAGCGCAACGAGCAGCGGTACGAGGTAATACGCGATGCGGAACAGCAGCAGCCCGGAAAAGACGGATGCCTTGTCGTAACCGGCTTCCGTGAGCGCAAGCAGGATGAGTCCGTCGAACACGCCGAGTCCGCCCGGCACCTGGCTGACGAGGCCTAGCACGCCCGCACCCGCGAACGATCCGAGCAGCAAACCCGGCTTCACGTGTTCGCCGGAAAGATAGATGCAGATGTACAACGTGCCGGCGGCGAGCACCCAGTCGACGAACGAGACGAGCGTCAGTTCGATCTTCAATCGCAGCGGTGGCAGGCCGACGTCGGCGGGCAGCCAGCGCATCAGCTTCCGGCGCGAGGTCAGAAAGAAGTAGGCGGGAAGATAGAACGCGGCAGCGAACAGCACCGCCGTCGCGGCCCAGCGCTGCACGGTGCCGCTGGTCAACGGCAGCGAACTCGTGCTCAGTGTGATGATGACGAGCAACGACAGTCCGCACAGCAGCGATAGCGCCTGCATGCCGATCTGCGCGGCCGAGCGCGAGATCGGCACTTTCAGCGCGCTCAGGCCCATCAGGCGGATGCTCGCGCCCATCGCGCCGGAAAGATTGAGCGTGTTCGCCATCGAGTTGGCGACGAAGGCCAGACGCAGCGCATCGCTCATCGAGATGCCGAGCTTGAGCCAGCGCGCGACGAGCACGTCGACGAATCCGGTGAACGCCACCGCGACCAGCGCGAGCGCGGCGACGCCGAGCGCGGGCAGCGTCGGTACGTCGAGCAGCGTGCGCTGCACGTCGGGCAGCGGCAGCTCGCCGACTTCGCGATACAGCAGCCACGCCGTGATGCCGAGGAAGGCGAGCGCGAGTATCCAGCGCAGCTTCGCGAAGCGGCTCGGCGGTGCGGCAGCGGTGGCGTGCGCTTCGGTCATCGATGTTGCGCGTCGCGCAGTTCGATCAGGCCGTCGCGGTATTGCGGCATCCAGTTTTTCGGCACGCCGTAGCCGTGGCCGACATGCGGCAGGCTGATAACTTTTCCATTTTTTACTTTTTGCACAAAGGAAATTGTCTCCGCCGGGATGCAAACCTGATCGACTTCGCCCTGCAGCACGATCCACGGCGCGCCGGCTTCCGGAACCGTGTTGAACACGGCGCTGTACGGCGGCTTGATCTGTTTCCCGGCGGTGAGCCCCGCGCCGCGGCAGAACGGTTTATGGATGATGAGGTCCGGGCAGAAGCCGAGCGTCATCGCGCCGCTGTAGCGGCCGGCAGGTGCCTGCGCGAGTCCGGCGTAGGCGATCGTTGCGCCCGACGAATAGCCGATCAGCAGCGGCTTAAGCGACGGTGATACGTGTGTTTGCGAGCGCACGGTTTCGGCGATGCGGTCGAAGAAGCTCGCCGCGTCGCTGCATTGTGCTTCGTCGTCGGTTTCCATCGCTTTTAGGAATGCGGGCGTGCTGAATCCGGCGACGACATAGCCCAGACTCGCCGCCGTCTGCGCCATGTCCCACACGCCGAGATTCCAGCCGCCGTCGCCGGAGGCAAACAGCGCCAGTCCACGCGGTTCGACCGGCGGAGTGTAGATCGTCACTTCGCCAAGGCGCGGCACGTTGACGATGCGCGCGGCTTTCGGATCGTGCGCGGGCGGCTTGGGCTTGGCGGGTTTTGCCGCTTTGGATACTTGTGGATTTTTGGATTTCGCAGGCACGGTGTTCTGCGCAACGGCGGTCGCGCAGAACGCCAGTGCGGCGATCAGCAGAAAGAATTTACGAAACATCGACATCGGCTCACATGCCGGTACACCGGCTCCTTGGCATTGACGAACGCGCAGCAGCGCGAGATTCCGCGCACAATTATGCACGATGGATGTCAGCGCCTGCTGAAAAATCGGAGGCGGCGAGCGGACGATTCGGCGACGGTTCCGCGGCGATCTAGGCCGCGGCCAGGAAAGCGTCCCGCGTCAGGTTTTCCGGCGCATTGTCGGTGCAGGCCACGTCGTCCTCGATGCGGATGCCGCCATATTTACGGAAGCGGTCGACTTTTTCCCAGTTCACGTCGCGCGCGGCCGGTTTGGTCTTCAGTTCGGCGAGCAGCATGTCGATGAAATACAGGCCCGGTTCGATCGTCATCACCATGCGCGGTTCGATGGCGCGGGTGAGGCGTAGATACGGGTGGCCTTTGGGTTTATCGAGCGTGCCGCCCGCGTCGGATTGCTGGAATCCGCCGATGTCGTGCACCTGCAGGCCGAGCAGATGGCCGAGGCCGTGCGGGAAGAACGTCGACGAAACGCCGGATTCGACGGCGCTTTCCGCGCTCATGCGGATGAAGTCGTGCTTGCGCAGCACCTCGGCGAGCGTGTGATGCGCTTCGATGTGCAGATCGGGATAACTTTGTTTCGGACGCACTTTGTCGACGAATCCGCGTTGTGCTTCGTCGACCGAATCGATGAGTTCCTTGAACTCGCCGGCGTGCGCGCCCGCGTAGGTACGCGTGATGTCGGCGGCGTAGCCGTGGAAGCTGGCGCCCGCGTCGATCAGGAACGAATCGGCGTGCGATGGTGGCGCGCGGTTCAAATCCGTGTAATGCAGTATCGCACCGTGCTGGTTGATGGCGACGATGTTGCCGTACGGCAGTTCGTTGTCGGTTTCGTGCACGGCTTGCAGATACGCCATGTGGATGTCGTATTCCGACTTTCCGGCACGGAATGCGAGCTCCGCGGCGCGGTGTCCGCGCGCGCCGAGCTTGCTGGCCACGCGCATCATGCGCAGTTCGTAGTCGGTCTTGTACGCGCGCTGATAGTGCAGATAGTCGAGCACCGCCTGCGGATTGTTCGGCTTCGCGTCGCCGACGGCGGCGATGTCTTCGCCGATGATCGCGCAACGATTCAGCGCCTTCGGGAAATGCGCGAGCGCGTCCTTGGGTTCGCGGATGATCACAATGTCGAAGTGGTCGACCCAGTAGCCGGCCGGCGATTCCGGCACGACATGCCAGTAATCGTGCGGCTGCAGGTAAATCAGTTTCGGTTTCGATCCGGGCGTATAGACGATCCACGAACCCGTCGCCTTCGTCACCGGCAACCAGTATTTGAAATGCGGATTGGGTACGAACGGACTCGGATAATCGTCGAGGAACTGATAGCGCAGCACGCCCGAGGCGATGAGCAGATGATCGAATCCGCCGCGTTGCAGCGCCGTGTCGGCGTGCTTGCGCAGCGTGGTGAGATGATCGGGATAGAGATCGGCGAGTTCGTTCATGATGGGCACCGGAGACGAGCGCCCATTGTAGCGCCGTCGCTCAGTCGAACTGGCCACCCGGGCTTTCGATCCACGCGTTCAGCACCTGCGTGTCTTCCGGGCCGATGTCGATGAAGCGGAATCCGGTCCAGAACAGGCCCGGCACGTTGGCGCCTTCGCTCCATTGTTCGTGCACGCCGATTTCGAGCTGGTGCATGTGTCCGTTCGGCGAGGGCAGCTGGAAGCTGAACTGGAACAGCGCATCGTCGGGCAACTGGCGGTTGGTGATCAGCAGCATGCCGTCGATCGACAGGTTGCCGACGTGACCGATCTGCTGCCCCGTGATCGAGTTGTTGACCTGGATGGCCTGATGCGCGCGCTTGCGCTGCGAGCGGCGATGTTCGACGGACATGGCGTTGCCTCAGACCGGCGCCGGCAACGCTTCGCCGCCGCCGAACGTGTTCTTGAGCGAGGACACGATCGCTTTCCATGCGCGATCGACCAGCGTTTCTTTTTCTTCCTCGACGATGCTGGCCTGGCCCATGATGACGTCGCGCGCGAGCTGTTCGAGCGATTTCTCGTCGGTGCGCACGCCGCGCTGGTTCACGAACAGGCAGCGGCCGGTCACCGTGGAGAACCACGCCAGCTTGCGGCGCACGGTGTCGCCCTGCTGGTTGGTCTTGAATTCGAACCACGAGCCGAACGGCAGCGTCTTCAGGCGTTCGATCATCTTCGCTTCGGCGCTATCCGGCGGCAACGCGCGGCGCTTGTCGGTTTTCGCGCCGTCCGGAACAGTGGTGTCGTCGCCCAGACGCTGTTTGCTTTTGAGCTTGATCGCGATCTCGGTGTTCGTGCTCGGATTGGGCTCGTTGGCCGCTTCTTCCGGCAGGAACAGACGTTTGACGACCGCCTGAATGTCTTCCTTGTGATAGCCGACCTGATCCAGACCGGTTTCGATTTCGCTGCGCAGCGCGGCGGGCAACTCGGGTTTGATCTCACCCGCGCGACCGCTCTTGTCCGCGGCCAGGAGCTGCTCGGCCACCGACAAGCGTTTCTGATAAACCTCGCTGGTTTCACCCTGGCGCAGCAGCGTGAGCGCAAGCACGTCGGTCCACGCCTGTTCGAGCAGCGTACGCACCAGCTTGCCGGGTTTGGCGGCCGCCAATCGATCGGCAATCGCGCTGCGTGCCTGTTCGCGCGCGACTTCGAGCTTCTCGCGACCGCGCGCCGCATCCACATGCCGGCGTTCGGCCGCTTCGGCCTTGCGCGCGAGCGTGTGCATGTGGCTCGACAGATCGCCGAGCATGTTTTCCATCACATTGAGATTGCCGTCGAACTCCTGCGTGACCTTGTCGACGACGAGCTGCATCTTGTCGACGAGCTGACGGTCGGCCGGGCCTTCGCTGTCGTCAACCCAATGCGCGCCGGTTTCGGCGATCGCATTCAGCAACTGACGTGCCGGATGCTGGCGGCGCGTGAAGAAACTCTTGTCGCGCAACGCCACGCGCAGCAATGGCACCTGCAACTTCGTCAGCAGCGATTGCGTGCTGCCTTCCGGACGCGTGTTCTTGGCGATGTAGTCGAACAGCATGCCGACCAGATCGATGGTGTCGGAATCTTCGGCGGCGAGCTGTGGGGGTCTGCCTTCGGGTGAAATCTGGCGCAGCTGCGAAACCAGATCCTGCTTGAGTTGCGCGACAGAACGCTGCGTGACCTTGCCGTTCACCATCATTGGCGAGATCGGCTTGGACTGCAGCGCGCCGAGCACCGACTGCATGTCTTCGCCGGTCGGATGGTACGCGCCCGGAACCGGCGTGTTGCTCATGCCCATCGCATGTCGGCGACCGGAGAGCAATTCGCGCAGCGTGGTGAACAGTTCCGAATCGCGTTCGTCGGGTGGCGCAGTCTGCTGCGGCTGTTCGCCGCTGGCCCACTGCGGAACCTGCAGATTGCGCGTGCCGCTGCTGACAGGCGCGCGGCCGCGCGGATCGCCGAGGCCGCCGGGGGCTGGCGTGGCCGGCGTCATGAACGGATTCGCTCCGGATTGACGCGCGGCATTGCCGCCGAAAGACGGTCCTGGCGGCGGCTGAGCAAACGATCCGTATGCCGGTGCCTGTTGATCTTCCTGCTGCGGTTTCGTTTCCGGCGCGGCTTGTTCTTTTTCGTTCGTCGACTGCGCCGCGGATTTGCTGCGCGGCGCCTGCAGTTTCAGATGACGCAGCACGCGCTGCTCGATCAGGTAACCGTTGACCTCCTCGAACAGCGCGGTGATTCCGGCCTGGCCGAGGCGATCGAATACGCGATACAACAGAACGCGCTCTTCGACCGGGATGTCGAGGTTTGAACAGGCGAAACGCAATGCTTCGCCCAGACGCGTCGGACCGATGGGCAACGCTTCCGCGTCGAACACCGGTGCGCCGGCGAGCACCGCGAAACGATGGCCGAGCGCGTACAGCGTCTGCGCCTGACGGATGTCGTTCTTGGCGGCGAATTCTTGCAGCGCCAGCGATTCTTCGAGATCACTCGAATCCACCAGCGAGAGTTCCTGCTTCACCGCGCCGGGCTTGGGTTTTTCCTGCTGCGCATCTTTCGAACGCGTTTCGTCGAAACGCGCCAGACAATCCTCGACCGCCATCATGTAGCGCGGCGCCACATCGGAACGGCCGCGCTTGATTTCGCGCAGCGTTTCGAAGTGGCGGTATTGTTGGTCGTTGTTGCGGCTCTGCTGGGCGAGACGGAACAGTTGCGCTTCGACATCGTCGAGCGTGGCGACCAGCACTTTTTCCACGGTGCTCGAGCAGATCGCGAGCACGCCTTCGAGTAGCTGACGCACACGTGGCGGCAGATCGCCGCGGCTGGCCAGCGTCGACAATACCCGAGTGTGTGCAGCCGGCGCAGGCCCCCCTGCTCCGGTCTTTGGCTGATTCATCGCTGGCCCCGAAGTGCAACTCGCACGAAGCAGATTCTATGCCGAGCGTCACATTCCGGCCAGCGCATGAGTGTTAAACGCGTGACGGCGTGCGCAAACCCCTTAGAACCGCGGCTGCCAAGCGATCTGCACGTATCCGGCGCGGCCCGGCGTGTTGTAGCCGTGGGCCAGTTCGTAGCTACGGTCGAACAGGTTTTCCAGGCGCAAACTGACGCTCCAGGTCGCTGCGATGTCGACACTGGCGCGCAGGTTGACCAGCGCGTAGCCCGGCAGCGTCGTGCTCAGGTCCTCGCGCTTGCCGCTGGCGAAGAACTCCAGGCCCGCACGGAATCGGTCGCCGAAGGCGCGATCGATCAACGTGTCGAACTTCTGCTTCGGACGGCGCAGCAGTTGCGAACCGGTGTCTTCGTTGCGCGGATTCTGCCAGGTCGCGTTGCTGTCGACCGTCCAGTCGCTCGCGGCCCAGGTATGCATAAGTTCCAACCCATCGATCGCCGCGTGTTCGATGTTGATGGCCTGGAACGTGGTGCCACCGGAGAAATCGATCAGATCGTGGATGCGCGTGGAGAATCCGCGCGCCTGGAAACGGTTGGCGGCGTCGGCGTGCCAGTCGAGCGCGACGTCGGCGGTGCGCGAACGTTCCGGATCGAGATCGGGATTGCCGGCGAACAGACCGCCATAACCCGGCGAGAAAAGTTCGTTGAGGTTCGGCGCGCGAAACGCGGTGCCGTAGCTGGCGCTCAGGCGCAGGCTGTCGGTGAACTTCCAGCCGAACGCGCCGGATCCCGAGAACGCACTGCCGAAGGCATCGTAGTGGTCGTAGCGGCCGGAGATTTCGCTGTCGAACGTGTTGTTGTCCACACGCCAGCCGCCGAACGCGCCGGCATTATCGCGATTGACCGTGTATGGCGCGCCGAAACCTCCCGACGTATCGATGCTGACGCCGTGATCGTGCACGTAGTCGAAACCCGCGACGACGTGCTGCGTGCCTTCG
>Ga0105239_10006852_pt1 | contig 13148 bp, 7 predicted proteins | sample KBSC44metaG_FD_92761 | JGI IMG/M metagenome (GOLD analysis project Ga0105239, IMG submission 92761) | Corn rhizosphere microbial communities from Kellogg Biological Station, Michigan, USA - KBS C4-4 metaG | ecosystem: Host-associated > Plants > Roots > Rhizosphere > Soil | place: Michigan, USA...
TATAGGCGGCGATCTGGTTCAGGACCTGACCCTTGTAGGGGATCGGGCGCGGCAGGATGACGTCGAAGGCCGAGATACGGTCGGAGGCGATCATCACGAGCCAGTTGTCTGAAATGGTATATACGTCCCTTACCTTACCACGGTAGAAATTCGTCTGATGGGGAAACTGGAGCGTCTTCATTGCGTAAAATTAAATTATGTGAACAAGATTACAATGTGTATTTTAGTAATACCGGAGACGTCGTATCCGGCCTGTAACACGCTTATCAACGAAAACTTGCGCAATGAGAAAAAATTCAATCGGGGCAGTGGCGCCGCTCCTGCTCGTATTATGTTCTCTTTTTTCTTTGTCCGCCTTCCCCCAATCCTCCGTAACAATTACCGGTAATGTCAGCAACGCGAACGGCAATGATCGTGTTCCGGCCGTCAGCGTAACGGTCAAGGGTTCGTCTGCCGGGACTTTTACCGATGACAGGGGTAATTTCAGGCTTACGACGGTGCAGTCGTTGCCGCTGGTACTGGTCTTTTCTTCGATAGGATTCGAATTGCAGGAAGTATCTGTATCCAGCGCTTCACACCCCTTACATATTGCTTTAAAGCCTGCTTCCACGCTGGGTACGGAGGTCGTTGTTGCGGCCAGCCGTGTGCCTGAGCGGATAATGGAATCTCCGGTATCCGTCGAGCGGGTGGGAGTGGCTGCTATCCGGAACTCTCCGGCGCCGGACTATTATGATGTTATCCGCCAGGTCAAGGGCGTGGATGTGACCTCATCGAGTCTTACGTTCACTTCTATCACCACCCGGGGCTTTAACGGCAGCGGGAATGCGCGTTTCAACCAGTATGTGGATGGTATGGACAACCAGGCGCCGGGGTTGAATTTCTCGGTGGGCTCGATCGTCGGGCTTTCGTCCCTGGACGTAGACAATATGGAGCTGCTGCCCGGCGCTTCGTCCGCATTGTATGGCTCAGGGGGTATGAACGGGACTTTGCTGATCACGAGCAAGGACCCTTTTAAATACCAGGGGGTAAGCGCCGAGGTCAAGGTCGGGGGGATGCACCTGGGTTCGAAGGACAAGGATCCGGTGGGCGCCTCGGCCTATTATAATGCGGCTATCCGCTGGGGGCAGAAGGTGAGCGAGAAGTTTGCGTTCAAGATCGGGGTGCAATATGTCAATGCCAAGGACTGGGCCGGGACGAACTACTCGAACTATACCGGTACGGGCACGGGGTCGAAGAATCACCCGATACCGGGGACGCGGCAGTCTGACCCCAACTACAATGGGGTGAATGTATATGGGGATGAGACGTCGCTGAACCTGAACAGTCCGAATACGCCCTTTCTGAAGGGGGCGGCCGCGGCGATCATCGCGCAAAATCCCGCGGCTGCGCCTGGGGTGGACCAGATACTGGCGGCGGACGGTCAGGGGTCTTTCCTTGTATCGCGGACGGGTTTTAAAGAAATAGACGTTATCGATCCCATCACCGAGATACTGAAGCTTTCGGGTGGTTTATATTTTAAGTTCAAGCCCAATCTGGAGCTGAGCCTGACCGGAAATTACGGAACGGGAAATACAGTATACACGGGCAGTGACCGGTATTCGCTGAAGGACCTGAAGATCGGGCAGTATAAATTGGAATTGCGATCGGACCGCTGGTTCCTGAGGGCGTATACGACGCAGGAGAATTCGGGTCAGGCCTTTAACGCGACGGTGACCTCGCAGCTGGTCAACGAGGCGATCAAGCCGAGCTACAATCCTTTGAACCCGGCGGCCAGCTGGTATCCTCAGTATGCCGGGGCTTACCTGGTGGCGAGATTGCAGGGGGCTGACGTTGCCACGGCCAATGCTGCGGCCCGCGGGGCTGCGGACAACGGGGCGCCGGCGCCGGGCACCTCTGCCTTCAAGACCATATTCGACCAGGTGCGTTCGCTGCCGATCCCGAAAGGGGGGCTTTTCGTGGACCGGACGAACCTCTACCAGGTGGAAGGCCAGTATAATCTTTCGGACTATTTCAAGGTCGTGGATGTCATTGTCGGCGGCAACTGGAGGCTGTATACGCTGAACTCGCAGGGGACATTGTTTGCGGACAGCGCGGGTAGGATCAATACGAACGAGTATGGCGGCTATCTGCAGCTGTCGAAGAAATTCTTTGACGACAAACTGAAATTAACCGCGTCGGGGCGGTACGACAAGAATGAGAATTTCAAGGGGAAGTTCACGCCGCGCGTTTCGGCGGTGATAACGGTGGCGCCAGACAATTTTATAAGGGCTTCGTACCAGAACGCATATCGATTCCCAACGAATCAGAACCAGTGGATCAACCTGAATATCGGCAGCGGTATTCTTATCGGTGGTCTGCCCCAGCTAAGGAAGTACTATCATTTCGACACCAACCCGGTGATCAATGCGAATACCGGTCAACTGCAGACCTTTGGCGAGTACAAGCCGGAGACGGTGAATTCCTATGAGCTGGGCTATAAGGGTCTTTACAATAAGAAGGTCCTGCTGGATGTGTATGGCTACTACTCCCGGTACAACGACTTTATCGGACGGGTGAGCGTGATCCAGTCGAAGTCGGGCAATCCGGCTACGATCAACCCGATTGACCCCAGCAGCTATCAGGGGTATTCGGTGAGCATGAACAGTGCGAATAAGGTGAGCACGTATGGTTTTGGGGCGAGCCTGGAATTTTTGCTGCCGAACAATTTTTCGCTGGACCTGAGTGCTTCTTCGGATCATATCCACAATCCCGATTCTACTTTTACGACTTATTTCAATACGCCCGATTTCCGATTTAATGTGGGGTTGACCAACAGCGGGTTTGGCGTTGGGAAGCGCTGGGGTTTTGGCGTTCAGTTCCGCTGGCAGAACTCCTATAATACGGAGAGCGATTTCCGTCAGGGACCTGTAGATGCGTTCGGGACGCTGGATGCGCAGATCAGCTATAAGCTGCTGGATATTCATTCGATGATCAAATTGGGGGCGACAAATCTGACTAACCACTATTATATAAGCCAGTATGGCAACCCTGGGATCGGTGGGGTGTATTATATAAGTTACGCTTATAATGTTTTTTAGCCCATCTGGCTGAGGGTGATTTTAGCCGCCTGCTTTCGCAGGCGGCTTTTTTGTAGTGGAGGTGCGGTATACTGGTTTTCAGTGATGTCAAATTCACGGTTACTGAGGATTGTCTTGTCTTCGGGTTTTCGGCAATTTGCGGGAAACCTAGGATATGAAAAAGATGCTTGTTTTTGTTTTGTTGTTGGCGGCTTGTGGGAAGAAGGATAATGGAGTGGGAGGGAATGGAGGAGGACAGGGTGGTGGTCAGACGCTGGGGGCCGGGACGATCTTTGTGCAGTGGGCGACGGACGGAATTCAGAAGATCGACCTGGGTACGGGTGTGGAATCGACCGTGATGCCGGAGAATACGAGTCTCCACAACTACTATATCAGCCAGGATGGCAAAAGCATGCTGACGTCGGCCGATGCTCCGGGGACGGATTATGACGCCAATCTGTATACGCTGACTTCTTTAAGCAACGGGACGATCATATCGCACTTCAAGTACTATCCGGCGGATGGGGACTATACTTCGCCGACGCTATCGCCCGATGGGACTACCATTGCGGTTCCCCCGACTTTTGATGACGGGATCGTGATCATGGATCTGAAGGGGAATGTGTCGCACAATCTGAGCTCATTTAATGCCCAGAAGTTCTCGAATACGGTGGTCTGGATGCCGGACAATACGCTGCTGTGTGCGACGGCCGACGGGTTGTTGCGGACGAATGCCGCGTTTACGCAGGCGAGCCTGGTGAAGGCGTTTACGTTCGCTGATTGGGGGGATGTGGCGGCCAGTCCGGACGGGACGAAGATCGCGTTGAAGGGTGGGAATCACATCTGGATGATGAATGCGGATGGCAGCGGGCTTGTGCAGGTGACGACGTCGACGCAGGTGGAGGCGTTGCCGGTCTTTTCGCCGGATGGAAAGTACTTGTTAGTGGGGAGGAACTATCATCAGACGGGGGCTTTTTCGTATATATGGGATCTGGTTATCCTGCCGGCGGATGGGCGCCTCTATAACGTGGATAATGGGGCAGATAAGAATGTGGTGCCGGTGGTGCCGAAGGGGCAAAGCAGAGTGCAAGCAGGGGATGGACGGATGTTTTGGCGATAACAGCCCCATCCGGGACTGTTATCGCTGCAGGCCTATACGTTGAAGCGGAAGTGCATGACGTCGCCGTCCTTGACGACGTAGTCCTTTCCTTCGATGCGGAGCTTGCCGGCATCGCGGGCTGCTGCTTCCGAGCCGAACTGGATATAGTCTTTGTAGGCGATGACCTCGGCCTTGATAAAGCCTTTTTCGAAGTCCGTGTGGATGACGCTGGCGGCCTGCGGGGCCTTCCAGCCGTCCTGGATAGTCCAGGCGCGGACTTCCTGGACGCCTGCCGTGAAGTAGGTAGCCAGGTTCAGCAGCTTATAGACGCTGCGGATGAGCTTGTTGAGGGCGGGTTCGGTCATTTTGTATTCTTCCATGAAGAGCTCGCGGTCGGCGGGGTCTTCCATTTCGGATATCTGGGCTTCGATGGAGTTGTTCATGACGATCACCTGGGCGTTCTCGCCGGCGACGGCGGCCTTAAGGGCTTCGGAGAATTTGTTGCCGGTGTGCATGGAGGCTTCGTCGACGTTGGCGACGTAGAGGACGGGTTTCTCGGTGAGGAGGAAGAGGTCGGCGACCGCGGTGCGCTCATCTTTGGAGAGGTCGAGCTCGCGGATATTCTTACCCTGTTCGAGGTGGTCTTTGCATTTTTTCAGCACCTCGTATTCGACCTTGATCCTGGGGTCGCCGGTCCTGAGCATTTTTTCGGTGCGGCTGAACTTCTTTTCTACGCTTTCGAGGTCTTTCAGCTGCAGCTCGGTATCGATGATCTCTTTGTCGCCGACGGGATGGATAGCGCCTTCGTCGCGGAGGATGTTCTCGTCTTCGAAGCAGCGGATGACGTGGACGATGGCGTCGACCTCGCGGATATTGGCGAGGAACTTATTGCCGAGGCCTTCGCCTTTGCTGGCGCCTTTTACGAGGCCTGCGATGTCTACGATGCCTACCTGGGTAGGGACGATGCGTTCGGGTTTGACAAGGGAGGCTAGTTTGTCCAGTCGTTCGTCGGGTACGTCGACGAGGCCTGTGTTGGGTTCGATGGTACAGAAACGGTAGTTGCTGGCCTGCGCCTTGGCACTATTGCTGACGGCATTGAATAGGGTGGATTTTCCGACGTTGGGGAGACCTACTATGCCTGCTTGTAAAGCCATGTTTGTTGTGTTTGTATTTGGCCCGGAGGATTTGTGGCCGGCCGGGAATATTCTTCAGAAGCCGCTGGAAGCGGCTTGTCCGAAGGACAATTAATAATTTTTTGCCGGGGATGGGCTAGGTTTTGAAAAAAGCCCATCTTCGGCACATTTTGAGGCCGCAAAATTAGGCAATTATGGCTAATTTCCTGCCGTAAATTAAGACTATGGCTTTAAGCAGGATCTGGGCGGCTTTTATATTGATTTCCATTGCGGTGGCGGGGGTAAGGTATGCCTTTGTGCCGGCGGATAAGGAAATTTTTGGGCAGATGGTGACCGGGAAGGCCGGGGACTCGATTGGGGTAGTTGCGCCGGCTGTTCCGGTGATTGACAGCGCGGCGCATGGGGCGAAGCCGCTTGTGAAGAAGCAGGAGGCGGATGGTTTGCTGGCTACGGCGGCTACAGCGGTGACCCTTTCGCTGGGGCTGATCGGGGTGATGGCTTTGTTTATGGGGTTGGTGAGCATTGCGGAGGCGGCTGGGGGTATGCGCTGGCTGGCGAGGGTGACGGGGCCGTTCTTTTCGAAGCTGTTCCCGGATGTGCCCAGGGGGCATCCGGCGATGGGGCATATGGTGATGAATTTTTCGGCGAATCTCCTTGGGTTGGATAATGCGGCGACGCCGTTCGCGCTGAAGGCGATGGAGAGCCTCCAGGAGATCAATCCCGATAAGACGAGGGCTTCCAATAGTCAGATCATGTTCCTTTGTCTGCATGCCTCGGGTCTGCAGGTGATCCCGATCAGCGTGATCGCGCTGCGGGCGACGATGAATGCGCCTGATCCGACTGATATCTTTGTGCCAATCGTCATTGCGACCTTTATCACGACCGTGGCTTCGATGTCTATAGTTGCGGCCTGGCAGCGGATCAATCTGTTGCAGCCGGCGGTGTTTGCCTGGGTCGGTGGTATCTCGCTGGTCATCGCCGGGCTGGTGGTCTATCTGCATAGTCTGACCTCGGAGCACGTGCAGGCGTTCTCGCGGGCATTGAGCGGGGGGCTGATCCTGCTGATCTTTTTTATCATCGTCGGGGTGGCGCTGGTGCGGAAGGTCAATATCTTCGACGCCTTTGTGCAGGGGGCGAAGGGGGGATTTGAGACGGCGGTGCGGATCATTCCTTACCTGGTGGGGATGCTGGCGGCCATCAGCCTGCTGAGGACGAGCGGGACGTTTGGGGCAGTGATGGATGGGATCCGCTTTTTGTTCACGGCGCTGGGGGCGGATACGCGGTTTGTGGACGGGTTGCCGACGGCGCTGATCAAGCCGCTGACGGCGGCGGGGGCGAGGGGGATGCTGGTGAGCACGATGTCCGTGCATGGTCCTGCGTCTTTTGCCGCGCGGCTTTCGGGAATCATGCAGGGCGCGTCTGATTCTACTTTTTATATCGTCGCGGTATATTTTGGCGCGGTGGGGATCCGAAATACGCGGTATGCTATTGGGGCGATGCTGCTGGCGGACCTGGTGAGCTTGTTGAGCTCGATCTTTCTCTGTTATCTCTTTTTTGGGGGGACCCGATAATGGGCGGCTGATAGGCCGGCGACCCGGTAAAAAAGCGCCCCGCCGGGGCGGGGCTGTTTCTCATGTGGACCTAAGAGTCCTTAACCAGGGCTAAATCTAACTAAAAACTGCAAAAAAGCGCAAAAATTTGACTGGAAATGCGCGGATTTGCGGAAATGGGTGGGAAAAAGGCCGGGTTGGGGTAAGGAATCGCGGGGAAGGGATATGGGGGACGAGCCTGGCTGGGGTAGGGAACCGGGTGGGGGAAGAGCCTGGCTGGGGTAGGGGACCGCAGGGACGAGGCTGCCGGGGCGGGGCAAAAGAGAACCCCGCCGGTGTGGCGGGGTCTCTGTTTTCTCATGTGTAGTTCAATGGGGCCAGGGATCGAGTTATATCACCTGGATGCCTTTTTTGCGATAGGGCTCCAGGAGCGGGTCGTCCGGATTTAGTTCGGTGATCAGGATGTCGATGTCTTCGACGGGGCAGACGTGAAAGGGCTGTGAGGTGTTGATCTTTTCTGCGATGGAAAGGCAGACGACCTTTTGGGCAGATTCGATCATGGCCCGTTTGACCTGTACGACGTCCCAGTCGTTGTCGGTTATGCCGTGTTCGGCGTCGATGGCGTTGACCCCGAGGAAGCAGAGGTCGGCCTTTATCTGCTTGATCTTGGTGATGGCGTCGCCTCCGACGGTGATCCTCGAATTTTTGGAGACCTTGTCGCCGATGACGATGACGTCGATATTGGGGTGATAGGTGTATTCCATTATTACGGGGATGCTGCCGGAGATGAAGGTCGCCTTCAGCGAAGCGGGCAGGGCCTTGGCCAGCTCGATCAGGGTGGTGCCGCCGGTAGTCGTGACGAACATGTCCTGCTGGATCAGCGAGATGGCTTTCCTGGCTATGAGTTTCTTTTGCGCATGCGCATAGACGTGATTTGAAGGGGTATGGAAGTCGTTAAAGGACAGGGAGAGCGCTCCGCCATGTACCTTGATGATCTTCCCTCCGTCTGCCAGTTCCTGCAGGTCCCGCCGCACCGTATCTTCCGACACGCTCAGGTCTGAGCTAAGGTTAGCCGAGAGGACCTGGTTGTGAAGGTTGACCTGGTGGAGGATATATGCCTGTCTTTCCTGTTTTAACATATTGTGCAGTTTCGTTGCTTCGCGCTCAAAATAAGAAAATTTTTGACTACCACCCGGGATTTTGCATGGTTGCCTGTATAGCCGGTGGATATAGCAGAATCTGGTTGGTCGGTATGGCCGACAGGTAGTTCTTCGGGTCGATGAAAGTGCGGGTGGTCCCTGGGGTATAAGGCGTGATATAGCCGTTGGGATCGAGTTTCACTTTCGGATTGGCCGGGACTTTTGCGCCCAGCCAGGAATCCGGATTGCTGCTGCTGCTGAAATAGGAGCCTTTCTTCCAACGCATCAGGTCCTGGTAGCGGAAACCGTCCATCATCAGCTCGACACGTCTTTCGCGGCGGATCTCCCATATCGTAGCGGAAACGTCGGCGTCTTTTTTAGGATCGGCGTTGGCCGGGTCCTGGAGATAGGCGATGGTGAGCGGGGCCACCTTGCCGCGGGCGCGCAGCTTGTTAATGGTAGCGTCGAGGTCGGCTTGGGTCAGGTTGTATTTGCCCATATCCTGGAGCTCGGCTGCGGCTTCGGCGTAGACGAGGTACACTTCCGCCAGCCAGAACAGCGGCGCGTCCGAGGTGTTGGTATTGATCTGGGTCGGATAGGACTTGATCTTGTTGGTGTCCGGCAGCCATTTGATGGGACGGTAGCCGGTACTGGATGACAAAGAATTGTATGCCGCGCCTGCGTAAGCGTAGTGGTTAGTATCGATCGTGATGCCCATTCGGAGGTCGCGGTTGCTTTTTACGGCGCTCAGCGATGCGTCGCCCTGGTACAGGGGAGATAGGCCGATCGGTTTGCCATCCGTACAGAGATAAGACTCAATGGCGGACTTGGAGGGGCCATTTATCACGGAGGTGCTGTACAGGTAGGCGATCAGGCTGTGCATGAGGACACCGGCGTCGTAACGTTTGTAGAGAAGCACTTCCGACTTGTCGGCGCCCAGGTCTTCACTGTTATAGGCGGTCTGGTAGCTGGGAGCGAGTGAATAGCTGCCCGAGGTGATCAGGGTGTTAGCGGCGTCTTTTGCAGCCTGCAGGTACTGGTCGGCGTTAGGCATGTTCAGCTCTGTGTGGTACTTGCGGTAGGTGCCTTCCCAGAGGCAGACGCGGGCTTTGAGGGCGAGGGCGACATCGCGGTTGATCGTATTGGCGAGGTCGACGGTGCGAAGGTTAGCAACGGCAAAGTTAAGATCGGCCAGGACGCTGTCCATGACCAGCGCGTGCGGGTCGCGGGCTTTGTAGACGTTGGCGCTGTCGCCGATGTCGATGGCATGGCTATACCAGGGAACGCCGCCGTATTCCTGTACCAGCTTGAAATAGGTCCAGGCGCGGAAGAAGTGCGCTACGCCTTTCCAGTGTGCTTTGGAGGCGTCGTCCATGGTTGCAAGGTCGACCCGATCGAGCATGATATTGGCCTTACGGATATAGCCAAATGACAGAAGGTAGTAGGTGGGTACGTTGGTGGTAGAGAGAGTAGTCGTTGAGTTCGTCCAGTCGGTAGAATTGGCCGGGGCGTTTACCGCGAATGTCGTAAAAGAGGACGGCGTTTGGTCGTCGTTGAGCGTGGTGAAATAGAAGTCACCGTTGAGGCTGGAGCCGTTGCCAAAGCCGGGGAACTCGTTGTAGAATTCCCAGTTATAGGTGCGGACGCTGTTCTCGTTGCGCCAATAGGCCGGGTCTGTGAGGGTGTCCGGGTTGCTGACGTCGACGTATTTCTTGCATGCCGTGCCCATGGTGAGCAGAAGGAGGGCCGCCGGCAGATATCGTGATATTAGTTTCATTGCTTTGAGTTTGTAGTGTGATTTTAGAATGCCAGTTGCATTCCGAAAGAGTAGCTCTTGTCGAAAGGGAACACGCGGCCGGTGGCGGCGCCTGCGGTGGAGGCATCGGTCAGTTCAGGATCGATGGGCGCTCCAACGTTGGATTTGGTCCAGATGTTCTGACCGCTGAAGTAGAACCGCAGCTTTGTAATGCCGTGTTGTTCGAGGACCTTGCTGGTGACGGCGTATCCGACCGTCAGGTTCTTGAGGCGGAGGTAGGCCATGTTCAGCAGAAACTTCGTTTGTGGATAGAAGTTATTGCCTCCTGGGTAGAGGCCTCCGATGTTGCCGGTGCCATTACCCGGATACAGTTTGGGATATCTGGCGTTGGTGTGGTCCGGCGTCCAGTAGTCGAGCTGGTTCTTGTAGAGGACGTCGATGCTTTGCCACAGGGGGTAGACGGTCTGCCCCGAGCCCCACCAGTCGCGTTTGGCTACGCCCTGGAAGAAGGCGTCGATGTCAAAGCCTTTCCAGCTGGCGCCGAGGCGGAAGTTGTAGGTATAGCGGGGCTGGTTGTTACCGATGATCTTGAGGTCGCCGTGGTCGCTGAGGGTAGCTTTTCCGCCGTCGACCTTGCCGTCGTGGTTGAGGTCCTTGTATTTAATATCGCCGGGGCCGAAATGGAAGCTCGTGCCGCTGGTGAGGGCCGACTGGTTGATGGACATGGAGTCGGCTGCGTCTTTGATGAAGCCGTCGGTCTGGAAGCCCCATATCTCGCCGTAGGTCTTACCCTGGTAGTTCTGGTTCCTGTCGATCGCCATATTGGGGTTGGACCATTTTGTGAAGATAGCCTTGTAGTCGGAGAGGCCAACGGAGCCGTATACCATCAGGTCTTTTCCGATGCGGTAGTTGGCGTCGATGCTGATCTCATAGCCGCGGGTCCGCATATTGCCGGAGTTGATGAAGGGTCCAGCGACGCCGAATGTGGCAGGTACGGTGGTGGGCTGGATCATGCCTTTGTTCTCGCGCTGGTACCAGTCGAAGCTGAAGCCGATGTGGTTGTCGAACAGGCGGCCGTCGACGCCGAAGTCGAGGGTGGAAATCCTTTCCCATTTCAGCGAATTCGCGATCGAGCTGGGCTGGAGGATACTCTGTGCCTGTGTATTGGGCGTGTTGATCCATGCCACGGGGACGCCGCTCATCGACGCCAGATACATATTCACGCCGGTGTTGTTGACGTCCTGGTTGCCGAGCTCGCCATAAGAGCCGCGGACCTTCAGGTCGGAGAGGGTAGGTTTGAGACTCTGCATGAAGCTCTCTTCACTGATGCGGTAGCCTGCCGATGCGGAGCTGAAGAAGGTCCAGCGGTCCTGCTGCGGGAAGAGGTTGCTGCCGTCATAGCGTCCGTTGAGCTCGAGAAGGAATTTCTCTTTATAGTCGTAGTTGATCCTGCCGAAATAGCCGGCGAAGGCTCTTTTACCGTGTCCGCCGTTGCTGCCGCCCGTAGGCACGCCTGAGCTGGTGCCTCCGTCGGACATTGTACCGGTGGCAAGGGACAGTTCGGGGTGTGAGGGATCCAGAAGGCCTTGCCTGCTGGCGGCAAAGTTGACGTTCTCATCTTTTTCCGCGTTGACGCCGGCAGTGAACTTGAAGTGATGATTTTCGAGGATGTTAGGGGTATAGGTGAAAAAGCCGTTGAATGCGTCGACCAGAGTCCTGCCGGTGGTATACTGGACGACGTCGGAAGATGTCGATGCGATGTTGGCCAGCTGGACGGGACCCGGGGTCCAGAAGTCCCATGCCATCACCGGTCCGCCGCCTTCGTGACGGAGGAGGTTGTCGCGGCCGATGGTATAGTCGGCGCGGAAGGTAAGGTTCTTAAGGATCTTGACCGTAGCTCCGAGGTCTACGCGGGAGTAGTTGCTGGAGAGGTTGGATTTGCTCGCCTGCGAGAGATATGCGGAGTTGGTGCGGAAGTATTTGCCCTGGTAGGTGCCATAGGGGAAGTAGGAGCCCCAGCGCCAGAAATAATACCAGTAGTCCTGATAGCCATAGGGGTAGTCATACTGGAAATTGCGGAACATGGTCTTGACGTTGAGGTCGAGCCAGGGGGTGACGTTTGCGTTGACCGCTGCCGTTATATTGTATTTCTTGACGTCGTCAGGGTTGAGCTTGAAGATTCCGCCGTCGTAGCTGTAGCCGCCGGAGATGTAGTAGTTGATCTTATCGCTGCCGCCGGAGACGCTGAGGTTGTGCTGCTGGGAGAAGGTGTACTTATTCAGCATTTCCTTCTTGGGGTCCCATACTTTATAGAAATAGACGGTGCCGCCGACCTGGTCCCAGTCCTGGCCTTTGATCATCTCGTGGCCGGTGTTGGTCTTTGCGTAAGTATTCTTCCAGTTGATGATGCCCTGGCGGAGGGTGAGCATGTCCATGCCGAAGGTATTCGGGTTGGCGGTTCCGCTACGGACGCCGGCCTGGTTGAGGGCTGCCAACTCGTCTACGGGATCGGCGAAGTCAGCCAGTACGGTGGGGGTGTTGCCGGAGAAATAGTCGCTGTAGGTGACGACGGGTTTCTGGTTCTTGCGGCCGGATTTTGTCTTGATGAGTACGACTCCGAATGCGGCGCGGGCTCCGTAGATGGAGGCCGAGGCTGCGTCTTTCAGGACGGAGACGGATTCGATGTCGTTGGGGTTAATGATGGAGAGGTCGTCGGTCTGTACGTTGTCGACGATGATCAGCGGGCGGCTGGCGCCGTTGATGGAGCCGATGCCGCGGATCTTGATGTCGGCGGCTGCGGTGAGGCTACCGCTGCCGTACTGGATGGTGAGGCCGGGGACGACGCCCTGGAGGGCTTTTGTAGGATCATTGAGTGGCTTGCTGCCGAACGTTTTTGTGACGTCGACGGTGGCGACGGAGCCGGTGAGATCGGCTTTTTTCTGTGTGCCATAGCCGACGACGACAACCTGGTCGAGGGCTTTATCTGAAATTTCGAGTTCTACCTGGTAGATGGTCGCGCCGGTTACGGCTATACTTTGTGGTTTGTAGCCGACTGCAGAGACGGTGAAAGATCTTGCTCCGTTGGTTTGGATCGAGAAGGCGCCGGTGAGGTCGGTCGTTGTGCCTTTGCTACTATGGGGGAGGGAGATGCTGGCGCCGCTTAGTGGGGTGTGGTTGGTTTTGTCGTGCACCTCGCCTTTAATAAGCTGTCCGAATGACGTGCTGGTGAGCCAGCACAGCAGTCCGGTTAGCAGAAGAACCTTTGGATTTCTCATAACGTGTAAATTTTTGTTTTTCCAGCCAAGAGTTTTTTGGTGATCGATGAAAGAAAGGGTAATGCGGTTTTTTGCAGGGGATGACTGGACGTTTTGGTTAACGACCGCCAATTTAAGTTAAAAAACTGCAAAAAAACGCA
>Ga0105239_10006853_pt1 | contig 13147 bp, 13 predicted proteins | sample KBSC44metaG_FD_92761 | JGI IMG/M metagenome (GOLD analysis project Ga0105239, IMG submission 92761) | Corn rhizosphere microbial communities from Kellogg Biological Station, Michigan, USA - KBS C4-4 metaG | ecosystem: Host-associated > Plants > Roots > Rhizosphere > Soil | place: Michigan, USA...
CGGGCTTGTAGATCTTCGTCTTGTCGCCGCCGTTGAGGATGTGCTCCTTGCCGGGGCCGTGGCACGTCTCGCAGAGCGCGTTCGGGATGACGTCCTTCTTCGCTTTGCCGATCCCGTGCGGATTCGACCCGAATACCTTCATCGCGTCGTGGCAGTCGGTGCAGGCGGGAAGTGCTTCCTCCGCTGCAGGAGCGGCCGTTTCCGTCGTTGCGGGCGTCTCCGGCGCGGGCGCGGCAACGGCCGGTTCCGGCCCGGGAGGCGGCGGCGGTGGCGGCTGCTGCGCGATATTCGCCGGCGTCAGGAGTGAGCTGAGCAGAAGTGCGCAGCCGGCGATGGTGAGATACCTCATTTGCGTCCTCCTCGCGCGGGGTGAGATTTCCCACCCCGCGCGGCCGGGGAATCGAAGCTACCGGGCGTGTACCTTCTCAGCGGCCCAGTCCTTACCCGCGCCGTGGCACGTGGCGCAGGCTTCCGCGGAGATCGTCGCCCCGGGGAACGTGGTCGTGTTCAGGTACGCGTGCGCCGCGGCGTCTCTGTTGTCGTGGCAGCCGAGGCACGCGGCGGTGGCGGGACCCTGCGACGCGAAGTAGTCGCGAGGCGTGTTCACGTTCGCGATGCCGGTGGGCAGCGGCAGCTGATACGCGTTCGACGCATGGCACTTCGCGCAGTTGCGAAGATCGCCGGGGAAGCGCACTTCGTTGAAGTTGTTCGCGGTGCCGCCGAAGCCGTAGATGGTGAAGTCCTGCGTCAGCTCCTCGCCTTTGTGGATGCGGTGGATGAGGCGCTGGAAGGAGACCGACTCCGGCGCGCCCGCATTCGCGGGACGGCGAGCGGCGTCGTTCTCGACCGGGTTGTGGCAGATCACGCACTCGTCGGTGGTCAGACGCTGGCCGCCGTGCAGCGCGAGGCTGTCGTGGCAGCTGTTGCACTGCGCGATCGTCACGCTGGTCCGGCGCGGCACCACGCCGCCGGTGATGGCGATGTACTTGATCGGATTCATCGCCGCCTCGCGGATGGCGATGTCGGCCTTGCCGTCGCCGCGCTTCAGGTTGACGCTGCGGTAGATGTCGGCGCTGAACGTCCAGGTGCCGCTCGCGTCGGCAGGAAGCGCATTCGTGAACGTGTAGGTCGTCGTTCCCTTCGCCGCGTCGAACACGCCCTTGGCGCGTCCGTCTTCGCGGTAGTAGGGCTTGCCGTAGCTGGCCGTCGTGCCGGCCACGATCGGGGAGAACGTCGTCAGCTTCGTGCCGTCGACCGCGGTGCCGTCGCCGTTCACGATCTTGAACGTCACGGTCGGCTTCTTGCCGGCCGCGATCTCGCCGCTGACGATCGTCGCCGCCAGCCCTTTGAGCTGCTTCGATTTCTCCGGGACCATGTGCGCGCCTTTGATGGACGCGTCGAATTCGTTCTCGGTCTCGGGCACGTGGCAAGACGCGCAGGCCTTGTCGTCCTTCTGGATGCCGCCGGCGTGGTTCTCGCCGGTGGCGAAGTTCACGTTGTCGTGGCAGGAGCCGCACGCATCGCGGCTCGGGTTCGTGAACCACGCCGACGACTGCACGCCTTTGTTCGTGGCGACCGTTCCTTCATGGCACGTCGCGCACTGGCGCGTGTCGCCGAGCTGCGTGAGCTGCGGCCAGCCGACCGTCGAGAAATCGTGGACCGACTGCGCATTGCCCCAGATCACGTAGGGCTGCCCGGCCTTCACGCTCGGGAGGTCCTTGCCGCGGTGGATCTTGTGTACCATCACTTTGAGGTCGACGGTGTTGCCGGTGTCGGGGTCGGCGGTCTGCGGCGTGTGGCAGAGCGCGCAGAGCTTGACGTCCTGGCGCGAGCCGCCGTGCATGCCGAGCTGTCCGACGCTGCCTGCGTTCTTCACGGCGTCATGGCAGTTCGAGCACGTCGACGTGTCGCGCATCTTGTCCCACGCCTCGGTGATCTTCGCGCCATCGGGGCGGAAGTCGTACTCGACGTTCGCGAAGTACGTCTTCATCACGCTCTCGGGGATGCCGGCCACGGTGGTCAGGTTGCGGCTCGCGTAGATGCCGAGGGTGTGGGTCTTGGCTTGGTCGAATCCGGCGGGGAGGACCGTCTTGAACTTGTAGGTCGCGTGGCCGATGTCGAGATCGGTGAACGTGCCGCCGGAGTCGGCGCCGGCCTGAATCGCCGTCACGCCCGGACGCGGCGAGTTCGCCGGCGTCGTCACCGTGCGCGTCGTGTACGAGGTGTACTGGCGCGTGGCCGGGTTGTACCAGGCCAGGACCAGGCTGATCGAGACCGTGCCCGGCGTCGCCTTGCCGTTGCGGTCGAGCGGCTGATCGAGATCATCGGTGATCGTGAGATCGGCCACCGGAATCCTGTCACTGCCGATCGTGATCGAGTTGACCTTGATCTTCAGTCCGGGACGGATGTAGCCGATCGTGTCCCCGCTGACATAAGCCTCGGCCTGGCCGGCGGTGTAAACGGCGGGACCGGGAGCCGGGGCGGGCGTGGCCGCTCTGCGGCGCGCGGTTTGGGCGCTCGCCATGAGAGGGATCGTGAGGGCGAGGGCGATGGCGGCGCGTTTGATGATGCTGTTCATGCGGACCTCCAGTTCAACTGCTGCCACGATGGGCTCACAGCATCAAGTGCAGCAATGCGGCTGGGCACCGTTACCGTGTGATGGCTGTCACGGCATTTCGTGTCGCCTGACGCGGGCGGGTGGTGAGGCGGCGGCTATTTTCGAGCCATGCTACAGCGTTCCATCCGCATTCCTCTCATTCTCATCGGCGTCGCCGTCGTGCTCCTCGCTGCCGGCTCGTACTACGGCCTGGGCGTCGCGCCGCCGGAGAAGTACATGGGCGACGTCCAGCGCATCATGTACGTACACGTCCCCACCGCCTGGACGTCGATGCTCGTTCTGACGTGGGCATTCGTCTGCGCGGTGGCGTTCCTCTTCGGCGGGCAGTGGAAGTGGGACAGCCGGCTCGAGGCCGCGATCGACATGGCCATCGTGCTCTGCTTCCTCCTCTGCGTGCAGGGCTCCATCTGGGCGAAGCCGACTTGGGGCGTGTGGTGGGACTGGGATCCGCGCCTGACCACGATGGCCGTGCTGCTGATGGTGTTCGCGGGGATCGCGGCGCTGCGGTACTTCGTCGATGATCCCGCGCGGCGCGCGACGTGGTCGGCAGTGGCGACCGTCGTCGGCTACATCGACGTCCCCATCGTCTACTTCTCGGTGAAGTGGTGGAACTCGCTTCACCAGCAGCAGTCGAGCGTGTCGACGATCTCGCGCGACTTCCTCATTCCGCTCTTCATCAACTTCGCCGGCATGCTGCTGCTCGTCAGCGCGGTGATGACGATTCGCGGCCGCACCGCGGCGCGGCGCCTCGCGGAAGACATGCTGCCGGCGCCTCTGACGATCGTCCGGGAGGTGATCGCATGAACGGCATTCTCAGTGGCGGCTGGAACTTCGTGATCGCCGCGTACGCGATCACCGCGATCGTCATGGGCGGATATTGCGCGCGCGTCATCAGCGCCTTCCGCGCATCTCGTGATGACGTGCGTTGAGTCACATCACATCCGTGACTCGGAGCATCCCGTGATGAGCAGCCTCGGACTTACTGTGCGGCAGGAGTCCGAAGATGAATCGCTGGACGCTGAGATTCCTTCTCCTCGCCATTTCCTTTGCGGCGGCGCTGTCGCTCGGCGCGCAGTCCGCCAACGACACGTGCATCGCCTGCCACGACGACACGGCCATCGTGAAAGACCTCGGCAACGGCAAGACCGCGAGCGTACACGTCGACGCGAAGAAGTTCGCCGGCTCGGTACACGGCTCGCTCGACTGCACGATGTGCCACGCCGACGTGACGGGCGTTCCGCATGATCCCGCGCCGAAGAAGGTGGACTGCGGCGGCTGTCACGCCGACGCGGTCACGGCACAGCAGAACGGAGTACACGCGAAAGCGATCGCCGCGGGGAACCCGCGCGCGGCGACGTGTCTCGCCTGCCACGGATCGCCGCACGAGATCCTGCCGTCGTCCGATCCGAAGTCGCGCACCTATCGCACCAGCATTCCGAAGACGTGCGCCACGTGCCACTCGCAGAAATTCGTGATGGAGAGCTCGGGCCTCAGCGCGCAGCCGCTGTTCTCGTACAACGAGAGCGTGCACGGCCGCGCCGTCGCGCAGGGATCGATGAAGGCGGCGGTCTGCACCGACTGCCACAGCCACCACGAGATCCTCTCGCCGCGCGATCAGAAGTCGCCGATCAACAAGTTCAACATCCCCAACACCTGCGGCCAGTGCCACGGCGCGATCCGCGACGAGTTCGTGAAGAGCATCCACGGCAAGGCCCTCGAGCACGGCAACTTCCAGGCGCCGGTCTGCACCGACTGCCACGGCATCCACAACATCAAGAAGCACATCGATCCGCGGTCGTCGGTCGCGTCGCAGCAGATCGCGCGCACGACGTGCGGGCAATGCCACGGCGGCGTCCGATTGACGCAGGAGTTCGGCGTTCCGGGCGGCCGCGTGACGTCCTATCAGGACAGCTACCACGGCCTCGCCAAGCGGCTCGGTTCCGACGTCGCCGCGAACTGCGCGAGCTGCCACGGCGTGCACAACATCCTGCCGTCGAGCGACCCGCGGTCATCGACGAACAAGGCGAACCTCGCGCACACGTGCGGCAAGTGCCACCCGGGCGCCGGCGAGAAGTTCGCCCTCGGCAAAGTACACCTCGAGGCCGCGCCGACCGGCAACGAGATGGGCGAGATCCTCATCCGCTGGATCCGCCGCATCTACATCCTCCTCATCCTCGGCACCATCGGCTTCATGCTGCTGCACAACGGCCTGGTGTGGTGGAAGAAGGCGCGCGCGGCGCGGCGGGACGCCAACCGGGTGATCGTCCGGATGACGGTCAACGAGCGCGTGCAGCACGTCTTCCTCATGGCCAGCTTCATCGTGCTGGTGATCAGCGGCTTCGCCCTCGCCTATCCGGAGTCCGCGTTCGCGTGGATCCTCGGATCGGACGAAGCGATCCGCCGCATCGTGCACCGCGTCGCCGCCGTGATCATGCTCGGCCTCGGCGCTTACCACATCGCGTACATGGTCGGAACGAAGCGCGGGCGCGAAGGGCTGCGCGACTTCTGGTTCCGCTTCAAAGACGCCACGGATCTCATCGGAAATCTGAAGTACTACGCCGGCCTGTCGAAGGTCCGCCCGCGCATCGCTCGCTTCGGCTACGCCGAGAAAATCGAGTATTGGGCCATGATCTGGGGCACCATCGTCATGGGCGTCACCGGTCTGATGCTCTGGTTCAAGATGAACGTCGGCCAGTTCCTGGCCCGCTGGTGGGTCGACGTCGCCCTGACCATCCACTTCTACGAGGCCGTTCTCGCCACGCTGGCGATCATCATCTGGCACTTCTACCACGTCATGTTCGACCCGGACATTTACCCGATGAGCTGGACGTGCGTGGACGGCAAAGTCACACCGGAAGAGTACGAGCACGAGCACGGGCTCGCTTACGACGAATGGAAGAAAAACGACGGAGGCGAGGAGCCGCCGCCGAACGAGTGAAATTCATTGAAGGAGGGTGAGTGATTATGGCGGACGCACCTAAATCACCCAGCTTGTCACGGAACACCACCAGCGCAATCGGATTGGTCATCGCCTTCGTCGCGCTGACGAACACGCTGTTTCTCATTTACATCGACGGGCGCCAGGCCCACGGCAATCCGTATCTCGGCATCCTGGCATGGATCATTGCGCCGTCGATCTTCTCGTTCGGGCTCCTCGTCTATGTGGCGGGACTGCTGATCGAGCGGCGGAAGCGGCGCCGCCGCGCCCCGGGCGAGGTCTCGGAATATCCGCGCATCGACCTCAATGACCGCCGCACGAGGCTCGTCGTCGGCGGCACGTTCGCCGGGGTGATTCTCTTCGTCACGGCCAGCGTCATCGGAAGCTATCAGGCGTATCACTACACCGACTCCGACGCGTTCTGCGGCACGCTCTGCCATCAGGTCATGCATCCGGAATACACGGCGTACAAGGCGTCGCCGCACGCGCGCGTCGGTTGCGTCGGATGTCACGTCGGCGCGGGCGCCACGTGGTATGTGCGCTCGAAGCTGTCCGGCTCATATCAGCTCTACTCCGTCATTGCGCACAAGTACCCGCGGCCGATCCCGAGTCCGGTCGAGAATCTGCGGCCGGCGCAGGAGACCTGCGAGCAATGCCATTGGCCGGAAAAGTTCTTCGGCGCGCAGCTCAAGACGTTCAATCACTACCAGTACGACGAGCAGAACACGCCCAAGGAAGTGAGGATGCTCATCAAGACCGGCGGCGGCAGCCCCGCGTCCGGCCTCACCGCGGGCATTCACTGGCACATGAACATCGCCAACGAGATCACCTACGTCGCCGTCGACAAGCTCCGCCAGGACATCCCCTATGTGCGGTTGAAGAACCGCGCCACCGGCCAGGTCACCGAATTCTTCGCTGAAGGAGCGAAGCAGAAGCCGGAGCAGCTGAAGGCGATGGCGGGGCACCGGATGGACTGCGTCGACTGCCACAATCGTCCGACGCACATCTACCTGTCGCCGGACCGCTCGGTCGACCGCGCGCTGCTCGCCGGCACGATCGATCGCACGCTGCCGTTCGCGAAGCAGCAGGCCGTCGCCGTCCTATCGAAGGACTACAACACGACGCAACAGGCGGTCCAGACGATCGCCAGCGAATTTCCGAAGTACTACCAGACGACCTATCCGGCCGTTTACGCGTCGAAGAAGCCGGCCATCGACCACGCGGTGGCGACGCTGCAGCAGATTTTCCAGACCACGCGCTTTCCGGAGATGCGCGTCGACTGGCGCACCCACCGCGACAACGTCGGCCACTTCTACACCCTCGGCTGCTTCCGCTGCCACGACGACAACCACGTCAGCAAGGACGGCAAGCGGATCAGCAAGGACTGCACGATCTGTCACACCGTACTCGGCGACTCCGAAGCCAAGGCCGAATTCCAGCACCCCGTCGAGCTGGGCGACCTGCGCGGCTTCAATTGCGCCGATTGCCACACAGGTGGCGGCATGTCTCAATAAAGGAGGTTCCTCATGAAGATCCTGGTCACTGCATCGATCCTTCTCCTCGTCACATTCTCCGCGTTCGCGGCGGCCGACGGCGCCGCGGTCTACAAGGCGAAATGCGCGAGCTGCCACGCGGCCGACGGCAGCGGCACCACGTCCATGGGCAAAGCAATGAAGCTCCGCGACCTCGGCTCCGCCGAGGTCCAGAAGCAAACCGACGCCGAGCTCCTCACCGTGACCGCCGACGGCAAAGCGAAAATGCCCGCCTACAAAGGCAAGCTGACCGACGAGGAGCTGAAAGCCCTCGTCGCCCACATGCGGACGTTCAAGAAGTAGGCTTCGTTCTCCCGCCCCCCCGCCCGTTCCCGGACCGCGCGCCGCCGGCGCGCGGTCCTTTTATCTTGCCTGATCAAGGCGTCCGCCGCGCGAAAATGCACCGCCAGTAACTAGTTCTCCATCTTGCGATGCGTCGGTGCCCGCCGACACGGTCACGTTATTCAGCGCGGCCTAGCATTCCTTGCAGAGCGGTTTACCGCCGGTGCCGGACTCCCGGTGTTCAGGCTTGATCTTCTTTCCCTCCGGACACTGTTCGTTGTTGTGGTGAACTTCGCGGTTCTTTGGCGGGTATTCCTCCGAGTTGGTGTGATACGTGGCCATAGTTTTCCCTTCCGACCGCGTCGGCGAGCGATCAATGGAGACACGGCAGAGGAAGAAGAGTGGGGCACAGCCATGGAACGACAGTCTGTCTCGAACTGGATGCCGATTCGCGATCTCGCGTTATGACACCACTACGCGAAGCACTTTACCGGGAGAAGCCGCCAGCAGTGCGGAGCGAATCGAGTCGATGGCCGTCCTGATGGTGCGAAAGCGCAGATCGCGAGTGAGAATGACGACCACGGCGATTTGGAGCTGCGGCCTCTTGGACCGTGCGAACAGCGAAACCGGAAAGCTCTCGCCGCAACGTACGAGGTAAGTTCTCGTCCAGCAGAATACGCTTCACTGGATGCTGGCGAGAAGCGCGCGCCCGGCGGCTTCCAGAAACGCGACCACCAGGTCGCGCGAGACACTCGGGAAGTCGTCGAGAAACTCGTCGAGAGTGTCGCCGCCCTCAATATAGTCGAGCAAGGCCTGCACCGGAACGCGAGTGCCGCGGAAGACCGGGGTACCGCTGACGATCTCGGGATCGGAATGTACGATCTGCTTCGGATCCATGACCTGTCGTCAAGCATACCGCGTTCCGGGCGACAGGCCTCAGCTTGTGCGGCCATGGGAGGCGTCTAGGTCCTTCGCTGAGCCCGAACAAAGGAAGGCGATCACACGCTCAGCGTACTGTTCAGGGACCGCCGTCACGGCCAAGCTGTGCTCCGCCCCGGGCACGACCCAAAGCTCCGGATGCGCGCTCTGCCGCATGACCGTTCTCAGCTCTTCGCCGACGGCGACGGGACTGATGGTGTCGGCCTCGCCGTGAATGAGCAAGACGCGCGGACTCCGCTCGAGTTTCGCCGCCGCGAGCATGGGACGCAGATCTCGCTCCAATCGCGGGTAGAACAGTTGTGAGAGGCGCAGCATCGCCGATGGCAGCGGATATCGCCGCCAGAAATACGGAAGCGACGGAAAAGCCGCCTCGAGAACGGCGCAGGAGAAGGGATGACTCGCATTCGCGAGGGCGCACAGCACGTAACCCGCGCCAAACGAAGCACCGACGGCGGCGACCCCTGTCGACGGCTGGCGCTGGCGAAGGTATTCGCCGGCAGCCAAGACGTCCGCCGGATAGTCAAAGTTCCCCGACTCGCTCTCGCCAAACCCATTGAAATCGAACGCGAGCACATCGAAGCCATGACGCCGCAGCAGTTCGGCGTGGCCATGCTTCAGCCAAAACCCTTTCGCCGCCACCGTCATCGGATGCGCCAACACGACCGCGCCAGCCGCCGGCTCGTAGGCTGGACCAAAGATCGCCGCGAGCTTCGCACCGCTCCCACTCGCGATCGTCACCCGTTCCCACGCGTCGGTATCGACGCCGGGCGGCCAGTGCCACGGCCGCTGGTAACGGCCAAAGAAAAGCTTCTTCGCGAGCCGATGGAACACGGTCATACAAGTCGCCACCTACGATCAACTGAACGCGTCGGCTTGAAAGTGTAGCCCATCGCACCGCGGCGGAATGCGTGGTGGCCCAAGCGACGCGATCCTTTAAATATGCCCCCGACGTCTATCCTCGCAGCGCGCTTGCGAGCCGCGCCCCGCTGAACATGACGGGACGGCGCAGCGCGAGGGGGTACCCCACGCCGAGCAGGGCGTACGGGTAGTGGCACCCGGCACGATCTGCCGCTTCGACGCCCGGGGGGGCCAAGGGGCCAAGGGGCACGGTACGCCTTCATCTGGGCGACAAGTCATTGCATCCATACAGATGGCGAGCCGGGCAAACATACGTCGGCTCGACAGTTCCTGCGAGAAGTTAACCGTCACCGTCCCCACACCTTTGCACTAGCAGCATCAAAGAAACTCACTTTTAGCAGCCGCTTCCCGCGGCGACCTGCCGCAAGTTGTTCAGCTCTTCGGATGATCTGTCTATTTGCATCCGTACTAGCGTCGCCGTACAAGCCGACGTAAACATGGGAGATCTTTCCACGTTCGATACGGCCAAGGTAGTGGAGATCGTTATCGGCAAGGGAGTGACCGAAGATGAATAAGGCGCCCTGTATCTCGCTAAAGCTCCGGTATGCTTTCGCCAGATAATCGTTATGCCGAATCCTTTCGTACTTTTCCTTGCTAGTTCCCTCAGAGACAAATAGAGGGAACAATCCGCGGTTTAGTGCGTCACGGATCTGATCAATCAGCCGGACGCGCGTGTTCTTCCACGTAAACTTCTGGACTTCCACGCCGGAGTCAAAGACATGAAGCGCACCATGCAGAAACCAAGTGTTCTGTTCGTGACTTTGCGCCGGCTCCCACACGACATACGAAGACACAAAGTCATCCTGTGGGGTCCGGAAGCCGTCATCCGACGATGGCTCCTCACCCTCTTCAACATGCATCTGCACCCAATACAGAAGGAGGTCGTAGTTGAGTGTGTATGCGTCGGCAAAGTTTGCCAGGAATGCTTTGCAAGATCGGTATTCGTCCTCGGTTAGCTCGCCTGGCCATGCAGGCTGGCTGGCGGCGATAGTTTCAACGAGGAGTTCCCGTAGCTTGTCGGCGTCGTCTCGCCAGGTGGTAGCCACCGTGGGATTCCCGTATGCAAATGCAATTGCCGAGGCGTCGCGCAGCGCTTTGATGACTCGCTCGAAGTCCTGAGTTCCTAGCGCAGTAAAGCCATACTTGGCCGTCGGCGAGACCTTTGAGAAATCCGCCTGCTCGAACAACTTACCGTACGCAAAGATGTTCGGCCTACACGCGATGCTGAATCCATTCCCGAGTAGCAGATGCCGCTTTGGATACCGGTTCGAATCTTGCAGCGCTTCAGCGAACGTCAGCACTCATCGTAACGCCATTCTTTCATCAGTGTGTGCGGCTAACGTTCTTTGCCTGAGCGCGAGCGGTAGCGCGGCGCGCCGCCGTCCGGAACCGCAACGCGAGGTCACACGCCGGCTCGTGGCTCCCGGCAAGAGTTGGCCGCCGCCCGATCAATAACGTTTTAGCTGCCTTACCTTCTGCGCGTCCGCGATCACTTGGGTGATTTCGGCGGGCGCCACGTACTGTTCGAATTGACGCAGCTGTTGCCGACGAATGCCGGCGAGTGCCATCGCAATCACATTGAGACGGGCGTCGTAACCTTCTAGAATGAATGCCGTTGGATTGTCGTATGGACCGCGATAAAGGGGCGGCCACGTTACCTCGAATGCGTCTCTCTCCTCGTAATACTCGTAGGGCTTAGCCTCAAGCGCCGTTTCCAAAGCTTTCAACCACATTTTTTCGCCAGTGACCGGCTCAACCATTGCCAACTCGAGGCGTGTCCTGACTCGCGCCTGTCCGTTGATTCGCACGATTGTGCGATGCTTTACGAGATCGAGCTTGGGAGCGATCGGAACGACCACTCCCCCGACCGGCACGGCTCCTACCGGCTTGCCGCGAACGGTTCCGGCGTCTTCCGTTCCTTGCGAAAAGATAGTCTCGTTCAGGCTTTCGCAGGTGCAAGCGAACGTCACACGCGGCTGAATTAGTAAGATTGCCTTTTCCTTCTCACCGTAGGTCATCTGCTCGCGATCGGCGAAGGGACCAGTAAGCGTATAACCGTGGGCGAGCAGCACCGATTGCAGGCCGCTCTGCAAAGCTTCCACATATGCCGTCTGAATCTGAACACGCGCGGCGTCAGAGAGTTGCGGGCAATCGATGATTCCAGTCGGTGCGAATGAAGGCGCCTGAAGTGCGACTACCGCGGTAAAGGCGTAATGTTGTTCCGGGTCGAATTGGCCGTACAGAACCGGGGAGCTGACGACCTTCGGCGGGAGTACGACGGGACGCGTGGCCGGAACAGCGGGATCGCAGCGAAGTAGCAGCAGGGCTACAACAGCAAGTTGTGATCGAAGACCAAAATGCTTCACAGCAATCTCCGCTCTCGTGCGAGTGTCATATGATACAGCCGATTGTGACAGAACGCCCTTCGCGACTTTCCGTTCCAGACCGCCCAATGGCTTGAGTCTAAGCTGCACGGCCGGGCCCGCGTGCCGGAGCCGACGCGGCGCGCCGCCTACCGCATGTAAGGTGACGCGTTTGCGGGCGGCGTGCCGCCGTGATTCTTGTGAGTTGACTAGCCGGCTCGACCGGCAGGCCGGCGCCGGGCCGTGACAGCTTCTGGCTCGGGTTAGGCGCCAACCTCACGAGCACGGTATTATCACTCTTCGATGGCTTCGGCGAAACTCCAGCGAATACTGGCGGCTGGGACAGAGGAGTGGAACGCGTGGCGGATTGCCCATCGCGGTCAGCGCTTAGACCTGCGCGAAATGATTGTCGAGAGACAGAACCTGACCGGGATCAACCTCAGCGGCGCCGATCTACGAGGAGCATCCCTACGCGGAAGCCTCGTGGAACACGCGAATCTTCGCGGCGCACGTTTCGGGAAGAGTGACCTGCGCGACGTCTCGTTTCGCCGTACTGTCCTCGACGACATTTACTTCGGGTCAGAGAGTTCGCTGCAAAATGCGGTTTCGCCAAGGCCACGTTCGCTCGTACACGCTTTTCTGGTTGTTGTCTTGACGGGGCCGATTTCGGTGAGTCTGCGTTGTGGGATTCATCACTTGAGGGATGTAGCGTTCGGCAAACAGTATTCGACGGCGCAGCCTTTGGCTACACCGTCTTCAGAGAGACCGATCTCGGGCAAGCGATCGGCCTGTCAACGGCCGATCACTACGCGCCATCCTCCCTGGACGTGCAAACGCTTCGCTTATCGCGTGGCTTACTTCCAGATTTGCTTCTAAAGGGCTGTGGCCTTCGGAATGATGAGATCGTAATTGCGAGGCTTTGGACGGAGCCACTCACGCAAGACACACTCACCGATATCCTTTATGAAATCGATCGGCTTAAGGGATCGAGCCCGGTCCAGAAACACGCTGTTTTTATCTCGTACGCTCACTCAGACGCGCCATTCGTTGACTGCCTGCAGGACAAACTGGATGAGGCCGGCGTCCGGTGCTGGCGCGACGTGCATGATCTCACTTCGGGACGTTTGGATCTGGATCGCGCGATCCGCCTGAACCCTATTGTTATCGTCGTGTTGTCCAAACATTCGGTTGCCAGCGAATGGGTCGAATGGGAGGTAAGCCGAGCGCATGAGCTCGAGCGAGAGACGAAGCGAGATATTTTGTGTCCGATAGCACTTGACGATTCATGGAAGCAGGCGGATTGGCCGGGACCGCTCAAGCGGCAGCTGGCCAAATACAACATCATGAACTTCGAGGCGTGGCGGACGACGACGCTGTTTGCCACGATGATGAATAAGCTCCTCGAAGGCCTCGACCTATTCTATCGACGCCCGCCGTCGTGCGCCTAACGTTAGGCGCCGGTGGCTTACAGCCAGTCGGTTTCATGGCTACCGAGCTTGCCCAACGGCCTATTTGACGGGGCGAAGCCAGGCCTGCGCGTTATTCACGGGTTCCTGCA
>Ga0105239_10006855_pt1 | contig 13147 bp, 5 predicted proteins | sample KBSC44metaG_FD_92761 | JGI IMG/M metagenome (GOLD analysis project Ga0105239, IMG submission 92761) | Corn rhizosphere microbial communities from Kellogg Biological Station, Michigan, USA - KBS C4-4 metaG | ecosystem: Host-associated > Plants > Roots > Rhizosphere > Soil | place: Michigan, USA...
GTCCTCAACACTACCATGGGTTCAATTGCCGTCGCGCGTACAGCAATCACCAGGCTGGTCAGGAAAGCAATCGTCACAAGAAGCAGGGCTGCGGTTGCAAGAATACCTATGGTAGTGTCCAGCGTATTATAGATTAGCGCACCAAGAAATTTGGCCAGAAAAATACTGGCTGCAGAGCCAAGCAGGATGCCAATGGCAACCAGCGCAACCCCCTGTTTAACGATCAAACCTATCACATGTGATCTCTTGGCCCCTACGGCTACTCGCATGGCAATCTCCCTTGTACGTAGAATTAGCTGATAACTCAGGATCCCGTATAAGCCCACTGCGGTCAGCAGCAGGGCAAAAGCCCCAAAAGCGCCTATCAAAGAGACATAAAAGCGGGGCCGGGCCAAAGAAGTGGATACAACCTGGGTTAGTGGCCGCACGGACACTATTGCCAGATCGCGGTCAGCGCCCGTAAGGGCGTGGCTTAACGATTCATAGATGTTGACGTACCGGTCTGAGCGGACAACGATTGAAGTTGGAAACAGTCGGTTCATGAATGCCGTAATTTGGTCTGGGGCCTGTTTGGGTGTAACAAAAACCGTGGGTGGTGGCAGCTTTTCCAGACCGGATTCCCGGACATCTGCCACCATCCCAATGACTTCACGGGGCACATCTGAAAACTGTCCGCCCAACTCACCGCCCATGGCTACCATTTTTCCCAGCGGAGATTGATTGGGCCACCACTGCCGAGCCAGTCCCTCACTCACAATGGCAACAGGCTTGTTACCCTTATCATCCTTCTCTGAAAAAAACCTGCCCGCGAGGAGCGGTATACGAAGCGCGCGGAAATATTCAGAGCTGACAACCCTGAACTGCGATTCTCCAAAAGCATTGCGATCACGCGTCTCCAGGGGATACATGGGCACGCCCAGCCCTTGTTCCAGCGGCAGACCATTAATGCTGGCCACTGTTTCAACGCCAGGGATATCGTGCATCTGGGTAATAACCTGATCAATCAGGTGGGCTGTGGCCGCGGTTGTGGCATAGCGGCCAGGGGCCAGTGAAATTTGTCCAACAGAGACGTTTTGTGCATCAAAGCCCGGCGGCACGGATTGCAACTTTAAGAAATTTTGTAACAGTGAGGCTGTCCCGGCAAGCAGCATCAGAGTCAACGCGGTTTGTGCTGTAACAAGCATCCGCCCAAGCTGCGTCTGGTGAACGCTCTGGCTGCCCGTTTGCGGCGATTGCCGGATCATGTCATTCAGGCTGACACGAGACATCCTGATCGCCGGAGTGAGTCCGGAAAGAATCGCTGTGGCCACAGAAATTGATAAAACAAACAACAGCACATGCAGGTCAATCCTGATCGCGCCGTGTAAGGGCATATCCGGTGGTGCAGACCAGTTAATAAAGGGTAGAAGCTCCTTGCCTGCGATGCTGCCAATTACTCCACCAGTAATGGAGATTAAGACTCCGTCCATCAGGAAAGTCCGGATTAAACGGGCTCTGCTGGAGCCCAGTGCTGCCCTGATGGCAAACTCATGTCCACGAGCAGCTCCGCGGACTGTAAGACACAACGCCAAATTGGTGCATGTAATCAAAAGGACGAATACAACAGCGCCGAATAATGAGAACAAGCTCTTGCGAACACCAGAAACGATAAAGCCCTGCAACTCATCCGGCGCCAGAGAGATATCTTCCGCCATGGAGCGCAATGGATATGTAAGCCGATAGTCTGTGGTGGATGCCAGTTCGTTCCGCGCATCCTGCAGGCTTGTTCCATCTTTTAGCCGGGCAACCACGCGATACTCATTGCCTGCGTCAACCGTGCCAGAGCTCAGAGGAAGCGGAAGCCACAAATCTGCATCAGGGTATGACTGGAACCCTTTCTGCATGATTCCAACGATGGTGTAAGGCTCGCCATTGATGCGAATGGTGCTGCCCAATGCCGAAGAATCCCGATTGTAATTCTGCTCCCACAAACCATAACTCAGGATTACAACCTGGGGACCGCCAGCCTGTTCCTCGTCACTATTGAACTCTCTACCCAGTATTGGTGATGCGCCCAGTGTTCGGAAAAAGTCCAAAGAAACGCGCTCAGCTTTTTTGTATTGAGGCGATCCGATGGTTGCCACGTTGACTCCCGCATTCACGTTGTGCGTGGCAGCAATGTTCTGGAGTGAGCGGGCACGGTCCTTCAGCATGAAAAATGCAGATGCGGAAATATCTCTGGTTAAACGCCCATGTCGGCCGTACCAGGTGAGAACCACCAGCCGGTCAGGGCTGGTATAAGGCAGAGGACGTAATAATGTGGCATTGACTATGCTGAAAACCACGGTGTTTGCAGCAATCCCCAAAGCGAGGGTCACTATCCCCATTGCGGTAAAACCGGGCGTCTTCTGCAGCGAACGCAATGAATAGGAGATGTCTTGAAGGAGCGTTCGCATTGTTCTCGCCGGTTCTCCTTTCTGCTTCACAAAAAATCTTTGCAGCCAAGGGATGCTGTAAACCGAACCCTGACAATAAAACGTCCTGTGAATAGCAGAGCACGTTTACGTCTTTTCCAGCGCATCTGAAGGGCCTTCCTTTAAAAACTTAACTGCTTCCGATTCAACCATTTGCAAAGTCTATCAATCTCCTTGAATCTGCAATATTGTCCATTCATGGACACCAAGTGTCCACGGGTGGACATAAATATTAAAGAGAGGCGATTTTCTTAGGCAAGTTAACGGTAAAGTAAGGAGATAAATCAGGCTCAGCGCACTAAAGATTTGGATAAAACCATCTTCCATAGATCCTGTTGAAATGAAACGCCAATTATCTCTGGATTAAAAAACTTAAAGTTTGTTCATTCATGGACAATATTTTCCAGCACTGGACACTTTGACGTGACAAACATCTTCTAATTTCCATAGACGGCACATGGTCGTCGGCGTGTTTGAACTTTTCGCTTGCTCGAAAAAACGTCATATTCTGACGGCGCAAAACCTCTTTTCATTCGTGATACGAACTAAGGGGTAATGCTTTCTACTGCTTAGAGTTGCGAACGTAAACGGTTCTATCCCAAACTATGGCCTATAGAACGAGCGTCTTGCGTTCTCAATCTTGTCAATTTGTGCCAGGAACAAAGCCGCCTTCGCGGGTTGGCAATCCTCGTGCTATCTAGCAGGCTAGGACCTCCCAAAAAAAATCTAAAACAGAGGAGACACAACCATGTCGAACGTACTGATGCTTCAGAGGATGCACTCCAATACCAGTTCTTCAGAATTCGGAAATTTGTTCGGCAGTGCAGTAAGTACTGTTTGCCCAATGGGCCCCGTTGGCGATAGTCAGTTTCAGATGGAGTAGTGCTGAGGGGCTCTCTGCTTGTGAAAGCGGATGATCGACTTTGGCCGGCTCCAGCCAGAGGGCCCATGTAATTCAGTTAGAGGACAAAGATATGCGGAGCAGACCCAATCCGTTGTATCGCTTGATAGACAAAGACTATCACGAGAACTTTGACGCCTACATGCCGCAGAAAACAGATTTCTGTGATCTGGTTTCAGCGGAGCTTCCCGCAGGATGGGGCATCCAGCGCAATGGCATCTGGTTTCACTGTGGTTCCCCCCAGAATGCCGTACCGCAACAGGGATGGAAGATCCATATTTCAGCAACACCTGCAAATGCGCGCGAACTTCTTCAACGCGTGACCTCTGTTCTATTCGACAGGCGCGATACAGATTTTAAGTTTGCTCTGGACATGTCAACTTTGTTTCTGCTCAACAGTAAAAACTGGTCGCGCGGAAGATCAGGAAAGTTCATCACCATCTATCCCCGTGACAATGGCCATTTCCTTGACTTGATTGAACAGCTCCATCGCGTGACTGCGGGAGAGCGCGGTCCTTACATCCTTTCCGATCACCGCTACAAGGACAGCAAGGTTCTGTTCTTCCGCTATGGCGGCATGCGCCTCTATGACGTTTTGAACTTAAAAGGCGAGCGCACTCCAATGTTGGTGGCGCCGGACGGCAGCGAAATTCCGGACCAGAGAACAGCGTATCCCGTGACTCCGTCATGGGAGAACCCGCCGCTGCCATTAGATGATCCTGCCGCGCAGCAGGAGTTTCAGGGGATGAAAGACGGGCGTTACAAGATCCAGGACGTGCTCGACTTCTCCAATGCCGGTGGAGTGTATAGGGCGATTGACCAGCAAACAGGCAAAAAAGTCGTGATCAAAGAGGCGCGTCCGTGCATTAACTCCACGTTTGACGGCTATGACGCAGTGGAGTCGCTTAAAAAAGAATATCGGTTGTTGACCGTGCTCAAAGATACTGGAATTGCGCCCCAGCCAGTAGATCTTTTCAAGGAATGGGAACATTGGTTTTTAGTGGAAGAGTACATTGAAGGCGATTCCATGGGCGCTCATTCTGCTCAGCATAATGTTTTGTTTCGGACTCGTCCCCGCGCTGAACAGTATGAAGAGTGGTATGCAACTTTCCGTTCCGTATGCATCAGTCTGGCAAAGATCATGGACGTGCTGCATGCACACAAAATTGTCTTTGCGGACCTCTCTATCAATAATCTTATTGTGCTCACTGGAAAGACCGAGCTGAAGTTAATTGATTTTGAAGGTGCGACGCAGATAGGCGTGGATCGTCCGAGTTCGGTGTTCACTCCAGGCTTTGTTTCAGAAAATCGCCTGGCCGGATCCAATGCAGCTTATGCGGATGACTACTATTCCGTGGGCGCCGTGCTGCTGGCATATCTTTTCCCGATCAACTCTCTTTTCCATCTCAGGCCAAAGGCCAAACGGGAAATCATTACCACGATCCAGAGAGACGCGCGGCTCCCGCAGGGCGTTGCCGATTTGCTGCTGAACCTGATGGACCAGGATCCTGCGCGGCGTCCGTTACCAGCCCGAATGCTGGAAGTGCTGGCATCAGAACCTGTGATTGAACCTCAGACCGTTCCGCCCCGCGTGGAGCAGAACTATGAACCACTGCTGGTTGGCATAGTTTCGCACATCGAGCAGGCTGCAACATATGCACGCCAGGACCGGCTATTTCCGGCTGATCCCAAGATATTTGCCACTAACCCGTTGAGTCTGGCGTATGGCGCGGCAGGTGTTGGATATGCCCTTAAGCAGATCACGGGAGCACACTCAGAGCCGCTGTTGGGCTGGATTCTCCGCCACAAGATTACGCCGCAGACTTATGCGCCTGGACTCTATGTTGGAACATCGGGGATTGCGCTAGCTCTGCTGGAAATGGGTGCGGTGAAGGAAGCGGAAGATCTCTTCCAGCAAACGTTCCATCATCGCCTGCTCCATGAAGCTCCAGGAATTTTTTATGGAACCGCTGGCTGGGGAATGACGAATCTCCATTTCTTCCTGCAAACCGGCGACCAGCTATATCTGGACAAGGCAACAAGCGCCGGCAACCATCTGCTGGAAACATGCCACCTGGCGCCTGCAGGCTGTTTCTGGAAAACGTCCAATGAGACGCCGCTTGGATTTGCCGATGGAGCCAGCGGCATTGCGGTTTTCCTGCTGTATCTCTACCTGGCCACCCGCAACGAGTCTTTTTTAGAAGCGGGACGTCGAGGGCTGGAGTTCGATCTTAGTTTTGCGGTGACTACCAAGGACGGCGGTCTGTCCTGGCGTCAGGCCACGCAAGGACAGTCGCCGCTTTTTCCATATTGGCGCTTTGGCAGCGCGGGTATTGGCACGGCTGTGCTGCGCTTTGCGCGGCTTCTGGGAACAGAGCACTATCAATCGGTCCTGGAAAAAATCTTCATCGATACTGACCGCAAATACGTTGTCCTTCCAGGAAAGTTCATTGGGCTGGCTGGCATAGGTGACTTCATGCTGGATATGCACCAGTTTACAGGCGAAGCCAGATATCTGGATTCGGCGCTGAAAGCGGCTGAAGGCATTCGTCAGTTCCGCGTTGAGCGCCAACAAGGCATTGCATTTCCCGGAGACATGCTTTCCCGGCTTTGCTGTGACTACGGGACGGGCAGCGCCGGGATCGGATTGTTCCTGAACCGGCTTCTGCACCAGTGCAAAAACGATTTCATGTTGGACTCCTTGTTCGATCAATTCGATCGGCGGACATTGTCACGGGAAGAAAGGGCATCCATACCAGCCTGATGCTCATAGGTATGGGAGGGACCATTGGCAGAGAACGATAAAGACAGAGGCAATGGTGCCGCTGAAGACAGAGACGAAATAGCTGAAGCGCTTGCAGGTATTTTCCGCCAGGTTGGCGAGAGTTCAATCGCCAGCGAAGGCGGTGCCAGAGGAAATGGGACTTTAGACAGTTCATTTCACGTTGGCGTAAGAACGGCTCCGTATGGTCCACAGCTCTATGATGGAATTTCCGGCGTGGCCTTGTTTCTGGCCGCCTATTATCTTGCAACCAATGATCAAGATGCCCGCGAACTGGCACTGCGTTCAGCGTCACAGCTGCATCTTGCAACCAGGGAGCGTGCCGCTAATTCAGGCTCTGCCCGCCAGCATAGCAACGGGACCGGCGGCCTTACCGGTATAGGTTCTCTTCCATACGCTTTTGTACAACTCTCAGCATGGCTGAAGATGCCTGAGCTTCTTGATTCTGCCCGCGACGTGGCAACCAGCATTACTCCCAGCCAGATCATGATGGATGAGCGGCTGGATGTAATGTGTGGTTGTGCCGGAACGCTGCTGGCACTCCTTTCTTTCATTGAAGAAGTGACGGCCATGGGGATGGACAGCGGCAGCGCGCCTGATCTCGCCCTTCTCTGCGGCAGACGGCTACTTGAAAAACGCGTTTCTTATAATTCCGGGCCCAGGGCATGGCCGGCGGCTGATTCATTTCCGCTTTCGGGATTTGCCCATGGCGCCGCGGGCATTGCGTATGCTTTGGTCCGCCTTTTTCAGTACACCGGACAGGAAGAGTTTCGCGATGCCGCTATTGAAGGGTTTGCTTTTGAACGAACGCTTTATATTCCTGAGCTTCAAACCTGGTTTGATCCTCGCTGCAACCTTCCGCTGAACAAAGCCTCATGGTGCGAAGGTGCGCCGGGAGTGGCGCTTGGAATTTTAGGCAGCATGATCGCCATTGATTCCCATGCATTACGCCATGACCTGGAACAGGCACTCAGTATTACGCGTATGCTTCCTGAAGGTCCGGTTGACCATCTTTGCTGCGGCAATTTTGGCCGGGTTGAGATTATGAATATTGCCGGGAGCGTGTTGGGCCGGTTACAGCTCACGGACCACGCTCGTCATTTAGCCACGCAGCTGTTGGCGCGCGCAGCCACTTCAGGCTTTCGTTTTCAACCGCCGGACCATCAAGCGGTCTCGTCCGGCACGTCTGAAAATAATCCATCTTTATTTCTTGGGCTTGCCGGAGTTGGTTATACCTTGCTTCGTTTGAATTATCCCGATCTTCTTCCCTCAGTTTTGCTGCTGGAAACAATTATTTGAAATTCCATTTTGGGAATTTTTGCACTGCTTGTCCCATCTATTGTCCGTGGCTGGAATGCAGCGTCCAGTGATGGACAGAAAAATCTCATCTAAATGCGATTAACGCTGCGAATTCGATGAAATGGATTGGCAATACGTTTGCACACTCGAGAGTTGGCTGGTGTGCGGCGGTTGCGTGGGCAGAATCCAGGTTAGAAAAGCAGCCGAGCCGGTCTTTGAAAAATGCCGTAACTGATATTTTGCAGCGGCGTTAAACAGCCTCTTCGCCACAAATGAATGAGAGGGATCATGGGTGCCACAGGCTTTTCTTGCGATCAGGAATCTTTGTTCATGGGATTGTCGATACTGCTTCGGGGGATTTCATACCCCAACCAAGCCGAGGAAACTATTTCCTCCTCATTTGAGTCGGCAGCCAAAGGACTGGGAGCTGGGCGCGGCGGATTGTTTCTAATTCGGCACAATCCGGCTGCTACCCGTTTGGAAGCGCTGTGCCACTATGAAATGAGTCCGCAAGAGATACGCGCGATTGAGTGTGGCACTGATCTTGAAGATACAGCTACAAGCCGGATCTGCAAAATTTTTAGCGAATGGTGCACCCAGGGGAAGTTTTCTTCACAGACCAGGCCGATCGAAAGAATATCTCCAAACCTGTGCATCTTGTGCATCCCAATTATTGATCCGGTGCTTGATGCACCGACGGCCGTTCTGTACTTTGAAAAAGAAACTGAGAGCAATCCTGAGTTTGAAGCGGTGGCAGGAGAGTGGATTACTCCTTACGCGCTGGCGCTGGCACAAATCCTGAACCTGGGGAAGTTCCTGCCGTCACAAACTGAAGTTGAAGCGGAAGCAAGATCCATCGATATCAAAACGCCGGAAAATGCTCCGGAGTTGATCGGCGTATCAGTGCAGACGCAAGCCTTGCGGCAGGAGTTGCATGAAATTTATATTCCAGCGGCAAGCGCCCCCGACCCCGATCCCATTCTGATCCTTGGCGAGAAGGGAACCGGCAAGGACCTGGTAACCCGCTACATTTATGCTTATAGCGCCCGCCGCAACCGTCCTTATGTGGCGGTGAATTGTGCGGAGATTACGGACGAATTGGCCACTGCGCGGTTCTTTGGTCACAAAAAAGGGTCTTTCACTGGATCTCTGGCCAATGAACCTGGCTTGTTCCGTGCCGCCGACCACGGCGTACTTTTTCTGGATGAGATTGGCGACCTTTCTCTCAAGGCACAGGGAACCTTGCTTCGCGTGTTGGAGAATCGTACCGTTGTTCCACTTGGTGAAACTCGCGAGCAAAGGATTGATGTTCAGGTGATTTTGGGTACGAACTGTGACCCGGACCGCGCGGTTGCTGAAGGCCGGATGCGCCCGGATCTTCTGGATCGTTTCCGCACCCAGGCGATCCGTCTGGCGCCGTTGCGTGAGCGCCCATGGGACATTCCAGCGCTGGTCCGTCATTTCATTGCTTACAACGAAAAGCGCACGCAGAAAAAAATCTTAAGTCTGCATGCTGATGTGCTCAAAATGCTGGTTGGCTATTCCTGGCCAGGCAATGTGCGGGAGTTGGCCCGGATATGCTCACTGCTGGTGACCCATGTGAAGTCTGGCAACCCGCTTGATGCCGCTTTGTTCAGCCGGGTCATCCCAAACATTGCAAAAGAAGAATGGAATCCCAAGGCCGGCGCTCTAATGGTAGGGAACGTTTCTATGCGCGAGGCCCTGGAAACTTTCGGGCGCGAACTTATCCTTGCCCGCTTGCGGCAGCACAACTGGAACATCAAATCGGCACGGGAGAGTCTTGGTCTGCCCAAGACAACGTTCCATCGCTATACCCGTGCTCTGGGAATTGCCGGCTCTCTGCGCGACGAACTGGCAGGAATTGAGCCGTTCCCGTATCAATCCAAGCACTCCATGGGAGCAGGTATACCCGCACTGAGTTAAGCAATGAAATGAATCTGGTTTGCTTCGCGATGGTGAGATTTGTGAGTCAATGCAAATGTGAATACTCCGCGTGTCGCGGATAAAGGAGTAAGTCATGACAGAACCGTGGTTTGATCCAATTCGATATTCATGGGTTACAGGCGCAACCTTTGGCGGCATTGCTTTGGTGCTGGGAGCGTTGGCTGCATGGTATGTCCCCAGAGGCCAGGCCAAGGGATTTATTGTTAGTTCATGGGTAAGCTTGTGGGCAGTTGCAATCATTTTACTCATTACAGGACTCGTGGCATTCCACGATCAGCAACCCTGGGGCGTGTGGTATGGCCTTCTGCTGCCAGGCGTGGTTGGCACTGCGGTACTCGGAGGCAATCTCCTGATCATCCTCAAGAGATACCGTGAAGCAGAGCAACACCGTTTCCCACACAACTCTTTATAGAACAGCCGAATGATCCCTCCGGCCATTGCTGGATCTTTGGATAGCTGGCCGCGGGATTGTTCAAGTGCCAAGCCAAGGAATCAGTGTCATTCCACGCCCCGGATGCTGCTAAGCAATGCGTGAGCGGCGATGGACCTGTTCCCTCGACGCGTTTCTTCTGTTATCTTTCCAGTTGTTTCCCTCCTAATTCCCGTTACGATCCTCATTACATAAAGTGATCCTCGGCACTTCCTGGTGCTGGTACTTCTGTACACCTGTATTAGCGTAAAGGCAGTGAGGTTTTTATGGTAATGTGAGTGCCATCCCACCAGTGAAATTGAACGGGAGTCAGGATTGCCTTCAGGACAAGAAGTGTCTTCGCGCGCGAAACCAGTTGGACTTCCGCCGTTTCGAATCCTTGGCATATTGTTTTTTCTTTCTGGGACCTCAAGTCTTATCCTTGAAACCTTATTTACCCGTCTGCTGAGCTATACGTTCGGAAATACGGCGTATGCAGCAAGTACCGTGCTCGCTGCTTTTCTCGGAGGGTTGGCTCTGGGAGCGTACGTCATCGGCAAACGAGTCGACCGCTGGCGTCCTTCGCTGCTCATCTATGGAACTTTGGAATTGGCAATTGGAGCATATGCGCTGCTGGTTCCTCTGTTGTTTGCAGGACTGACGTACGCTTATGTCTTTCTGTATCGCTTGCTGAATCTGGGAACAGCCGGAGCGACCGCTGTGCGCTTCCTGCTCGCCACGATTGTCATTATTGTTCCATCCGCGCTGATGGGTGGAACTCTACCGGCGCTTGCTCGGATGGTGGCCGCGACCCGGCCTGAGTATCGTTCAGATTTAGATTGGCTGTATTCCGTGAATACTTTCGGCGCAGCGATGGGCGCGCTGCTGGCGGCTTACGTTCTAATGCCTACATGGGGCATATATGGAACGCTCGGGACAGCTTTCTCATTAAACGCCGCGATCTTTCTCTACACCGCATGGTTCGTAAGGCGCGGCTCTGCCGATCTGCACAGGATGAGCATGACAGCCGGTGCTTCCGGCGGCGGAAGGGAAGTCGCTGGTTATCTTTCACAAGTTGGCGATCAAACGCTTGCCGTTGCAGCGGATGCAGAAGCCGAAACTGCAGATGAGACTTTGATTGGCGCCAGGAGAGCCAGAAGTTTTCTGCTTGCAGCGGCCTTTCTTACGGGCATGATCACGCTTGCCTACGAAGTCATATGGACGCACGCCCTGGCATTTTTGGTGGGCAATGCGGTTTATGCATTCGGGATGATGCTGTTTACTTTTTTACTGGGGCTTGCAGCAGGGGCTCATGCTGTATCACGCCTGGCGCGCAACAATCGGACATGGACATGGGCGTTTGTCGTCTCGCAGATGCTTCTAGGCGCGGCAATCCTGCTGACGCTGCCCCTGTGGAATCACGTGCCAGACCTCTTTAATGTGAGCATCATCCGCGTCTTCCAGTTGGATCTTTGGATTGTGGCGGCGCTTGTGTTCTTACGGATGATTTACTCCGCAGTGACGGGCTTGCGACGGCGCTGGAAAGAGATTGCCGCAGAATGCGTAGTTCTGGGCGTTCTGTTCATTCGATCTGTGCCTCAACTCCCCAGCGAGAATTCATACTTTGCTGCCACGGAAGCTTACCGATTCTTCATCGCGTTTGGCTTGTTAATTGTGCCGGCAATTCTGATGGGAGTAGCTTTCCCTTCGCTTTTGAATCTGCTGAATCGGGTCCGCGCAAAAGCCGGTGAAAGCGTAGGCAGCATTTATGCCGTGAATACACTTGGGTCGATCGTGGGCTCGCTGCTGGCCGGTTTCGTCTTGCTGCAGTGGCTTGGATCTTATGGCCTATTGCGCATCGGCGCAGTCGCCAATGCGTCTTTGGGCGTGGTTTTTTTTGCCAGCCTTATTCCTGCAGAGCGATTTTCCCAAAAGCTGGCTGCCTGGGGTGCATTCGCGGCCATTCTGGTTGCGGCATTGCTTATGCCATCGGCCTGGGATGTACGCAATTTGACGCGAGGGACCTATGTTTATTTTTCCGCAGGTTGGATGGCCGCCAAAGTACTCTCGAGCCATGAAGACGTGCAGGGCGGGCTGACGACAGTTGTTCAAAACGGGCCGAATCGCACACTGCTTACGAACGGGAAATTTCAGGGCAATAACAGCGGCGAGGTGGGAGCCCAGGTCCGTTTCGTGATGATACCTGCGTTGTTTACGCGTGCATTTGATCGAGCGCTGGTGATCGGTCTGGGCACAGGTAATTCACTCAAGACCCTTGCGGAGTTCCCGTTCAAACGCATCGATGTGGCTGAGCTTGCGCCTTCCATCGTGAATGCGGCGCGTAACTGGTTTACCGATGTAAATGGTGACGTGATGGACCGCGATCCAAGAGTTCACCTCGCAGTCACCGATGGACGCAACCATCTTCTGCTGTCTCAAGACCATTACGACCTGATTTCCATTGAGATCACGTCCATCTGGATCAGCGGGGAAGGCGACATTTACAACAAGGAATTCTATGAACTATGCAAATCGCGCTTGACTCAGCAAGGCGTCTTGCAGCAGTGGGTCCAGGTGCATCATATGAAGCCCCGGGACCTCTTTGTGGTGCTGAACACTGTGGCGCAAGTGTTCCCTCATGTGGCGTTTTTTCTGGGCCCGGAACAAGGTTTGCTGATTGCTTCTTCGTCGCCGCTGGAGATTGATTACCAAAAGATTCGCGCTCTCGAACGTACTGCGGGCATCCGGCAACAGTTAAATGCCATTGGGGCCCACAGCATGTTTTCCATGCTGGGTGAGGTGGTCATTTACGATAAGTCCTATCGCGAGGCCCTGGCGCGCCTTTCTCACGAACTCAACGTGCCTGAGCGGCGAGTATCCACAGATGCCTTTCCTTATCTTGAATATCAGACGCCAAAAGGAAATGTGGTGCCTTTGGATTTCCTTCTGGATCCGTGGTTCTTTGTGCGCCTGACGCCGCCAGTTCTGCCACCCGATTTAAATGTTACGAACCTGGATGATCCTGAGGATAAGGATTTTGTTTTCGGACTGGCGTATGAAGATCGCAAGGATTACGTTGCTTCCATTGATCATCTGAACCGAGTCCAGGGAACGAATCGCGCCTGCGCGCAAGCTGGTACGTTGCGCACCGCATTCACGAAACATTGTCGATGGGCCGCGCCGGCACTGCGGATTCGATCGCCGCTGCCCTCGACAACGCCGGCGAATTCACAGACAGCCAGCGCGCACAGCTCAACGGCCCCTGAAAGCCGAAGGGGCTTGAACTCTCACGCGAGGCGCTGCAGCTGCGAATCGAGTTTCTGCAAGGTCGCCGTGAA
>Ga0105239_10006857_pt1 | contig 13144 bp, 13 predicted proteins | sample KBSC44metaG_FD_92761 | JGI IMG/M metagenome (GOLD analysis project Ga0105239, IMG submission 92761) | Corn rhizosphere microbial communities from Kellogg Biological Station, Michigan, USA - KBS C4-4 metaG | ecosystem: Host-associated > Plants > Roots > Rhizosphere > Soil | place: Michigan, USA...
ATGATGGAGGTGCCGGATGAATTTAACATTATCCTTGGCGAATTCCTTTCCAGGCACAAAATGTAATAGAATTGCCATTTCAGGTAAATAGTAAGGCAGAATAAAGAATTGGAGCGAGTTTTGTACGTATATGTATATACATCGAAACAGGAAGAACAAATGATAACACAAGAGCTGATTTCAACGACCTTACCCACGCTTTCCCCCGATGATACAGGTGAAAGGGCCCTTTCTTTAATGGAGGAAAATAAAGTACATCAGTTACCCCTTGTCTCAGACGAGCATTATGTTGGTCTGGTACAGGAAAACGATCTGCTGGAGTGGGATACACCCGAATCGCCCCTTACGGCGGCTGCGTTTCTTAATTATAAACCTGCTGTATTTTCAGGCGCCCACCCTTTCGATGCACTGCGTATAGCGCACGACATGCAACTGTCAGTAGTGCCGGTTATCGATGCCGATAACAGGTATGTAGGCGCCATAACGCAAGACGGGCTGCTGAAATATATAGCGGAGAATAGCGGTCTTGATAGCCCCGGTGGTATCATAGTGCTGGAAGTAGCACCGCGTAACTATACACTTTACGAGATAGCGCGTATATGTGAGAATGAGGATGTTGTTATTGTGAACACACAGGTACACACTAATCCGCAAGGCATGCTGGAAGTCACTATAAAAATGAACCGCACCGATCTCGATGCGGTGGTTGCATCGTTCGAGCGGCATGAGTATAACATAAAAGAAGTCTACGGCAAACAAAATAATAATGATGATACAGAAGACAGGTACAACCTGCTAATGAATTACATCAACATGTAACGATAATAGAATGATAGCGATAGAACAGGTGCTGTTAAGCGATGAAGTAGTGACAGAGCAATTTGTTTGCGATCTGGAGAAATGTAAGGGTGGCTGCTGTGTAGATGGCGACTGCGGCGCACCACTTACAGAAGACGAAGCAAAGACTATTGCTGAAATTTACCCGTCAATAAAATCGCATCTCGACCCAGTATACATAAAAGAAATAGAAAAGCAAGGCACCCATACTATGGATGATGAGTATGGCTATGTAACACCTACAGTAAATGGTGGCATCTGCGTTTATGGTGTTACAGACGAACTGGGTATTGTAAAGTGCGGCATAGAAAAAGCATGGAGAGAAGGCGTCACAATATTCCGCAAGCCCATTTCCTGTCATTTATACCCCATTCGCATTAAGCAGATGGATGGCTATGAGGCAGTGAATTATGAACCTCGCCCGCAATTGTGCAGCCCCGCATGCAAACTCGGCAGGAAATTAAAAGTGCCAGTATACGTATTCTTAAAAGATGCCCTCACCCGCAAATTCGGTGAGGAGTTTTATACCACCCTCGAAGCAGTAGCTCGCAAAATGCGTTCTAAGAACTAGATCATACTTTACTTACTTCTTCTTTGCATTACCTTTTGATTGTGTAGTTGCTACTTGCGGCATTCTTTTATCCACTTCATCTTTTGGTTTTGAAAACTCCCAGTTGTTGATAAGTGTACTGAGTTTTATCAATGAGCCACTATTTCGCAGGTATAATACCATCAGCGGAAATATTTTAAACAGTCCCCGCTTTGTAGTATTCCGGAGATCTACAAGTGGTAGCAGATATCCCAGCAGTGGCATACCTATATACACTACCAGTACGCCATATAATGCCACCTTTGCCTCTATAGAAAATTGCTTCCTGAAGAAAATAATATCTGCGATAAGTACAACTATGAACATAGGGATAAAATATCCATAAAGTGTCTTGCCCATGTCGCTGAATATAAGTACCGAGTTCATATCGCTGAAGCGCTCAAAGAACACACTCACATCACCTAGGTGTTTATTTATTTCTCCGCTTACATCAAAGTGTATGGGTATATAGTGCTTCACAAAAACGGTCATACACAGAATGTAAAAGAATAATGGAGCCATCATAAAAGTAGCTAGCGGCTTGATGGTCTGTTTGAGCGGTGTTTTGTCTTTGTAGAAAAAGTAAATAAGCATCGGCACGGCCATATATTGCAGCACAAGTGTCTCCGTACGTATATAAGTGGCAAGTGCAAACATGAGGGCCGAGAAGGCCAGCTCATTAAATTGTCTGCTGCTTCTGTATCGCGCCAGGAAGTAGAATCCTGCAAAAAAGAAAACCATGTTGCTGTAGTCAAACAGCATCAGGTAAGTATACGCATACACTTCAGGAAGCGTTATAAAAAACAACAGAATTATACCTGCTATCAATGGATTCAGGTTTGCCCTCAGCAGATCATAAAGCCAGATGATAAAGCTTACAAACAGCACACTTATCCATAGTTGTCCTATCTCTGATACAAACAGCTTATAAATTATCTGCAGGCTCGTCACAAAGGGGGGCTTTAGGTAGTTGTTGGTTGTATGAAGGTCCACGGAGAACATGGAATTGATCATGCTCTTTTCACTGACCGCATACTTTGCCATTACCTCCGGACCTGATAGCATATCCCTTGCAGATGCAGGTAAATAGAAGCAACGCCACACACTGATAATGATCAGGAGTAGGAATATTAAAATGAAAGGTATTTCGTAAACACTTGGCAATTTTATTTTTCCAAGCTCCGGCTTTTTAAATTTAACTACAAGGCCTATACTCAGTAGTGCCGCAAAAATGCACATAGATATAAGTACAGAATTGTACGTAATGGGTACATGGAAAAGCTGCAGCGCAAATGGTACAAGCGATAAAAGTGGAACGCCCACAATAAATGATATACACACCATAGCGCGTGGTGCCAGCTTTATTTTAAACAACTGTAAAGCGCCGCGGCCGCACAAAAAGTGAAGCAATAAAATAAATGCGAATCCTAAGATGTTCATAACTCAGCGTTGTAATTTTTATAATGATCGAGTATTAAGCCTAACTGCTGTTTGTCGGTAACTTGTATCAATGCTATCACAATACCGTTTCCGTTATAAAGAGGTATTATTTTTTGTCCTTCGGCAATGATCTGTTGCAGGTAGTCTTTATTTTTTAGCGATTCTATAATTACGGTCCAGTTGGTTTTTTGTACTTCAGGGCTATTGGCCCATACCTCCTGTAGCCCCGTGAAATAATAAAAAATAGCGGGCTCTGGAACATTAAAATCGTTATAGTGCAGCCCTTCTTTCAGATATGCATTTGGTGGAAAAAGAATGTAAGGGTCTTTTACCTTGTTAGCTTTTAGTATGGAGTCCACTGCCTCAGATATGTAATAAGACATGCCATAGCGCATCTCCATCCGTTCTCTTACAGACATACGTTCGGCTTGTTTGCCTATCATGTCCGTCACTCTGTCATACACTGCCGGTACATCTTCCACACCCGTATAGCTGTCGGGGTCCTGCATTTGCAGTATTTTGGTATTAAACCAGGTATTGTAAAAGTCTGATTTAAAAAAGGCGATTACAATAATTAAAGCTATAAAAAACAGAACAGCTCTTTTAAATATCATAGAAAAAGTATGGTATTATTAATATTACAATTACGGTCTGTAAGTTTATAAAAAAGTTGTGAATAATTAAGACTCCCCCGACTCTTTTATTTCCTTTTCATTTTCGAAATACTCAATATTCAATTCATTAATATAAGATAGCATATCCTTTCTTCCCAGAAATTTTACAGTACTTGTCACGAACGACTTCGGGATATACTCCCATTCCAATTTCATGGCTTCAATAAATTGGCGCACATTCTTCGCCGCCTCTCGTTGTGTGCTTTTGTCTGCCTTTGTAAATACCATGTTAAAGGGTATGCCCCATGCTCCCAACTTTCTCAGGAATGCAAGATCCAATTCTTGAGGGCTGTGCCGGCTGTCTATCAGTACAAATACAGTTACAAGATTTGTGCGCTGCTGCAGGTAGTCTGCGATCATCTTTTCCCACTTTACCCGTTGCGATTGAGACACTTTCGCAAAACCATAACCCGGAAGGTCGACTATATAAAAGGAGTTATTTATCAAAAAATGATTAATGAGCTGCGTTTTGCCAGGTGTACCGGATGTCTTGGCTAGTTTGGTCTGGTTGGTCACCATGTTTATCAGCGACGACTTACCCACGTTCGACCTTCCGATAAACGCATATTCCGGCTTGTCCGGCTTAGGGCAGCCATCTACCGAAGGATTACTTATTAAATATTTTGCTGACCGTATTTCCATTCGTATATGTAGTGTATTTTTGCTGCAATGCAATTAGAAAATCAAAGTAACCCAACCATTAAGATAGTTCCGGATACCGCGTCAAATTTAAGCAAGAAAGACCAAGTAGCCGAGATGTTTAATAATATCGCGGGCAGATATGATTTTCTGAACCACTTTCTATCATTAGGAATAGACAAAGGTTGGCGTCGCAAGGCCATAGCAGAGGCTGCTAAAGTGCAGCCTAAAATGATCCTTGACGTGGCTACTGGTACGGGCGATCTTGCCATTCAGGCCTCAAAACTTAACCCTGATCAGATAATAGGTGTGGATATAGCAGAGCAGATGCTCGAAGTAGGCAGAAAAAAAATAAGCGAACATCAACTATCCGGTAAAATAACTTTGCAATATGGCGATAGTGAAGCATTACCCTTTGATACAGGTAAATTTGATGTGGTCACTTGTGCTTATGGCGTAAGGAATTTTGAGCATTTGGAAGCGGGGTTAAGAGACATGCACCGTGTGCTGCGCAAGGGTGGTAAAGTAGTGATACTCGAGTTTTCGCAACCCGTAAACTTCCCAATAAAGCAATTATATAAATTTTATTTTCGCCACATTCTTCCTTCATTAGGAAAACTGGTATCAAAGCATAGCAGGGCATACACCTACTTGCCCGAATCGGTCATGGCCTTTCCTCAAGGCGTTGTGTTCTGCGATCTGCTTGAAAAATGTGGATTTAAAGATGCAAAAGCGCAGCCATTGACCTTTGGTATTACTACTTTGTATACAGCAATGAGATCGTAATGCGGTTTTTAATTTATAGTTAATATATTCTTCATGGCGATGAAAATATTAACTTTCATACAAAAAATAGGTATTCATTATTGTATTTTTAGTTGCAAGCTATATATATTATAATATCTTTGCTTACTATTTCGTTTGTGTTTAAAACGTAATTACTTGAAAAAGTTAAGCCTATACCTATCATTTGTCTTGATTACAATTCTTTGGCATATACCCCCCGTGTTTGCCCAACTTACGCAATATGTTATCGGAGGGCCAGGCAATGAGATCGCGACAAGAATTCGTTATCTGCCTTCGGACGGCTCGGCCATAGTTGCAGGATACTCTTATAATATTACGGGTGGTGCAATTTCAAATGCCCAGATGATATTGGTAAAGGTTGCCGCGAGTGGTGCTATTGCCTGGCAAAAGTCGTTTGGCATAGCAGGCTCCAGCAACCTGATACAAGATATGATCATCACGCACGATGGTAATATTGTTGTAGTGGGTACAGTCGGGCGGTCAACAATATACTCCGGCAATGTAGCTGCCATTATGAAGTTCAATGCTGCAAATGGCAATCTTATGTGGCAGAAGTGTATGAGTGCTACCCCTGTTAATACCGGTGGTGAGCTTTATTTCGGCGTTACAGAGTTGGGCGCAAGTAAGAGTTATGAGTTGGTAGCAGTAGGCGGTTCAAATTTTTATCCGGGTTTATCATCCGGCCTGATAGGAGTATATCAAAGTGATGGAACGCTTCTTTACAATGATGTTTATAATGTTGCCGGTACCGGTTACCTGAACGGAGTAACGCAGAATACAGACAGCAGCGGAGTTTATATCTGTGGGGTATTTCCCGGAGACTTTACAGATGGGAGTGTATTCAGCTATACACCGGGCACAACGACGGGTACAGTTAATTGGAGTCAGTACATGGATTTTTACCTTGATGGTACGTTGCAGAATAATTTCTTAAGTGATATTTATCTCTCGGAATCCAAACTTGTAATTGAAGGTACAAGCGGTAAAGATTATTCACCTACATTGGGGCAAGGTCAGTTTGTGTTAACAATGAATGCATCTGATGGTACTGACCAACAGGTATATGGTATTAAGAACAATGGTACTTCTTTTGCTAATAATCCTAAGATCGCCGTTGTATCCCCGGATCATGTATTTGCCATCCAGTCTCCTTATTTTGTATTTTACGATGCTTCGTTATGGACCGCCGGTTTTACCACTAGTACGGTTATTACAGAGATCACATCTTTAGCTGGTGGCACATCAAATCCTCCTGTAAGGTTAGTGTCAGGTGGTGTAGGGGAGCATTCTATCTTCGATATGAGGTTGCAGGGCAGCTCGTTATATTTAGCAGGAGCTACTAATGCTGCAACCGGTTTTGGCAACAATGATATATATATTGTTATAGCAGGCTCGTCTTTAGCAAGTACAAATCATACTTGTGACACTGTCCATGATGTTGTAAGTATCACAAGTGCAACAACCACCGCTAAGTTTCCGGCATTTTCATCAACCACACTTACACCCACATATTATACAATTGATACAGCCACAAGCTCTTTTAATATTCAAATACTTTGTGGCGATACGCCAACAATAGTTGGTATATGCAATATCCTTGATCTTGCCGACTCAGCACATACTTGTGATAGCACCACCATTGCATTATCTGCTAATGTAACTGGCGTTGACTCTATCATAAATATCCATTGGACCCCTAAGACAGGTCTGTCAGATACCGCTATCTTAAACCCAAGCCTTACAGTAGGTACAGCTTCCGGTTATTATTATCTTACCGTGGTGTCATTGCCACCTGGCAACCTTGTATTTAATGGCGACTTTAGTGATGGGGATACTGCCTTTACAAGTGCATACCCTTATGTATCAGGTTCGGGCTCATTAGAGCCTGAAGGCGTTTTTGCCATAACCACAGATCCGCATTTAGATCATCCCGGTGCTGCTTCTTTTGGCGACCATACCACAGGCACAGGTAATATGATGGCTATTAACGGTGCATCTGCACCGATTGATGTATGGTGTCAGACGATAAGTGTAACACCAAATACTTATTACGACTTCTCGGCATGGTTTGCCAACTGGTCATCCGATACTAGTGATAATCTGCCTGTGATACAGTTTGAGATAAATGGTATTTCGATGGGTGGTTCATTCAGCTTTCCTCATGCCGATGGTGCATGGACAGAGTATGCCAATTCCTGGTATAGCGGTACAAATACTTTTGCGACAATTTGTATACATGACAGTGTTACAGCTGCAAGTGGCAATGATTTTGCAATAGATGATATCTCATTCCAACAATTGTGCGTCGCTACAGATTCAATTTATATTTCAGCCATACCCAAACCATTAGTCGATCTTGGCCCCGATACAATTTTGTGTAGTGGTACGCCAATATCATTACATTCATCGTATACCTACACATCTCCTTCCTTTCTTTGGAATACAGGAAGCGTTGCAACGGCAATTTTCCCCACAACAACCAATGAATATTCTTTACAGGTAACTGTAGCAGGATGTAGTAATAATGATTCTGTGCATATTACTTTTAAACCTACACCTATTATTTCTTTGGGTCATGATATTTCCCTATGCCAGGGAGACTCCGTTACGTTAGCGCCCTTTATTGGTGCCGGCGATAGTTTCTTCTGGAGCACCGGAGCTACAACTGCAGCCATAAATATTTTTGCTACCGGTAGTTATTCAATAAAAGTGGATAGCAATGGATGCTCTTCATCAGATACAGTTCAGGTAACTGTATTTCCACTACCCATTGTGGCACTTGGGCCGGATATTACTAGTTGTGAAGGGGATTCTATTATTTTAAGCTCAACAGGTAGTTACACGTCACCGGAGTATATGTGGAGCACTGGAGCAACCGCTCCATCCATTTATGTATCATCGTCGGGTAATTACGCACTTACTATTTCGCAGAACGGTTGTTTAGGGTTCGATACGGTGAATGTTCACGTCACGCCACTGCCTATTGTGAATCTTGGTAACGATACAAGTATCTGTGTTGGCAATCAGGTTATATTGAGTTCTGCGCAACCTGCTAATGCAGCTTATTTGTGGAGTGACGGTAGTAATGGATCAACATTAAATGTTTCTGCAACGGGGTCGTATGTGCTTACAGTTACAGATAGTAGTTGTGTGGCAACAGACACCATTAATATTGACGTCTTTACTATTCCGGTTGTGAACCTCGGACCTGATACATCTTTATGTAGCGATGAGGTATTAGTACTCAATGCCAATGTAACTAATGGCTCGTTGTTGTGGTCTACCGGTAGTACAGATGAAACTATTGAGGTATCACAAACGGGAATATATTCCGTGATTGCTGAAAATGTATGTGGAACTGTTGGTGATACAATAAGTGTTTCTTTTTACTCTTGCAATATTTGGTTCCCTTCTGCTTTTTCTCCCAACAGCGATGGGTTAAATGACATTATTAGGGTACGAGGCACCTTATTCGCATTCGATGATTTTGCATTGAGCATATTCAATCGTTGGGGACAGAGAGTTTTTTATACGGAGAATATTTATAATGGCTGGGATGGAAAAGTGAACGGCACTCCAGAGGATATCGGCACGTACTTTTATATGATAACATATCATTTAGAAGGCAAGCGTCACATGATAAAGGGAGATTTTCAACTAATAAGATAACACGCTGTCACGATAACATCCTGCGAGGGCGCAAGGTGTTATCTGTTTTGGTATTACGCGTTCAGCGCTATTTTTCGTAAAAGATATTTGCCCAGCACATCAAACTCTATGTTTACAATGCTATCTGTCTCTATCCTGTTAAAGTTTGTATGTTCGTAGGTATAAGGGATGATGGTAACGGTACACTCGTCCTTGCCTACGTTAAAGACAGTAAGGCTTACTCCATTAATGCAGATAGAGCCTTTTTCTATAACCAACGACCCGTATTCAGCCGGAAACTTAAACCTGAATAGCCAACTTCCGTCAAGCGTTTGTTTCTCTATACAAGTTGCTACAGCATCCACATGGCCCTGCACAAAATGCCCGTCGAGGCGGTCGCCTACTTTTAACGAACGTTCCAGATTTACAATATCCCCTTTCTGCCAGTTACCTGTATTGGTCTTAAGTATGGTTTCTGCAACTGCAGTTACCTTGTATTGGTTACCTGTAATTGCCACGACGGTAAGGCATACACCGTTATGTGCTACAGACTGGTCTATCTTTAATTCATGGGTTACATTGCTCTCCATTATGAAATGAAGATTAGAGCCATTAGGTATAATGTCAGCTACAGTGGCTGTTGTTTCTATAATGCCGGTAAACATGGTGCAAATCTACTGTTTTATACCTGTGCCTGAGTGCACGGTAATACCTGTGTCGCTAACTACCTGCAGGCTTATATGTAGCAGGGTAGTGTCTATACGGTCTTTGGTAATAGTGCCAGATACGGTATCTTGTATACGGCACAGCAACTGTCCGCGGTTTACGAATGTACTGTCGCCAAGAGTGGTGTCTACTGTTGCTATGTAGGTAGGCCCTGCGGTAAGGTGCATCGTATCGCCGATAGGGCAAAAACCCAGTACTGCCAGCTTTGTCTGAGATAATGCATACAGGTGTAGCGTATCTAAACGGGTAAATACATACGTTCCATCGATAAGGAATATCGAATCCTGGTAGATATACGTACCCCTGAACAGATCTACGGGATAAAAGCAAAGAGAATCATCTGGCCTGCCGGGGAAGCCCCAGTTATAGTTCACGGCATTCGGGTCGTTACAATATGGGTTGGTAAGCCGTGGGTCATTTACCGCAGCAGGGTCTGTCCATTTTTTGCAGGAAAAAAGGACTACAACCACCGTTGTGGCTAATAAAATGGAATAGAGAATGTACCGCATAGTGCCAAGGCCGTATAGTAATAACGCCGTTTCATCAAAATTATTAGGTTTCTGCGATTTTAAACGCAAAAATTTTGTTCAAATAACAGAAATTATTACCTTTGCAGTCCTCAAAGACTTAAAGGGGGTATATAATATGCTGATAATAGATTCAAAAGACTGCGAAAACATAGATAAAGCGCTTAAGAAGTACAAAAAGAAATACGAGAAAGCACGTATCCTTAACCAGCTTCGCGACCGCCAGTCATTCACTAAGCCATCTATCCGCCGCCGTACGGAAGTGCTTAAGGCTGTGTACAAGCAACAAATGGCTACCGGCCAGCTTGAAGATTAATCTGAACAATACTCTATAGGGTATTATCCAAAAATACATTTGTGCCCGCTACTGTAAATTAGTATATTTACAGTAGCGGGTTTTTATATGTTTGATGAAACGCTAACGGACTTCATACAATACCTTAAGTTTGAGAAACGATACGCTCAACTTACACTGATTGCTTATCAGCAAGACATATCTCAATTTATAGCTTACATCGCCACGGAGTTCACCATTAATGAACCGGGTCAAATCACACATTTTCAAGTACGCAGTTGGTTAGCCGGGCTCAAAGAGCAGAAACAACAGGCGCGCAGTATTAATCGTAAAATATCCAGCCTTAGTTCTTATTACAGGTTCCTTTTAAAAAATGGTATTGTAGAAAAAAATCCCGTAAGACAATTGCATGCGCAGCGCCTCCCTGAGCGGCTCCCTGTATATCTTAAAGAGACCGAGACCGAGTTTATGCTTAATGAGCTGCAGTTTGGCGAAGGCTTTAAAGGCGCTACCGACAGGCTTATCTGCGAATTGTTATACCTCACTGGCATGCGCCGCAACGAGCTTTTACAGCTTAAAGAAAAAGATATAGAATGGAGCCTTGGCCAGATACGCATACTCGGTAAGGGAAATAAAGAGCGACTGGTGCCTGTGGGTACGGTATTATTGGATGCTATACGCGAGTATATTGCTGAAAAAGAAAAATTGAAGCAATACGATGATAAATATTTACTTAATCTTGAAAACGGGAAACCACTCTATGCAGGATACATTTACCGGGTTGTAAAACAATACTTGTCGGTCACGACTACTATGCACAAAAAGAGCCCGCACGTGTTACGCCATACTTTCGCTACACACCTGCTCAATAATGGTGCTAATATACAGGCTATTAAAGACCTGTTGGGTCATAGCAGCCTTGCGGCCACACAAGTTTATACGCATAACAATATTGAAAAGCTTAAAGAGATTCACAAATTGAATCACCCCAGAGGATAATTATTTTTTTAACCATTAAACAGTTTCGATTATGAATGTGCAGATCCAAACAGTGCATTTTGATGCCGACGCAAGGCTTTTAGAACATGTAAACGCGAAGATCGAAAAGCTAAAGACTTTTCATGATAAAATAGTAGGCGTAGATGTCTATCTCCGGTTAGATAATCTCTCGCACCAGGTAAAGGACAAGATAGCGGAGATAAAAGTGTACGTGCCCAGGCAATCTTATTTTGTGAAACATCAGAGCAAGGGTTTTGAAGAATCTTTCGACCATGCTTTCGACTCAATGGTAAGCCAGGTAAAGCGTAAGAAAGAGCGCCAGACAGAGATCAGCTAAGATTTTTATAACTATATATTAATTATCCGGTCTGTAAAGACCGGATTTTTTTTGCGTAATTGTAAACAATTACTTAAAATTACTATCTTGCAATAGCAGAAAACTAATTTCGTAGACATGTTGCAACACCGTACCAAGTTATTATTAGCATTATTTGCCCTTATTATATTCTCTACAGCGTGCAAACACAATATGAGTCCGGATACCCCGCTCGACCCTGTGTATACGCCATCTATCATTATCGGTAGCGATAACCGTATCCTTTACGCGTTCGATCCTGCAACCGGTAATAAGAACTGGGAGTTGGCTTTTCCAGGCCCTATGACGGCTTCCCCGCTATTGTATAATGGTATGCTGTATATAGGCTTGCAGTCTGGCCTGGTAGGCGGTGCAGATGCACCAGACGATACCTTGTACAAGGTCAATGCAAAGACAGGCAAGATCGTAAAAAAGATGGTGATATTGCCGCATGAGTTTTACTCTTATAGCGCTACCCCCGTAGCGGACGGTAATCTTATTTACCTGGCAACGACTAATGATACGCTGTATGCTATAGATACGGGTACGGGTGTACAAAAATGGGCGTACGGTACCGGCGGTCCTATAACATCGTCACCTACGGTTCATAACGGCAATGTTTATTTTGGTGGTACAGATGGTTATATATATTGCTTAGATAAAACATTGGGTACACTTACCTGGAAATACCATGCAGGAACAGGTGTGAAATTCAACTCATCGGTAGCTATCGGTGACCCTTATTTATTCATTGGTGCTTCTGATAGCTCTGTATACAGCATGTTCCTTACAAGCCCTACAACCACAGGGGTAAATAAATGGGTGTATAAAACGGGCGGCGCGGTTAATAGCTCTCCAACTGCCTATGGTGGTGTTTGTACCTTTGGCTGTGATGACTTCCATATCTATTGCGTGGATACTGCTACGGGCATAGCACGCTGGATAGATAGCGCAGGCGACAGGATAATATCATCGCCAATAGCTGATAACCAGGTGTTCTATGTGGGCAGCTACGATACTAAGTTCTATGCAATTGATATCATAAGTGGTGGCATTAAATGGACATTCCCTACCAGCGGTCTTATAAAATCTTGTCCTGTGGTGTATGGTGGTAATGTATACATAGGCAGCTACGATAAGTATCTATACGCACTCGATACCGCAACGGGTAATATCAGGTGGAAAACCAACATCAACGGCCTGATAGAATGTTCGCCAGTAGTCAATGATCTGGAAAAAGTTACCGGTTATAACAGTGGTATAAGTGGCAATACTCAGTAGTATACATCTTTATAATATTTATAAAAACCCTTGTACTAACAAGGGTTTTTTATTGCCCTGTATTACTAAATTATTTATGCTGTGATCCGAGTGAACGGTGAAGTCATGGCGGAAATAATTCCTTAACTTTAAGTCTATTCCAAACAAACAGTGCAGTACGCCATAGTAGATATTGAAACCACGGGAAGCTTTGCCGCAGGTAATGGCATTACCGAAATAGCCATTGTGATACATGATGGCAAGGAGATCATCAATTTCTACGAATCGCTTGTTAATCCACACGAAAACATACCATACTTTATTCAAAGACTCACTGGCATATCTAAC
>Ga0105239_10006858_pt1 | contig 13144 bp, 15 predicted proteins | sample KBSC44metaG_FD_92761 | JGI IMG/M metagenome (GOLD analysis project Ga0105239, IMG submission 92761) | Corn rhizosphere microbial communities from Kellogg Biological Station, Michigan, USA - KBS C4-4 metaG | ecosystem: Host-associated > Plants > Roots > Rhizosphere > Soil | place: Michigan, USA...
AAATGTCTTGAAGATGCTAAGCCAGGCCGGCATATCTGTGCCGAAGAGGCTCTGGAAAAAATATTGGAAGTCAGGATACATAATGGCTGTAAAAGTAATGGGAATGCATGAAAGCTGCTATAGTGGCAAATGATAAATTTAGGCTATCAATTTTAACAACTATATACTGCACACTGCTATTGTTTTCAATAATTTTTTGATGTGTATAATTAGTTTTCAATTTTCTCATCTTCACTTGCATAAAGCATAAATTTTCCTACATTTGCAGTCCCCTTAGGGTCGCGTGGCCGAGTGGCTAGGCACAGGTCTGCAAAACCTTCTACAGCGGTTCGAATCCGCTCGCGACCTCCGGATAGCACCGCTTGTTTTTCAGGCGGTGTTTTTATTTTATCTAATTACAACCCGGGTAATTATCTCCATTTAGTTTTCCTGCTTTTTTCCGATTATTTCCGGTTTTTTCCGTTAGTGGGTTTTGTTATATACGCTACAGTGGCGGACCTGCATGTGTTTTTTCCGGTCGGTAAGAAAATTTTGGGAGCGGAAATTTGGAGCAAGCTGATTGCCTGTGCTTTGCTGTTTTAGAAAAAAAATATACCGATTTTGACGTTTTTGGCTGAAATGATTTGTGGTGGCTTGTTTCAGCGGATTGGCAGAGGGTATAATTGGGTATAAAAGGGTATAAATGGTATATGAGAAGGTATAACCATGTAATGGGAAGGTATAAAAAGGTATAATTTATACTCCTTTTTATGATGATAGGGCAGCGGCGTTAAGAACTTTATTTCACTAAATGGCTAATAGGGGATTAGCCGATCAGCGAATGTAGCAAGGTACTATTATTAACATGCGGTTTCCAAATAAAGATGTTCACATTTATTCGGCGCAAGCTTTGTTGGCGAGGACAGTGATATGTGAGAAAGTTTTTATTGCGTGCCCTGCGTGGGCTTACTTTCTTTTTGTCTCGCCAAAAATGAAAGTAACAAAGAAAAAGGCGACTTTTTTCAATTGCTCCGCTGAAAAAAGAAGCTATACGCTGGTTTCGCAGTTCGCTTATCGTCGGTATGGCGCTGAAATTAATGCCGCTGCCGGGGGGTATTGGGCTTTGTATGCGTGGCAGCCTCTTTCCCTTTGTCTTGCTTTCTTCTGTCGTGTCTCCGGCAATAATTAAGGCGCCATCATAGGCTGAACGACAGTACGCCTATCATCTCAAGGTGTTCACATTTTCTAATTGAAAGTGAAAGCGTAAAAATGAAAAAGGTGTTGTGGGTGTTATCCGGCAGGAGCCTGTAGGGGGAGAGAAAAATACCGGACCTCTTCATACGATTACCAATTTTATTCCTGCTATCACCTGTCAAACTATAACGTTTACCAAGTTTGTCTTATGGTAGTTTTCTTTCATGATAGTTTAGCAGGACATTCTTCATTTATTACATCTAAAGCATAAGATCATGAGAAAACAATTACTTGTTGCCTTGCTACTTTGCCTTTTATCATTTGGGCTCAAGGCGCAGAGTGTAACCAACTTCATTGCCAGTCCTTCGTCAGTACCGCTAAACGGAACAGTGCATATTGACTATGATTTCCAGAATACGGGCAGTACAAACATTACAGGCAATATAGACAGCCATATGAAGGTTAATGGCGTGGACCTGGGTATAGTGAATACTTATCCGCTAATGGCGCCATTACTGCCCGGTCAAAGCGTGCATATTGCTTTTAATATTACCGCCAGCAGTGGTAATAATTTTGATATCCTTTCTGACAATATTGTTATAATATGGCCAACAGAGGGTATAACAGAGGGCAACAGCAGCCAGGCAGATGTTTATGTAACTAATCCTAATTAATAAAAAACAATTCTATGAAAAGGTATTTATTCGCTTTGCTTATGCTCTGTCTCTCTTTGGGTGCCAGGGCGCAGACTGTACAGAACTACACTGTTGGTCCAACTTCAGTTCCGCTAAATGGAACGGTGCATATTGACTATGATTTCCTGAATTCGGGCACTACCAATATCAACGGCAATATTGATACTCATGTAAGTGTCAATAGCCTGGACCTTGGTGTTATGAACACTTATGTGCTTAGCTCGCCCTTGTTGCCTACACAGTCGGTGCACATCTCGTTTGATGTGCCTGCTGATGCCGCCCATCATTTCAATGCGCAGTCTGATAATATTATTGTTATCTGGCCTACTGGAACTTTTGCTTACAATGGCACCAGCGAGCCTGCTACAGTTTATGTTTCTAACCCTAATTAATATCATTTAACATCAAAAACCATTCTATGAAGAAGTATCTATTCGCATTACTGCTGCTCTGCCTCTCTGTAGGCCTGAGGGCACAAAGCGTAACCAATTTCATTGCCAGTCCTTCGTCTGTACCGCTAAATGGTACTGTGCATATTGACTATGATTTCCAGAATACGGGCAGTACCAATATTACCGGAAATATAGATAGCCATATGAAGGTAAACGGACTGGACCTGGGTATAGTGAATACTTACCCGCTCATGGCGCCATTATTGCCCGGCCAAATTGCACATATTGCTTTCAATATTACCGCCAGCAGCGGTAATAATTTTGATATCCTTTCTGATAATATCATTATTATATGGCCAACAGAGGGTATAACAGAGGGCAATAGCAGCCAGGCTGATGTTTATGTTACTAATCCTAATTAATAAAAAAACTATTCTATGAAAAAGTACTTATTTATATTACTCGCGCTTTGCTTCTCTGCAGGCAGCCATGCGCAAACCATGATGAACTTTACAGCCAGCCCCTCAACCTTGCCGCTCAATAGTACCCTGCATATAGACTACGATTTTCTCAATTCCGGCAGTACTTCTATAAGCGGCAACATAGACAGCCACATGCAGGTGAATGGCCTGAACCTTGGCATTGTAAATACCTATACGCTTACTGCGCCATTGCTGCCCGGGCAGCTCGTGCATATAGCATTTAATATTAGCGCAAGCAATGCCAATAACTTTATTATACAACCTGCTAACATTGTTATAGTATGGCCGACAGGCACCTTTACAGAGGCCAATAGTGAGCAGGCCTCCGTTGATGTTACTGCGCCAAACTGATCTTTCTCTCATAGTTTTATAGGTTGAAGGGCTTTTGTACAAAAGCCCTTCATTTATTTACCCACATAGCTCTATTATCTTATCCCGCAGCTCCATTATGTTGCCTTTGGGTATGTAGGCGTCTGCGCCTGCCTGCAGCATTGCGGCTATGGTGGTGGCCTCCGTGTTCATGGAGTGGGCTATGAGCTTTATGTGCGGCCATTGCTGCCTTATGCCCATTGCTGTGGCTATGCCGTCCATTACGGGCATGTTTATGTCCAGCAGGCAGATATGGGGCTGGCTGGCGGCCTGTTGCAGTTGCGCCAGCAGGGCAGTGCCATGTTCGGCTGCTGTGTGTATGCTGAAACCTATGCAGCGCAGTATGGCGCATAGCTCCGTGCGATAGGCGGTGTGGTCTTCTGCCATCGCTATGCGGATGTGTTCGTATTTCATAGGAGATGGGTTTATGATTGGTTTACATCGCGTATGTTGTTTGCCTGCAGCCATTGGCGAAAAGCTTCTGCATCTTCCGGCGTATGCCGTACCAGTTTGCCGCCCTTTAGCGAGATAATAAAAACATCGATACTGAATGCCCAGGCGGATAGTGCGGATGCGGGATGCGCGAAGCCGGGATAGTGGAGCTGCTTTTTTTCAGTGCCCATAGTGTGGTAGTTTTTCGGTTTATTAAAAACTGTAGAGCACCGCGCATAAAAAGGGCGTGGAACTCCACCTACCGACGTTGAGGCACTGGTATGCCTAAGTGCAAATAAGTAAGCCCACGCCTTTGGCGTGAGCGTTTTACCTATTGTCTCGCACTTATAAAAATTACCAGTTTCCAACGTCGAGACTCAAAGCAAACGCTTTAAGATATTTAACGGGGTAAAGATAGGGAGGAAATGTGGAATGGGGTAGTGACCTATTCGAACTTTTTGAACCAGATAATTGACGGACTACAGATTTGGGCGAGTTAAAAGGTTTTGTATGAAAGAAATATAACTTAAATTTGTAAAGTAGCAGTTGCCTTTAGTAAATTACAATGTTAACCCAAATATTCGGCGCAATTAAACCCTTATTTTTTGAATAAATAAAATGTCGAAACTTTCTTCAACATATATTAATTATGGTGTATCAGCTGACAACGCCGAATTTCTAGAACATCGTAAAATACCATTGACAACATTCAGGGCAACAAGTAAGAAGTTATTAATAGATAACTATGGGCTTGATGACGCCCTAATTGACACAATTAAAGAAGCTATTCAAAGAAAACCGATTAAAGATGATGTTATCGATGACCTTTTAGAGAGAAGCAACTTTACTTGTTGTATATGTAAAGGACATAAGGGAAGAAGTTATATAATTCATCATATTGAAGAATATTCAAGAAGCCAAAATAACCACTATTATAATTTGGCAGTTTTATGTCCCGTTTGTCACGATATGGCTCATACGAAAGGGGGGCTCACAAACGCAATAACACCCGCGCAAGTTTCCAAAGCAAAAGATAAATGGGAAGCTCAGGTTGAGAAAATAAACATGGAAGCGGCAAGTCGAAATGGAGAAATATCGGAGATTGATTTTATAAATATTCCACGAATAACGGAGTTATCATTAGAGTTATTAAATATAATTCCAGAAACAACAATTAGCGAAAGGCTTATTCGCGAAAATATAATATCGGCTGAGGGGGAATTAAATATTGATGGGCTAAAAAAATGGTCAGGTGGTCGATATTACTTTGATTTTATTTTATCTAGCAGAGTTAAGTATCATTTTTTTGAAATATTTAAAACTTTATTGCCTTTATTGAATTTCAAAAATTTAGACGATTTATTAAACATAAGATCACTTAAATCTCCCGATATTATTGGGACATATTGTTTTTATGTGGGAGGGTTATATGGTAAACGGCCAGACATTCCGATAAATGATGCTAGTCCAACAACTCATTTATATTTCAAAAGAAAAAAGCTAATCGTTGAATGGATCATTGACCCCAGATTTATTACATCATCGTCTTCAATATCAAGATTTGGCACTCGAACAACTTATTTGATTTATGGAAAAATTAGAGATCTAAAAGAAACCGAAATAAACGATAAGGCCTATTTACATATAGATATAAGAGCGTACGTAGCTGGAATTCCAACAAAAACGGTAAACAGAATTCCACAAGTGTATTGGGAGAATTATATTCACGAAGATTTTGGACCTGACACGGACGAAGAATAGCCATGTCACAAATCAGACTTTAACATCATAAATGGCTATTACCTCAACCATTTTAGTATCTCCAAGAACCATCTACGAAACGATAAAAAAGTATATACACTACTATCTGAACGAAATTGCAATAACAAATGTCATTCTATAACAAAAGTGAATGGAAGCATTTTCGAGATCAAGTAATTGAATTAGATAACTATACGTGTAAGAATTGTGGACGCAATGCAAGCGAGGTAGTTTTGCAAGTTCATCACAAGCAATATATTAAAGGTAGAATGCCTTGGGAATATCCATTGCAAGACTGTGAAACTTTATGTAAGGGATGTCATTCATCCAAACATGGAATTACTAAACCACAAGTTGGCTGGGAGTTTGTCGGTGAAGAAGATTTAGGGGATTTAATAGGAACTTGTGAGAATTGCGGTGCGTCAATCAGGCACAGCTTCTTAATACAACATGAGAATTGGAGTGCAATCGAGGTTGGTACTTTTTGTTGTGACAAGCTGACTGATACAAATATTGCATCGAATTTAATAGAGTCACAAACTAGTTATAAAACACGAAAACAACGCTTTCTTAAGTCAAAAAGGTGGAAATCAAATAGTATAGAGCACACAATTATGTTGGGTGCATTTGATGTCGCTATTATCGAGAAGGAATCAAACTTTTTTATTAAAATTCACAATATTGAAAGTAAGACTAAATATGAAACTCTAGACATAGCGAAGTCCAAGGTGTTTGATGTTATTGAATCAGGTGCATTTATTGAATATCTGAAGAAACACAATGTCCCGATGCCCGAATCCATTAAACGCAAAAAGAAAAATTCATCTATATAATGACTATGAATAAATTTCCTCACACTCGTGCGCATTCATAATGCAGATGTGGCAGGGCGTTTGTGCCTCCACGTTGGTACGAATGTGTCAGAATTCAGGGCGTTGTAAACGTCAAGTCAAATTATCCTCGATGAAAGCGAGGACAAGTAAAAAGAAGCATTATAGTATAAAACGTAACTTCAAATATATGCCAGAACAGAAAGGTAAATATGAGAGCTCACAGAATGATGAACTTGGGATAAGAATTCGCTCAAACGATAATCCTTATGTTTCGGCTGATATGTTGCAAAAACTGATGCGGCCTCGCAGGTTATCCTCTTATTTCATTGTATTCATTGAAAGCGGGTCAATTACCTACAATATAGACCTACAAGACTATACGCTAACAGATGGGCAGCTACTTTTTGCAATGCCTAATCAATTTTTTACGCCACCGGCTAAAAAGGATGATCTTAAATATTTCAAGCTGCTGTTTGATGAAAATACCTTGGCATTATTGCCACAGCAATTTTCCTTTTTGGTAAACCCATTAAACACACAAACCATAGTCTTTGACAGTGTTGCAAAAGAAAGGGTAATAAAGGTCTTTGGAATTTTGAACCAGATACTTCACTCGGATGAATATGATACGGACACTGAAATAATATTAAGTTACCTGAACTCATTGCTGTCAGAATTGAACAGTGCTTATTTTAAAAGTAAGGAACCCGCCAATATTTTAAACACTAACCTTTCAAAGTTTATCGAGTTCAAACTGGTGGTGGAAACGCAGCTTACTGAGCAGCCTTCCATCAATGCAATTGCAGAAAAATTAGCTTTATCTACCAACAGCTTATACCGGATAGTAAAAGAATATACCGGCACATCGCCCAAAGATTATTTTGTTAACCGCCTGATGGCAGAAGCGCAAAGGAAATTGCGTTATTCTAACACTTCCATCAAAGAACTGGCCTATGAACTGGGTTTTAATGACCCGGATTATTTTTCAAGGCTCTTCAAAAAAAGCACGGGAAAAAGTGCCAGTGAATTTTTGCCCAGGCAAGATTTGTCGGGTGAATAGATTGAATTGTCCATTCCCGCTTTTTTCCGGCCCGCTACTTTTGCATTATAAAATTCATACAGAAAATGAAATTTGCATTAGTAACAGGGGCGAACAAAAGCATTGGCTTTGAAGTGGCCGAACAACTTGCTCAAAAAGGAATTTATGTTTACCTGGGCAGCCGTAATTTAGAAAATGGTGCGGAAGCCGTCGATAAATTAAAAGCGAAGGGATTAAACAATGTCAAAGCTATTCAGCTTGAGGTTACAGATGATGAATCTGTAAAGAACGCCCGCATAGAAATAGGTAAAAAAACAAGGGTGCTGGACATACTTATAAATAATGCAGGCATTCCCGGCGGTCGCCCGCAAAATGCACTTGACGCAACTATTGACCAGTTTAAAGCAACTTATGATGTAAATGTGTACGGCGTGGTGCGCGTTACACAGGCATTTATTGATCTATTAAAAGAGTCGCCGGAACCGCGTATTGTAAATGTAAGCTCAAGCCAGGGCTCCATTACCCTGCACAGCGATCCGACCTATAAATACTATGATTACAAAGGCGCTGTATATCTTTCTTCAAAAGCGGCCCTGAATATGTACACCGTTGTTTTGGCGTACGAGTTGAAAAATACCAACTTTAAAGTAAATGCCGTTTGCCCGGGATTTACAAACACAGATTTCAACGGACATCGCGGGCCCGGAACAGTTAAAGATGCCGGAACACGAGTAGTAAAGTATGCGCTGATAGGAAACGATGGCCCGACGGGGAAATTTTTTAGCGAGGAAAATAATCCTGAAACAGGAGAGATACCCTGGTAAGGAACATGTGCGGCTAACGAAGTTATTTCAGCAGCTCTTCACAAATTCCCTTCATGCCATCACTAATAGCTTTTACTACCGCGCTGCTTTTTTCACTTAGTCCATGTCGTTCCGCTATCCATTGGGCATCGCTGTAGCTGAGCCATACCTGGCCTTGTTCATCTTGCCAGGCTAATGCGTGCAGTGGCAGGTCTAGTCCTGCAGTTTGCCGGTCCTGCATTAGTACGGTACCTGCCTTTTGGTTACCAAAAATTATGAGTTCGGTAGGGCGTAGTGGCATTCCTACTTCGGTGGCATTGGCTGCATGATCGATACGTGCAAATACCTGTAGGCCCTTTTGCTGTACGATAGTAGCGAGGCGGTCTATAGTTTCCTTTACGGTGTATTTGCTGGCAAGCGTTATTATTCCGTTCATAGCAGTTGTTTTTATTGAGTGTTTTCTCTCATTTCGTGAGATTGCTTCGCTAGCGCTCGCAATGACGGTGTGTAATTAAAATCACCCCGGCATACGCGGTATATTAGGCTGCTCGCCCATAAACCAATGTACATGCGTGCAGTTAGCGCAAATAAAAACAGTAGCCGCACGATTACTTATCTCGCCCCGAAAATGAATAACGGATTCCTCCATGATAAAAGTCTCATTGCCGCAATGCTGGCATATTAGCGCCTTGTCCAGTACTGTATAAGGAGCAGGTGCTTTCTGCTTGTTATAGAATAATCCCATAAACTTTAAATTACTGAATCTCTCCCAAGAGTCAAAACGATATAACAAAACATTGGAGGGCATTAATTTTTATCAGGCCATAACAAGCCAACACAAACAAAAAAATCAAGATCAATGCCGGCATCAAATTGGCAAATGGACTTACTCATTGTACAACTCGGCAACTGCTTCCTCCGGCTCCTCGGTAGCTATCTCTTTTGTTATGGACTTTTGCCCGCGTCGGTTGAGGAACCTCATAAAGCATAAAGCTATTACGAGCGCTATGATACCCTGGCCAAGCACAGTGGCAGGCGCACCTACATGCTGCGATACAGCACCCACCACCAGGCTGCCCAATGGAGCCATACCAAAGATGGCCATAAGCAAAATGCCTATAACACGCCCACGCATCTCCGGCGCCGACTCCGACTGCACAATAATATTAGACACAGCGAACTGCGCTATAGAGCCAAGACCCGCGAACACCGCAAAGAACATAGCAATTGGAAAGCTCTTTATCTGTGAAAAGCAGATGAGCCCTATGCCCAGCAATACGGTGCTTACAAATAAGATACGCTTGAGGTGTGCGCCGGGCCTGCGCGAGGCGAGGAAGACAGTGCCCGTAACGGCACCCAGGCCTATAAAGCTGTTGATATAGCCGAAGGTCGAGGCATTGCCTTTGAATATCTCTTTGGCAAATACGGGCAGCACTGTATTATAAGGTAGCACCAGGAAGCTGGTAAGGCAAAGCATAAGGATAACCATGCCTATATTGGGCGCTGTTTTCAGGTAGCTTAAGCCTTCAGCAAATTCTGCGAGTATGCGTTTCTCCGATTTCTTCTTTGTGTAGGCAGGCAACTTCATAAGCAGCAGCGATATGATAACCCCGCCAAAGCTTGCAGCATTGATAAGAAAGCATACTGCGGCACCAAAGGCACTAAGCACAATGCCTGACAGCGCAGGGCCCAGCAATTGTGCGAGACTGGCCATAGCCGTGGTGAGCGAGAGGGCATTGGGCAGGTCCACAGGATCGGCTACTACATCATGTACTATGGCCTGCCGCGCGGGTACGTCAAAGGCATTGATGATACCCAGTATGACGCTGAGCACAAGGATAGCCCATACCACCGTGTGCCCGGTGATAACCATGGCCGCCAGCAGCACGGCCTGCGCCATAGAGGCTACCTGGCATATGCGGATGATGCGGTAACGATTGTACCTGTCAGCCGCCACGCCACCGGGGATAGAGAACAGGAAGGATGGGAACTGCTCTGCAAAGATGGTGAGCCCAAGCAGTAGCGCAGAGTGGGTGAGGGAATATACCACCCATACCACAGCCGTGCGCTGCATCCAGGTGCCAAACTGCGATACGGAGCGGCCTATGAAATAGAGCGTATAGTTCCTGCTGCGGAATGCCCTGAATGTGTTGATTTCACTTATTTTCTTCATTAAATGTTATTAGACAGAATTTATAAAAATGTCGAAAAGTTGATAAAAAAATATTAAGTCTTTAACCACTTCGCGATCATGTCGGTAAGCAAGCGTACTGCAGCCTGCAGGTCATGCGGGTCGTGATGGTCATAGATTTCACGTCTTAACCCCCTTATGCCGCTGGATACCAGAAAGGCCAGCATATCCTGCTCTGCAGCAGTTATACTGCGTATGCCTTTTCTCTTTAATGCATCTGTGAGTATTTCATTTAGGAGTATGCTTTCTTTATGTATCAGCTTCTTGTGCAGGGTATCCATAGCTTTGGTGTGCTTGGTCTTTTCGTCAGAGTCCATGGAAGCCCACATGGCGTTAAACACGCTCTTCCAATCATCTGATGTCTTGAGCTTGGTGATGCAGAAGGCATAGAGCTTGCCATCTATATCTGTAGTTGCAGCTACTGCGCTGCGTATCTCAGTGGCCACATCATTCACTATGGTGTCCAGTACGGCCTGGAAGATCTCGTCACGGTTTTTGTAGTAATAGTAAAGAGAAGTACGGCTACGCCCGGTGGCATTGGCTACATCATCCATAGTCACTTTATTGGGGCCGAATTTTCGATACAGTTTTATCGCAGCCCTCAGAATTTCTTCCTGTACTATATCATCATTAACTGTTGCGGCCATTTATATAGAATGAATTGTTGCAAAGATAAAGCAAATTGACAGAAATTAAAAATATGTCGAAATGTTAATTTGCTAAAGCCTATTTCATTGATAAATAAATGCATTAATTAATCTAAAGATTATGACAGTGGGTTAAAGTGCTTTAATCTTCTTGCAAATAAGCCGTTAATGGAAGCTGAAAATTGGGTGTATTTAATGGAGTTCACCATTTTTGCATGGTAAAATACACGTATTAATGTTTGCAAATATAAAGGCCAGGTACAAGGAGTTTCCAGTTAACGTACAGATATTTTTAAAGAGAGGGGTTATACTGCTCACTGGCTGGCTGCTGCTGTATCACCTGATACTGAAACCTATAGACATCCCCGACAGACAGTTTACCTTCCTGGCGCAATATTGTACTGCCCAGGTGCTTTCGCTTTTTTATGATAATGTGCAGTTAGCTGCGCCGCATATTTTTATAGGCGGCAGGGACATAGTTATCATTACTAATCCATGCAATGGCCTTGAGTTATTTGCATTATACCTCGGTTTTCTGCTATGCATACCGGCAAGCAAAAAGCGATTCTGGGCTTTTGCTATTGTTGGCACCGCGGTGATCTTCGCCATAAACATATTGAGATGTACAGGCCTTGCAGTAATGAGCTATAATCATAGCACCCTTACTGATTTCGCTCATCACTATGCATTTAAACTCATTGTTTATGCAGTAGCATTTTATGGCTGGGTACTTTATAGCAAGAAAGAGAAAAAAGTGGCGCATGCTTAAGAAGGGACGCATATTCATAGCTATAGTAGTAATAGCCATTTTGGGTTGGATAGAGTTCTCTAACTATACGGCGTGGCCTAATGCGCTGGCGGTGCCTGAAACAAAGCGACGTATATACCATTTCTTATACCTGGCGGCAATAGCGGCAGTGGGGTACTGGGGGCTGGCAAAGCAACCTATGCGCTGGCTGAAGCATATATGGCTGCTGTTTTATACTGCTTCTTTCCTGCTAATACTATGCACTAATTTCCTGTTTGCAAAATTTGGATGGTTTGGCAAAGACTTACTCAACAGTCTGAGCGATTTCAGGACATTTATCTGCACGCCTTTACCTTTCTTTGTGCTTTATGCTGTGGCCATGTCAATAAAGAGACTGGATACTTCTTCCTTAAATAAAGCATAACAATCTATATGCTCATAAAATAAGCAAGGTCCGCATATCGTGAACCTTGCTTATTTATGAATTACTGTAACTAATTATTGCTGCTGCTGTTGCTGTTGTATCAAGCCGCCTATCTTAGCTTGCAGAGCTTGCACTTTCTGACTCCAGAGATGGGCAGAGGTGCTATCGCCTGAAGCCTGGGCTATATTGCTCATGATATAGATAAGCGTCATATCGCGCTGCGCATCACCTGCCAGTGCTGGTTTGCGGGCATCATCTAAATTGCTGATGTAATTGATATCATCTTCGCAATTACGTATAAGCTTGCCAGCCATATCCCTGGCTTTATCCCTGGCTCCTGCACGATAATAAGCACCAGCCATATAGTATGCAGTAAAGTCGTAGAGGTATGAGTGCTCAGTGATGCCTGTTCTTACCTTGTCGAGTATTTTCACTGCATCCGCTTGATTGCCTCTTGCAGACAATTCATTTGCTATACGGGCGGAATTCATACGGTATGGTGCAAACATGATGCGGTTCTTCTCGTCAAAATACACATCATTTCTATCAGCACCGCCCCAGATATATTTATTCATAAACAGGTCGTAACTCTTGTCTATATCGGTAAAGCCCTGGTCTTCGCGACCGTTGTTGGTTTTATTAGAGTCAATAAATTTGTATGGCACCAAACGATAAACTATACCTTCAAGTTTCATATAGTCAGCCATGCCTTCGTAGTTATCACCCGGTAATCCGCCATCGAAGTAGATTGGGCGTTTCCATCCATTGCTAGCATTTGCAGCAATAATGTTAAGCGCCGCAATATCATCTTTCAACATTGTACCCTTTGGATATGAAAATTTTACAAATGTATCAATGCGGGCCGTATCTGTTGCTTTAACCATTCCCAACCGAACCATTTCAGCCTTACTTGGAGTGGAAACAAACATGTTTTTAGTGGGATAGGTGTTAACAGTTTCGCCATTATTCATGGGCCTTGCCTGGTTTGGATCTATCACATAGTTGCACACCTGATAAAGGTTATAATACCTATCTTTAGAAAGCGTAGGATCCTCATTGTAAACAACATAATTATGACGGTCACCTACATAGTCTGCTTTCTTCCATATCATTGGCACAGCATCTGCATCATTGATGCGGTAGTTGAGCTGATCT
>Ga0105239_10006860_pt1 | contig 13142 bp, 11 predicted proteins | sample KBSC44metaG_FD_92761 | JGI IMG/M metagenome (GOLD analysis project Ga0105239, IMG submission 92761) | Corn rhizosphere microbial communities from Kellogg Biological Station, Michigan, USA - KBS C4-4 metaG | ecosystem: Host-associated > Plants > Roots > Rhizosphere > Soil | place: Michigan, USA...
AATAGTATCCATCCCAATCGGGCACCGTCGCCTTGGTGTACACCGTGGGACCTCCCTTGGCCTTCGCTGCCGCCAGCAAGGCTGCATAGTGTTCCTTGGCCGTCTTGTATGGGTACTGGCTCAGCATACTCTCCCGTGGGCGGTCTACGTTGCAGTCGGCCCAGGAAGCCGAGGCGGGCGGATTGGGGCCAATCCGCTGCTCGTTCCACATCTCCGTGAGCCGCTGCGGCACGTTGCAGCGGTAATAGCGCTTGTCCATCCAAAGCGCCTTATCCTTGTAGAAGTTCTTCGAAGTGAACAAATCCACCGGCAAGGGCTCGACTCCCGCAGGCGGTCCCAGGATGACTGGTGGGGGGCGTTTGCCTTTTCCCTGGGGCCCGGGGGGTTGCTGCGCAAAAGTCGATGGTGCTAACGAAACCCAGGCGAGCGCGGTCAGCATGATCACAGGGAATAGAACAACGAGTAGTCTAGGTCGCATTTGGCTCACTCCTACCGATCGTTTCATAATACATCGGGGCCACAGTCTTTATTCAACAACCCCGTCCTGCTTCGCGGCTTCTTGAGCCCTCTTGTCCTTGGGATACCAGTAGCGCAGATGACAACTCTCGCAAGCCTTATCGATGCCGTCCAGCCCGAGAAGGAGAGCGTCCTTATCCTTTGCATCAACCGCTTTCATCGCCACCGAAGCCACATCCTGTAGCTTCTGTGCTCGGCGAATAAACGTCGACGGGTCGGCGTTCAGCAGTTCTTGGATTTCCTCCGGCTGATTTTCAACTTGGGGGTTTTTCGACCGATCCGTGGGCCGTGCGGCCCTGCGGCCCTGCAGGAGATTCGGGGCTTCAACTAGGACCATGAGGCGTTCCCGGACGTTCTCCCATTCCCCGTCGGTGTGCGGCGCGATTTCCCTGATTCCGTGCTCGTCCGCGATGGTCTGGACCGATTGGAAGAGGAAGTCTCCACTGGGGTCCACCATGGAGTGCATGATGTCCTTGACGGTGGCAGGTCCTCGCGCCGCCCAAACTACTCCCGTCCAGAGAAGGAGCGACCACACAGCCGCGAATTTCGCTTTACTTGCGACGCCGCGCCGGAAGATCAGATAGTTCGCTGCGACCAGCACGAGCAGCGTGATCTTAAGCCAGAACCATGGATTTTTTGAGTATTCCCCAGCATTGACGATAAACAGGACGGCGCCAGATGCCGCGGCGACGCCAAAAGCGATCCGCTTGGGAACGCGTAGTCCGTTTACTACTTCCGCCGCGGGATAGCTCCGCATCCCCAAGCCGAGCCAACGAAGATCGGTCAACACAACCATACCGCCTAAGAGAACAAGCGCCACGATATGGACTGCCAGTAGGACCGGATATGCGTACGCTGTCGAGCCCAGGAATCTGATGAAGATGCCGCCGAACGGCACCAGCGCCCACAGACCGAGAGAAACGCATGCAACGATGGAACTCTTACCTCCTGCCGTTGCCTTACGAACCATCGTGAAATAGAAAGCGATGGCGATCAGGAGGAACAACATCTTAAAACGAAAGGCGTCGTTGACGTAATACATCTCCGGATCGATCGAAAAAAGCATGAGCCCGGAAAAAATCGCGAGCGTAAGGCCGCTCAGCGTCCACGGCATCACGTTCTTCCAGAGCTGGCCGGCGCTGTTCTGGGTCAGTCCTATGCCGAGTAGACGCAGGTTGACAAGCGCAGCAGTGCCGACACCGCAAGCGATTCCCAGGACATGAACACACTCCAGGATTGGGAATGCTGAACTATATGCATTGAGCGGGTTCAGCATCGGCATGGGTGGCGGCTAGCCCTTTTCTACTGCGGCCGCCGGAACAGGCCCCCGTAGACCGCTTTCGCCAAGATGTGACCCTGAATCGCTTTCATCACATTGGCGCGGGTCTCGAAAGCGTCGGCCGTTGGTTTCACGTCCAGCTTAGTGTCCAGGGCGTAGAGCTCGAACACGTAGTGGTGGAACGGGCCGTTGGCGCCGGCTCCTGGACCGCGGTACATAGGTCCTGTGGCGCTGATCTGATAACTTCCGTCGGGCAATTGCGATCCCTTGGGTACGCCTTCCGGCAACCCGGTGGCGGTGGCCGGAATGTTCCAAAGAACCCAGTGAGCCTGATCGTCCGTAGTCTTGTTGCGGGCCAGATCCATGTCGTGCATGTGGAGGAAGAAACTCTGCGTGCCGGCTGGCACGTTGGCCCAGCTCATCGCCGGCGACGTGCCCTCCCCGGCGGCAACTCCAGGAGCGGCCTGACTGAACTTAACGGGAATCTGGCCGCCGTCGGGAAACCCCGGAATGGCCAAAGTCATCGCCGGCGGCGCGACGCCACCTTTCGGCTGACCTCCGCGGCCTGCATCTTGAGCAGAGAGCAAGAAAGCTGCGGAAAGAACGCTTGCGGACACCAAGAGGAATCGCATGGGTATATCCTAACTGGAAATGAAAAACCGCGCCACGAAGCTATCGGCGTCGATGACGCAGGTTCAATTCGACAACGGCTATTGGTACGCAACCGAGATCAAGCAGTTTGCGAAGACAATCGGGATTCCGTCCGCGAGCAGGTTACGCAAGGACGAACTGGAAAAGGCGATCAAGGTCTTCCTGAAGACCGGCAGGATTGAGAGTCCGACCAAAAGGAGCCTCTCAGCATCGGGACCCAAGGACATCGAACAAGCGTTGAGCCTCACTCTTCCCGTCGCGGTCTACACGAACGACAAGGAAACCAAGGATTTCCTCGAACGAGAAGCCCAAAAACTTGTTCCCGGCCTGAAGAGGAAGTCCGGCGTGCGCTATCGGCTCAATCGCTGGCGGGAACAGCAACTCGTCAAAGGCGTCAAGATCACCTACGGAGACCTGGTCAAAGAATACGTTCGGCTGAACCAGACCAAAGGGCCGTTCCCGCGGATCCCTGTCCCGAGGTATATCAACTTCATGAGCGACTTCCTGGCTTGTGAGAAAGGCGCCACGTGGGAGCAGGCGCTGCGGGCTTGGAAGAAGCTGAAGAAGCTTGACGCACCCAAAGACTATCGTTCGTGGGTGAGGCATAACTCGTCGAAACGGGTGTAAGAGTTCGCTGCGGCTTGACATGCTTCCGGTTACCTGGGAGGATCACGAAATGCAGAGCCTGGTTGGCGTCCTGTTCGTCGCATTGGCCACGGCCAGTCTCGTGACCGCCCAGACCGCCAACCCTCGCCGGACCGTTTGGGACGGTGTCTACACGGAGGCTCAAGCGGCCCGCGGCACGACGGCATACGGCCAGAGCTGTGCTGGTTGTCATGCGCTTGCTACAGAAGGCAAGGCGCCGCTCGTGGGCGATCCTTTCTGGAAAAGCTTTGCGCAAAAAAACGTCGGCGATCTGCTCGAGTTCGTCAGCACGTACATGCCGAACGGGAATCCCGGTTCCCTCACCGAGCCCACCTACCGGGATATTGTCGCGCTCATTCTGAAATCCAATGGCTTTCCTGCGGGAACCACCGAGCTTGGAGGCAATGCCTCTGTCAGCGTGCAGATTGTCCAGAAGGACGGACGGACCGAGCTCCCGGCCAATGCCCTGGCTCGCGTAGTCGGATGCCTCACAAAGAACGGAGCGGACTGGGTGGTCACGAGCGCCACAACCCCCGAGCGGGCGGAGCGCGAGGCTTCGAGCGGGGAAGACGCCACCAGGCCCCTGGGCAGCCGTACAGTGCCGCTTAAGTTCGTCATCACCCGTCTGGATGCTTTGGCCGGTTCACGCGTCGCAGTGAGCGGGCTTCTGATCGGCGAAGGCGGCGTGGACGGCATCAACGTGACCACGGTGAACCGCGTCGCCCCGAAGTGTCCCTGACGGCTTGAGACCGTTACTGACGTGCAATCGGTCTACTAATCTGGAAAACATGCTCACGCACTTTCCCCAAGCGGTTCCTGAGATTCCAGTTAGCAATGTCGAGAAAGCCGCAGACTATTACGTGAACGTGCTCGGGTTCCATTTCGACTGGGGTGACGACGAGGGCGGGATCGGGGGCATCTCGCAGGGGGAGTGCCGTATGTTCCTGACGAATGCACCGTTCTGCCAATCCTACGGTAATGGCGGGGTCGTCGTGGTCTGGTTGAATCTGAATAGCAAGCAGGAAGTCGACGAACTGTATCATCGTTGGCGGGAGGCCGGGGCGAAAATCCTTGCCGAGCCGGAGGACAAACCTTGGCACCTGCGCGAATTCAGAGTCGCCGATCTGGACGGCAATCAGCTGCGCGTGTTCTACGACTTTGGTTGGGAATTGCGGCAAGAGCAAGCATAGGCCAGAATCGTGTCCCAAATAATGAAAAAGGGCACGCCTCCGTCGAAGCGTGCCCTCTCTCCTGTAAATACTTACTTAGAGATCGACTCTGCCGGTACTCGCTCCGAGCTTATCGATCTCCGCGCCGCTTAGGTGGGCCATTGCCAGCAGCAGGTTCGCCGTAGGCGTATCCTTCGCGACGATGTGACGGTTGCCTTTGAGCCGGCCTTGGGCGCCGCCCACGATGGCAGCCGGCGGATTGTTCCGGTCGTGAGCGTTGCCGTTGCTCATACCGCTGCCCCAATACAGAACCGAGTGATCCAGAATGTTGCCGTCGCCCTCTTTCGTCGCCTTCAGCTTCTCCAGGAAGTCCGCGAACTTCTGGATTTGGTACGTGGCGATCTTGGCGTACTTCGCGAGCTTCTCCGGATCGTTGCCATGATGCGAGATGGTGTGGTGCTGCTCGGGAATGCCGATGTGCCCGTACGCGCGATCGCTGGCTTCATGACCGGTCATGAACGTGAAGACGCGGCTAATGTCGCCCTGATACGCCAGGTGCATCAGGTTATAGGTAATGGTCATGTGATCGTCGAACGCATCCGGCAGGCCGATGGGAGCTTCTGGATTCCCGGTGATGGTGCCCAGGCGGCTTTCCATGCGTTCGAGTTGCTTCTCCACGTCACGAATGTTGCCGAGGTACTCGTCGAGGATGGCGCGATCGGACGCACCCAGCGAGCGTTTCAGTTTCGCGGTTTCCTCGGTCACCGAGTCCAGCAGGCTCTGCTTTTCTTTCAATCGGGCAAAGCGCCGCTCGGTCGAATCCGTCTCGCCGAACATTCGCTCAAAGGTGACGCGCGGATTGATCCCGACCGGCAGCGGGCTCTCGTCGTCGCGCCACGAAAGCGTGTTGAAGAACGTGCAGGCGAAGCCGTCGCAGGCCCCGACAGCGGTTCCCATGTCCTCGGTGCCGACTTCAATCGACCGCAGCGGCGTATCGCCGGCCACCTGATCCGCGATAAACTGGTCGACGGTTTTCTTCGATTCAATCTTTCCGAAAGAGTCGCCCCGCCCGTCGCGGCGGACAGCCGGCCCGACGCCGTTCAGGAACGCTGAACTGGCCCCCAGGTGGACCGACTCGCCCCACGGCGCTTTCATCTTGCTGACCGTCACCAGTTGATTGCGGAACGGTTCCAGCGGCTGCATCACCGGCTTGAACGCGAAGTTACTGCCTTCCTCAGCCGGGTGCCAGGTATCGGGCCACACGCCGCACGGGAAGTAGACCGCGCCAAACCGGAATGGCGACGCCGGCGCCGCGGAGAGCGCGGGAATCATGGAGTCCAGGAATGGCAGTGCGACCGTGGCGCCCATGGTGCCCCGCATGAACGCGCGGCGTGAAAGGTGCTTTTTCGTAATGAACATGGTCTACTCCTTTTTTGATCCAGCAACGTTATTCGATCGTACAACTTTTGCGGTAGCGGGCGGCGCTTGGATGGTCTGGGCCGATTCCGGCTCCGCTTCCAATTTCGTGCGCATCTGGAAAGGCGCACTCTCGACGATTCCCATGACGATGGAAGAGAGCCGGTAATCATTCTGCGCGGCTTTCTTCACGATCCGGCGAACCACCGGCATGTCGCTCGGCTCGAGGCCCCGGCCCAGCGCGTAGGTCAGCATCTTTTCGGTGACGACCGTCACGAAAGCGTCGGGGCGGCTCACAATCGCCTCCCGCAGCGCCACTGGACCGCTGACCTGCGATCCGTCCGCAAGCGTGCCCGTGACGTCGAGCGGGGCGCCGTCTGGATCCTTATCGCGCCACTGCCCCACCGAATTGAAGTTCTCGAGCGCAAACCCCGGAGGATCGATCACGCGATGACAGCCCGCGCAGGGTTGGTTCTTCCGGTGCAATTCCAACTGCGCTCGTACCGTCTTCGGAGCCGCCGTCGCCTCTTTGAGGCTTTCTTCGAGCGTCGGAACATTCGGAGGAGCCGGAGGAGGCGGCGTGTTGAGGAAGGTGCTCAGCACGTACTTCCCGCGGAACACAGGCGAGGTTCTGGTAGCGACCGAAGTCATCGACAGGACGCTTCCCTGCCCCAGCAGACCGCGACGATTGGGATCGGTGAGCTTCACGCGGCGGAATTGCGGGCCGTAAACGCCCTTGATGCCGTAGTTTCTTGCCAGCCGCTCGTCGACGAAAGTATAGTCCGCATTCAAAAGGTCAAGCGTGCTGCGGTCTTCGCGCAAAATGTACCCGAAGAAGAGTTCGGTCTCCTTGCGGAATCCTTTACGCGTGTTGTCGTCGAAGTCGGGGAACATCAGAAGGTCGGGAGCGACCTTCGCCTCCAGATTCCGAAGCTGCAGCCACTGTCCCGTGAAATTTTCGACCAGGGCGTCGGTGCGCTCGTCCTCGAGCATGCGGTGCACCTGCGCGGCGAACACTGCCGGATCCCGCAGCCGTCCGGCCGCCGCCAGGTCCAGCAGCTTTTCATCGGGAATGCTGCTCCACAAGAAGAAGGACAGGCGCGAGGCGAGTTCGACATCGCTCACCGGATGCGCTACTCCGGCGCGGGCAGTGGCCGGATCCTTCTCGATTCGGTACAGGAAGTTCGGGCTGGACAGAACGCGCGCCACCCCGGCGCGAATGCCGTCGTCGAAATTGCCCCCACTCTGCCGCGACTTTTTGTAGAAGGACATCGGCGCCTCGATGTCCGCGGGGGTCACGGGACGCCGGTACGCTCGGCGCGCCAGATTCGTCAGGATCTTGGCCGCGCAGCTTTCTTCCAGATTCGCGGCAGGGTGACACACAAAGAGCCGTTCCCGGCTGGGACCTTCGCCGATACTACGCACGTTGTACGGGCCGTCGATCGACACCGTTCGGAGCCTCGGCAGGCCGCCGATCATATGGACTTCCTGGCTATCGCGCCGCGCCGGCTCCCACACGTCCTGCAGTTGGAACGGCCGCTCTTTCCACGTGAACCCGACATCGTGAGGACCGGCCGTGACCCGCACGCGTCCCGTCATCCGCTTGTCGATAACGGGCTGCGCGGCGGCCAGATCGGCGGCCTGCATCTCGTGGTCTTTGGGACCGCCAACCGGCGCCGTATACACTTCGGTGCCATCTATGGTGATCACGAAGGTGTTGGGCGTCTCATTTCCTTCGACGCCAGCGTAGCCTTCCTGGACGCCGCGGACGAGCCGGCCCGACAGTTTATACTCGGCGTCCGCCGGAAACACGTGACGGATCACCGTGCCGCCCATGGTTCCCAGCGGCAGGCCGTCGATGTATCCGCTCTGGCTGAATTGGCGGCTGATGGAATGCTCGGTCGTCCCGGGCTTCACCTTGGGATCGCCCACAGCCATCGAGGCGACGCGCTGGGCGGCGGTCACGTAGCCCTCCAGCAGCAGCGGTGACGTTTTGAGCGACGTCGCAATATTGTCGAAGCCGAATTCGGCGCCGTCGGTCGGCAGCAGATCGGACACGTCCAGGTCGACGGCGAGAAGATCGCGGACCGCGTTCGCATACTCGGCGCGATTCAGGCGATGGACCACGAAGCGGCCCGGCGTGCTATTGCCTTCCCAGGCGCGGTCAAGCGACGAAGCCAGCCAGCCCGTAAAGCCCGCGTACTCGGCCTCCGCCGGACGCGGCATGCCGGGAGGCGGCATCGCCCGCACACTCAGCTTCCGGAGGACTCGCTCCCACGTTCCGGCATGGCCCATCAGATCGTCGAAAGCCGCGCCTTCGAGATTGACCGGACCCTCCGCCGGGTTCGCGGTGCGTGCGTTGTGACATGAAACGCAGTACTTATCTACTAGGGCGCGGTATTTGACGGCGTCCGCGGTTGGACTCGTCTTGGCTAGAGCAGTCTTGGCCGTTGCGGCTGGCCCGGAGCGAACCGGAACTACGGCTGGCCGCCGAGTGTCGCTCCCAGTCTGCTGCTGCGCTAATAGAGCTGCGGCAATACCGCAGATCAGCGTCGCCGAGATTCCGATCTTAATCCACACGCTCTTCGAATTCTTCACTGTTCGCTCGTTACCGCGGGCGTCTTATCCTTATCCGCGCCCTCCTTCTTGGCTGGAGCCGCCAGCGGAGGAGGTTGAGGCGCCGGATCGTTGGGACCAAGGTGCATCAGCTCTCTCAAGGCCGCGACGATCTCCTCTTTCGAATTGCGTTTGGGCTTATATATGTCCAGATCTCCCATGTCGGCGGGGTTCGGCTTCTTAGGCGCCTCTGCCAGAAGCAGCGGCGTGAGATTGTCCTTGTTGACGGCGTCCAGCTTTGCCCCGGCCGCTACAAGCGCGCGAATCATCCCGACGTGTTCTTCTTGCACGGCCTGGTGGAGCGGCGTCGAGCCGTCGGACGCCTTGACGTTAGGATTGGCTCCAGCGGCCAGGAGCAGCTTGAGAGCCTCAAGTGGATCGCGGCTGCCGGGTTCGCGGAAGGTCGGCGGGCCAATGCGGGTGAAACCGGGCCCCCCCGCGATCGGCGCGCCCGTGCCGCCTTTTATCGCGGCCATCACGGGCGTCTTGCCTGCGTTCGGATTCGGCCGCGCAGGACCTTTGCCGTCCTTAGGCTTGGGTGCGCTCGGGCTCCACTCGATCTCCGCGCCTTTGGCCAGCAGCAGCTTTAGGACCTCCACATCGGCCGCCGTCGCAGCTCGATAAAACGGCGAGCTGTTGACCGACGCGGCGCAGCATAGTGTGGTCGAGTGCAACGCGCCGACGAACGGCTTGTTCACGTCCGCGCCGACGTCGAGAAGCACCTTAACCAGACCCAAAGCCGTCAGATTGTTCGGATGGTTGGGCTGCAGCCGTGCGCCATCGTGCGCGCGCATGTCAGTGGTGGCGTCGTGCATATCGACGGCGAAGAACAAGGATCCGTCGTTCGGATCTGCGCCCAGGTCGATCAACTCTTTGGCCAGATCGAAGCGGTCATTGACGATCGCTACGATGGTCGCAGTCGCACCATCGGCATTGGTCAGCTTCGGATCTGCGCCGCCCTGGATCAGTGCCTTGGCAACATCCGCATGTCCATTACGAACGGCGAACATCAGCGCCGTAAAGCCGCCGGAAGGATGGTCCGCGTTCTTGCGCTCGGTGATCAGGGAGACGTGGGCTTTGCTGTTGGGATCCGCGCCCGCAGCCAGCAGCGCCTTCACAACTTCCAAGTGACCTTCGGCAGACGCCCACATGAGCGCGGTCTGTTCCTGAATCGGATCCGCGGCGTTGACGAACGAGCCCTTGGAGAGAAGTAACTTGACCGCGTCCACGCGGCCGGTGCGCGACGCAGCCATCAACGGCGTCTCGCCCTCAGCGTGCCAACGCGTGGGCTCCGCTCCGGCATCGAGCAGCGCTCGAAGAACCTCGACGTCGCCGTTGCGGCTCGCCTGCAGAAGAGGTGTTACGCCGTAACGGTTCGCAGTGTCAACCGCGGCCCCCGCGGCCAACAGCTCCTTTGTCATTTCCGCGTTAGAGTGAAAAGCGGCCCACAAGAGCGCGGTAGAGCCGTCGTTAGCCAGCGCATTCACATCCGCGCGCTCTTTGATCAACTTGCGAACCGCAGGCAGGTTGTCAGCCTTGGCGGCATCCGCTACGGCAGCTGTGCTGGAAGCTGCATGCAGAAGGACGTCGGGTCGCACTAAAACGAACCCAAGCAGCAGCGGCAGGCTCCACCATATGCGCCGAAAGGGTCTTGCAGTCGCTCTTCTCGCCGATTGCATCGCTCTCCTCCCTAACACTTGCATAATAAAGATATACCTCGGAAACGAGCAGCGCAAGGCCCTCCGGCTTGGGTTTACACGAGATTTACATTGGGTTTACGGCAGCGTCGGGCGTGGGCACTGAATTTGGCGCTATCTCCACGGTAGGATAGGATGGACACACGGGGCCCCGGATTGCTCAGGGTCGAGCCCTTGAAAAGCAAGGAGAGAATGACGATGAAATTGGCAAAAGCGGGATTGCTTCTTACCCTGGCATCGGTGGCGGCCTGGGCTCAGGTGAACGCGGGCGAACAGAAGCCCGACCCCAACCAGCCCTTCATAATGACTCCGGCGCCGGCCACCTTTGAACTGCCTTGGCGCATAGCATTCCTGCCCGATGGCCGCATGCTGATCACCGAAAAGGTCGGTCCTGTTTGGCTGGTGTCGGCAAAGGGAGAGAAGATCGCGCCAGTGGGCGGCACACCCGCAGTCTATTGGCAGGGCCAGAGCGGCATGCTCGGCGTCTACGTCTCGCCCACATACCTGACCGACCAGACTATCTACTTCACGTATTCCGAACCGGGTGACTACGGCGGCGGTCTAGCGCTCGCGCGCGCCAAGTTAGCCCTCACCCCCAACTCCGCCACGCTGCAGCGGGGAACTTTTCAGGTGCTGTGGCATCAGATGCCCAAGGGCAAGGGCGGTCAGGAAGGCGGTGCCGTCGCCTTCTCGCCCGACGGCCAATATCTGTTCCTCACGGTTGGCGACCGCCAGCGCTTCACTCCGGCCCAGGATCCGGACCAGCCTGTAGGCAAAATCCTGCGCTTGACCCTGGACGGCAAGCCCGCCCCCGGCAATCCTAACGCCGGCAAGACCGGCGCTCGCACTATCTCCCTCATCGATCCGCCCTCTGACACCGAGGCCGCCAAAACCGCGAAGGTAGTCAGCACCTACACCTTCCCGGCTGAGAATCTGACACCTTCGGAAACCTGGACCATGGGCCATCGCACGCCCTATGGCATGGCGTTTTCGCCCACCGGCGAATTGTGGGAGGTCGAACATGGCCCGCGCGCCGGCGACGAGCTGAACTTGATCGAGAAGGGTAAGAATTATGGCTGGCCGCTCGTCGGCGAAGGCCCGAACTATAACGGTGTACCTGTTCCGAGCCCTGACACGCGGCCTGACCTGGCGAAGCCGGTGATCTATTGGGCGCCGGTGGTTGCGCCGGGCAATCTGATGTTCTACCGCGGCACGCAGACCTTCCCGCAATGGGACGGCAACGCCTTCATCAGCGGCATGGGAACCAGGTCGCTCAACCGCGTCATCATGGACGGCAAGGGCGGCGCCAAAATGGCCGAGCGCTGGGATATGGGCAAACGCATCCGCGATGTGGCGGAAGCCCCCGATGGCTCGCTGTGGTTGATCGAAGACGCCAATCCCGGCGCCTTGATCCATGTAACGCCGAAGTGATCGCCGGCAGTCGTTTAGATTACAACACCGTCACTGCGGAGCGATCGCTTTATCAGAGTGAATGCTGGAATGGGTTGCGCCTCAATGATTGGCGTACCTCGCCGCCAGAAGGTGAGAAAGTCTCGCCTTTCCCCGGTGCAATAGTAGTGGCGCAGATACGCCGTATCGCAAGCCGTATAGTCTGACAGCCATTCATCAGCATCGGTAATGCCGATGTCGTGAAGCATACGAAGCGCATAGCGGGCAGCTTGCTTCTCATATTCCATGAGCGCGGGTAGATCCTCCTCCTTCACGGGAGGTACGCGCGGCTGACCGAGCTCGTACGCATCCGGATTCACGTTCCACTGGACGGTGTGACCGAACAGATGCGCCAGCAGGAAGAGGCGTTGCTCGGGAGTCACTGCGTAATCGACGTGAATCTCCGCACCATTCAGGTCGCCGGTGAGGGGATCGGGGACGTCCCGGGTTATCACGGCGATGCCATAGGCCCGCTCGATGTGGGCCTTAACCCTCTCACAGTACTCCGCGAACGGAATCATGCGAATCGTCCTAAACGCTTCCATTGTAAGTCGTTTGATCGGTCTGGAACGACTTCATTCGATTCTTCGTAGTAGTAGAATGAGGCAGCAGAAAGGAGTTCCCCTTGATTCTGGGAAAGTTCTGGAGCGCGTTTCGGGCGCAGGTGAACAAGATCGCCAACATCTTCTGGGAGGCCGATCCGATCGCCCAGATGCAATACGAACACGATGCTGCGGTAGAGCAACTCAAAGAGGGCCGCAAAGGGCTGGAGACCTATCGCGGATTGGTCGAGCGGGTGACACGGCAAGTGGCCGGAGCCCGGGATCACGTGCAGAAGCTGGAAGCGCAGACGAAAGCCTACCTCAAGTCCGGCCAGCGCGAGGAAGCCGCCAAGTTCGCCCTCGAATTTCAGAAGGCGAAAAAGGATCTGGCCGCCTACGAAGAGCAGCTTCGCATGCACGAAGAGGCTTACGAGAACAATCTCAAGAAGATCCAGCATGCCGCCAAGAAGCTGGGTGAGGTCCGCGAGAAGATCCAGAAGTACGACGCCGAGCTGAAGATGAGCTCCGCCGAGGCGGAAGTCGCCGCGCTGGCGCAGTCATTCAACATGGACGTCACCACCGATTTCGGACAGCTTGAACAAATGATCCAGGGAAAGATCGACAAGAATCGCGGCAAGGCTCGGGTGGCTGCGGATTTGTCGCAGGAAGGATTAGCCTCCATCCAGGCTGAAGAAAAGATGGAGAAGGTGATGGCCGAAGAAGCGCTCACGCAGTTTGAGGTCGAGTTGGGGCTGCGCTCTCCGGAAACCACCAAGCTCGCTGACTCCACCAAGGATCTTGGTCCGGCGGTGACCGAGAAGGCGACGCAGACCACCAACAATTGACAGCGGTTGAAATCGTAATGGACGGACGGAGGAGGGTATTTCATTATGGCTGCGGGCAGTCCTAAGCCGGCGTTCTTTTTTGCGGTTCTGTTGGTCGTTGTGGGGCTGGTTGGGCTCGGGCTCTGGCGGTTCGGCGCGTTACCAGGATCGAAATCCGGGACCATCAGCAAAGAGGAAATGGCGGGTACCGAGGCGCCGGATACTGCTGGCATCACTACGGCCAAGGAGTACAAGTATGTTCCGGAGGCCAAGCTGCCGCCGGTTCAGGGCATTTCCAGCTACAAGCCTCTTGCGGATCGGACCGTCCGGTTCGCGAT
>Ga0105239_10006863_pt1 | contig 13139 bp, 9 predicted proteins | sample KBSC44metaG_FD_92761 | JGI IMG/M metagenome (GOLD analysis project Ga0105239, IMG submission 92761) | Corn rhizosphere microbial communities from Kellogg Biological Station, Michigan, USA - KBS C4-4 metaG | ecosystem: Host-associated > Plants > Roots > Rhizosphere > Soil | place: Michigan, USA...
ACCCTGAGGGTCGTGCGCCTGGTCGGCGCGATCTTCATCAACGGGCGCTTCACCGCGCCTTGGTGCTACCAGTCACCACGAGCCGACACGGCCGCGCCGTTCCTCGAACCAGGCGCCGAGCGGGTCGTGATCTTCCACCTGATCACGCAGGGCGAGTGCTTCGTCGAGCTCGGCGACGCGCCGCCGCTCCGCCTGGTCGCCGGTGACGCGGTGATCTTTCCGCAGGGCGACGCGCACCGCATGACCTCGCAGCCCGGCCTGCCGCCGGCCACGGGCGGCGCGCGCCTGGACGCCGTGCTGGCGCGCCGGCCGCGCCAGCTGGCGTACGGCGGGGGCGGCGCGACGACCCGCCTCGTGTGCGGCTACCTCGCCTGCGATGCGCGCCTCGCGCGCATGCTGCTCGCCGGCCTGCCGCCGGTGGTGCGCGTCAACGTGCGCGGCTCGAATGCCGGCGCATGGCTCGAAGCCTCGGTGCGCTATGCGCTGGCCGAGGCGCGCTCGCCGCGACCCGGCGGCGCGGGCGTGCTGGCCAAGCTCTCCGAGGTGCTGTTCATCGAGGTGCTGCGCCTGTACATGAACGAGCAGGCCGAGGGCCGCACCGGATGGCTTGCCGGCGTGGGTGACCGCATCGTCGGCGCGGCGCTGAACGCGCTGCACAAGAGCCCGGCGCATGCGTGGACGCTCGAGGAGCTCGCGCGCACCGCGAACACCTCGCGATCGGTGCTCGCCGAGCGCTTCCAGCAACTGGTCGGCAGCTCGCCGATGCAATACCTGACGCAGTGGCGCATGCTGCTCGCCTCGAACCTGCTGAGCCGCAGCAACGCACCGCTCGCGAGCATCGCGCAAGACGTCGGCTACCAGACCGACACCGCGTTCAGCCGCGCGTTCCGGCGCGAGTACGGCGCGCCGCCGGCAGCGTGGCGGCGCACCCAGGCGGCGCGGGAGCATGTGGCCTGAGAGTGCGGCAGCTGACCATCCCACCCGCCTGACTTCGAAGGAGACGCAGCATGGACCGATTCACGGGTGGCTGCCTTTGCGGCGACGTCCGCATCGTGGCGTCGGGACGCCCATACCGCGTCGGCCTGTGCCACTGCCTCGACTGCCGCAAGCATCACGGGGCCCTCTTTCACGCCTGCGCGGTGTTCCCTCAGGACGCGGTGACGATCGCTGGCGAAGTGCGCGACTACGCCGGGCGGTTTTTCTGCCCCCGCTGCGGCTCGTCCGTTTTCGGACGCAGCGCAGACGAAATCGAAGTGAGCCTGGGATCTCTGGATGCGCCTGACCAACTGATGCCGACCTATGAACTCTGGACCGTGCGTCGCGAGTCCTGGTTGCCGCCGTTTCCGCTCATGAAACGATACGACCGCGATCGCGACGCCACGAGTCGCTTCGAGGCTCAGGCCGCCGCCAGCTCCAGCGGCGCCTGAGCACCGAGCAAGGCTTTCAGTTCGTCGCCGCACAGTACCTCGCGCTCGAGCAGGGCCGTGGCGAGCGCATCGAGCTGGGCGCGGTTGCCCTGCAGCAGGCGCTGGCAGTCGGCCTGGCTGCGTTCGAGCAGCAGGCGGGCTTCGCTCAGCAGCGCCGCCTGGATGTCCGGCCCCAGCAGTTCCTTCGGCACGCCGGCGACGCTCAGCAGCCCGAAGGTCTTGCTGAAGCCCAGCGAGCCGACCATCCGCAGCGCCAGCTCGGTGGCGCGCTTCAGGTCGTCGGAGGCGCCGCTCGAAACGCTGTCGAACACCAGCAGCTCGGTCTCGCGTCCGGCCAGCATCATCGCCAGGCGGCCCGTCAGCTCGGCCTGCTTGTACAGCGGGTCTTCGCTCTCGCGTGTGATGTACGTGACGCCCAGCGCCTGGCCGCGCGGCTCGATCGTCACGCGCTCGACAACGCCGGCCTTGAGCCAGTGGCCGACCAGCGCATGGCCCGACTCGTGGTAGGCGAGGCGGATCCGCGTCTCCTCGGTCAGCAGGTCTTTCACCGGCGACACCTCGCCGCCCAGTTGCTGGGTCTCGATCGCCCGCAGCAGGTGCGCGGCACCGACCCGCTCGGCGTGCGCCTCGGCCGCGCTGGATGCCGCCTTGTTCACGAGGTTCGCGATCTCCGCCGGCGACAGGCCCGCGGTCATGCGGGCCAGCGACGCGATGTCGGCACTGCCGTCGTGCGCGACCTTGCCGAGGTACAGCTCGAACAGGCGCTGCCGCTCGGGCAGCGTCGGCAGCGCGAGGCGCACCAGCATGTCGAAGCGGCCGGGGCGGCGCATCGCCTCGTCGATGTTGTCCTCGTGGTTCGTGGCCGCGACGACGACCACGTTGTCGAGCGGCTCGAAGCCGTCCATCTCGACCAGCACGCGGTTGATGATGCGGTTCAGCTCCGATTCGGCACCGCCGCCCTCGCCGCTGCGCGTGCGCTTGCCGATGCCGTCGACCTCGTCGATGAAGAGCACGCACGGCGCGCTCTTGCGGGCCAGCTTGAACAGCTCCTTGACCTTGCTGACGCCGGCCCCGTAGAACATCGCCGTGAAGTAGGAGCCGTCCACCGAGATGAAGTTGGCCTTGCTCTCGCCGGCGAGCGCCTTGGCGAGCAAGGTCTTGCCGGTGCCCGGCGGGCCCACCAGCAGCACGCCGCGCGGCGCGCAGGCTCCGAGCTTCGCGTACTGCGCCGGGTTGCGCATGAACGCCTTCACGCGGTTCAACGCCGCCTTCGCCTCCTCGTTGCCGATCGCATCGGCGAACTGGGTCTCGGGCCGGGTCGACAGCCGGGAGGCCGCGCCGCCGAAGCCGGCCTGCAGCTTCAGGCCGACGAACAGCGCTCCGATCAGCGTGCCCAGCAGGATCAGCGGCGACAGCAGGCTGTTGATCGCATCCAGCGCGCGGTGGCTCGAGGTGCGCGCGTCGACATCGACGCCGACCAGCGTGAAGCCCGCCTCGGCGCTCTTGTCGCCGAGCTTGTCGAGCACGGTGCCGGCGCAGCCGAGCGTGGTGCAGCCGGGCACCGTGACACTCGCCTTCTCGCCGTTCTTCAGCGTGTACAGGACCAGCCCGGACTGGCCGTTGCCCGCATTGGCAAGGCCGACCACCGACAACTCGTGCGCATCCAGGGCGCGCCGCAAGTGCGCGGCGTTCTGCGGGTGCGCGAGCCAGTCCTCGGGGCTCTTCTCGAGCTGCAAGGCCTCGGGGCTCTTGCGCGCGTCGCGCTCGTGCGCGGCGCGCTGGCTCAGCACGATCAGGCCGCCGACCAGCAGCGCGAGCAGCAGGATCGCAACGGGAATGCGCGGGTTCGTGCGAACACGCCGCAGCCAGGTCTTCATCATGCGGCAGGCGCCTTTGCAATCAGGCTGTTGGGATGGGTTCACTCAATGCTCCAGCGGGGGACGCTGCGGGCCGCAACGAATGGCTGCGAATCGCCCGCACGTCACGATAGTCGACAGGCCGGGCGGCAATTGCCCGAAAAGGGCAGCGAGTCGCGCGCTGTTCGCGCCACCGGATGCCGGACCTGCGCAGCCAGGAAATGCCCGGTCGACAGCCGTCGGCGTGCCCATCAAGCGTGACGGCGAGCTGGCGCTATGCTGCGCGCCATGACGCCCGCCCCCGCCCTCGAACGATTCATCGCGCAAGCGCTGCCTTGCAGCGGCGCACGCCCGGCCCCTGCCGGGTGCGTGCTCGAGAGCTGACGCTCGTTCCCGATGGCAAGCTGGCAAGCACACTTCATCTCGTTCCTGCTGCGCACGACCTTCAAGCCGCGGCTCGCGAAGGCGTTGGAAGCGACGCAGGCGCGGCGCCTGCTCGAATCCGGCGCGGCGCACAAGGTGCCCGACGATCTCGACGTGCAGCCGGGCGAGGTGGCCGGCATTCCCGGCGAGTGGGTCGTGCGGCACGGCACCACCCCACGGGCGAACCTGCTGCACCTGCACGGCGGCGGCTACTTCGCGTGTTCGGCGCGCACGCATCGGCCTTACACCTGCTTCTTCGCGGCACAGGGGTTTCGCGTGTTTGCACCGAACTACCGCCTGGCCCCGGAGCATCCGTTCCCGGCCGCGATCGACGATGCTCAGCGCGTCTACCTGAGCCTGGTCGAAGCGCTCGGCGGCGCGCGCTCGCTGGTCGTCACCGGCGACTCGGCCGGCGGCGGCCTCGCGCTCGCGTTGATGCAGCGCTTGCGCGAAGCGGGGCAGCCGATGCCGGCCGCGATCGCGCTGTTCTCGCCGTGGACCGATCTGGCGACGACCGGCCGGTCGGCGGTCGAGAACGAGGCAAGCTGCTCGATGTTCGTCAGCGAAGCGATCCGGCGCGGCGCCGCCGGCTATCTCGGCGATGTCGACCCGCTGCATCCGCATGCCAGCCCGCTCTATGCCGACATGCGCGGGCTGCCGCCGATGCTGGTGCACGCCGCCGAGCGCGAGGCGATGCGCGACGACTCGACCCGGCTCGTCGAACGCGCGCGCGCCGCGGGCGTCGAGGTCGACTTCAGGCTCTGGCCGGTCGTCCACCACGACTGGCAGATGTTCCAGCCGTTCATTCCGGAGGCACGCGAGTCGCTGAAGATCGCCTCGGCGTTCCTGCACGAGCGCGTTGCGCCCGCGGCCACCCCCGGCGCCACCGGCAGCACCACCGCCAACGACGCGCCAGCGCCGCACACGGCGCGCGTGGCGGCACCCGATGTCGAGGTCTGCATCGTCGGCAGCGGCTTCTCCGGGCTCGGCATGGCGATCCAGCTCGAGCGCGCCGGCATCGGATCGTTCCGCGTGCTCGAGCAGGCCGGCGAGATCGGCGGCACCTGGCGCGACAACACCTACCCGGGCTGCGCGTGCGACATCCCCTCGCACCTGTACTCGTTGTCGTTCGCACCGAAGACCGACTGGTCGCGCATGTACCCCACGCAGCCCGAGATCCGCGCCTACCTGCACGACTGCGTCGCGCGCTTCGGCCTGGCGAACCGGATCCGACTGAACACCCGCCTCGAGCAGGCCGCCTACGACGAGGCGAGCGGGCTGTGGAAGGTGCAGACCTCCGACGGCTCGTTCAGCGCCCGCTTCGTGATCGGCGCGATCGGCGGGCTGCACCGTCCGGCGATCCCGGCGCTGCCCGGCATCGAGACCTTCGCGGGCCCGACGTTCCACTCGGCATGCTGGGACCATGGCCTGGACCTGCGCGGCAAGCACGTCGCGGTGATCGGCACCGGCGCGAGCGCGATCCAGTTCGTGCCGCAGATCGCGCCACGGGTCGCCGGGCTCGATCTCTATCAGCGCACCGCGCCCTGGGTGCTGCCCAAGCCCGACCGGCCGATCGGAGCGCGCGAGCAATGGGCGCTGCGCCATGTGCCGCTGTTTCGCACGCTGTGCCGCTGGCGGCTCTACTGGCGGCAGGAGCTGTTCGCATTCGGCTTCACGGTCAAGCCGCAGCTGCTCGACCGCGCGAAGAAGATGGGACTGCGGCTGCTGCGCCGGCAGGTGCCGTCCGAAGCGTTGCGCGCGAAGCTGACGCCGACCTACCAGCCCGGCTGCAAGCGCATCCTGATCTCGAACGACTACTTTCCGACGCTGGCTCAGCCGCACGTGAAGCTCGTGACGGCCGGCATCCGCGAAGTCAGGCCGCACGGCGTGGTCACCGACGACGGCGTCGAGCACCGCGCCGACGTGATCATCTACGGCACCGGCTTTCAGGCCACCGACACGCTCGGCCCCCTGCGCGTGACGGGCCGCGACGGCGTGCGGCTCGACGAAGCCTGGCGCGGCGGCATGCACGCCTACTACGGCACGACGGTGCCGGGCTTTCCGAACTTCTTCATGATCTCGGGGCCGAACACCGGGCTCGGCCACAACTCGGTGATCTTCATGTTCGAGGCGCAGATCGGCTACGTGCTCGACTGCATCAAGACGATGCGCCGGCGCGGCCTGCACACGCTCGAAGTTCGTGCGCATGTCGAGGCCGACCACAACGAGGCGGTGCAGCGCCGGCTGCTGCGCACGGTCTGGTCGACCGGATGCAGGAGCTGGTATCTCGACGCGCACGGCCGCAACGTGACCCTGTGGCCCGGCTTCACGTTCGACTACTGGCGCCGGATGCGACGCGTCGACTGGCGCGCCTATCGCACGCAAGGCACCAGGGCCCCCCGGTCCGCTCCAGCCTGAGGCGCCAGCATGGGCTGTGAAAACCCGCTAGAGTGCGGCGCTTGTCTTTTGCACTGAACACCTCCCTCATGCCCGTGGCCCGAAACGATGCCGAGCGCGGCAGCGTCGTCGCGATCCGCGGTCTCGGCAAGCGCTACGCGAGCGGCTTCGAAGCGCTGAAGAACGTGGACCTGGAGATCCGGCGCGGCGAGATCTTCGCGCTGCTCGGCCCGAACGGCGCCGGCAAGACGACGCTGATCTCGATCGTCTGCGGCATCGTGACCGCGAGCGCCGGCAGCGTCAGCGTCGCCGGCCACGACATCGTGCGCGACTACCGGGTCACGCGCTCGCAGATCGGCCTCGTGCCGCAGGAGCTGACGACCGACGCGTTCGAGACGGTGTGGGCAACCGTCAGCTTCAGCCGCGGGCTGTTCGGCCATGCGCCGAAGCCGGCCCACATCGAGAAGGTGTTGCGCGACCTCTCGCTCTGGGACAAGCGCAACGAACGCATCATGACGCTCTCAGGCGGCATGAAGCGCCGCGTGATGATCGCGAAGGCGCTCTCGCACGAGCCGCAGGTCCTGTTCCTGGACGAGCCGACCGCGGGCGTCGACGTCGAGCTGCGGCGCGACATGTGGGCCCTCGTGCGAGGGCTGCGCGAGAGCGGCGTGACGATCATCCTGACGACGCACTACATCGAAGAGGCCGAGGAGATGGCCGATCGCATCGGCGTGATCAACAAGGGCGAGCTGATCCTGGTCGAGGAGAAGGCGACGCTGATGAAGAAGCTCGGCAAGAAGCAGCTGACGATCGAGCTCGACCACGTGGTCGACACGGTCCCGCGCGGGCTGGAGGACTGGAAGCTCACGCTGAAGCCGGGCGGCCACACGCTGCAGCGCGAATTCGGGGGCGACGAGGCGAGCACCGGCGTCGCCGCGCTGCTCAAACGCCTCGGCGAGCTCGACATCGGCTTCAAGGACGTCAACACGCAGCAGAGTTCGCTCGAGGACATCTTCGTCAGCCTGGTGCACGAGCCGCGGGGAGCGGCACGATGAGCTCGCTGACCTTCAACGGATATGGGGTCTGGGCGATCTATCGCTTCGAGATGGCGCGCGCCATGCGCACGCTCTGGCAAAGCCTGGTCGCGCCGGTGATCACGACCTCGCTGTACTTCGTCGTGTTCGGCGCGGCGATCGGCTCGCGCATGTCCGAGGTCAGCGGCGTTGCCTACGGCGCGTTCATCGTGCCGGGGCTGATCATGCTGTCGCTGTTCACGCAGAGCCTGTCGAACGCGTCGTTCGGCATCTACTTTCCGCGCTTCACCGGCACGATCTACGAGCTGCTGTCGGCGCCCGTGTCGTACCTCGAGATGCTGATCGCGTATGTCGGCGCGGCGGCGACCAAGTCGGTCGTGCTGGGGCTCGTGATCCTCGCGACGGCCGCGCTGTTCGTGCCGATCCACATCGTGCATCCTCTGTGGATGGTGGCGTTCCTGGTGCTGACGTCGGTGACCTTCAGCCTGTTCGGCTTCATCATCGGAATCTGGGCGAAGGGCTTCGAGCAGCTGCAGTTCATTCCGATGCTGATCGTCACGCCGCTGACCTTCCTCGGCGGCGCGTTCTACTCGATCGAGATGCTGCCGCCGGTGTGGCGCACGGTCACGCTGTTCAACCCGGTCGTCTACCTGATCGACGGGTTTCGCTGGGCGTTCTTCGACACCGCGGATGTGGGTGTCGGCTGGAGCCTGGCCGCGACGCTGGGCTTTCTGGGCGTCTGCGTGCTGGTGGTCGCGTGGATCTTCCGCACCGGATACCGGCTGAAGAACTGAGTCGGGTTGCGGCTCAGTCGAGCAGCACCAGCTTGCCGGTCTGCTCGGCGCTTTCGATCTCGCGCATCGGCATCACGACCGACTCTTCGCCGGTCTGGCCCCAGACGATGTCGGCGACCTGATCGTTCAGCTCTTCGACCAGGCACGGACCGAGCGGAATCGTGTCGTCGCGCCCGTTGCGGCCGACGAAGTGGATCGGACCGGTGATGCGCGCCGTGTGAGTGATGCTGGACATGTGTCGCACCTCGCGGACTGGTTTCGGGCAGGCGCAGGGTACTGCGCCAGTCCGCCCGGCGGAATAGGACACGTCCGACACGTGTGCAGGACGAGGCCGAAGGCCTCGCGGCGAAACGCACAACGGCGGATACTGGCGCCCGCATCGCGCGGAGGCGCCCCATGTCCGAGACGAAGACACTGCTGCACGCCGAGCCGAAGACCGAGACCTACTCGTACAAGATCGAAGAGACGACCGAGCACCTGACGGTGGTTCGGCTCGAACGCAGCACGGATGATCGGCATTGGCACTATCACGTGACCGCGGAGCGGCTGGTGACCGTGGGCGGGCGCAACGCCGGCGACACGGTTCAAGGCGACGCCGAGGGCTTTGCGACGGCCGACGAGGCGATCGTCGCGGCCCGCAACCACGCGCGCAGCTTGCTCGCCGGCGACCCGGACGCCGCTTGAACGCCGCTTGAACGAAGGGCTCGCCAGCAACGACAATCGGCCGATCCGATCGTCGTCACCAGGAAGTCACGCCCACGATGAAAGAAGCGGCTCGCGAGCTCCAGTGGTCGAAGACAGTATGGAGCGACGAGCCGCCGGCCTTCGCGCCGCTCGAGGTTCCGCTGATGTGGGCGCTGATCGAGAACATCTCGACGCGGGTCGCCGTCGTCAGCCCCGAGCTTCGCTACACCTACGCGAACCGCGAGGCGCTGCGCTTCATGGGCCTGCCGGCCGACCAGGTGATCGGCCGTCGCTTGTCCGAAGTGCTGGACGCCGGCATCTACCAGAGCTTCCTGCCCTTGTTCGAGCGACTGTTCGCCGGCGAATCGCTGCATCTGCAGGGCTGGGTCGAGTACCAGAAGCAGGGGCGGCGCTACCGCGAGCAGATGCTCGTGCCGTACGCGCCGGGCTCCGGCCCGGTGCAATCGGTGGTGGTCTGCGGCCTCGACCACACCGAGCTGCGGCGCGGCGAGGAGCAGCTGCGCGCCAGCGAGGCACTGAAGACGGCGATCGTCGACCACGCGCTCGCGGCGCTGATCTCGACCGACGTGAGCGGCACCATCGTCGAGTTCAACCCGTCCGCCGAAGCGATGTTCGGGCGCCACCGTGCCGACGTGATCGGCAAGCCGGTCGGCGAGATCGTCGTTCCGGATCGCTTTCGCGAGAACCATGAGGCCGGCCTGCGCCGCGTCGGTGCCGGCGGGCCGCCGCGCCTGCTGGGCCAGCGCGTCGAGATGCGCGCGATGCGCGCCGACGGCAGCGAGTTTCCGATCGAGATGGTGCTGTCGCGCACCGACTCGCAGGGCGAGGTGTTCTACACCGCGTCCATCGTCGACCTGTCGGAGCGCCACAACGCCGCGCTGCAGATCGAGCGCCAGCGCGACGCGCTGCGGCAGAGCGAGAAACTGAGCACGATGGGCACCCTGCTCGCCGGCGTGGCGCACGAGCTGAACAACCCGCTGTCGATCGTGATGGGCCGCTCCGGGCTGCTCGAGGAGAAGTGCGAGGCGCTGCCGGAGATCGCGCTGGACGCCAGGCGCATCCGCGAAGCCGCCGAGCGTTGCGGGCGGATCGTGCGCACCTTCCTGAACATGGCGCGCAGCCGCCCGGCGCTGCGCAGCGAGGTGTCGCTCAACGAGCTGGCCCGCGGCACGGCGGATCTGCTGGCGTACTCGTACCGCACCCATGACGTCGAGCTGCGCCTCGAGCTCGACCCGCAGCTGCCGGCCGTCAACGCCGACGCCGATCAGCTCAGCCAGGTGCTGCTGAACCTGATGGTCAATGCGCAGCAGGCGCTGCAGCACGTTCGCAGCGAGCGCCGCGTGACGCTGCGCACCGGACTCGACCGCGGCGCGACCGACATGGCATGGCTGCGCGTGTCCGACAGCGGCCCGGGCATTACCGCCGACGTGGCGGCCCGCATCTTCGAGCCGTTCTTCACGACCAAGGCCGAAGGCATGGGCACCGGGCTCGGGCTGTCGGTCTCGGCCTCGCTGATGCGCGAGCACGCCGGGTCGCTGACGCTCGAGCCGAGCCAACCCGGCGAAGGCGCGGTGTTCCGCTTCGCGTTGCCGGTCGCGCTGGACACGCGGCCGGTTGCGCCTGAGCCGATCGACGATGAACCACGCGCTGCCGATACCGCCGCGGTCGCGCGGCTGCTCGTCGTCGACGACGAGCCCGAGGTCGTGGCGATGCTGCGCGACATGCTCGAGCGCGCCGGGTACGACGTCGCGGTTGCCGAGTCGGGCGCGGTGGCGCTCGAGATGATCGTCGCCGCGAACTTCGACGCCGTCGTGTCCGACCTGCGCATGCCCGACATGGACGGCGCGGACCTGTGGCAGCAGATCGCGCAGCGCGAGCCGCGGCTCGGTCAGCGCATCCTGTTCGTCACCGGCGACACCTTGTCGCGCGACACGCGCGCCTTCCTCACGGGCGCCGGCTGCGGCACGCTGGAGAAGCCGTTCGCGAAGGCCGACCTGCTCGCACGCGTGACCGAGCTGCTGCAGCGCTGACCCGTCTTCACCGAGCGCGCCGCCGGCCCATCAGGCCGTCGTGGTGCTGCCGGACAGATGCTTGTGGATCTGCGCGACCGCCGCCGCGCCCTCGCCGATCGCACCGCCGACCCGCTTGACCGAACCGGAGCGCACGTCGCCGACCGCGAACACGCCCGGCACGCTCGACTCGAGCGCGGCCGCGCCGTTCGCGCCGGTCACGACGAAGCCGTGTGCATCGAGCTCCACGCCGCAGCCCGCCATCCACTCGGTCTCGGGCTCGGCGCCGACGAACAGGAACACGTGGCGCGCTTCGCAGCGCTGCGTGATGCGGTCGCGCGAGTTGTGCCAGGTCACGCCGGCGAGCCCGGTCGGCGCATCGCCGTGCAGCTCGGTGATGGCGGTGTGCGACATCAGCTCGATATTGTGCGTGGCATCGATCCGGTCGATCAGGTAGCGCGACATGCTCGCCGCGAGGCTGGGCCCGCGCACCAGCATGTGCACCTTCGCCGCGTGCTGCGACAGGAACACCGCGGCCTGGCCGGCCGAGTTGCCGCCGCCGACCAGCACCACTTCGCTCTTCGCGCACATGCGTGCCTCGAGTGCCGAGGCCCAGTACCAGACGCCGCGGCCCTCGAACTCGGCGAGGCGCTCGACGGCCGGGCGCCGATAGCGCGCGCCGCTCGCGATCACGACGGTTCGGCTGCGCAGCCGCCGGCCATCGGCCAGGCGCACGTGCAGCTCGCCCTGCGCCGCGCCCGCGTGTTCGCAATCGAGGCCGACCGCCTTGGTCGGGATCAGCATCTCGGCGCCGAACTTCTGCGCCTGCACGTAGGCGCGACCGGCCAGCGCGCCGCCCGAGATGCCGGTCGGAAAGCCGAGGTAGTTCTCGATGCGCGCGCTCGCGCCCGCCTGGCCGCCGTACGAACGGCAGTCGATCACGACGACATGCAGGCCTTCGGAGGCTGCATACACCGCGGTCGCCAGGCCGGCGGGGCCGGCGCCGACGACGGTCACGTCGAACAGCTCGTCGTGGTCTATGGTGTCGACCATGCCGAGGCAGCGCGCGAGCTGGTTCTCGTCCGGGTTGTCGAGCACCGAGCCGTCAGGGCACACGACGAGCAGTGCGGAGCCGCGGTACTGCCTGAGCAGCGAGCACGCGTCGCTGTCCTCGTTCGCATCGATCACGTGGTGCGGGTGACCGTTGCGGCGCAGAAAGTTCTGCAGCCGCAGCACGTCGGCGTTGCCGGGCCGCCCGATCAGCACCGGGCCGCTTCCACCCGACTCGATCAACGCGACGCGCCGCAGGATCAGCGCGCGCACGATGCGCTCGCCGAGATCGGCCTCGGCGATCAGCAGCGCCCGCAGCTGCGGCGGCGGGATCAGCAAGGCCTCGACGTCTTCTTCGGCGTCGCCGTCGACGAGCGCGGGCCGGCCCGTGAGCTGGCCGACCTCGGCGAGGAACTCGCCCGGCCCCTCGCGAACGATAGGCACGACGCGGCCGAGCCCGTCGCGCTGGCTGATCGAGACAACGCCCTTCAGCACCACGAACATGCCCTTGCCGGGTTGGCCGGCCGTGAACATGCGCGTGCCGCGTGCGTAGTGCTCCACCGTGCCGAAACGGCAGATGCGCGCGATCTCTTCGTCTGTGAGCACCGGGAACATCTGGTGGCGCCGCGAGGTCAGGTCGACTCGCGGCTCGCCGAAGTTCGCGTCGGCAGTGTCTTTGTCGGAACTGTCGGACATCGTGGACTCCAAATCTATCGGGACATTAGAACCCGGGCGCGTGGCGCTTCGCTGCAAACAGCACTGTAAGAAAGCGCGTCGCTCGGCCGACCAGCAGATCATCCATCAGGAGCATTCGATGACCCGCATCCATCAACCCGTCACCCGCCGCCGCGTGCTGGCTTTTCTCGGCGCGGCCGGCGGCCTGATCGCGGCCTGGCCCTGGCTCGGCGCGCAGGCCGCTGCCGAAGCGGCGACGCAGATTCCTGCGCCGAGCTTCAGCGCCCCCGCCGAGAGCGGCAGCGAAGCGCGAACCATCGTTCTCGCCGGCGGCTGCTTCTGGGGCGTGCAAGGCGTGTTCCAGCACACCAAGGGCGTGCTCAACGCGGTCTCGGGGTACGCGGGCGGCAGCAAGGCGTCGGCCAGCTACATGATGGTCGGCTCCGGCATGACGGGGCACGCCGAGGCCGTGGCCGTCACGTACGACCCGCGCCAGATCTCGTACGGTCAGTTGCTTCAGATCTACTTCTCCGTCGTGCACGACCCGACCCAGCTGAATCGCCAGGGCCCGGACAGCGGGACCCAATACCGGTCGGCGGTGTTCTACGCCGACGCGACCCAGCAGCAGCTGGCGAATGCCTACATTGCGCAGCTCGATGCGGCCAAGGTGTATCGAAGCAGGATCGTGACCCGCCTCGAACCGCTGAACGGCTTCTACCCGGCCGAGGACTATCACCAGGACTACGCGACGCTGCACCCCGAGTCGGGC
>Ga0105239_10006864_pt1 | contig 13137 bp, 9 predicted proteins | sample KBSC44metaG_FD_92761 | JGI IMG/M metagenome (GOLD analysis project Ga0105239, IMG submission 92761) | Corn rhizosphere microbial communities from Kellogg Biological Station, Michigan, USA - KBS C4-4 metaG | ecosystem: Host-associated > Plants > Roots > Rhizosphere > Soil | place: Michigan, USA...
ACATTTTAAGACTATGGCATAATATAATGAGTAAAAGTAAGGTACTTTTACCACTTTCTACCACTTTTTACCACCAAAAAGTTTTCAACATTTTTGGTGGGTATTTTGCTATACCTGTAAAAGAAAAAAATCCGGCGGGTGCCGGATTCTGAAAATCAGGGGCGCCAAACTAAAAGCAGTGATTGAGCCATTAAAAAAAACGGCGGATAAAAATGTTCCCCGCCGGTTGCGGCTTTACATTGAATATCAAACCTTGTGCGTCTAAATGTGCAACTTTCACACCATTTTTTAGATGATATGCCGCTTCTTGCAAACTTATTAAAGGACTTTGATGAACTCTAATGGGTAAATCTGCACCGCCGCGTTATACAAAATCTGCAAGGTTATTTATATTCACAAAATATTTACTAACCGTTTCGCCATTAATGAAAAAGCTGTTTACATTGATTACACTATTTATACTGGCGCAAAACGCAACAGCACAAAAAAATGTACTGAGACAGATTGCTGATAGCATTAACGCAGAGGGGGAAATGCTTTATCGTTCTGAATGGGCATCAGGTCATAGTACGCAGATCTTCGCCTCCAGTTTCGGAGGGAAGAAGCTTCTATCTGGTGGATATTTTTCTTATGAGACTAAAAAAGAAATGACCACTATCTTTTTTTCTAAAAATGAGGGTCCATTAGTATTAGCGACAGTTAAGTTCGATCATGGTTTAGACTCGTCTAAATACAGTATAGACACCACAACAAGAAAATTTACCGAAAATGAAAACGAGTTCTATACCATCCGGTCAAAAGCTGCCCAGGCTGTTTTAAACGACACGCTTTTTAAATTTTATCAACATACCAGTTTAAATCTTGTTCCTATTATAAAAAATGGGGCAAAAAAAGTATATATCATTACTGCGCAAACCGCACCAGATATGGTATTATTAGGAAATGATTACCTGATCAATTTCGACAAAGACAATAATATAATTAAAAAAACAAAGCTTCATAACAATCTTATTCCCCTGGGAACTGGTGGCCAGGATGCGATAAAAGCCTCCTCACACCAACATTTAGGTGAAACAAGCCCTTTTATAACCGCGACAGATATTTGTGCATTCAAATTATGGAGGGCAAAGACAACTTGGGTGATCAGTTTCGTTGTCTCAGCTGGGTATGTATCTGCATGGCACTTTCGCGATGAGTTTTTAGAAATTCTAACCCAAGACGAATGGCAAAAAATAATGAAAAATAAATAGCATAAAGCTACCTACGCGTACTACTAAATCCTAAATAGAAAATTATGACCTCGCAGGGGACCCTGCGTTTTGTATTGACCGGCGTTAACCTCAGGGTCCCTTCCAGGAGACCCTGAGGGGACGTAAACTGTGTGGCTTTCGCTTCTAGCCCTGATAAAATTTTCAAGAGATCAGAAAGTGGGTTTACATGTAAACCCACTTTCTGATGGCAAATATATTTAATTATTTGATTTTCAATTAAATACACCAATGTTAACCATAAAAAGTGTAAACCATGTAAACCCACTTTTTATAACAAAACAGCCTGCATATTCAGGAATTATGCTTAATACAATACCCTTGACTAAGGGAAATATTCATGTTACACCGAAAAGAAATATTTTAAATCAGTAACGCTATATATTGATGGTAATTGATAATATGTTGTTTCATCCCCATCATTCGGCATGGAAATAAAAAAAGTGGGGGTAAATTCTATTCCTGCCGTATCACACCAATCTTTCATGGCTTCTATTTTAGCGTTTTGTTGCTTCAATTCTCCATTCATAGGATATTTGGCGGCAAACACCTCATAGTCTTTCTTTTCGGCCAGGTACCAGTCATCCAATGCTTGTTTTACAATATGTTCTTCATTTTTCTCTGCAATAGCTAATAAATGTCTTACAGGAGGGGCTTTCGTGTCGGCTTCATTGTTTGTTGCGGTAAATAATATCTGTACCTGAACATCCGGGTTATTTTCCAGCAAATCTTCCATTGGCTGATGAGCCTTGGCGCAAGGACCGCAATAAGGGTTGCACACTTTAATTAACTTGTAAATACCATTAGGATTACCCAAAATTATTCCCAGGCCATCAGGGGTCGTAGTTAACATTTTTTGTTTTTGCAGTAAAGCTCCAAATATCTCCCGGTTATGTTTTAGCTTTTGCAGTTCGATGCTAACCTGTTTACTTTCTTTAACTTTTTGAAAAGCAGGCACTAACAACGCCGCAATAATAAATGGAATAACAAGTGCCGTTAAAGTTGAAATGATCAATCCCGGTTCAATTGTGCTAAATGATAGTAAAGTATGCCAACCGCCCAAAAGTGTAGTTGCCAGCTGCAATACCAATAAGCCCTGCACACATAAGCACAATATACACCACTGCCTGGCTACACGCCATTGATAATAAACAGAGAATACCACATAGGGTACGGCTATTATATTTAGCCAGGATGCTACAAATAAAGCAGCAGGATTGGTGATACCCGAAAATAACAACAGCAACAATACACCCATGAAATAACTAAAACCGATAGCGCTCCAGCTAATGCCCCAAATTTTTGCAGCTTTAGATTGCAATATAGCTCCGCAGTTTACCTTTTTACCGGAGCTACAGATCTGCTGTAATACAGGGTTATGTTGATCCAGCTCGTACCAAAGCAATAACGCCCCGGTGATAACCCCTGCAAGGGTTAGCAAAGAAAAGGTAAACGGAAGCAAAGCATTTGTCCCCAACTGTACTAAGGCCAGTAACCCGGTAACAATAGCTATTACAGGGATACAAAAAGCGCTTAGATATTGAATGATATTTTTTCTGTTTTCTGCCTTTATCTTTTTGCTATAATCCTTTTCACCCGCATCATCTTTAGCCTCAGCTAATAGGGCAATCCCCGACCACACTTTTAGAAAACCCTCTTTAGCAAGGGCGGTCCATCGATCTTTTTCCGGATCAAAAAAATGGATGATATTCCCATTCACTTCTTTTACAACCGTAAACAAACTTGCAGGTTCCTTTCCCCACCGTATCTGGGTAATAAACGGGCACGGAAGCTCTGCAAATTTCTCTGGATCAACTCTTATCCCCATATTTTCAACGCCATGGTTGTTAAGCACATCACTTATGCTCAACAGACTTGGATAATCCGGATGTTCTTCTATTTCTTTGCCCAGTGTTGTTGCCGTAACATTAACATTCAAAATGTCAAGCAAGAGTTTTGCCGCCTTTGGGCCGTTGGTTTTTGATTCAAAGAAAGAAAGCATAGGTAGGTATGTTATTCGGTTTTAGAATTGATTAAGATATATAGGTGAAATTTATTATCAAATTGTTTTCATCTTACATTTTATAACTACCACAAACTGATTAAAAAAAATCCTTTAAGAAAAAATAGTATAATTAAATTTCCAACAATTATTATCTATTAAATATGCAAAATACATATCAAATATATAACAAACGTCTCCGTGTTTTTAATTAATAATTATAATATTGAAGGGCCATGGATTGATCGTAAAAATCAAAGCTCAACCTATTCAGAAGATAGATATTCCCCTTATGTTTCACAACAGCGACAGAGCGCAATGTTCGGCTAAAAGTTATTCTTTATCAAGTGTATCGCTATTACCGAACTTTAGTATTTTAAGCTGTAACCAACGTCTTGGCGAGGGGCCTCTTTTTCTTTGTGCGGTTTAACCACATCATTACGCCGGTTACCGGAAATATGAGCGATAATGCACAAACCACAAAACTGAGTATTTTGGTAGGCAAACCGTATACGGCTCCTGTATGAACCGGTTTTACAAACGCCCTGACGCGCTGCCCCAAACTTTTAGAGGCAAACGTTTGAGATCCTGCCAAGCTGCCACTATACTGATCAATATAATAGATATCTGACGTTGTCTCGATGGCCTCGTTTGGCCAAACACTGACAGTGTAAGTCCCGGAAGAATCACGTGGCAGGTGAACACTGTAATAGTCGGCTGTCGCTATTGTTTTACCCATACTGTTTAAAGCTGCGTCAACAGATAAAGCTGCCGCATCGGGCTTATATACAGATAATGGTTGTTTGGGTTGTTCTTTAACAGGTGGCTTTGAACCTAAAATAGCAAACAAGGTAACATTAGCCCATTTAAAGGTCATGATCAACCCGGTTAATACCACCACGATCAAAAACACCGAAGTATAAAAGCCGGTAACTATATGCAGATCATGTACTAACCTTTTGGTGCTGCCATCCCACTTAATTTTAAGGCGTTGCCGCATGATCGCTTTTGTCTTGGGCCACCATAGTATCACCCCAGTGATCAATATAAACAGAAAAATAAGCGTAGATAACGATACTACCCAATCGCCAAAACTGTTCTTTGCTCCCAGTAAAAAACGGTGAAACATCTCCACCTTATACATAAAAGTTTGGCGACGGTTAAACTGCTCAATTACCTGACCTGTATAGGGGTTTACAAAAAGAGTAAGGTTAGGCTTTTCATCCGCCTTTGGTTTCTTGTCTTTATGGTCATGGCCTTTTTCTGTTTTCGTAGCTGAATGCTCTGCGTCTTTTTTATTCTTCTTTTCAGGAATTATTACCGCTATTTCTATGGCACGCTTCGGGTCGTTATACACTATAACCGATGAGAGTTTAGCCTTAGGCACCTGTTTTAAAGCTTCGGGCACCAGGTCCGCCAAAGTCATCCTTGTCTCCTGTGGTTTTATAGAGTAACACTGTGGATGAAGCGCGTGCTGTATCTCCTTTTCAAAAACCAGCATGGTACCCGTAAAACACGAGCAAAAAATGATAATACCAGCCGCCAGGCTCAAGTAAAGATGTATCGTACGGAAAAAAACCTTCATAGCTGCTGTATCTGCAAAAACCGGTACGCAAAGCATAACCGGTTTAATATTTTATATTGTGGTTTAAAAATCTTAAAACTTATAAGCCAATGTGGTTAAAAACTGCCTTGGTGGTATTGGGTTTATGCTGTAGTTTTCGTGCACATTGTAATTAAGCACATTACCTATGTTTGATATTTTGCCGATGATGGATAATTTTTTATAACTGTATCCTACCGATGCGTCAACCGTGGTAAATCCGGGAACATTAACCAGTCTTGATCTGGGTTGTGTTGAGGTTGGTGTTTGTCCAACGGTATTGGCATTACCAGCAATTCGATCGCCCAGGTAATAAACAGAAGCGCCAACTTTAAAACCTTTCAGATCGCCATTATAAAAAGTATAGAATAAGCTGGTATTTGCGGTATGCTTAGGTACATTCACCAATGGCTGGCCAGCTATATTACTGCCAACCGCTGTTGGTGTTTTGGTATACCTTGCATTGGTGTAGCTATAACCTGCTAATATATCAAGTCCCTTTACCGGATGGCCTGCAATATCCAGTTCAACTCCATCGCTTTTGGTTTGCCCCGTTAATGTTTTAATGTTGGTATTGGTATTGGGTGTAACACCATCGGCCTGAAAAACTGCCGTTTGGGCCAGGTTATTATTCAGTATCCGGTAAGCTGTTACATTTACCGACAAGTTACCGTTCAGGAAATCGTTTTTAACACCAAATTCATATTGATCAAGCAGCGAAGGATCAAGTGGATTGTTATTAACATCTGTACCTGTATTTATAACAAACGAATTGGAATAGCTGGCAAATAAAGCAGTATTGGTTAATGGCTTATAAACTATACCAACCCTTGGTGAAAATGCTTTATCCTCTTTACCGGCTGCGGGTTGTGCCAAAGCTGGGCTTGTGTTATAATAAGTGCTAACCGTTGTAGGCGATATGTATTGATATGACCAGCGTAAACCTGCCAACACCTTTATTTTATCCGATAAGCTGATCAAATCATTAAAATAAGCGCCAAAACGGCTTGTAAGCGTTAAAACATTATAAAAAGGGTTCATGGTTGGCTTATCTGTACGCTGGGTATATTTAGCAAGATCAAGAATGTTGATCTTATCATAAACTGCATTTTGAAGTGCATTATTTTGATCAAGATAGCTTGACACTTTATTTACAGTAGCCACATAGGTGTAGTTGGTGTTTCTATACCAGTCGGCATCAACACCTACTAAAATATTATGTTTGATAGAGCCTGTATTGAACTGGCCGGTTATATTAAACTGGCCGGTATAATAATCTTCCAGTGTTTTAGCACGATTTAAGGTACGCGCCCAATCGCCAGTAAGCGTATCAGGCAGCACCCGTTCGGTAGTTTGATACTGACGATCAAAATGCTGATAGGAAAGCCCACCACTTAACTGCCATAAACTATTGATCTGATGGTTAATAGTAGCCGTAGCAGTTGTTTGCTTAGTGTTACCGGTTGACCATAATGCCCCCAGGTAACGGTTACGTGGCACTTTGGCAATTACATTATTGATTTGCCCGGTTCCAAAATCGGGGGTAAAATCATAGTTCAGATAATCACCTTCAACAATGATTTGGGTTTTATCACTGATCTTATACAGAAACGAAGGATTGATGTATTCACGTTCTGATTTTACGTTATCGCGAAAGCTCTTTGCATTTTCATAAGTTCCGTTTACGCGGTATGCCAATTTAGATGATATAGGACCATAAATATCAAACACCGGCTTATACAGGTCATAACTACCATAGGTCATAGATACCTGGCCGCCTTGCTCAAATTTTGGTTTTTTGGTAACCAGGTTAAGTATACCGCCTGGTGCAACGTTGCCATAAAGCAAAGCGGCACTGCCTTTTAAAACCTCCACCTGTTCAAGGGAGCTGATCTCTGGCATTACACCTGAATTTATACGAAAACCATTCTTAAACATATTGGTGCTTGAAAAATTATACCCACGGGCGCCAAAGGTTTCCTGGGTATTTCCACGGGCACTGTACAAATAAACGCCATTAATATTTTTTGTAACATCGCTTAAACGTAATGATTGCTGCTGATCAAGGACATCGCGCCCTATAACGGTAACACTTTGAGGTAGATCCATAGGCGAAACATTCATTTTACCCACACTTAACTTTTTACTGTTGATTGTTTTTGTAGAAGATACAACCACCTCATTAAGTTGTGCTGAACTTTCACTCAGGATAAAACTAACAGTAGTAGTTTGTTTGGCTTGCACCTCTACCGTTTTCTCCTCACTTTTAGTACCGATATACGATGTTGTTAGTAAATAAGTCCCGGGTTTTATGTTGGTAAAGATGAAAGAGCCATCGCCAATGGTCATGGTGCTTTTATTTAAACCTTTTATAGATACATTAACAAATGCCGCCGGTAAACCGTCGCTTGTTTTAACAAATCCGGATATTTTTCCGTTAACGCCTTCATCATCGGCTTTTGCTGTCAAAATAGTTATGAATAGAACTAAGAGTAGAAAAGAAATTTTTTGCAGGGTATTGTGTAAGTGTTTTGCCATTTAATTTAGATTGAGTCTAATTAAGCGCAAAAATAACAACGCAATCCTGATTTGCAAACATTATTTAGAATTAGTTTAAATTAATAAATACTGGATCATCGAATCATTAACTATTTTGTTACAATAGCATTAATACAAAGCATCATTGTGTAAGTATGCTATATTAGCTACATAAACCTTTTTATGATGAAAAAACTACTTCTGCTGGTTATCGCTATCTTGTTTTTAGGCTTGTTGGCAAATGCCCAACCGGGTAAAACTCAAATAACCAAATGGCAATATAGCCGCAACGGCGCGGTATCCATTACCTGGGACGATGGCTCTATCAACCAGTTCAAAGTAGCACTTCCCATACTCAACAGGCTGCAATTACCGGCTACATTTTTTATCATCACCGGACAAATACCCGGTTCACAATATCATGGCAAATTCATTGGCCGCCCGGTAAAAGATATCATTAAGGAAACTGCTACCGTACCAACCAATAAGGACAACTTTTTCGAGCGGGCTTCAGCAGCGGGATATCTCGGACTAATAGGTCCGTTGGATTATCATTATAAAGCCGGATCATTAGTAGATGCAGGTAAAACCGAAGCCGCCTATAAAGCCATTGATGAATGCTATGCTAAAGTTCGTAACGGTGAATTTAAACCCGGCGTACAGCATAACGACGAATATAAAGACGCTCATGGCACTACCTGGGCCCAGATCAAAGCTTATGCCGCGCAAGGCCATGAATTTGCCAGTCATATGGTAACCCATCCCCGCCTGGCCGCCCTTGATGAAAGCAATTTAATGTACGAAGCCGAAAAAAGCCGGCTGGATGTTTTAAATCATTTAGGTCTTCCATACACTTTCAGTGCTGAAGGGCCGTTTGGCACCGAGAATGAGCGTGCCGTAGCTTACCTGGCTAAGGTATATCCTGCCCTGCGCAACCGTATGCCCGAACCCTGGCTCAAAGAAATAAGCCGCGGCAACAAGGATACTCCCGGCAATACCGATAAGGAATATGTACAATATCAGCGTGGTGCAACAACTAAAACCCCATTACCCATGATGAAAGCCTGGGTAGATACTACCATGAACAGGAAAGATACCTGGCTGGTACTTACCCATCACGGTGTTGACGGTATTGGCTGGGAAGCCCTGCCCCGCCAGGAGCTGGACGAATATTTTACCTATATTAAAGATCACCAGGACAAACTTTGGGTGGCTACTTTTGGCGATGTAACCAAATACATGCGCGAAAGGCAAAGCGCCAAAGTACAAAGCGATTTAAAAGGCAGTAAAATAACCGTTACTATCAGCCACCCACTTAGCAAAACTTTTTACAACATTCCGCTTACACTTAAAACCTATGTACCGGCTGGCTGGAAAAATGTGACCGCCGTACAAGGCAATAAAAAGCAATCACTTAAAGTGGTTACAAACAGCGATGGCTCTTATGTATTGTACCAGGCTTATCCCAATATTTCGCCCGTAATTTTGTCTGGAGTTTGATCAGTCAAACACCATTTTATCCGGACCTGAGATCTTTTTGACGTGACAACCGCAGCCTCCGGCTATGGTGATAATTGTACTCAAGGTTTGGTGGGTTGCCGCGTTAGTGGCAGTTATTTTTACATCATCCCCCTCAGTCGAAAAATCTTTGATATTATCGTCTGTAGCCAACAGGGTAAAGCCTGCCACAAAATAAACATTAGGTGGATTCTTTACCGGCGACAATGGTTTATTGGTACGCACGTTAATAGCCGAAAAATTGGTGATAGCCAGAGTATTATTTTGTTTATCGGTAATAATAATTCCCAGGTAAGCATACTCCAGCGTACAGGTTTGTACGCCACAGCCGTTTTCTTGTTTGTTTCCTTTGCAGGCAGCAAAGCCGGCAATTAATAATAGCAGGAAAGGTACTTTCTTTATCATAATAAGGGTTTTATATCCATTACGACTGGAAAGTTATAAATGCTACAAAAGCTACTGCTTGCTGTTCAGGTATTTCTCTGAAAACTCGCCTGTTATCTTTTTGGTTCTCAGGTTATGGACTGCCCAATCCTCTACGTCTGCTTGTTTAATGCTGATCTTATCGCCGAGTTTAATATTCTTTAGCGTAAAAGGCGAATCAATAAATATGGCTTTAAAAACCCCATTGCTATAGCCAACCACCTCCGACCACATGTGTTCATGGGTGTCGCCCTCTACAAAGTCGGATTTTACCACAAAACGGTAGCCCTCAGGATCGCCTCCGTGCTTTTGCAGGCTATCTATAAACTGGGGTATATATTTTTGAGCGGTACGTTTTAAGGCCAAAAAAACCGCGTCATTTTTAGATAATGGTACCGATTTATACACCATATTATTTTCGACCTTGGTTTGCTGACCATAGGCACCGCTTATAACAAACAGCAATAAAATAAACAGTAAATTTTTCATGCGTTTTTCACTGATAAGTTTGGATCTTCAGGTTTCAACTCCAAAACTATAGTTTAGCACAAATTCTGCATTATACCACAACCGTTATTTTTACACCGGGCTTTCATTGATCTGCGGGCGGTAAAAACTTTTTAAAGCTTTATTTTAACACTTTTTTAACTAAAAACAGGGTCAAAACGCGTCGAAAACTGCTCAAAACTCATTCAAAACCCCTCATTTTAACACTTTTTAACAAATTTTAACATGGTTTTGATAGGTTTAAAAAGCATGTAATTTATTGATAATCAAATAACTGAATACAAAATGATCGATTTTTGAGCTTATTTTTCCCTTAACTAAACAGCCCGGTTTTCTAAAGAAATAGAAAACCGGGCTGCTTGTACTAATATACGAAATATTGGCCGGTTACACAAGATGATGGGGGCATCAAGCTGACGTCATGCCGAATTTATTTCGGCATCCCACTAGCAGGTAAGCACAGGATAGGTCTGTAACAGGCAAATCGCAGATTTAACAGGCCTGAATATCCTGTGGGATGCCGAAATAAATTCGGCATGACATGGTGTGTTTTTTTTGTGATTCCGGTCACGCATACCAGCTTAGCCCATTACCGTCTCTGTGTTTTTATGCTCGATGGTGAGGTTTACAGATCGCTCTCCGCCAGGGCGGGTACGGTGACGCATGTTTTTGGGGATAGTTAACAGTTGCCCGGGCTGTAATTCGATGGTGCCGCTCTCCAGGTCGATCAGCAGGGTGCCTTCCAGCACCAGGAAGGTTTCGTCGGAATTGGGGTGTAGGTGCCAGAAATAGGCTTCCGTCATGATCCCTATCCGCACGATATGATCATTTACGCTGCTCAGGATGGTATTGAAATAATCCACCGGGTGTTCTGCCGAGATCACTTTTGTATCGATAACAGTTGGTCGTAAAAGTTCCATAAATCAAAATTATACAAAGTTCCAATAGCGACCCGGCAAATGACTATTGCAGATACAGATAACAATCACAGGGAGCAATTTATGCAAGTGACAACATATACCGTTTGTCCTATTCCATAAACCCCTTCCTACCCTTCCCCAGGGAAGGAACCGCGCCATCCTTTGTTATTTAATTTTTGCTATACCGGATGCTGAATGATGCTGCCTTCGACATTCAGCATCCGGTGTTCGACATTCACCCTATTCTATCACCCTTACTTTTAAAAAGCTTGGGCTATCTTTTGAGGTATAAACGCGGTGGGTCGCCCTTTTAAAGTCGGTATCTTTTGCTTTCATGATATCCTGAAACTGCTGGGTATTCCTGTCGATGAGCGGGAACCAGGTACTTTGCACCTGCACCATTAAGCGGTGACCTTTTTTAAAGGTGTGCAGCACATCCTGCAACTCAAAGTTAACCGGCGTTACCTGTCCGGGTACAAATGGTTCAGGTTTACCAAAATCATTGCGGTACTTACCACGGATAGCCTCGCTGCGTACCATTTGCTGATAGCCCGACAGGTAAACATCCTTGCCTGTCCATTTATTGTTTTTGGTTGAATCGGGATATACATCAATTACCTTAACCACCCAGTCGGCATCGGTACCTGTGGTTGATACTTTCAGATTGGCCCAGATGTTACCAGCCAATGTTACGTCCTTATCCAGCACATCGGTTGCATAGGTTAGCACATCGGGCCTGCGCGTAGCAAAACGCTGATCGCCGGTCATGTACTCGCGCTTCATATCCATGGTAATATCATTTGTAAAGGGCACCGGTTTGTTCGGGTCTGATACAAACTCGTCAAAACTACCGGTTGTTGTTGCCGGTGCATCAAAAGCGAGTTTCCCACCAGGCAGCAGGTATAGGTTCTTTTCGGCAGCTTCTTTTGATGGCCAGGCATTATAGGTTTTCCATTGATTGGTGCCGGTTTCAAATACGGATACCGGCGCCAGGTTCAGATCGGTACCTTTGAGGTAATGACTAAAAAAGGCAAACTCTATCTTCTCGCGATAGAACGGCCCGGTTGGCCCGCCGAAGCCTACATCGCCTAAATGATCACCATCACCACGTGCCCAGCCGCCATGCACCCAGGGGCCCATGGTAAAGTAAACGGGTGTTTTAGGGTTTTCTTTTACCAGTGTTTTGTAGGTATTGATAGCGCCGTACAGATCTTCGGCATCATACCAGCCACCGGTAACCAATACGGCGGTTTTAATATCGTGTAGGTGGGTCAACACGTTACGGTCTTTCCAGTGCTGGTCATAATCGGGATGATCCAGCATCTCGTTCCACAGTCGGATAGTATCCTTATAAAATTTATCGTTCGTGTTTTTTACCGAACCCATTTTCATGAAAAAATCATAACCGTCTTCGGTTCCGGCATTAAGTCCTGGTGCACGGCGTTGCGTAGGTTTGTCATCCTGGCGATTGGTAAAAAATGGATAAAATCCAAAGTTAGCTACCAACATAAAGGCGCCGTTATGAAAAGCATCATCTCGGTACAAATCGGCCATGGGAGCTTGCGGTGATGCGGCAACCAATGCGGGATGGCGGCTCAGCAATGCAGCTGTGGTATAAAAGCCCGGATAGGATATACCCCATACCCCTACTTTACCATTGTTATTTGGCAAATTTTTAAGCAGCCAATTGATAGTATCATAAGTGTCGGTGCCTTCGTCAACATCGTTTTTGGTTTTGTGCACCTCTTTTTCGGGTGTCATTTCTTCAAAAATACCTTCGCTCATCCAGCGGCCACGCACATCCTGGTAAACAAAAATAAAACCATCATGCACAAATAACGATGATGGCCCCAGGCCCCCTTTATACAGATCGGTCCCATAGGGTGCAACGCTGTAGGGCGTGCGGTCCATCATGATGGGATACTTTTTCGACTGGTCTTTGGGTACATATACCGAGGTAAACAGCTTTTTACCATCGCGCATGGGTATCTGGTATTCGTATTTCTGATAATTGGCCTTAATGTATTCGGCATCGGGTGCCTGGGGCTGGGCATATACGCTGATAGCCGTTATCGTCAGCCATAAATAGGTAAATAAAGTTTTTTTCATTTAATTAGTCAATCAAGCCCTAAATGTACCTGAATAAAATAAAAGAGGCAACTGGTGTTTGGTCTTAAGCAGAGAGTAGTGAGTTGGCAGTTTGCGGTGGACAGTTTACAGCGATTAAGGCCAGTATCTCCGCTACACTGGCCGGCCCTCTTCAACTTCGCTGGAAAGAGGGTGGAAGAAAACCACCTCGTGCTAAATCATCTACAGGTTTATGATTAGTTTCTGTGGATTAAAAAAGTGATTCAGCGG
>Ga0105239_10006866_pt1 | contig 13135 bp, 7 predicted proteins | sample KBSC44metaG_FD_92761 | JGI IMG/M metagenome (GOLD analysis project Ga0105239, IMG submission 92761) | Corn rhizosphere microbial communities from Kellogg Biological Station, Michigan, USA - KBS C4-4 metaG | ecosystem: Host-associated > Plants > Roots > Rhizosphere > Soil | place: Michigan, USA...
CCACAGGCAGCGGCCAACTGATGGGCGCGCGGCGCAATGTTCTGCGCCCCTTTCAGTCGGAGATTTGCGGCGCGCAGGCGATGCAGCAGACTCGTAAAGTCACCGGCTTCCAGTTCCGTCCGTATCCAGTCCTCCGCGTTCAGGTGGGCGGTCGCCTGTCGCATCTTGGGCGTATAGAGACCGTCCGTCAGACCAAAAAACCGATGGAAGGTCGCCATATAGGCGGCTTCACGGCGATATGTGTGCTCACCGTAGAGTTCCGCGGCGATCATCGGTTTGTTCGCCCAGCCTCCGAACAACTGATCCCCGAACTCGCCGTTAAAAACCGTCTCCACATGCGACGACGCGGCTTGACCCAACAGCATCAGCGGCACGGTGACCGCATCCCCGAACGGCTGCTGGAGCGCCAGCGCAGTTCGTTGCAACGCCTTCACGACATTCGAAACGCGCGCCGGAACGACATGCAGCGGTTGTTTCAGGTAGGCGGCGACCTGACGCGCGGCGGTCAATTCGGCGTCGAAGGGCGGGCCAAAATCCAGGGTATACAGATGCAACCGCGCTCCGGCTTCGACCAGAAGTGCAGCGACCAGACTGCTGTCCAGTCCACCGGACAGGAATACGCCGACCTCCTGTTCTGCCCCTAACTGCCGTGCCACCGTTGCTCGCAGTTTCCGCTGGAGTGCCTCTATCGCCTGCCGCTCATCCCTCTGAAATGGCCGAACCTCCCTCCATGGGGCCACGGGGGAGTCGGGCACTGATTTCGTACGATCGGCACGAAAGGTCGTTCGGCTTCCGGCAGGCAGTGCATCGACACCCCTGAACAGTGTCTTCGGCGTCGGAACGTAAGAGAAGCAGAGATAGCCGTGAAGCGCCTCGGGGTGAACCGCAGTGGGAAGACCTGCATACTGCCGCAGCAGCGCCAGGTCGGATGCAAACCAGAGAGTCTCCGCTGAGGCGTTGCCGATCCGCGCCAGGAACACGCTATGCAGTCCGAACGGATCGCAGGCAAGGGTAACGCTTGCTCCATCCTGCGCGATGGTCGCAGAACAGCCTGCTTCGAAGACATCGCCGACACCGGTGTATATGCAGCCATGGATGTCCTTTTTCAGCGCCGGAGTCCGGCTGTTCCTGCCGATCACTGTCAGCGCGAAGTGGGGGCCGGAAAGGCGTTGCCGCTCCGGGACGCCGGGAAATGCGTTTTCGGCATCTGCCCCCAGGCAGCCTATCCAACCGGACGGCGGATCCGGTACCGGTACGGGCTTAAAAAACATACTCTAGACTTCGGCAACCGCCTGCAATCTTCCTGCGTCACATGGGAAGTCACAGAGTGAGCACTGCGTCTGACCGCTCTTGAGCAGGTCACTCGAACCGCAGGTCACTAAGGGTCACATCGCCGGTTGCCTGGACATCGTTGACGTACCAGCCGGTCTTGAACGAGAGGTTTTCGACCCATTCGGGAGGCTTATATCCGGACTTTTGCCAGGTCGAGTCGGGGCCGCCGCGAGTCTGGCGCTCGAACTGGCTGAGGTCGATGCGTACGAGGCGCTCCTGCCCTTCTACGGTGAGTTCCGGTGAGCGCCACCGCTCGCTGCCGTTTTCGAGATACAGTCTGATGTGAGGCAGGGTGCCGTGCATTCTGAACGTGATCGTCTGAAATCCGGCCAGGTTTTTAGCGCCGTCGAGATTGTTGAGATTGGCGGTGAAGTGATTGCTCCGATCCGCGACGAATCGCTGCACATGGAGAACCGCCGCGTTGTTGGCAAAATCGACGGTTGCCTGCGTATCGGGATTCGTGTCGAGTTGCCACGATCCCGCGGTGAACGCCGGAGCGATTGTCGAGGCGGGCGATTTGATCTGCGAGGTTGGAGGCGTCGCCGTGTGGATTTGCGACACGATCGCGGCGCCCGAACCGATCGCCAGCACCGCGCCTCCGAGAGCCAGCAGTCCGTAGCGGCGTCGGCGACGCTGTTGAACCGCTTCGACACGGCGGGCATGCAACTCCTCGGCAGCACGATGCAGATACTCTTCAGGCAGGCCGATTTCGGCGGCGGCATCCACGGTCGCCCTGCGCTCCTGCGCTTCGGCATCCAGGGCCTGATCCTGAGAATACAGTTCGGAAGCGATTCGAACCACTTCCGGCATCTGCTCGGGCGGAATATTCTCCAATCGCAGCATGGCGTCTCCTCTTCTTTCATCCTGTGTGCTGACAGAGCACAGGACCTTCGAACTCTTTTGCGTATCGAGCGTACCATTTCCTACTACGGAGAGGGGATCGCCTGGATCGTCATTGGCCGGCTCCTATTTTTATCTCGATAGATTTTTCTCAAACTTGACTTGACAATTCTCGATAATGCGAATATAATGGCCCGTATAGGGGGATATTGGGGCCAATTCGGGCTCGTTTGCCCTTTGAAATCACGATTCTCTCTCGATAATGAGAATGAAAGTGATGGAAATGAGAAGATTATGGCCGCAAGACAGCCCAAAGAGGAGAAGGCGCCGGCAAAAGCGGACATCGTTCTGCACCCGATCCGATTCCGAATCCTCATGATCGCCTCGGGACGACACGTATCGGCGCAGCAGATCATTTCAGCCCTCCCGGATGTCCCGGAATCCTCGACCTATCGGCATATTGCCCGCCTGGTCGAGGCGGGGATCCTCCTGATGGTGGAAGAGGTGACCCCACGCGGCACCGTGGAGAAAACGTATACGCTGCCGGATCAGGCCGCGGATCTCAGCCGTGAAGAGATGGCACCGGTGAGTTCGGAAGACCATATGCGCTATTTCACGGCATTTGCAACGCTGATGCTTAGCCAGTTTCGCGCCTACCTGGATCGAAAAGAGCAGGATGGCAGAGAAGGTGGAAACTACTGGTCGGAAGCGGTCTGTTTGACAGACGGCGAATACGACCATTTCGTAAAGGCTTTGAAATCTATCGAGGGCCTGGCGCTCACCCATGAGCCGGGGCCGGGGCGCCGTCGGCGCCTGATTTTCACCGCGATCATTCCGGATATCGAGGGGAAGTAACCCGCTGTCCGCGATCTGTTGTTTCCAATAGTCGGTCGATGCGGAGGGAGCGCCGCGCGTATTCGTTCCTTCAGGAGCTACTATGTCAACACCTGGTTACTATCGCTATCCTGCCCTTCATAGGGAGACGGTCGTATTTGTTTCGGAGGACGACCTGTGGACCGTTCCGGCGTCCGGAGGCATCGCGCGCCGCTTGACCTCCAACCTGGGCGCGATCTCGTCCCCTTTCATCTCTCCGGACGGCACGACGATCGCGTTTACCGGTCGCGAAGAGGGCAACAGTGAGGTCTACGTGCTCCCGATCGAAGGCGGCCCGGTGCGCCGGGTGACCTATCTGGGCACCAGCAGCGGCGTGGTCGGTTGGACTCCGGATGGCGCGAAAATCCTCTTTGCCAGCGATTTCGAACAGCCGTTCGACCGCCAGCAGGACATCTATACGGTCTCGCCGGAAGGCGGCTTACCGGAACCATTCAACGTCGGGCACGCGATGAGCATCTCCGTGCGTGAAGGCAACAAGATCGTTCTCGGCCGAAACAACAACGATCCGGCGCGGTGGAAGCGCTATCGCGGCGGCACCGCGGGCGACCTCTGGATCGATGCCACCGGCGAGGGCGAGTTCCGACGGCTGCTGACCCTGAAGGGCAACCTCGCCCGCCCGATGTGGGTGGGGGAGCGCGTCTTCTTCCTCTCCGACCACGACGGCGTCGCCAACCTCTACTCCTGCACGCCGGACGGCCAGGACATCCGGCAGCGTACGCATCAGACCGCCTATTTTGCGCGCTTCCCATCGACCGACGGCTACCGAATCGTCTACCATGCCGGTGGCGACCTCTTTCTCTACGACCCGTCCGACGACACGAACACGAAGATCGACGTCCAGTACTACAGCCCACGTGTCGCACGGCAGCGCAAATTCGCCGATGCCGCCCGCTATATGGATGGCTACGATCTCTCCCCGCAAGGGCAGATGCTGGCGATCACCACCCGCGGCAAGAGCTTTACCTTCGGCAACTGGGAGGGGGCGGCGGTTCAGCAGGGCGGCGACAATCCCGACAGCCCGGTGCGCTACCGACTGACCTCGTGGCTGAACGATGGTAAGCGCGTGGTGCTGGTAAACGATTCGGAAGGCGTGGAGACGCTGGAGATCCACTCCACCGCCGAGAAGACCGCTCCCAAACGCTTCGAGGGCCTGGACATCGGACGACCGGTTTCGCTTCTCGTCTCTCCGACCGCGGACCAGATCCTGCTGACCAACCATCGCAACCAACTGCTCACGGTCGATCTGGCGGAAGGTACGCTTCAGGAGATCGATCGCAGCGAGTTCTCCCGCATCCAAGGCGCGAACTGGTCGCCGGACGGTCGCTGGATCGCCTATGGGTTCTCCGCGACCCAATACACCAGCGCCATCAAACTCTGGGACAAGGCGTCGGGAAGCACGCACACGATCACCGTGCCGGTCCTGGGCGACTTCAATCCCGCGTTCGACCCGGAAGGCAAATACCTCTACTTCCTCGGGCAGCGCGAACTCAATCCGGTCTACGATGCGCTGCATTTCGAACTCGGTTTTCCGAAAGGTACGCGGCCCTACCTGATCACTCTCAAAGCCGACACGCTCTCGCCGTTCGTCCCGCAGCCGCATCCGCTTCAGGATTCGCCGAAACCGAAACTGCCGACGGAAGAGGTGACGCCCGAGGAAGAGGCCACTGGCGAAGTGCCTGCGAAACCGGCGGATGCGCTTCCGAACGCGGTGGAGATCGACCTGGACGGCATTCAGAATCGAATCGTGGCTTTCCCGGTGCCGGAAGGCCGCTATGGGCAGATCGCAGGCATCAAGGGCAAAGTGCTGTTCACCTCCTATCCGGTCGAAGGCGCGCTCAGCCAGGGCGGAGAACCTGGCCCGAAAGGCGTGCTGGAAGTCTATGATCTCAAGGACCTCAAGCATGAGCCGTTGATCTCGAAGGTCAGCGAGTTCACGGTCTCAAGAGATGGCAAGACCCTCGCCTATCGGTCGGCGCGGAAACTGCGCGTCGTGATGGCCGGCCTTAAGACCGATGAGAAGGCGGGCGCAGAGCCGGGGCGCAAGGGCGGCTGGATCGACCTCAACCGGGTCAAAGTCTCCGTGGAGCCGGGCGTCGAGTGGCAGCAGATGGCGCAGGAGGCCTGGCGCTTGCAGCGTGATTTCTTCTGGACGGAGGATATGTCGCAGATCGACTGGAACTCTATCTGGGAGCGCTACGCGCCGCTGGTCGATCGGGTGGGGACGCGCGGCGAGTTCTCCGACCTTATGTGGGAGATGCAGGGCGAACTCGGCACCTCCCATGCCTACGAAATGGGCGGAGACTACCGCACCGAACCGAGCTATCCGACCGGTTTCCTCGGCGCGAACCTCCTCTACGACACGGACGCTGAGGTCTACCGTATCGGTCATATCGTACAGGGGGCGCCGGGCGAGGCGAAAGCGTCGTCTCCGTTGCTCGCACCTGGCGTGCAGGTGAAAGAGGGAGACGCGCTGCTGGCGATCAATGGCCGCGCCCTCTCGGCGACGGTGCAGCCGCAGGAGGTTCTGGTCAACCTTGCAGGCAGTGAGGTCATCCTCACGGTGCAGGGGAGCGACGGCAAGAGTCGCGACGTGACGGTGACCACGCTGAAATCCGAGTTTCCGGCACGCTATCGGGAGTGGGTCGAAGCGAACCGCCGCTATGTGCATGAGAAGACGGGCGGCAAAGTCGGCTACGTCCACATTCCGGATATGGGCGCCAACGGCTACGCCGAGTTCCACCGTCTCTATCTGGCGGAGGCCGACCGCGATGGCCTGATCGTCGATGTCCGCTACAATCGCGGTGGGCACGTCTCGCAACTGCTGATCGAGAAACTGGCTCGGCGACGCGTCGGATACGATATTCAGCGCTGGGGGCAGCCGCAGCCCTATCCGGACCACTCGATCGCCGGGCCGCTCGTCGCCCTGACCAATCAGTTCGCCGGCTCGGATGGAGACATCTTCAGCCATGTATTCAAACTCAAGAAACTGGGCACTCTCATCGGCAAACGAACCTGGGGCGGAGTCATCGGGATCTCTCCCCGCAATCCTCTCGCCGATGGCGCGGTGACCACGCAGCCCGAGTTCTCCTTCTGGTTCGAAGACGTGGGCTGGGGCGTGGAAAACTACGGTACGGATCCGGATATCGACATCGATATCGCGCCGCATGAGTACGCCCGCAAGCAGGACCCGCAGATGGAGAAGGCGCTGGAGACCATCCTACAGCAGATGGAAGAGACCCCGGTCGTCTATCCTGACTTCGCGGCCCGACCCAGTCTCGCGCATCCGCCCAAAGCGTAGGGATACGAGGCGGAGATAGAGGTCTCTCAGGCAGCCTGCTTCGATCGTCGGAGCAGGCTGTCTCTATGATCCGACACCTGGATGAACTGTCCAAAGGAGTGTAGTGTGAACGAATTCGATATCGCGTGGGTGCGCGCGCAGTTTCCGGCTCTTGAGCAGCCCCTTATCTTCTTCGACAATCCGGGCGGCACCCAGGTGACTCAGGGCGTGATTACCGCCGTCACCGAGTACTATCAGACCTCCAACGCCAATATCGGTGGGGCCTTCGCCACCAGTCGCCGGACCGATGCGGTCCTCCACGCCGCGCGCAGCGCGATGGCGACGATGTTGAACGCCGCCGAAGAGGAACTGGTCTTCGGCCCCAACATGACCTCTCTGACCTTTCATCTGGCCCGATCTATCGGGGAAACCATTCGCCCCGGAGATGAGATCATCTTGACGAACCTGGATCACGACGGCAATGTGACGCCCTGGCTCGATCTGGCTGCACAGGGGGCGGTCATCAAATTCGTCGATTTCGATCCCACCGACTGCACTGTCGATCCCGCGCAGTTTCAAGCGGCGCTCTCCGACCGCACCCGACTGGTCGCAATCACCCACGCCTCCAACGCCGTTGGAACCATCCCGAATGTAGCCGCCGTCATCCGGATGGCCCACGTGGTCGGCGCCTGGGTCTTTGTAGACGCGGTCCAGTTCGCTCCCCACGGTGTCATCGACGTCCGCGCCTTAGACTGTGATTTTCTGGCCTGTTCCGCATACAAATTCTTCGGTCCGCACGCCGGAATCCTCTTTGGCAAAGCCGCCCATCTCCGCCAACTCAAACCCCACAAACTTCGACCCGCCAAAGACACGCTGCCCTATCGCTGGGAGACCGGCACCCAGAATCACGAATGCATGGCCGGTATCGCGGCCGCCGTCGCCCACCTGCAAGAGATCGGCAAACGCTCGGGATCCGCTGCCGATTCGCCTCGCGCCGCCATGATCGCCGGAATGAATGCGATCCATACCTATGAGAGGGAGCTTGCCGAGCGCCTCCTGGAGGGACTCGCCCAAATCTCCAACCTGAAGATCTATGGCATCACCGATCGCGATCGGCTGGACGAGCGCGTCCCGACCGTTGCCTTCACCTGGCCTCGCCGCACACCGCGCGCGACCGCAGAGTACCTCGGAGACAATGGCATCTGCTGCTGGAGCGGCAACTACTATGCCCTCCGACTGATGGAGCGCCTGGGACTCGAAGAGCACGGCGGCGCGGTACGAATCGGCCTCGCACACTACAACACTCACGCCGAGATCGATCGCCTTCTCAACCTTCTGGACGACTGCCAATAGCAGCGCCCAGAATTCCACCACCCGCTACGCTAGAGACACGGAGACACGGAGGTTCACGGAGGAAATACAGAGATAAAACGAGAGGAGAGAGTTTCAGGGGCTGAACCCCAGTACTCTCTCCTCTCTTCTTCTGAATCTCTCCTGTATTTCTCCGTGTCTCTAGCGTAGCGGGTGGTGGAATCTCTTTAGATCCGGGAGCGGACGTAGGTGTAGAGTTCGGAGATGGGGATGCGGTGCTGTTGCATCGTGTCTCTGTCTCGGATGGTGACCGTGTCTTTCAGGTCGGCATTGTCTTCACGGCCGAGGGTGTCGAAGTCTACGGTGACGCAGAAGGGAGTGCCGATCTCATCCTGGCGGCGATAGAGTTTGCCGATACCGGCGGAATCGTCGTACACCGCGCGCATCTCGCCGCTGGCTTGAAGGTCGTTCTTGATCTTCTTGGCGATGGCGACGATCTCGTCTGCATTCTTCTTGAGGGGCAGGACGGCGACTTTGATCGGGGAGAGCGCCGGTTTGAGGCGTAAGACGGTGCGTATCTCTCCGTTTTCCAGGGTCTCTTCGTCGTAGGCTTCGCAGAGGGCGGCCAGCACACCGCGATCGACGCCTGCGGAGGGTTCGATCACGTAGGGAACGATGTGCTTGTTGTTGGGCTGATCGAAGTAGGTCAGCTTGTCCGTGCTGTGTTCGTTCTTCATGACCGTGGCAGTCAGGCCCAGTTTGTCCTGCTCGCGGGAGTGGGAGCCCAGGTCGTAGTCCGTGCGGTTCGCGATCCCTTCCAGCTCTTCCCAACCGATCGGAAACTTATACATTACGTCTACCGTGCGTTTGGAGTAGTGGGCGAGTTCGGTCTTCGGCACCTCGTATAGGTTCAAGTTTTCGCGCTTAAGTCCGACTTCCTCGACCCAGAAGTTCACGTGATCCTCAATGAACTGTTCGTGGATGGCTTCGTCTTCGCCGGGGCGGACGAAGTACTCGATCTCCATCTGTTCGAACTCACGAACGCGGAAGATGAAGTTGCGCGGCGTGATCTCGTTGCGGAACGACTTTCCGATCTGGGCGATTCCGAACGGGATCTTGCGGTTCGTCGAATCGACGACGTTCTTGAAGTTGACGAAGATGCCCTGGGCTGTCTCCGGACGCAGATAGGCGAAGGAGTCGGCATCCGCCATCGGGCCGACGGTCGTTTTGAACATCATATTGAAGGCGCGAGGCTCCGTGAGTTCGCCTTCGCATTCGCCTGGATGCATTTTGGGATGCTTCAGGCAGACACCGTCCTGAAGTTTATCGGCGCGGAAGCGGCCTTTGCAGGTCTTGCAGTCCACCAACGGATCGACGAAGGTGTCTTCATGGCCTGAGTATTTCCAGACGTAGCGGTTCATCAGGATCGAGCAGTCGATGCCTTCCATGTCGTCACGTTCGTAGACGTTGTGTTTCCACCAGAGCTTTTTCAGGTTGTTTTTGAGTTCGACGCCAAGTGGACCATAGTCGAATGTACCCTGCAGACCTCCGTAGATTTCGCTGCCGCCAAATATAAAACCTCGCCGTTTACAAAGCGATACCAGTTGTTCCATGTTCGTTGCTGCCATAGCAGATTGAGATTCCTTTCGGGAGTTATTTTGCGTGCGCGTGGCGTGTCGGCGGGGTCAGGCTGAAGATGATGCCGATCGACTGTGAACGCAATCTATAAGATAGACCGATCTGCATACAGTCAAAGTTGCGGGTGACAGCGACTTCTGAGTCATAAAAGCGAGATCGACCGATATCCAGCTTCGTGATGTAGCCGAAGCCGATGGGGCCGCTGACATGATAGGCGAGGCGCAGCTCCTGTCGCACATCGCGCTGATCGAACAGGAAGGGCGTTTTCCCAATGTCGGTGAAAAAACTATATCCGGCGTTCAGGCTGGAGGTCCGGGTCATGGCGTAGTTGAATTCGAGTTCCGGTGAAAACAGGTTATAGGCGTCTCCTGTGGAGTAGACGTTCGCCCAATCCGTGAGACCGGCGCGTGCGGAGAGGCGCGGGCCGATGAGAAACGGAGTTGAGGCGAGGCTGATGCGGGACGCCAATCGTCCGGCAACCGTCTTGGTGGGGAACTCCTCGATGCCTCCCAAGGACGCCGAGATGTCGAGCACCGGGCGGATATTCGTCGCAAATCCAAATCCGTGTGGCGCCTTCAATGCAGGCGCATTCGCTTCCTGCGAGGCATCCCCAGGATTTTCCGGGTGCGTCGAATCGAGCTGATTCAGCAGGCGCACCCCGATCTCCGGAAAACGCGAAACGCCGAGATCGGTGAATTTGCGGTTGTAGATAAACTGCTGATTCTGGGCGACCGCATAGAAGGTCGTTCGTCGCGCCGTCGGTTCCGGGTAACTGTTCTCGGCATACTCGCGGAAGGTGGGCGGACTCATCTCTTCCAATACGGTGCGCAGCGGGTAAGAGAGCGGCGTGATGACAGAACTGGGCGGCAACGGGTCCTTGGTCGGCAGGAGGTCTCTCTGATACGCCGCGTATCCGGTAGGGGCACGCTTCAAGTTGGCGAGAACGTCCATGTGCAGGACGGAATCATGATGCGAAATCAGGTCGTCCTGATAGTGTACTCCCAGACCATCGCGTTTGTTGAAGGCCGGCGTGAAGGGAAGCGATTGCGCCGCGCCGGTCTTCAAACTGCGTTTGTAGTAAGGGAGCGTGATGAGCTTTGTGGGGCCGGCATAGAAGCTGATTCCATGCGCCCTGACATCCTTTCCAGGATCGAGGCGAATGTCGCGTGCAGCAATGTGGTAGTCCGGATGACGTCGTATACAGGTGGTAAACGTTCCGCGGGTAACCAGATAGATCTGGTTGCGAATTTCGATGCGCTCGCCGGTGAGGTGATAGAGATCGGTTTGAAGATCCGCGTTGGTGAGGAATCCATTGCCGTCTTTGAGATTGACGGTGAGTTCGTGACCGGTGAATGCGGCATCTTCTCGGGTCAGACGGAAGGGGACCGGGTGCTGGGGGTCCGTGAAGTTCCCGCTCGCCTTCAACTCACCGGTTGCATAGTTGAAATCGACGACGTCCGCTTCCAGAATCGTGGGTACCGAGGTCTGAGGATCGGTGTATCGGATACGCACCGATTTTTCGAGGTGAAGCACCGTATCGTTGGTCCAGCTCATATGCTCGAACAGATCAAGGTCCAGGGGGCCTAAGTGGTGGGGCGGGACTTCCGGAGCGGCGATCGTCGGCAGAGCAATGTGATCCAAGGCTTCTTGTGCCGGAAGAATCGTGGGCAGCAGAGCCAGTCCGGATGTCAGCGCCGGAAGGGTCCATAGGGAAAGTCTCGAATGGTGTCTCTTCATTTTGTAGGAAGGGCATCTTTCATGCGAAATCGAGTTCGCGGTCGCGTCGGAGGCGTTCACGGCGCGCCAGAGGGTCTTCATCCTGTTCGGAAGGCGTGAGCCCTGCCGCCATCGCCTGGCGGAACGCTTCGTCATCGTAGAGTCGCGTACGTACGACGACAGGCATCGGTACGGCATGGCCGAAGATCATCGCCTGTTGCCGGGTCTCCAGACTGGTCAGCACGCTGCGCAGACTGGACGCACCGTTGACGCCCGTCAATACAGCGTCGATATCCTTCTCATCGTCCAGGAGGCAGCAGATCTTGGTTCCTACCTGTGAAAGCACTTCGTCGTCGATACCGCTCGGGCGCTGATCGACGATCAGCAGTGTTACATTGTATTTGCGCATTTCGCGCGCAATCGTTCCAAAGATCGTCTGATCCGCCAGACCCGGCGCGAGAAACTTATGCGCCTCCTCGATGGTGATCACCAGCGGCTGCGGCTTCGGCCCGCTCTGGCTCAAGTAGCGCTCGGTCTCCTCGACATAGATGCTATGCAGGCGACGGGTGAGAATATTGGCGACAAGCATGTACTGGACCGGGCGATCGTTCTGCCCGAACTCCAATACCACGTTGCGGCCGGAGCGCAGGGTGTTCAGGATCTTGTTCACCGCGTCGTCTTCTGCTGCGGTATCCGGGACAAGAAAGTCCTTGCACTGCTCAGTTAACGTCAGGAGTTTACGTTGGAGCGCTGAGAGCGCGCCCTGGTGGGCGTTGTTCTCTCCGACGAAATCCTTGATGTCTTCGACGCTCATGTCGAGAAACTGTTGCAGCCAGCTTTTCTGCTTGAAGTGGCGTACGAGCAGATAGCAGGTCTCCAGTGCGGTCGCGTTCAGGTTCAGCTCCCGCTGGAGCAGCAGAATGTCCTCGACAGTGATCTGGCTATAGGGAATACGAATCGCCTCGTCGAACGGCACCTGACGTCGTTTCGAGGAGGCGGGATCGAGCGTAAATATCTGTACGCGATTGCGGAAATACTGTTTCAAGCCACGCACGGAACTGCGTCCGGACTGCTCCGTGGTGCCCTGCCAGCCGTACTCGCTGTGCATATCGAAGATCAGGTTGACCGCCTTCTCCGCCTTGATGACCCCGCAGAGGCAGAGACGCGTGAGAAAGGTCTTGCCGGTTCCGGACTTTCCGAAAATAGCGTTGGAGCGTTCTACCCAGCGATCGAGATTGAGACAGACCGGAGTCTCCATATCGAGGGGAGCGCCGACGTGAAAATACTTCGGACTGCGGCGTTCATCGCCGAAGATATGGGCGACATCGTCTCTGTTCGCTTCGCAGACGGGGCTGAAGTGGGTAGGAACCGTCTTGACCGGCAGCAGAGACTCCTCGTCTCCGGCGATCGCATCGTTCGGCACCATCAACATCGGCCGCAGTTTGACATTCCCAAACGTGCTCGTGCCGCTCAGGACGGCCCGGCTCAAAGTCTCTTCCTGGCGCGGGGGCCGAAGCAGGATACCGGGATGCGAGGCCGCCAGGCGGACATCGCTGAGGAGGGCAAAAAAACGGTTGCGCTCGCCCTGGGCCACCACAAACTTGCCGACGCGCAGCTCTTCGACGCTGACGCCATCGTGGAGTCGCATCTCCAGACCTTCTGCCAGCGACCCCTGCACGACCACGCCCAGCTCTTTGCCGGGCGGCTCGACAGTCTCGGCATCCTCGTTTCTGACGCTCTTCTCGCGCAACTCGTGCCTCATTCATTCCATAGTCATTTGTGACGCCCGGCCGGAAGCCGCTACGCGACACCCCAAATGCTTCGCTGACAGGGGAAGCACTCCGCTCATTATAACCCTGTGAGAGGAATCACGTCAATGCCGACGCCAAATAGGAGGATTTTGACGGCCATAGCCGAATCTATATGCGTGAATACCGACAAGCTTTTTCAACAACTCGCGGGCATCGTCGGCCCGGCCAACCTCGATCAATCCGCCGAGGCGATCGGCCTCATTAGCCCTGCTACTCCTGCGCTCGCCTCTGTTTTACCGGGATCGGCGGCGGAAGTCGTGGCAATCGTCAAAGCGGCGGAAGCGGAGGGCGTCGCGATAGTCCCCTGTGGGGGCGG
>Ga0105239_10006867_pt1 | contig 13135 bp, 13 predicted proteins | sample KBSC44metaG_FD_92761 | JGI IMG/M metagenome (GOLD analysis project Ga0105239, IMG submission 92761) | Corn rhizosphere microbial communities from Kellogg Biological Station, Michigan, USA - KBS C4-4 metaG | ecosystem: Host-associated > Plants > Roots > Rhizosphere > Soil | place: Michigan, USA...
CAGGACCCGCAGAAATCGCTTCAAAGGCGTCTTCGTGTCCATGAACCAGAAACCGCTTCCGGGAACCGTAAGGGGTATCGGTCGAACCGCTCAGGCATCCTGATAAGGGGCAGGAGATGAGTGTGTGATAGCATCCCGATAAACTTTGCAGCGGGTACCCGGCGGCGGCGCATCTCCGCACCGCCGCCGAATCTCTGCTTAATCCAGCTGCTGAGCCTGTCTGATCTTGCGACGTCGGGCCGCTTCTGCCTTGCGCTTGCGGTCGCTCGGCTTCTCATAGTACTCATGCGCCCGGGCGATCTTCAGCGTGCCGTCCTGCTGCAGTTGCTTCTTAAAGCGCTTCAGAGCGACGTCAAGCGGTTCGCCCTGCTTAACGATGACCTGTGCCATTTCTTCATCCCCCCTTATCCTTGCGTCTCGCCATTGGTTTCGGCCGAAGCCTGGAAGCAGAGGCCGTTGCCGGACCATGGCGGAATTCCTCCCCGCAGACCGTGCGGGACGCGGCAGCGCCGCAGGAGCCGGAGGAACGCGCTTCCGTGACGAGCAATTATACCGATGTCGCCTCCCAGTGTCAAGCAAGCATCAGCCAGACACGCAGAAGCCCGTAGCTGCCTGCTACGGGCTTCTACGGTCCCCCCTCTCCCGCCGGGTACCCACGAAGTGGGTGGGGAGAGGGGGCTAGGGGTGAGGGTCCGTACGCTAGAACGGCACACCCACCACGTTCAGGAAGGCGCGCGCCAGCACCATATGGCCGACATGGTTCGGATGAACGCGGTCCCACGAGATGTTCGCTGAGTAGCAGTGCTCCAGCACGACATCATACGCCGCCTGCGTATCGACCAGCAGAGCGCCGGTCTCCCCCGCTATTCGCCGCACCGCCGCGCCATACTCATCCATACGGGTGCGCATGGCGTCCGTTCTGTTCGGCTCAATAAAGAACGGGGTCATCAGTACCAGGCCCTTTACGGACGGCAACGCCTGCCGCACCAGCACCATCAGGGTCCGCTCGTACTCATCGAGCGGAACGGCCGCCTCCGGTCGCGTCGGGCTGTCGAACTGTCGCCAGACATCATTGATCCCGATCATGATCGAAAGCCAGTCCGGCCGCAGCTCCAGCACATCACGCTGCCAGCGCGCCTTCAAATCGCGCACTGTATTCCCACTGACCCCCATGTTGACGATCCGCAGCTGCGCCTCCGGCCGCGCCGCGCCGAGCACCGCTTCGACATAGCTTACGTAGCCGTTGCCCAGCGCCGCGCCCAGCCCCTCGCCGACCGGATGCACCCGCCCGCAGTCCGTCACCGAATCCCCGATAAAAAGGAGTTTGCTTCCCGCTTCAATTCGCATACAGACAAGATAAGAGCACAAAACGATCTCGTCAAGACGGCGTGTATTCGGCGGATGCGGTCCGCCGAATACACGCCGTTCTCGCACACCTGGCGAGCTATCCCGCCAGACGACGCCGTCGCAGCAGTAAGCCGCTCCCTATAGACAGCGCACCGGCCGCCATCATCGCCAGACTGCCGGGTTCCGGCGCCGTCACGGAGACCAGGGCGCCCTGATCGGAGATCAAAGTGATGGACGTCGTTCCTGGATTCGCCAGGACGATATTGTCCAGATCCAGATCGACCGTCAGCCCGGCACTACCAATATTGAACGTGAAGTCGCTCAGGAACGCGCCGATCGATGGCAACACGATCCCGGCAAACGCGCCGGTCGCATTCGACTGCGTTACCTTTCCGTCCGTGATCTCGAAGTCCAGATTGCCGCTCTCACCGGCAAGTACGTAGTTCGGATTGATCCCGATGTGGACGCCGGCCAGACCGCTTGCCCCCGTCTGCAGTTCGATACTTCCGGTGTCCAGCCAGTCGATCTGCGCATCGTCACTGGTCGCGGTGAACGTCGAGAGGATGTCGTCGCTGAACAGCGATGTCCCCCCACTGTCCAGCAAACTGAAGCTAAGTGGATCGAAGGTGCGGGATTGATTCTTGATCCCGGAACCGAGCCGGCCGATATTGCTCGATACCGTCGTACCGACCTTGATCTTCTTCATCACCGCCGCAATATCCGTATACTGCATGCTGGCTTCACTGAAGGCGTATCCGACGACACCCGGCTCCTTGGTGACCGATCCTTCGACCTTGTACTTCGCCACATAGTTCGCGTTTGCCGCAGGAGCCGGCGCCGCCTGAAAGGTGACACTCGCATCGGCCCGATCGTTCAGCGGATTCGCCTTCACTTCGAATTTCGTGTTGGCATTGATCGGCGCGTTGACGGACGCCTCATCGACAATGGCCTTCGCAGCCCCCTTCGGGAACGCACCGTTATTGTCCGGTACAGCGCCGATATTGGTGATCGTCCGTTTCTTCGCGAAGTTGTCACGCCAGTCGTAGTTGAACAGGCTATAGTTCGGATCGGTTTGGGCCGCCGGGTTTGCCACGGCGAAAATATCGAGCGGGATCAGCTGATTCGTGTTGATGTACCACGCGTGCTCATAATGAGTCGCGCTGACTGTGGGGTTACCGGCCGGCGCCGCCGGCGGTTTGACCTCCAGTGTCTTCGCCTGCGAATAGTTGAGCCGCGGGAACTGCGCCTGCGCCGCACTCGGAGAGAGAGCGATCCCCACAGAAATGCCGAACGCCGCCCCGATAGCTGCACACTGTCGTCGATCGTGAAACATGCCGTTCCTCCTTCCAGATCGAGAGCTCGCTTATCGACGAGATCTCACTCATCAGGATTGCCAGTGCGTGTGGACACGACTGTGGACACGGAACGCCGAAAAGTGAGGACAGAGGGAAAAATGCCCCGCAGCATCTGTGAAAAACTGCACTGCGGATCGAGACACGAGGAAAAAGAGGACGGCTTCAGGCCGTCGCTATCGGGGCGGGCGCGGTCTTCGGATCGCCCAGGACATCTAGGAATCGAGACAGCGCCCCCGAGACGATCTTGCCTTTACGGAGCAAGATCCCCGTCGGCCGGATCAGCGCCTCTCCCTCCAGCGGACGCGCCGCCAGCGTGCCGTCGCGCACCTCACGATGTATCGTCGGCTCCGGCACGATCGCGATCCCCAGCCCGATCTCCACGACTCGCTTGATCGTCTCGATATTATCGAAACAGTGAATGACAGTCACCGAGACATCATGGCTCCGCAGAAGGTTATCGATCAGATCGCTCGTCGGAATATCGGCATCGAACGCCACGAACGGCATCCCCTGCAGCCGCTCCACCGGCACTGTCTCCAGCGCCGCCAGCGGATGCGACGGCGGCACGATCAGCACCATCCGCTCGCACTCCAGCGGGATCACATCGATCTGCGCCCGTTCCCGCGGACACGCCACGATCCCACAGTCGATCGCCCCACCCACCACCGCATCGTAAATCCGATCCGTCCGTAGATACTCCAGATGCAGGTTCACCTGCGGATACTGCGAGATAAAAGAGGTAACCCGCGGCGTCAGCGCGTGCAGCCCGATCGAGTAGACGGTCGCCACCCGCAGCGTGCCGCCCACTACCCCACTCATCTCCGCCAGCTCACGCTTCAAGGCATCCGCCCGCCCCAATATCTCTCGTGCTCCATCCAGCAGACGCAGCCCGGCCTCCGTGAACTGGGCGCCCGGCCGTCCCTTCCCACGCTCTACCAGCACCTGCCCGTACTCTTGCTCCAGAGTGCGTATTCGCTGGCTGACCGCAGACTGCGACATGAAATTGCGCTCCGCCGTCTTGGAGAAAGAGTGCGTGCCCGAGAGATCCACAAACAGCCGAAGTGTTTCAATATCCATAGGGTTCAGCGGTTTTTCTGATAACCGCCGGATCGATTATACGCTTTCCTTCTACCAACGGCAAACGCCGCCTAACGGCGTCCGGCTCCCCTCTCCCGCACCCTGAAGGTACCCGGCGGGAGAGGGGTTGGGTGAGGGCCTGAATTATGCGCGCGCTGAATAACCGTTATGCTAAAGATTCGCTTTACTACTGAGTTGCGCGCGGATAAACTCGGGAGTAATAGCGTCCATTGTTGCCGCCCGCAGGTCGGCTCGGCAACGCGGGAAGGTAAACGGCAAAATGGCGACAACTGTCGTTGAAAAGGGACAGCCAGGCAGCCTCTCACGGTTCAAAGACTCGTTTCTGCTGCATAAGCTGCATTCGCTGTCCGGCGTATTCCCCATCGGTTTCTTCATGATCTTCCATCTGGTGGCGAACTCCTACAGCCTGCGAGGCGAGGCGGAGTTCAACACGGTGGTCAAGGTAATCGGGTACTTCCCCTTCGTCACTCTGATCGAAATGGGAGTCATCTTTCTTCCCATCCTCTTCCATGCCATCTACGGCCTCTTTATCGCCGCCGAGATGCAGGGACCAGGCGGCAACATGGCCCACTACGGCTATACCCGCAACTGGTTCTACTGGCTGCAGCGCGTCACCGGTGTTATCGCCCTCTTCTACATCTGCTACCACGTCTATACGACGACCGGACAGCGCTGGATGTACGAGTGGACGGTAGCGGATGGCAAAGAGCAGGGCTTCCGCGCGATTGCCTACGAAGCAATGGCATGGCGCTTCGTCGGTATCGGCTACACTCTCTTCTATGTCATCGGTGTCGGTGCCGCGTGCTTCCATCTGGCAAACGGTCTCTTTAACTTCTGCATCCGCTGGGGCATCACCATCGGCAAGGAGGCGCAAAAGATCAGCGCCTACGTCTGGTCGTTTGTCGGCGTCGCTCTCGCGATCATCGGCCTCTGGACCGCCATCAACTTCCATATGCTGGGACTCAACTACAAACTGCCCAGCGGCGAGGTGGTGAACCTGCAGCAGAAGTACGACTCGCTCGATGCCCTGGTGAAGGACACTGCCCTGGCCCCGGCCGCTCCGATCCCTGGCGCCAAACCGACCCCGGCCGAAGAGGGCGCCGCTCCGGCGGCAGGTACGACGACCGAACCGACCACACCGGCGACTACTCCGTAGAAAGGCTCGATCACTCCCATGGCAGCACCCACAAAAGCCAGAGTCATTGTCGTCGGCGGCGGCCTCGCCGGCCTGATGACCACCGTTAAGATCGCGGAGGCCGGCGGTACGGTCGACCTCTTCTCGCTGGTCCCGGTCAAGCGCTCCCACTCGGTCTGCGCCCAGGGCGGCATCAATGGCGCCGTCAACACCAAGGGCGAGGGCGATAGCCCCGCCATCCACCTCGACGACACTGTCTACGGCGGCGACTTCCTGGCTAACCAGACCCTGGTCAAGACGATGTGCGATGCCGCTCCGGGCATCATCTATCTTCTCGACCGTATGGGCGTCATGTTCAACCGGACCCCGGAAGGCCTTCTGGACTTCCGGCGCTTCGGCGGCACCCTGCACCACCGCACCGCCTACGCCGGCGCCACCACCGGCCAGCAGCTCCTCTACGCGCTCGATGAGCAGACGCGCCGCTGGGAGGTCGAAGGCAAAGTCCGCAAGAACGAGTTCTGGGAGTTCCTCGGGATCGTCCGCGATGAGGGCGGCACCGGCCGCTGTGTCGGCATCGTCGCGCAGGATCTGCGCACGATGGAGATCAAGGCGTTCGCCGCGGATGCCGTTGTGCTCGCTACCGGCGGCCCCGGCATCGTCTTCGGCAAATCCACCAACTCCTCCATCAACACCGGCACCGCCGCCGGCTCGGTCTATCAGCAGGGCGCCTGGTTCGCGAACGGCGAGTTCGTCCAGGTCCACCCGACCGCCGTCCCCGGTGAGGATAAGCTGCGCCTGATCTCGGAATCGGTCCGCGGTGAAGGCGGCCGCGTCTGGGTCCCGCGCAACCCGGGCGACAAGCGCCCCGGCCAGCAGATCCCGGAGGGCGAGCGCTTATACTTCCTGGAAGAGAAGTATCCCAAGTACGGAAACCTCGTCCCGCGAGATATCGCCACCCGCGAGATCTTCCACAAGTGTGTCGATGAGCGCATGGGCGTCTTCGGTCAGAACCAGGTCTACCTTGATGTCACGCATATCGATCGCCGCCAGCTCGATCTCAAGCTCCGGGGCGTCCTGGAGATCTACGAGAAGTTCGCCGGCGAGGATCCGCGCGATGTCCCGATGCGCATCTTCCCGGCGGTCCACTACTCGATGGGCGGTCTATGGGTGAACGACGGCACCCGGCCGGAGTCCGTTCCTTACCACATGACCAACATCGAGGGACTGTTCGCGCTTGGAGAGTGCGACTACCAGTACCATGGCGCAAACCGCCTCGGTGCGAACTCGCTCCTCTCCTGTCTCACCTCCGGCCAGATCACCGGACCGGCCGTCTGCAAGTACGCCGACGGTCTGGCGAAGCATCCCGACGGCACGGGCTCCGAGTTCCAGAGCGAGGTCCGCCGCCGCACGGAGGAGTACAAGAAGATCATCGCGATGGACGGTCCGGAGAACCCCTACCAGATCTGGTGGGAGCTTGGGCAGACGATGACGGAGAACATGACGGTCGTCCGTTACAATGCCCGCCTGGAGAAGCAGCTCGGCATCATCTCCGACCTGAAGGGACGCTACCGCCGTATCGGCACCTCCGACAAATCCGGCTGGTCCAACCAGATGCTGCCCTTCACCCGCCAGCTCTGGAACATGCTGATCCTTGCCGAGGTGATGACCCGAGGCGCGCTGCTTCGCGACGAGTCCCGCGGCGCGCACTACAAGCCGGATTTTCCGGATCGGGACGACGTCAACTTCCAGAAGACGACCATCGCCGCCCACACGCCGGACGGCCCGGAGATCCGCTACGAATCGGTGGACCTCTCACTGGTCAAGCCCCGACCGCGCGTCTACACGGACGCCTCCACGGCCCCCAAGGCGCCCGCCGCGCCGGTCACGGTACCGCTGAACGGCAGCGCCGCGAACGGCCATGCGAACGGCGACGCCAGCCGGACCGCGCCTGGCCCGATCCCCGGCGAGGAGACGGTAAACAGCGGCAACGGACCGGACGCGCCCCTGTCGACCGCGCCGGCTGGCGCCTTCCCGCGTGATAGCGGCGGCGGCACGGCGCAATCAGAGTCGCACCCGAACGTGCCCGGCACGGGCGGCACGAAATAGACGGAGAGATCGAAACTATGATTAACCTTCCCGTCATCACCGGAGCCCTGGCCACCGAGGCCCCGAGCGGCGCTACGGGCGGCGCGATGATCGAAGTGACCGTCCGCCGCCAGGAAGCGCCCGATAAGGCGCCCTATGATGAGACCTTCCGGGTCCCCTACCGGCCACAGATGAATGTCATCTCTCTGCTGATGGAGATCCAGAAGAACCCGGTCAATACCGCCGGCAAGATCGTCGCTCCTGTCACCTGGGAGCAGGCGTGCCTGGAAGAGGTCTGCGGCTCCTGCACGGTCCGCATCAACGGCAAAGTGAGGCAGGCCTGCTCCGCCCTGATCGACCGTATCGCTCCGCTGGAGGGGAACGTCCGCAAGTTCCGCCTGGAACCCATGAGCAAGTTCCCGGTCGTCCGCGACCTGGTCGTCGACCGCACCAAGATGTTCGATAACCTGAAGAAGATCCAGGGATGGATCCCCATCGACGGCACCTACGACCTTGGTCCCGGCCCGCGTATGGGGCAGAAGCAGCAGGAGTTGGCGTATGACTTCTCCCGCTGCATGACCTGCGGCTGCTGCCTAGAAGCCTGCCCGCAGGTCAACGAGCACTCGAACTTCATCGGCCCCGCCGCCATCGGCCAGGTGCGTCTCTTCAACTCGCACCCCACCGGCAAGCTCAACGCCGACGAGCGCCTGGAAGCCATCACCGGCGCCGACGGTATCGCCTCCTGCGGCAACGCCCAGAACTGCGTCCAGGTCTGTCCGAAGGAGATTCCGCTCACCCGCGCCATCGCGGAACTGCACCGGGATACCACGGTCTACCGCATCAAAAAGTGGCTCGGCAAATAACCGAAGACATCTATCTCATCGCAAAAAAGCCATGCTGCTGGCAGCATGGCTTTTTTGTTGGGCCTTGACACCAGCGTATCTTCCATGAAATACTTTGCTGAACAAAGTGATAATGCACGAACTTCTCCAGATCGGCTTCCCGCTTGGCATCGCCGCCAGCGGCGGCTTCGCCCTGTGGCTCACGCTCCACGCGCTACGCGCGCGTCGTGTGCTTCCGGCGCTCCTGGCTTCGATTGCCATCGCCACGAGCATTATCGTGCTGTATATGACGCAGGATCAAGATCCCCGTGATCCGCCTTCGCTGCCCCTATACATCGTCGCCGCCGCTGTCGCCGTCGTTCTGGCGACATGCACCGCACGTCGCTTGCGCAATCCCCGCGGGACATTCGGCGCGCTGATTGCATTGATCAGCATCATTGCCACCCCACTTCTACTCTTGGGGAACGTCTTCACCATGTCCGTCCTGGAGGATAAGGCCGTACCCTCCCCTGATGGCCGCTACACAGCCCACCTCATCTACTACGATGGGCTGACCTTCGGCTACTATTTCGTCGCCATAAAGCCAGACAGGCCCTGGAGTTGTCTGCTGGGAATGGACGAAGTCGCGGAAGCCGACGCCGAAGGGTTCGACGATATCCGCTGGGGCGACAATCATACCCTCATCGTCCGCTACGACGCGGGCAGCGGATTCGCCCAGCGGGATACACACTGGCGCGACATCCAGGTCCGCTACGAAGCCGTGCCCGACTCTACCCCTCCCCATAAATAATCCTGCCGCTTTACCGTTTCTCGTCGCGCCCATTGAGCGAGCGCTCTTTCTTCTTGTAGCGTTTCTGTCACGGTCGATTGGTATGCTCCTGCTCAGATGGGATGCATCGCATCCCGATAAAAGGGAGCCGAGGGAAACCGGCCCCTTCAGGAGGAACGTCACGATGTCTGTGTCATTCGTACGCCGCGCCGCCATGATACTGCCCGCCCTCTGCGCCCTGTCTCTTCCCCTCACAGCGCATGCCCAGACCACGGTCACCGGGGTCAACGTGCCCGGCTCATCCAACCCATTTCTCGCAGGCATGCCGCCCGGATCCGGCGCCGACGGCGACTCGGCCCCGGATCAATCGCCCGTCCAGGTGCTCGGTCTGAATCTCCCGGCCGGCGGCGACATCACCTTCTCGGTTACCGGCTCCGTCGACTTCGGCGGCGGCGGACCCACCGATCCGCCCGACGGCTCATTTAACGTCGGCCACGGTGCGGAAAACGGCCTCGGCGGCTATCAGGCGCCGGCAAACTCTCTTGTGGGCGTTTTCCTGGATGCCAGCGAACCGGATCTCTCGCCAGCGCCGGCCGATCTCGACTTCACCTCCGGCGCCGGTATCGGAACCGCTTTCACCACACTCGCTCCCGGACTGAAGCAAATCTTCTTTATCGGCGACGGACTCACGGGTACCGGCAGTGGCGCTGCGCAGCAGTTCACCGTGCCCTTTGGGGCGCAGCGCCTCTTTCTGGGATCGGTGGACGGCACCGGTTGGTTCAACAACTCCGGCAACTTCACGGTCAGCGTGACCCAGTCTGCCGTTAGCGCCACGGCGCCGGAGCCCGGTTCTATCGCCCTTATGCTCACCGGCGCTTCGGCGCTGACCGCCGTCATCGCACGGCGACGCCGCCGCGCCTGACACCAGCCTGGATCCGCCGGCAACAACGACGGGCCACCTGAAGTTCAGGTGGCCCGTCGTTGTTGCCGCAGGGAGGGAGCGCCTATCCGTTGAGCGCTCCCTCCTTATCCGCACGATCCAGCCATGCTCGAAACTCCTCCTCGGACTTGCTGAGCAGTAGCTCGGCAACATTATTCTTTTCCGCAGAAGCGGTCAGTTGATTCAAGGCCAGATAGGCCGTCAGTGCGTCTTTGAACGCGGCGTACGCCCGCAGCATCAGGGCGCTATGCCGCACCCCCACGGCGGTTGTTCCGGCTGCCGACGGCTGCCGGAGACTGTCGGGTATGTCACGCTCGATATCGCGATACAGGCGGTGCGTGGATTCGGCCGTGGCCCGAAGACTGGCCGCCGCCTGTTGTATAGTGGTGAGGGCCGCACGCGTATCCGCAACGCTGCGGCGCAGTGTAGGAGACTCCAGTGATGTACTGCTTGTCATTTCGATGCTTCTCCCCCTGAATAGCCCGGCGTTCCGGTAGATCCCCGTGCGACCGTGCCGTCCCTGAAGCATCCTGCAGAGACCGTGCCGCACCGTTTCATTTTCGGTCGTCTGTGCAGTAGTTAGCAACCGATCAACGGAAGTAAAGCGGTGTCGTATCGCTCCAGTCGAACTGCCCCTGGTTGGAGTTCGTCCCGGTCATGTCGAAACGGTTCCCGTATGCGTCGTGATAGCGCAGGACGCTCGCCTTCGCCTTCACCGCCCGCTGAATATTGAACGACCAGTTATTTTCTACCCCGACCGGCGTCCTCCCATCGATTCCGAGGATATAGTTGCCGTCGAACCGCCCGGCGTTCTCGATCAGGACATGGTTCGCGTTATTCCCGAAGCGATGCTCGATCCGCGCCGTCTTGAAGCCAAGAAGGTCAAAGCCTACCGGCACCTTCTTCAGATCCGTGACACCGTTCGCTTTGAGCGCCTTCACCCACATCATATGCACGATCTTGCGCAACGCCGCCGCCTGCTCCTTAGAGGCGCTCGGGTCCAGATAGACGACGACCCCCTTCGCTCCCTGCACCATGCCCATCCGCGTTCCGGCCAGCGACGTGCTGCCGTAGCTCCCATCACTTATGGTCATCCCGATCATCGCCCAGCAGAAGGCGTGCGGCGACGGGCTCTCTCCAAAGTTACAGGCGCACGGAACGTGGCACGTACAGGCCTCGCTCAGCGTGCCGACCATGCGCCACGGCGTCTCCGCTGCCATCGCGGGCGCCGCCCCCAGCGCTAGAGTGATTGTAACAAGACCGGCAAGAGTCGATGTTTTCATCCCGTTACCTCCTCGGACATCTAACAAATGAGTTTTGCCGAATGTTCCGTTCGCCCGGTTTTACCGATTTGCCGCAACGGGTACGCCCAGATGCCGGTTGCCGCGGGAATCGAACATCGAGGTGGTAACAGCGGCACGGGATACGAAATAGAAGGGTCCGCTATGGGCATTCGCCGAACCGCACCAGCTCTCTGTGGGATATCGCTCGCGCTCCTCGCCGCTTTCTCTACAATGACCGCCACTCACGCCGCGCTTTCCGCACCACCGGCTCCCGCCGGATGGGAGATGCAAACCGGGGGAGCCGCCACACGCTACACGCCGTCGGATGTCCCGCCAGGCGACGTATTCACCGTCACGCTCGGCCCTTCCGCCGCACTTGGGCCAGATAGCCTTCGGCAGTGGCTACTGGACCAGATCGAGGCCGCTGGCCCCGGTATCGGCTCCCGTATCAGCACGGGCGATATCCAGTCCCAGCTCGATGGGAGTCTCCTCACCTGCGTCTGCGCCTTCCGGCTCGCCTCCGGAGCGCAGCGCGTCGTCGCCTTCAGCGCCATCCGCCAGCGCGGCGGACAGGCTCGCCTGGCCTGGATCGAATCGTCGCCGAAGAGGGCTGTCTTTCAGCGCTACATGAAGGATGCGACGCGGCTGCTTCTCGCGCTTACCGCCACCGAAAACGACAACGGCGAAACCGCCGCCTCACCGCCGCGCCCCCACACACCGTCGCCGGCCAGTACCCCCTCTTCCTCGGAGCTACGACGACTCTCCTACACGACAACACCTGGCGCAGGCGTACCGCCATCCCAGATCGCCGGTATCTTCAGCCATAATCCCACGCAATTCGGCGTCGGCGGCTTCGTCTACGTCGTCCCGGAGCCGCTCCTGGCTCTGAAAGACGGCACCTACTACGAAGACCTCGACGTTCCGCCGTCGGCCTTTAACGCCGCCGTCGCGCGTCGTGCACGCCCGAAAGCTTGGGGCTGGTGGCGCCGCACCGGCAACACGTACCAGATCCAGAACCGAAAAGGCGCCTGGGAGGATGCCCGCTGGTTCGGCCCGCTCTCCGGCGGCGCCCCGGGCCAGAAGCTGTCCGGTACCTACTCTCATCTGGGTGGAGGAGGCAACACCGCCTACGGCGGAGGAACCATGATCGCCGTCTCCCGCTCACTTACCTTCTTCCCGGACGGTCACTTTCAGGGCAGCCATTCGGCCTCCGTCTCCAGCCACGAACCGACGTCCGATGTCGGCGTCGTCGCCGGCTCCAACGGCGCGAATGGCGGAACGTACCGGATCGACGGCTACACCCTGGAACTCCGGTTCGGTGACGGCACAACAGACCGTCGCTCCTTCGTTTTCATGGACGACACCAAAAAAGCCCTCTATTTGAACGGCGTCGCCTATCTCCGGGAGGACGGCAAGTAACCAGCATCCCGGATCGCTCGGGCTGCTCTTGAGGTACAGTGAAGGCATGCTCTTCACCACCCGCGACCCGAAACTACAGGAAGATGTCCCTCCCGGCCCGCAGGATGCCCCGGCCGACGCGATCATCTCCCCGGATACGCGCCGCGGTGATACCACAGCGCGTATCCCGCCGCGACAAGCACGTACCAAGAAGTGGCCTGTCCTGGATGCCGGCGGCCCACCGAACAAACTGGACCTGAAAACCTGGCGCTTTACCCTTACGGGCCTCGTGGACCAGCCAGTCGAGTGGACCTGGGAGGAGTTCCGAAAGCTCCCCCGAACGCGGGTCTTCGCCGACATGCACTGCGTCACTCGCTGGTCGCGCCTCGGTAACCTGTGGGAGGGCGTCTCCACCCGCGAGATCGTCAAGCACGTCACCCTCCGGCCGGAAGCGAAGTTCGTCCTCGTCTCCGCCTACGATAAGGGCTTCTCCTTCTCCGGCGGCCAGACACCCTGGACGACCAACATGCCGCTGGAGTACTTCCTCGATGAGGACTGCCTCTTCGCCGACACCCACGACGGTCAGCCGATCTCCCTGGAACACGGCGGCCCCCTGCGCCTCGTGATCCCGCGCCTCTACGCCTGGAAGTCTGCCAAGTGGGTCCGCGGGATCGAGTTCCGCGCCGAAGACACGGCTGGCTTCTGGGAGCGCGGCGGCTACCACATGCTCGGCGATCCCTGGAAAGAGCAGCGCTACGGCCGCATCGGAGACGCCGATATGTAATGCCGTGGCCTCACTTCACGAAGAGTGCGGCGGCCTCTCGTATAGCACCCGTCGACGAAGGCGGGTGCCCCCTGGGCGGTATCGTTTTCTGAAGCCGCG
>Ga0105239_10006868_pt1 | contig 13134 bp, 5 predicted proteins | sample KBSC44metaG_FD_92761 | JGI IMG/M metagenome (GOLD analysis project Ga0105239, IMG submission 92761) | Corn rhizosphere microbial communities from Kellogg Biological Station, Michigan, USA - KBS C4-4 metaG | ecosystem: Host-associated > Plants > Roots > Rhizosphere > Soil | place: Michigan, USA...
ACCCAGATAATGGTTGCCACAACAGTAATTGAAGTTGGCGTCAACATTCCCAACGCATCGGTGATGATCATTGAAAATGCCGAGCGTTTCGGACTGTCGCAATTACACCAGCTGCGGGGGCGCGTGGGCCGTGGAGCCGAGCAATCATATTGCATACTCATGAGCAGCCATAAGTTGAGCCACGACGGCCGTATACGCCTAAACACCATGGTTAAAACCAACAATGGTTTCGAAATTGCCGAAACGGACCTGCAACTGCGCGGCCCGGGTAATATTGAGGGCACCCAGCAAAGCGGTGTGCTTGATTTAAAAGTAGCCAACCTTGTTACCGACCAGGAACTGCTGATACAGGTGCGTAAGTTTGTAGAAACCATTTTTGAAAAGGACCCGCAGCTTGCCGCGCCCGAAAATCAAATCCTGCATCAGTCGTTTAAAATAAAACAAGACGGGCTGAGCTGGGATAAGATATCGTAATGAACAGCTTGCCTTTTGAAAAATGACCAACCACATCAATTAAGTGCTTTTGGCATATCCCTGCGCTATTAATTTCATCCACCTTATTTTCTCTTTCCCTATATTTACCGCATAACTGACTAATAACATGAAACTAAAACTTGCACTCCTATCTACTCTAATTTTAATCGGGGGCCTTGCAAAAGCGCAGGACTCGCTAATGATTCGTAAAATATACGATGAAGAATTGGTTAACGGCCAATGCTACAGTAACCTGCACTACTTGTGTAAAAATATTGGACAACGCATCAGCGGCTCGGCCAATGCACAGAAGGCGGTTGAATGGGGCAAGAAACTAATGGAAAGCTACGCGTTCGACAAGGTATACCTGCAGCCCGTAATGGTGCCGCACTGGGTACGCGGCGCTAAAGAAGAAGGTGCTATTATCAAGGGCGATAAAAAAATAAGCGTGCACATTGCAGCTTTGGGTATGACAGTTGCCACACCTAAAAACGGATTAACAGCGCCAATAATTGAAGTACAAAGCCTGAAAGAATTAGAAACACTGGGCGCAGGCGTTATTAAAGGCAAAATAGTTTTCTTTAACCGCCCATTTGATCCAAGGTTTATCGAAACGCTCCGGGCTTACGGCACGGCCGGCGACCAGCGTTTTGCCGGTCCGGCAGCTGCAGCCAAATACGGCGCGGCCGGCGTAATCGTACGCTCATTAACCGAAACCCTTGATTTTTATCCGCATACAGGTGCAACGTCTTATACAAAGGATGGGGTTAATATACCGGCTGCTGCCATATCAACAAAAGATGCAAATACCTTAAGCGCTATGCTTAAGATGAAATCGTTACCTGCGGTTAAGTTCTACTTTAAACAAAACTGCGAGTTGCTGCCCGATGCACCATCATTTAACGTTGTTGGTGAAATGACAGGGTCAGAAAACCCCAATAAATTTATTACTGTTGGCGGGCATCTTGATTCGTGGGATTTGGCCGAAGGCGCCCATGACGATGGCACCGGTGTAATGCAGTCTGTTGAGGCATTGCGTTTGTTAAAAGTAATGGGCTACAAACCCAAAAACTCTATCCGTGCGGTATTTTTTATAAACGAAGAAAACGGAGACCGTGGCGGTATTAAATATGCCGAACTTGCCGACCAAAACAAAGAAGAGCACATTGCAGCCATTGAATCGGACCTGGGTGGCTTTACTCCGCGGGGTTTCACTTTTGAGGGTCTTTCGCCGGCCCGGATTGAAAAAATCAGCAGCAACTGGAGCAAATTATTAGCGCCATACGGCTCAGGGGTATTAACCGCAGGTGGTGGCGGCAGCGATATTGGCCCATTGGCCGAAAAGTCAAAGGGTGTCGTGTTAATTGGCTACATGCCCGATTCGCAACGCTATTTTGATGTGCATCATACGCCGAATGATGTATTCGAAAATGTAAACAAACGCGAGCTTGAACTTGGCGCTGCATCAATGGCATCGCTAATGTATTTGATAGACCAGCACGGGCTGAATTAGTGCTTTTGTATTTTCAAGGTAATTTTATTCGATTTTAGATTTACGAAGTTTTAAAAACTTCGTAAATCTTACCTCATATAATTCCACAAACCTTAATTTTGCCGCATCACAAAAAACACCTCATCATTGGCAACAGAAGGCGACAGTAAACCCAAAACAGATTCATTTGCAGCGCTACGCTATAAGGATTTTCGGTCGTACCTGGGCATGCGGTTTTTCTTTACGTTTGCTTACCAAATGCAGGCCGTTGTAATCGGCTTTTATATTTATCATGTTACAGGCAGCGTATTTGCACTCGGCCTTGTTGGTTTGTGCGAGGCCATTCCCGCTGTTTGCATTGCGTTGTACGGCGGTTATGTGGCCGATAAATCCGAAAAACGCAAAATGTTGCTCACCATCTCGGGGCTGGTATTTTTTGCCTCGGTGGTAATGTTCACCGTTACAATGAAAAACGTCGCCCCATACCTGCATACGGGATGGATTATACCCATTATATTTGTGATGATATTTTTAAACGGGTTGGCCCGCGCATTTTATGGCCCTGCCACATTCACCATCTATGCACACAGTATCCCCAAAGAAATTTATCCAAATGGTAGTACATGGAGCAGCTCCAGCTGGCAGATAGCCTCCATCCTGGGCCCGGCAGCAGGTGGATTAATTTATGGCTTTTACGGGATTACTGCGACTTTTAGCGTCATCCTTTGTTTTCTTTTACTCTCTATAATCCTGATATACCGTTTACGACCATACCCGCCGGTATTTATCCCGAAAGAGAATATATGGGATAGTTTAAAAGAAGGAATTGATTTTGTTTTTAAAAGCAAAATGCTGATATGGGCCATGAGTCTCGATTTATTCTCGGTGTTTTTTGGCGGGGCGGTAGCGCTATTGCCTGTATTTGCTAAAGACATATTAAAAGTTGGCTCCGAAGGTTTAGGGATAATGCGCGCAACCTCGTCATTAGGTGCCGTGTTAACTATGCTGGCAATGGCCCGTTTTTCGCCGATGGGTAAACCATGGCGTAACCTGCTTATTGCAGTAACTGGTTTTGGGCTCTCCATTATTTGCTTCGGCCTTTCGCGCAGCTTTTATTTATCACTCATCTTCCTGTTTACCGAAGGTGCATTTGATAGTGTAAGTGTGATCATCCGTGGAACCATAATGCAATTGCTCACGCCCGATCATATGCGTGGCAGGGTATCGGCGGTAAACTCCATGTTTATTGGCTCATCAAACGAAATTGGGGCGTTTGAATCGGGCACGGCAGCTAAACTGCTGGGTACCGTTCCATCGGTTATTTTTGGCGGCACCGTAACGCTGGTGATCGTAACTATTACCTTCCTGAAAACTCAAAAATTGATCCCGCTTTCGTTGGGTCAAATTCAAACGCCAAAGGCAACTGCGACCGAATAATTGTGTCCAAACCGTTTTGCAACAGCCGATTGCCATTACTTCTACCATCCAAGTAACATAACCTTTACAAAAAAATAACGTAAAAGGCAGTAACAGTTTAATTTAGGTTTGTTATAACCTTTAGCCTGTTTTACCAGGACCAATTATACCTCCTGGTAATTACTCTAAAGAAAATACTGCTAATGTTAAAGACCGGTTTTAAGTCGTTTGTTTTACGCTTGCTATTGTTGAGTGTCATTTTACTGACGTTTACCGATATTGTATTCGCTCAAAATAAAGTAGTAAAATTCTCATCGCTTACTATAGAGAACGGCCTTTCGCAAAGTGACGTAAAAGCAATAATAAAAGACCACCTGGGCTACATGTGGTTCTCGACCGATGACGGGCTTAACCGCTTCGATGGCTATAATTTTACTATTTACAGGCATAAGGCCGGAGATCCTCATTCGTTACCGGGAAATGATATCACCCATCTTTTTGAAGACAGGCAGGGGCATTTGTGGATAGGCAGCGGCAGTGGACTGAGCGAATATGACCCTGAAAGCAATAGCTTCACCACATTAAAATCGGTAAAAAATGATGAAACTACGTTATCAAGCCCCGATGTAGACTATATTTTCCAGGATAGCAAAAACAATATCTGGGTAGGCACCTATTCGGGTCTTAATTTGCTCGATTTAAAAACAAAAAAAGTAAAAAGATTATTTTACACGCCAAACCGTGACGATATTGAAAGTCATCATATCAATTCAATAACCGAAGATAATGACGGTAACCTATGGCTTGCTACCCGCGGCGGTCTGGTACAATTTAACTATGGTACCGGCTTTACAAAAACATACGTACACGGCGGCAAAAACAGCCTGAGCAGCAACAAAATAAATACTGTTTTTAAGAATGCTGACGGTAACCTGTACATCGGTACTGCAACAAGCGGGCTTGATTTCCTGGATTTAAAAACGAAAACCTTTACCAATTTTGTGCACCAGCCCGGCAACATAAATTCGTTGGTTAATAACAATGTGTTTGATTTAACTGCCAGCACCGAAAAAAAACTATGGGTAGCTACTGAAGATGGCCTCGACCTTTTTGACGAGTTAAAAGGCACATTTACAAAATACATAAGCGATAATATAGCCACTGCAAGCGAAAATAACTCCATTAACTGTGTTTACAAAAGCGGCGGCATATTGTGGCTGGGCACTTATGAGTCGGGCGTTCGGTTTTATGATACCAATCTGTCGATGTTTAGCTATTACCATAAAGACCGCCTTGACCCCAATGGATTAAGCAACAATATAGTTACCTCATTTGCTGAGGACAAAGATGGCTATTGGGTAGGCACTGATGGCGGCGGGTTAAACTTTTTAAATCACTCAACACAAAAGTTTACGCATTACCTCCCGCAAGCCGGGAATAAAAATGCCATAAGCGGAACGCATGTAATTAAATTATTAAAAGATAAACAGGAAAACCTTTGGATAGGCTATTACGGCGCCGGCCTTGACATGATTGCAAACAAAACAAAAAAACTAACACACTATGCCACAGGCAACAGCCCTAACCAAATAAGTACAGTTAACGTTTATGCAGTAGCCGAGGATAATAAAGGTAGTATTTGGGTAGGCCTGGATGGCGAAGGCTTGAATGTTATCAGCAACTCAAAAGTTGTAAAACGTTACAAACATAGTACAGCGGACACGCTGCACTCGTTATCAAACGATGATATTCGGGCAATTTACAGCGATAAGCAGAACAACCTTTGGATTGGAACTTTTGCCGGTTTAAACCTTTACAACCCGGCTACTGATGATTTCAGCCATTTTGTACCTACCAACTCTGGTCTTTCAAGCAATGTTATCATTTCGATATTTGAGGATTACGACAGCAATCTTTGGGTTGGCACATTAGGTGGCGGACTTTACACCTTTGATAAGCATAAAAAGACATTTACGGGCTACAAGTTTCCAAACGGTACAAACTACTCCATAATCAACAGCATTACCCAGGATGGCTACGGTTTTATGTGGGTAAGTACCAATGCGGGCCTTATCAGCTTTAAGCCCCACACTAACGATATCAGGAAATATACTGCGTCAAATAACCTGCAGGGCTACGAGTTTTTTACGGGCGCCAGCCTGACTTCCCGCACCGGGGAATTGCTTTTTGGCGGACACAACGGGTTTAATATTGTCGATCCATACGACCTGGCGGTTAATAAAAACAAACACAATGTAGTATTAACCGATTTTCAGCTTTTCAATAAAAAAGTGCCAATCGGGGGCAATTCAGTTCTAAAAAAATCAATCAGCCTAACAAAAGAGATAGAGCTTGATTATGGCCAGTCTGTTTTCACCATTGAATACAGTTCGTTGAATTTTACATTGCCCGAAATGAATTCGTATGCTTACAAGCTTGACAATTTTGAAAAAAACTGGAACTATGTAGGCTCGCAACGAAAAGCAACTTATACTAACCTTAACCCCGGCGAATACACCTTTATGGTAAAAGCCGCCAACAACGATGGCATTTGGAATAACAACATTACTACCTTAAAAATCATAATAATACCTCCATTTTATATGACCTGGTGGTTCAGGATCATCGCTTTTATTTTAATCATAGCTGCTGTTTACGGCTATTTTGTTTACCGCACTTATGCTATAAAACAACAGCAGAAAAAACTTAAAAAACTGGTTATCGAGCAAACTGCGGAAGTTGTTAAGCAATCTGAAGAATTGCAAAATCAATCGGAGGAACTGCAATCGTTGAACGAGGAATTGCAGGCCCAGTCGGAAGAGTTGCAATCGCAATCAGATTATTTGCAGGAATTAAATAATGAGCTGGAAGCGCAAAAGGAGCAGGAACTGCAGGCCCGCAAAGAAGCCGAAAAAGCGAACAAAGCGAAAAGTGTGTTCCTTGCAACCATGAGCCACGAGATTCGCACGCCGATGAATGGCGTATTGGGTATGACGTCGCTGCTTTGCGAAACCCCGTTAAACCCTGAGCAACGCGAGTACGCCGACATCATCCGCATTAGCGGAGAAAACCTGCTGAATGTTATTAATGATATTCTTGACTTTTCGAAGATAGAATCGGGCCAGATGGAACTGGAACACAATGCATTCGATTTACGGCATTGCATTGAAGACGTATTGGACCTATTTTCAGAAGCTGCTGCAAAAAAACAGCTGGACCTGTTATACCAGTTCGGCAAAAATGTACCTGAAAGATTAATCGGCGACCAACTTCGTATTCGCCAGGTGTTAATAAACCTGGTGAGCAACGCTATTAAGTTTACCAGTAAAGGTGAAATTTTAATTGAGGTTAACTTATTGGGTAGCGATAAAAATGGCCTGAACCTTGGTTTTAAAATTAAGGATACTGGCATGGGTATCCCTAAGGAAAAGCTGCAGCGGTTATTTAAGGCATTTTCGCAAGTTGATGCGTCAACTACACGCCTGCACGGCGGCACCGGCCTTGGGCTTGCTATATGCGAGCGCCTGGTTGAACTAATGGGTGGCAAAATAGGGATTGAAAGCGAACTGGGTGTAGGCACAACCATAGTTTTCAACCTAAAAAGTGAAGAGGATAAAACCGAGACTGCCGATGTAAGTTGCGGCATCAACAAAACTGCAGGCACCCGAATTTTGGTTGTCGATAAAAGTCCTAAAGCACTTGAAGTATTAAAAACGCAGCTTGAGCAGTGGAACCTTAATGTTGTATGCACAGCAACAGCCAATGAGGCTTTAAGTTTATTAACCGGCACTGCCGGGTTTAACCTCGTCCTAACCGGCACCAACATCCCGGGAACGGACACCCTGGAACTTACAAAGGCAATACATAATATCAATAAAAACATTCCTGTTATATTGATGTGTTCAGTGCTTGAAAAACATAAAGCCGCCGATACCGGCGCCAAAATATTATTAAAACCAGTTAAGCAGCAGCAGCTTTGCAATACTATACAAGCGAGCCTGGTACAAAACAAGCCTGCACCGCCCGAGGTGGCCAAAACCTCGTTACTGTCGGAGCAATTTGCTCAAAAATTCCCGATGCGGATATTAATTGCCGAGGATAACCTTATAAATCAAAAACTGATTACCAAGGTTATTAATAAACTGGGCTATACGCCCCTGGTAGTGAACAATGGCAACCAGGTGCTGGATGTTTTAGCTCACGATTTTTACGATATTATATTAATGGATGTGCAAATGCCCGAACTTGACGGCCTGGAAACTACGCGCATTATCCGCAAAAGCGGCCGGAAACAGCCCTATATTATCGCCATGACAGCCAGTGCAATGGCCGAAGACAAAACTGCCAGCCTTGACGCAGGAATGAACCATTTTATCTCGAAACCGATCAGTATAAAGGGTTTGGTTGATGTGTTGGAACACTCTTTTGTTGAAAAGGAAGTGGGACACGGAGTTTAATTAGTGAATTGCTGATTTAGTGAATTAGTGAGTTTTCTTTCTGACTTTCGGTCTTCCTGACTTTCGCACTTTTTATTCACTCCCCCTGAAATTCCTCATCAACACTTTCCCGTAAATCGTAAAGCAGCCATTGTTTTTTGGCGATAGATTTTGTTTTTGACTTCAGCAGTTTTATAAAGTCTTTCACGCCTACGGGTTCATTGCCATTGCCGTGTATCAATACAATACTGCCGGCTTGTGGTTGCTGACCTTTAGCCAGCCAGGCATCCGTGCCTATTGGTATCAATCCAAAATCAGTGATTTCATAAACCAGTTTCTTATCCGACACCAGGCCCGGGAACCTGAAAAACACGGAAGGCAGCAAGCCGTTCTTCAACATGGCTATTTCAGTTTCTAATACCTCGAAATTTATGTTTGTACCGGCCTCCAGTAAAAAATTCTCTTTTAAAGGTAATGTAGCGCTCACGCGATGATTAAAAGAATGGTTTATCCAGGTGATATTGATCTCGTGTTCATCCTGCATTTTTTTTAGCCAATCCAAATCTTGCGGGTGCTGGCGCATCCATATACCGGTTACAGACAGCGCCACCGGCACCGGGTGTTCAACTTTTTTAAATTCAGCAATAATCTCAGTAAATATTATTTTATCAAGGGGCTTGTGCGAGGGGCATAAATCGGCGGTAAGTGTTATACCCGTCTGTTTAGGCATACCGCTCCCTATACCCGCATCCTGTGTGCTTACCGACTGGCTTTCCGCCTTTTGTAAGGCCTTGATATATGGAGTTGCCTTAAAGAATGCCCGCGCTTCTTCAATCGTCATGGGCTTTACCTGGTAAAAATCAGGCTCGTCAATTTTGGTTTCCAGCGTTTGGGGGTTCACCAATAAAAAATACGTTTTGCCATCGTTTACAAACTGGCGGGTTATCATCCAATCCTGCGGATAATGTTTGGCCCAGCCGTAATAAGCGCGGTAATTGGTTATTTTTTTATAGTTGGCCTGGGCATTGGCTTTTATGGCAAACGCCGCGATAAAAACAAACACCAAGGAATATTGTAATAATTGTTTCATCAAAATTTAGATGCAGATGTCGATTTCGAATTTAGTATTTATAAGTTTGCATTTTGATTTTTGTGTTTCCAAAAATCAAAATATCTGAAATTAAAAATCGGCAGTAACTAAATCCGAAATCGTAATTCGTAAATCCGAAATCAATATGGCTCGTCTATCCGTCAATATCAATAAAATAGCCACCCTGCGCAACTCGCGCGGCGGCAATAATCCCGATTTAATACAAGTCGCAAAAGACTGCGAGCGCTTTGGCGCGCAAGGTATAACCGTTCACCCACGACCTGACGAAAGACACATCCGTTACAACGATGTTTTTGAGCTGAAGAAAATAGTAACCACCGAGTTTAATATCGAAGGTAACTGCCAGGAGCAGAAATTTGTTGAGCTGGTATTGGCCAACAAACCCGAGCAGGTTACCCTTGTGCCCGATGTACTGGGGCAAATAACCTCGAACCACGGCTGGGATACCATTGCCAATAAAGATTATTTAACCGGCATTATCAAGGTTTTCAAAGACGCCGGCATCCGTGTTTCGATATTTGTAGACCCCGTAGTTGAAATGGTTGAAGGCGCCGCAAAAACGGGTACCGACCGTATTGAGCTGTATACCGAAGCCTACGCACATCAATATCACCGAAACAAAGCGCAGGCGATAGCGCCCTATGTAAAAGCTGCGGAAGCCGCGCATAAACTGGGCCTGGGCATAAATACAGGGCACGATCTTGACCTTGAAAACCTGAAATATTTCGCCGAAAATATTCCGGCTTTAGACGAGGTAAGTATTGGCCACGCGCTTATTAGTGACGCTTTGTATTATGGATTGGAGAATACTATACAAATGTATTTACGTCAACTGAACCGCTGATTGTCTTGATTGCGTTGATTTCGCTGATTTTTAATTTTGTGATTTCACCGATTTGAGAATGATTTCACCGATTCAGGGCGCAGATACTGTTTCTTTGATTGGTGATAAACTATCTTATTATAGTCAAGCTTCCTGACAGTACATTGCAATTAGTATTCAGGTTAATAATATAATAATAAACTCCCGGCGATAATTTTTTCCCGTTCATTGTCCCGTCAAATGGTTTAGCATAGCCTTTCGACTCAAATACTTTTTGCCCGTAACGGCTAAACACCTGTACCAGGGCACCGGGATAGTTTTCAATATTGCTTATTTTCCAATAATCGTTAATGCCGTCCTCATTGGGCGTAAAGGCATTGGATATGTTTATTGTAGATAGGCCAACAGTTATTTTTACTTCCACACGAGAACTTTCGCATGTGCCATTTAGTTGGGTTATAAAATAGCTACGGTTGGCCGTTACGTTGATATTAAATTTACCACCTTTTTGTTCATCAACTTGATGGGCGTTGTTTTCAGTTTCGTATAAACGATAGGTAATATCAGGCGAAGCATTATTAACGGATAACAAAGCGCTGCCACTGCTGCACAATTGAATGTCTGAAACTGACGGGGCAGCAACCTCAGCCGATTCTTCGGTTATAGTATACGGGACATCTACATTGCCGCACCGGGTATCCACCACATTTAATACATAATTACCCGCTGCCAGGTTACTTATGCTGCTTTCCGTGCCTATCGTCTTTCCCGCAGCGTCTGTCCATTTATAGGTATATGGTGGTACACCACCGGTAATACTTACATTGTTAACGTTGCCAGTATTCAGTCCGCATTGATCGTTTACAGTTTGACCTGTGCTTGCAACTTTAAATTCCGGCACTTCCTCAATGGTATAGGTATTGTAAAGGTTTTCGCAACCATTTTGGTCGGTTATGTAAAGTTTATAAGTTCCCGCCCCAACATTTGTAAGTGCGGGTTGATCGCCGGCTGGCGCGCCCTGGCCGTCAACCCATCGCAGGGTTTTAACCAGCGCATCGGTGGCTATGGTAACCGAACCTGTTTTGCCGCCGAAACATGAAGCGACTGTGGTGGCTGTATATTGGGGTAGCTGCATTGGCAGCTGCTGTTCGACGTGATAAACCGCCGACGTTTTACTGCATCCATAAATATTTGTTACCGTAAGCGAATAATCGCCTGTTGCGACACCCGACAGATCTAAAGTATGTCCGACTTCGTTGCCCTTAAGGTCCTTCCAAACAAAAGAGCTGCCGTTGCTTTGCTTTATCCCCGAAATACTTCCATTATTTTTATTGCATGATGCAACGGTTTTGATAACAGCCGATTCATCAATTGAAATCGCATTTTTTGCCTTAATAGTAAACATCCTTGTTTTTACCGGGGGGCATGAAGAATTAAAATTTACAAAAAAATAGTATTGCCCAGCAGGCACATTTTTAAGATCCAGTTCATAATAGCTGATGATGCTCCCGTCTGTCCTCCGCCATCCAAATGTCGAGCCGTCATACGTGGAGAATGTGATACCTGTTACCGAGCCGTTTCCAAAATCGCAATCGGCATCAGTTACAACTATCTTACTCTCATCAATTGTTGGGGCAACAGGTATCGGTGCTACTATATATAAGGCTTTATCTGAAGTGCAGCCATTACTATCCGTGACGTATAAATAATATTTACCTGCGGTAAGGCCGCTTACAGTTTTTTCATGCGAAAAAACTGTACCGTCTTCTTTTGTCCAGGTAAATTTTTTAGCGGTATAACCATGCATTATTTGATATTGCGCAGAAAACGAAGCTGTAGGCTTGTCACAGTCGAGTGCAAACCCTGAGCCAAACGCCACGGGTGTATCATCCGTTACATAAAAGTCACCGGTAGCAATAGGGCAATTTGCCCCCTCACTTATTTGAAGGGTATAATGCCCCACAGGTAAATTCTCGATTTTTTGGCCTGTTCCCCATATCTTGCCATTATCATCCTTCCAAATAAACTTAAACCGTCCTTCCCTTTTTTGAATCAGTTCCAGCAGCCCCTGATGATTGCAGTCAACGTTATTTATCTTAACTTCTTCTTTAGCTACAGTGAATGGCTGAAAGCCAATAGTGCTATTATTAACCGTTGAAGATACCATAATATTTTGCCTCGTATCGCCTTTATAATCCCAAACACCGTTCGCCCCGGCCTTCACCGTTGCAAACCAGGTAACCGGGTTACAATTTGTGCAATTTGATGTAGTATAGTAAAGTTGCACATCGGCTCCGGGCGGGGCTACACCTGATACTTCGTTGTCAAGCAGTTTAATTATCCGGACAAAATTGCCTGCAAGATCGTTTCCGATTGTCACCTGGCCATTGCAATAAAATGAATTTTTGATAACGTAAGGGCAGGGAGAATTGAGCGTAAATATGGGATTGTTATAGCTTGTAAAAACATTTTGGTCAGCTGCTGCGGTACCACCAATCGTTAAGACGGCATTGGAACCTATGTTTATAGCGGAGCCACCTGCTCCAAAAGTTATTGTTTGTGTTCTATTCGTGCCAAAGTAGTTACCCGTTACCAGCAGTTGGGCATTATTTGAAGCTTCGATCGCTGATACATTGGCCGAAAAAACATTTTGCGAGATAATTAGTCTGTCGGCATCGTTAACCCTAATAAAACTTGAGGTGCCGATAGTAAGCGATTTTGTCCCCGTATAATCAACTCCAAAATTGTTATTTTTAATAGTTGCCAGTTGATCTTTACTCCCTAAGGCGCCATTTCCGAAGTAAAGCGCTTCCTGGGCCTGCGAACCAATCAGATTACCTTCCTGCGGACTATCGCCTCCGACAAGCAAATTATTAAATGAATGACCCGCCGCAATAGCCGACGAATAATTTGGCAACAGTGTTTCGCCGTCGGGCATTATTCCGAAAAAATTACTCTGAATTGTCGTATTGGTTAAATTACCAAAAACACCGATGGCGCTGTCGCAAAAAACATTTCCCTTACCGGGCGCCCCTATTGTCAATTTACATTCGGCGTTTACATTTATTCCAAATTCGTAAAAAGAAGCTTTGATGTATAAACCGTAAAATTGAACAATCTCATCGGGCGATTCAGCATTTATGTTAAATACACTCCAGCCTTGGCCTGGCGTGGCCGCTGTTACAATTACCTTAGCATTACTTAAACCGAATGCGAACCCAGGTTGGCTAGTTCCATCTATTATAACATTGCCAGTGATATCAGGTAACGGCGTAAGTGTGCCAATTGTTCTGTCGGTTTCACTCGTCCCTGACAAATTAAAATTGATATAATCAATTTCCGTGCTCCCATTTGCCGCCGCCTTGGTCAGCGCCTCGCGCAG
>Ga0105239_10006869_pt1 | contig 13131 bp, 12 predicted proteins | sample KBSC44metaG_FD_92761 | JGI IMG/M metagenome (GOLD analysis project Ga0105239, IMG submission 92761) | Corn rhizosphere microbial communities from Kellogg Biological Station, Michigan, USA - KBS C4-4 metaG | ecosystem: Host-associated > Plants > Roots > Rhizosphere > Soil | place: Michigan, USA...
GTTGTGGGGCAGGCGCTTCCGCCTGCCCATTGCTCGTCTAGTGGGGCGGGCGTTTCCGAGGGACTCGCAAAAAAGAGACCGAAACGGCCGGACGTCTTCTCATGACGCCACCACGTCCTCCCGCGGCCAAAACCGCAGTTTGCGACAAGCCTTCAGAAAGGCTGCCGGCGCTTTGGCCTTGGAAAGCAGGACAAAGCCCTCATCCAGATCGGCATCCATGATTCCAGCCTTCTGGAACAGTGGCTTGGCTGCTTCCAAGTACCCGATGAATTTCAAGTGCGCAAATGCGTCCGAGACGAAATCCTTCGCAGCAGCATTCTTCAGCAACGCCGCGCAGCCCGTTTCCGAAGGAATCACCACCACCGCGTCGTACAGCACCGAAGGTCCGCCGCCGATCTTCTGCTGCGCCGTGATGTGCGTTCCGTCGCTGGCCTTCACGCCCCCAACTGCCGGCGCGATCACCTGCACCGTCGCACCTTCTTCTTCCGCCGCCGCCGTGACGGCCGCATAAATTTCGGCATCGGTGCCGTCCGTCACCAGAATCCCGATCTTGCGTCCGCCGAAATTCGCCGGACCGTTCTCGATGATGCTGAGAGCCTTTGACGGCTTCAACTCCGTGATCGGAGCTTTAGCCGCCGGCATCGCCACGATCTTGCCGCTCAGACCCAAACCGGTGGCCACCTGATCGGCGAGTTTTGCGTCGATGTTCGGCAGGTGTGACACCACCCGTTCGCGAATATCCACCCGCTCCACTTTGCTCAACTCGAAGATCAGCGCATTGGCGATATGGTCTTGCTCGTTCTTGGTCTGGCTGATGTAGAACTGACGCGCCTGGCTGTAGTGATCGGCGAAGCTCTCCGATCGTTCGCGAACTTTGCGACCGCCCTCCTCAGCTGGGAACGATTTGAATCCGATTGCATGGCTTTCCCGGGGACCGCCAGCCGCGCCGCCCCACGAGTTCGGCTCGTAATTCGCACGACCTTTCGGGTTTTGCATCGCCATGTGGCCATCCTGCTGGAAGTGCGCGAAGGGGCACTTCGGCGCATTCACCGGGATGTGCGTAAAGTTCGGACCGCCCAGCCGCTTGATCTGTGTGTCGAGGTACGAGAAGTTGCGCCCCTGTAGTAGCGGGTCGTTGGTGAAGTCCACGCCCGGGATGATGTTGTTCGTGCAGAACGCCACCTGCTCGGTTTCGGCAAAGAAGTTATCCACGCAGCGATCCAGCACCAGGCGTCCGACCCTCTTGATCGGCACCTGCTCCTCGGGGATCATCTTCGTCGCGTCCAGTACGTCGAATTCGAAGTTGTCCGCGAATTTATCGTCGAACAGTTGAAGTCCCAGTTCCCATTCCGGATAATTGCCGCTCTGAATTGCGTCCCACAAGTCGCGGCGATGGAAGTCGGGATCTGCTCCGTTGATCTTTACGGCCTCGTTCCACAGCACCGACTGCAGTCCCAGTTTGGGTTTCCAATGAAACTTCACGAACGTCGATTTGCCGCTGGCGTTTACCAGCCGGAAGGTGTGCACGCCGAAGCCTTCCATGAAACGGAACGATCGGGGAATCGCGCGGTCGGACATGGCCCACATGATCATATGCATGCTTTCGGGCATTAGTGAGATGAAATCCCAGAAATTGTCGTGCGCCGTGGCAGCCTGCGGAAAGTCGCGATCCGGCTCCTGCTTGACGGCGTGAACCAAGTCCGGAAACTTCATCGCATCCTGAATGAAGAAGACCGGGATGTTGTTGCCCACGATGTCCCAATTCCCCTGTTTGGTGTAAAGCTTCACCGCGAACCCGCGGACATCGCGAGCCAGGTCGGCCGAGCCTTTATTGCCCGCCACCGTAGAGAAGCGCACGAAAGCCTCTGTCTTCTCCCCAGCCCGCTGAAACAGATCCGCAGCAGTGATGTCCGTGAGCGGCTCGTAATTCTCGAAGTACCCGTGCGCACCGAAACCGCGCGCATGGACTACTCGCTCGGGAATGCGCTCGTGGTCGAAGTGAAAGATCTTTTCACGGAAATGGAAATCTTCCAGCGCAGTCGGACCACGCGTTCCGATCTTCAGTGAATTCTGGTCATCGGAAATCGGTACGCCCTGCTGAGTGGTCAGGACGGGCACGTCACCGCCGGCTGTCTGGTGGGTTTCACCGCCACTGCCGCGCACTACCTCTTCCTGGGTCGCTTCTTTCTTCCGTTTCATCGATTGTCCTCGTATTAAACCGGTAGTTGGGCAGCACTCGGAAAGCCGTGCTGCTGACGGCCGACATCGCCGTCGTATTTCTTGGTGGTCTTGAACAGCTCGTAGCGGCCATCGGACGCGTTGAACTTGCAATGCTGCCGCAACTGGTCCATGGCTTCCGAACCGAGCGCTTTAAAGCCGCGGGCGATCTCGAGATTCTGATTCAGTACTGCCATCGATTCCATCCCGCTGATCGTCACCGCCACAGGCAAGCTCATCGCATAACTCAGTGCCTCAGTCGCCGTCACAGCGCCATTCTTCACCAACTCACCCGAGCCGCCCATGCTCTTCATGCCGAACACCGCCATGCCGCGACGATTTGCTTCCGGCAGCACCTGCTTTTCGAAACTGCGGAAGCTCGCGTCCAGGCAATTCAACGGCATCTGCACTGTGTCGAAAGGAAAATCGTGCGACAGCACCTTCAAATGGATTGCGGGATCTTTGTGACCCGTAAACCCGACGAAGCGAACTTTGCCGTCCTTCTTCGCCTGCACCAAAGCTTCAGCGGCACCGTTCGGTTTGAAGATCAGATCCGGATCGTTGTCATAGATCACTTCGTGAATCTGCCAGACGTCCAGGTGATCGGTCTGCAGGCGCCGCAGCGACTCTTCGAGCATCCGCATCGCCACGTTCTTGTCGCGTCCGTGGGTGCAAACCTTCGTCATCAGCACCGCGCGATCGCGCTTGCCCTTCAGTGCCGCCCCCATCCACTCTTCGCTCCTGCCATCGTGATAGTCCCAGGCATTGTCGAAGAAGTTGATGCCGGCATCCATCGCGGTATCCACAATCCTCTTAGCCTCGTCGATCGAATTAGCAGCCCCCAGGTGATAGCCGCCGACCCCGATGATCGATACCGACAGATTCGTCTTTCCCATATTGCGATGGGGCACCCCATCACTCGACGACGGTGTTTGCGACGCTACGGTCAACATGGTGGCAGTCTCCAGAAATTCACGCCGGGTCGGCTTCACGCTTTACTTCTCCAACCTGGGGTAGGGGTGCCCGGTATTTTCCGTTGCGGTCATCATCTCTTTCACTTCCGCTTGTTCCATGTCGATCGGGAACTGGTGGGACATGCGCGATTCCGGGTTGTCGTACTTGATCGAGGTCTTATACAGTTCGAAACGGCCGTCTGCGGCGTACTCCGCGACGTTCTTGCGGACCCGTTCCATATCGGCCTTCGACATGGGCTGAAATCCTTGTGCAATTTTGAGGTTCTGCTGCAGGACGTCCAATTTCTCGATGCCTGTGATGGTCGAAGTCACCGGCAGACTCATGGCATACCGAAGCGCGTCTTCGACGCCGATCGCACCTTTGAGGATGGCGTCTCCCTTGCCTTGCAGGGACTTCATTCCAAGCGCCGCGATGCCCCGCCGGTTCAACTCCGGCAGGACTCGCTGCTCGAAGCTACGGAACTGCGAGTCGAAGGCATTCAGCGGCATTTGTACCGAGTCAAAGGCAAACCCCGTCGCGAGCATGCTGAGGTGGATCGACGGGTCCTTGTGGCCGCTAAAGCCCACGTACCGGACCTTGCCCTGTCTTTTCGCTTCGGTAAGGGCCTCCGCCGCGCCGTTCGGACGAATGAACAGCTCCGCGTCGTTATCGAACGAGACTCCGTGAATCTGCCAGAGATCCAGGTGATCCGTCTGCAAGCGGCGGAGCGATTCTTCCAACATCCGCATCGCCAGATCCTTGTCACGACCATGCGTACACACCTTGGTCATCAGAAAAACCTTCGAGCGAACTCCCTTCAGCGCATTTCCCATCCACGCTTCCGACTTGCCGCGGTGGTACTCCCAGCAGTTGTCGAAGAAACTAACGCCCCCGTCGATCGCGGTGCGAACCAGCTTGGTAGCCGTCGCCTGATCGTCGGCCTCGCCCAGATGGTGGCCGCCGAAACCCAAGGCTGAGATCGGATCGGCGTGGCGCCCGAACGGGCGCGTAGGTATCGTGCTCATCGTCTACACTTGGGTACTGATGGCAGCTTAGCGTTCCGGTTGGAAGCGAAGATGTTTGCATGCGTACAGACTCCAGAGGCGAAGGGATGGTACATACAAATCACGATTGGAATCGTGTGTGTTACAGCAGAACTGGGAAATGATTCAGAAGATCGACGCGGCCTTCCGGGCCGGCGATCTGGAAGCCCTACGCGCAGCCGTTGAGGATCCGGAGATCATACCGAACGGGGCGATGCCGCTGGCGATCGGGCCGTGTCTGGAGTACGCCATCTATCACAGCCCAATCGAATTCGTCCGTACGCTGCTCGAGATGGGAGCGGATCCTAACCCGTCGAACCACGCCGGCTTCCCGCCCATAATCGCCGCACTCACGCGCGAGCCTCGCCTGGATGCCCTGCGGCTTCTCCTGAAGTTCGGCGCCGACCCCAATCAGCGCGGCATCAACGATTACACGCCCTTGCATATGGCGGTCGCCGGGCACAATCTCGCGGCAGTGGAGTTGCTGCTGGAGGCGGGTGCAGACCCGCTGCTGCGAACGCGAATCGACGACTATGAAACGCCGCTCGAACTCGCCAGGCGGGCCGAGCTGGCCGAGATCGCAAAACTACTGACCACCCACGAAGCGCGCGACGAATAACACGAGCGGTCTGCGGCAAAAACCGAGTGGCCCGGCGGGCAACTCTAATGGGATGAAAAACTAGGATGTACCGCTCCTTCGCAGTCGCGGCTCGGTAGTTTCGCTACTGTTACAGAACCGCGACCGCGATGCGAGGGAGCGGATTTTCGCCGTGGGCTGAAGCGTCTTCAAGGGAGTTTTTGATGGCTCCTGCCGGGGCCACAACATGGGATGAAAAACTAGGATGTACCGCTCCTTCGCGGTCGCGGTTCGGTGGTTTCGCCACCGTTACAGAACCGCGACCCAAGGGAGCGGACCTCGCCCTTGGCAGAGGCTCTTGCCCTTTGCCTTATCCTCAGAATGCAGCCGCAATCCGCCTCCCATCGTCCTGAGAAGCGAGGCGGGCGAAACTCGAAGGCATTGTCATCCTGAACGTCTAGATTGATGCGGAAGGACATGCCCACACGATCCGGGTCAAACAGTCGCTGGGAATGGGTCTCGACGAGAGTGCGGCTGATGCGGTCTCTCAGTGGCGATTCAAACCTGGCGAGAAGCACGGCGAACTTGTCGTCACACCCGCCACCATCCAAGTCACTTTCCGACGGAACGATCTATCTAAGGCCTGCCCGGTCATCTCGCCCGACGGACCCGGAAAGCGCCTCTAGCGTTCTGGATGGAAGAGCCCGCCGCGTTAGACGGACCGCCGGATCTCCTTGATGCCGAGTCCGAGGCGACGTCGCAGCAAGACTCGCAGAATCGAGCCTTCGGTATATCCGACACGCACCGCGATCTCGTCCACGCTCGCGTTGCTGGTCTTCAGAAGGTGCACCGCGCGTTCCACGCGCAGGCTCTGGAAATAAGACAGCGGCGACTTTCCGAGCACCTCCTGCATTCTGCGCGCAAGCGTTCGCTTACTCGAACCGACAGCCTCCGCCGCCTCGTCCAATGAAAACCCGTCCTTGAGCCGGGCGCGCGCCCAGCCTTCGAACCGCTGTACCAGGGGATCGGAATGCACCAGATGATCCGTCAATGCGTAGGCCGACTGGGAAGGCCTGGAATCGACGATCAGATACTTCCCCGTCAATGAGGCCAGCTTCGGGCTGACTCCTCGCACCAGCCACAACGCCAGATCGATGTGACTGAGGGCCGCTCCAGCCGTTACAAACTTGCCGGATTTCACAATCATGTTCGACTCATCCAGCAGGACCTGGGGATATCGCTTCCGGAAAAGTGGGGCCAGCCACCAGGTCGTAGTTGCCTGGTGATGATCGAGCAGTCCGGATTCGGCCATCACAAAGGTCCCTATGCAGGCAGCGGCCATCATCGCGCCGCGGCGAGCCCATTGTCGAAGCGATGCGCTCGCGTCTTGCATGTCCGGCCTCGCAAGTGCCTTCTCCAAAGGGCCAGGCATCTTGAAGCCAATCGCCGGAACCACGACGCAATCGGGCGAGCGCCAACCCGTCGCCGCCACCGGCACCGTCAGACCCTGCGACGTCTTCACTGACTTTCGAACCCCGACGATCCTCACCTCAAACCGGGGCACCGTAAGCCCCGAGACCGCAGCCAGCTCATTCGCAGTTTGCAGCGCGTCCAACACGGCGGATAACCCCAAGTCAAATACGCCATCCAGAACCAGGACGTTTACCGTCATGGCAATAATGATATCAAAAGTGGCATTCTTGCCTCTGGTCGAAACGGCCCGCTCGGAACTAATCTTGAACCAGGCCGACACTTCGGCTTAAGGAAAACTTGAAAATGCTTTCACTTGGATTGTTTGTACGCCTTGAGGCAAAGCCCGGGAAGGAGAATGGGGTCGCCGCCTTTCTGACGCAAGGTCTTCAAATGGCAAATCAGGAGGCGACCACGCCACTGTGGTTCGCACTGCGCCTGGGCCCGTCTACCTTCGCCGTGGTCGATGCGTTTCCCGATGAGTCGGGAAGACAGGCTCACCGCAACGGACCAATTCCCAAGGCGCTCATGGCGCAAGCCGCGGACATTTTGGCTGTCCCGCCGTCCATCGAAAAAACCGATGTTTTGGGAGCCAAAGTTGCGCAACAGTTGAAGCAGAAACTGGAGACCCTTTCGCTCGGACTGTTTGTCCGGCTTGAGGCGAAGCCTGGCAAGGAGAATGAGGTCGCGGCCTTCCTGAGTCAAGCTCTTCAGTTGGCAAATCAGGAAGCGACCACTCCGCTGTGGTTAACGTTGCGCCTGGGTCCGTCCACGTTCGCCGTTTTCGATGCGTTCGCCGATGAGTCGGGAAGACTGGCTCATCTGAATGGGCCCATTGCCCAGGCACTCATGGCCAATGCCCCGAGTCTCTTCGCCGAACCGCCTTCCATCGACAGGACAGAGGTTCTGGGAGCAAAGATTTCGCCGGAGTTGTGATATGCAAATCAAGTTTCAGACGGCTTTGATCACTGGCAGTTCACGTGGGTTAGGGCGGCAGATCGCAGTGAAGTTGGCGACGGAGGGTGTCAAGAAAATTGCGATTCACTATCGGACCGGAAGATCCGACGCGGAGACTACTTTGTCCTTGATTGAGGCGGCAGGCGCCTCCGGTGTTCTTGTCCAGGGCGATGTGGCCGACGTGGTAGTCGCCGAGAATTTGGTGAATGATGCGGCCCGGAAACTTGGAGGGTGCGACATCTTCGTCCAGAGCGTGGTCCCTCCGCTGGGCGAAATCTATGAACATGTGATGGCCACGGACGTTCCATTAGCGAAGTGGCAACTCGCGTTCGATACGCAGGCTCGCGCGTTTTTCGTTTGCGCCCGGACGGCGGCAAAGTTCATGAGTGGTGGCGGGCGGATCGTTGCGCTGTCCTATGCCCCCGGTGGGCGGACGGGCGGTTGGCAACCATTCGTGGGCATGGGACCGGCGAAGGCGGCGCTGGAAAGCATCGGTCGGTATTTCGCGGTGGCGCTGGGGCGCCAGGGGATCACGGTGAATACCGTGAGCCCTGGCTGCTCGGATGAGTCCACGATTTATGGACAGACTCCACCGCAATTTCAGGATGCCTTGAACGTCTGGGTGGAGTCGGGATGGACTCCCATGCGACGGCGGTCCACACCAGGGGATATCGCCGATGTTTGTGCGCTGCTCTGCAGTGATGAAGCGCGGTTTGTGACAGGCCAGGGGATTACGGTGGATGGCGGAAGTTCCTTGATGAATCCGGACTTCCCATTGGCTCTCCAGGTCCCACAAGAACCAGGAACAGATTTACCGAAAGGGGAATGAGATGGAATTCGATACGTACGTATTTTCGAAGCAACCGGGCTTTGTTGAACCCGAGATGCGAAAGGCTTTCAAACAGGCGGTCCCGTTGCGAACGGTCGTCATCTACTGTTACGATCCGCGCGCCGTGAAAATCCCCCAGGCAGTCGCGAAGGCCATCCCGGGAGAGGTCTACCCCGGAGAGGTTCTACGCGACGAGAACGGCAGGAAAATCGCTTCCACGACTACGATCTTCCCGGTTGTGGTCGCTGGTGGGCGAGCCGTGGACGCTCTCCGTTCCGTAACTGTCGCTCAGCATTTGTTTGGAATCGAGAACATTGTTGTGGTGCATCACACGTACTGTGGGGCCACGTCGTTCACGCCGGAAGGTCTGGTCGCAGCGTTTCGCGCCGAGCAGGGTGTCGATATCTCGGCGCTCTATCACCGAGACAGCGTTGCGATTGATGACTATCGATCTTCGCTGCAACGGGACGTGCGCCTGCTCCGTGAAGCGAAGGGCACACCGAGGCAGGTAAGCATCTACGGCTATCTGTACAACATCGACGACGAGTCTCTGACTCTGGTCGTCGAAGACCGTTCCTAATGTATGCGCACTGTCTTCGATGGCCTACCGGCCACCGCTTCCGAGGAACTTGCAATATTCGCCGATGCCCGAGCCTGAATCGGCACTGGGGTTGGCAGGCGAAAACGCCTGCCAACCCTAAGTAGACGTGCCCGTTGCAGCTTTCAATCGCAGTTCTCTTGATTTTCTGTATGTCGATTCGGCGGAGACGTTCGAAGCCTCCGCCTACATGCGGTCGAAAACGACCTTGAACTTTTCGCCGCCATTCGTTGGGATACCGATTTCGGTCATCGACTTGCCGTCAGCGGCAACTGTATACGTGCCTTGGAAGAATGGCTTGTTGTCTTTCTTAACGGTCACCTCGAGTGATCGCTCGGCCTTCTTCATCGCGAGGGTGAAGCCCGGCGGCAGCATCGGCCCGGAGCAAGGATAATCCTTTCCATCCAGTTTTGCATCGCAGGACATTCCCATGTCGGGATCTTTGAACATGAGGCCATCGGTTCCGGAAGCGAGCATTTCTACTATCCCGGACCCACCGGAAACCTTCTGAGTCCTCCATTTGCCCCCGATCGACGGTCCACCGGAAACCCGTTCGTAGACGGTGGTGCTTTCGATCGAACTTCCATCTAGTTTCATCATCTTGCCGTTCTGAGTGAGACTCTTGCCATCGGCGCCGAGTTTAAACGTATCGGTCTCCGTTACCTTACCGTTGGCCTTCGCGACCAACTCCCACGTGTTAGCGTTAACAGCTTTCCAGGCAGCGGTCCCGCCCATACTGTCTGGGTAGTCCTTGCCGTCCATCTTAAATTTGTACGTCACACCGAAAGCGGTTGACTGCCATTCGCCCCCAGGCAAGCTTTCAAGAGTGACAGTAGTTTGACCGAAATCGCTCTTGGCCAGGTTCACCTTCCATTTGCCCGCGTAAGGCAGGTCGGCGGCCAGCGCGGCGCTGACGATCGTGCAGAGCAGGAGAAGTCCTTTGTTCATAAGCGCCCCTTTCGACGAAGATTATGCATGCCGTCGCGGGCAAAATCAAGGCAATTCGGCGCGTTTTCGCTGCCGAGTATTCTGTGTACCATGGATCTCGAGTAGGTAAGGCAGAGGCACAATGAAGACCGATTTACTCCGATTCAACGGCGGCGTCGAGCGGGATCCCGCCATCGACGCGTGGCTGAAGGACCATGCGGGCGAATTGGGTGCGATCGCGCGTCAGTGGTTTGAAGTAATGCGAAAATGCGGAGACGAAGTCCGGGAACTCTTGCATGACGGCTGTCCGGTCGCATGTTTGGGGGACGTGCCCTTCGGCTACGTCAATGTCTTCACGGCGCACGTCAACGTAGGATTCTTTCAAGGGGCGTCACTCCCGGATCCAGCCGGCTTATTGCACGGCACTGGCAAGTTCATGCGCCATGTCAAGCTAAGACCCGGAATACCGATAAACGCCGAAGCACTCCGCAAGCTCATCGAAATGGCGTACTCGGATATCAAGGATCGAGTCGAAAACGGCTACTAGGCACCACATGCCGAATCGACAGAGAGAGAGCCGCAGTAAAGATCAGGAATGGGCACGTCTACTGAGTTGCCGATTCAAGCTCAGCCAACCGCTCGCTTTCGACTGCCCACGCTACTTCTTCGCTGAAGGATCCCCAGTAGGCGGCGGAGCGTGATCCTCCGCCTTAGGCGCCCCCAGCAATTCCGTTAAAATCGGCCGCAGCCCGTCCGCCCAAACCTGGTATCCCTTCTCGGTCGGATGCAGCTTATCGCGCGCGTTCATCATCCCTTCGAACAACACGCCGCCAGCGTCAGCGAGCTTGTCATTCACATTCAGAAAGCGTACTGTTCGCCCATCCGCCATTTTCGATAAGCGCTCGTTGACACCGTCGATCACCCGCATGTACTCCATCCTGTCGTTGCGCGGGAAGATCGCCGTGACGACGATCGTCGCGTGCGGCGCCTTCGCCTTCATCGTAGAGATCACCGCTTGCAACCCATCCGAGATATCGGCGATCTCTCCACGCGCTCCGACGTTGTTAGTCCCCGCCAGCAGCACGATCACCTTGGGATTCACATCATCGAGCTCTCCATGTTCCAGGCGCCACAGAATGTTCTCGACCTTATCGGCGCCCCAACCGAAATCCGCCGCGTTCCACCCGTGGAAATTGCGATTCCAATTCACCAGGAAATCCGGATAGTCCGTTGCGCCCCAGCGCCGGGCAATCGAGTCGCCCTCGAAGTACAGGTCGATCGTGCCCTTCGTTCTCTTCTCCAGCAGTTGCTCATGCGCCACCATCGAGTTGTGATCGGTACGCGGAGCGGGCATGGAAGCTTGCGCCCACAGCATCGCAGGCGCAAGCAGAATGAACCCGAGTCTCATTGCCCAGGGCTCGTGTGGTGAATCATCTTATCGGCCCACGCGATGAAATACTTCATGTTCGGTGCATCCGTGTGCCCGCCGTCGTGCTGCCGCCAGGCCAGTTCGCCGTCCAACAGACCAACGTTCACAGCAGGCATCTTCTCCGTGCGATAGTCGCTCGATACGCCGAGATCCTTCGCACCCAATAAACGGAACACCGGTTGTGCGGCCACGGCGGCCATGTAGCTGCCTTGATGGTCGAGCCACTTCGCATCGCCCTTCTCCGGCACGCCATAGCTGACAAACGTCAAGCGCGGCGCGCACAGCGCGATCAGTTCGTGCGAATCCACCGGAATGTCGCCCGCGTTCTTCGTCCCGAACGACGCCTCCTGCGCGCCGTACTTCATGAAGTTCCCGGCCATCCAGTAATACTCGCCTCCAGTCAGATTCTCGACCGCCTCGCCCCAATTGCGGCGATTGAGCTTTGCGCCCCCCTCACCCGATGATCCGACCAGCGCAATCGCGAATCGAGGTTCAAACGCCAGCGTGACCAGCGCCGCCTTGCCATAACGCGAAACGCCTTCGATGCCGACGTGTTTCGCGTCGATGCTCGGGTCCGTCTCCAGGTAGTCGAGTCCACGCGCCGCACCCCACGCCCAAGCGCGCAACGCGCCCCAATCGTCCGGTTTGCGAGGCTGTCCATGATTCACCAGCCCGATGATGCCCCGCGTGATTCCAGCGCCGTTGTCCGCCTGAATGCTCGCGGGATTAATCATCGCGTAGCCCCACCCATCCGCCAGCAGTTGCTGTGTGGATGGCGGATCGCCCGCCGGAGCCGCGCCACCCCGAGGCGCGCCGAATCCCGCAAATGCAGGAGCAGGGATCGGACTATAGGCCGGATATTTGTCGAGAATCGCCTTCAATGAGGGTTCGCTCTTCGCCAACAATGCCCGCAAAGCGGCGTTGATCTTTTCCACGTCGTCGGGCGGAGGCTGCACCGGCGAGGGGAGCGCGGCGCGTCCAAACATCATCAATACGGGCACTGGGCCTTTCGCATTGGCCGGTGTGACCACCGTCATCGCGATGTCGACATCGATCAGCGGGTACGCCGAATTATCGACATGCCCCACCAGTTGTCTGGCGTTCACTGGAGTCCGGCCGACAAACTCGCGCTCACTCACCGCAACCGTCCAGGTCACCTTGGGGACGGATTTCGGAATGCGCCCATAGACTTCCCGCTCCATGTCTTCCACGATCTCCGGACGTCGCTCTTTCCACCAGGCGTCAGCGGTCGTGACCTTCTTGCCGCTCTTCAGCGTCAAGACATCCGGCAACTCGGGAAACGGATTCGCCTTGCTCTCATCGTAATTGGCATGATTCGGATCGGCCTCGTTGCCGCTCGGACCCGAGCGCAGTTTGCGGATCCCCAACTGGTCCATCATGTTCTGATGGTCCTGTTCCGCCGACCAAACCACGGGCGGCTTGTCCGCCGCTTGAAGAAATAATCCCGCAGTCCCTACCCCAACCGCCAACAAAACGATGCTCCACTGAGAGTTCGTCATTTTAACGCTCCGGAAGATTAAGTTGCAGACCAAAACTTTATCTCACCGAGATTCTGCATGCAAGCCCCCTCCAAAGGTTCCGTGACCAAATCCGCTCCGCGGTCGCGGCTCCGTAACATACTCAATCTACGGAGCCGCGCGCGCAAGGGTCTGTGAAAAAATCCTGTGGGGCGGGCAGGATTGGCCGCAGCCGCCTGAAAGGCGCCTTTCCAGGCGGCTTAGAGCCGGCTAAAAGCCGGCTGCGGGCAGGATTGCCCGCCCCACTAAGCGGGAAACAGCCGAATTTTTCACAGCTCCGCAAGCAAGCGGTGCTTCCTGACTTGCACCACACTCTGCCGGGCACGATTGCCTAGTGGGGCAGGCGCTTCAGCCTGTCCATTCCCAAGGTTGACTTGGCAAAATGCGTTTTTATCAACCCGGCCGGCTGGCTGGGCGGATAGACACTCGCGTTTCGACTACTGGCGCGACTTCCGATCAGAAGCCGTCAGAACCTTGCGCACGACACTGCCCAGCGCAGTCGCCGTCCACGGTTTCACGATCACGGCATCGAAATGGTAGCGGCGGAAATCCGACAGGACGGGATCATCCGAATATCCACTCGCCACAATCA
>Ga0105239_10006873_pt1 | contig 13130 bp, 6 predicted proteins | sample KBSC44metaG_FD_92761 | JGI IMG/M metagenome (GOLD analysis project Ga0105239, IMG submission 92761) | Corn rhizosphere microbial communities from Kellogg Biological Station, Michigan, USA - KBS C4-4 metaG | ecosystem: Host-associated > Plants > Roots > Rhizosphere > Soil | place: Michigan, USA...
CTCAGGGGGTCCGACAGTTAATTCCTCAGGGATCCCGCAGTTCATTCCTCAGGAGTCCGACAGTTCATTCCTCAGGAGTCCGACAGTTCATTCCTCAGGGGTCCCACGGTTGACTCTTCGGGAATCCCGCAGTTCATTCCTCAGGAGTCCGACAGTTCATTCCTCAGGGGTTCCCGCGGTTGACTCCTCAGGGATCCGGCAGTTCACCTCCTCAGGGGGTCCGACAGTTAATTCCTCTGGGATCCCGCAGTTCACTCCTCAGAGGTCCGGCAATTCACTCCTCAGGAGTCCCGCGGTTCACTCCTCAGAGGTCCGGCAGCTCACTCCTCAGGGGTCCGGCAGCTCTCTCCTCAGGGGTCCCGCGGTTCACGCCGCGCGGTCCCCTCTGCTGTCGCAAGGGAAGTAACTAAGTAATAACTTAGCCGTCCCCGGGCATGCTGCGACCATACACAATAACACCTCACTATTTATAACGTTAATATATATACGTAAACTTCACAAACCCGCCATGGCCGTGCATTGTCACGCTGCAGTAATCTTTTCCCTACGGTTAATTTATGTAAATTTCCGGGTAAAAACGATAAAGGAAAATCGTTGTTTTTCCGGCAAATTTGAATTTAACTTCCTGTAAACATTAACAAACCAAAAACCAAGCTCATGAGATGTAGCATTGTGCTAGCACTGGTGTTCGCTTACGGCTTATCCTGCCTATCGGGATTTGCCCAGTCCGCCAGGATCCCGGGAAAGGTGTTCGATGAAGCCGGCAACCCGGTCTCAGGCGCCACCGTCCGCTTCAAAAACCAAAAAGGTGGCACCATCACACAAGACGACGGCAGCTTTTCCATCACTTCTCCAACCGGCCACGGCACGCTGATCATCTCCGCCCTGGGATACCAGGAGCAAGAGATAGATATCGCCGGCCTCTCGCAGGTGAGAGTCACCCTGACAAGGACCGATAAGAACCTGAATGAGGTGGTCGTCACCGCATACGGCATCCGCCGCGCCAAAAATACCCTCCCCTACGCCGCACAAACGATCAGCGGCGACGAGGCCAATAAGGTCCGCCTTACCAACGTCGCGCAGGGGCTGTCCGGCAAGGTCTCCGGTCTCGAGATCCGCCAGAACAACTCCGTAGGCGGCTCGGTCAACGTGATCATCCGCGGCGCCAAATCACTTACCGGCAGCAACCAGGCCCTGTTCGTTGTCGACGGCGTGCCTTTCGATAATACGGTCACCAATTCCAGCACCTTCAGCAGCAGCACTGCCCCCAACGGCACGGCTTCGGGCACCGGTGGCTATGACTACGGCAACGCCGCCAGCGATATCAACCCCGACGACATCGCCAGCATCAACGTCCTAAAGGGCGCCGCGGCAACGGCCCTTTACGGCAGCCGCGCCGCCAACGGCGTGATCATGATCACGACCAAAAGAGGCAGATCCGGTTTCAATATCCAGGTCAACAGCGGGCTCACCGTAGGTCGCATCGACAAGAGCACCTTCGTAAAGCTCCAAAACAAATACGGCGCCGGTCGCAGTGACGACTACTCCATCACCAACCCACCCAATCCTCCGGGCAAGCGTACCGACTTCCAGTGGGCCGACCTGCTCAACGATGGCCAGGGCGAATACCTCGTGAATGCCAATGCACCGCGCAGCTGGGGTCCGGCCTTCGATCCCAGCATCCTCGTATGGCAGTGGGACGCCTTCGATCCCAGCAGCCCCAACTTTCATAAAGGGACGCCCTGGATAGCCGCCAAACACGGACCGGACTATTTCTATGAGACCTCCATCAGCAACAACAACAGCGTCTACCTCGACGGCGCCTCCGACAAAGGCAGCTTCAAGCTGGGCTTCAACCGTACCAACGACAAGGGCAACCTCCCCAACAGCAACGTAACGCGCAACCAGGTCAACTTCGCTGGCACTTACAAGATAACCCCCCGGCTGACCGCATCAGCTAGTGCCAACTATTCGAATGACAAGGCGATCGGCCGCTATGCGACCGGCTATGACGCCGACCGCAATGTCAACGTCCAGTTCCGCCAGTACGGACAGACCAATGTCGACTATAAAGAGCAGAAGGATGCCTATTTCCGTCACCAGCAAAACATCACCTGGAGCTGGTTCGACCTTACCAAAAAGGATTTCAGCGGCGTCTATCCCGCCTTCTACAACAACCCCTACTGGAACGCCTACCAGAACTACGAGACCGACAGCCGCAACCGTATCTTCGGGAACACCGCCCTCAACTACCAGATCACGGACTGGCTCAATATCATGGGCCGTATCTCGGTCGACAACTGGAACCAGTTCATCGAAGAAAGGGTCGCCGTCGGCAGCGTAGGCCAGATACAGACCACCGGCCGCTATTCCAGAACGAATGTTTCCTACCAGGAACTCAACTATGACCTTCTGGCGACAATGAACAAAGACCTCTCGCAGGACTTCAAGTTCAATGCCCTGCTCGGCGTGAATATGCGCCGCAACACGCAGCAGTCCACCTCCCAGGTCACGCAGGGCGGTCTCATTATCCCCAACGTATATGCGATCTCCAACTCCAAGGCAACTCCCGCAAATCCCTATGAGATCTACGCTCCGAAGGCGGTTGACGGCTATTTCGCCGGAGCAACCCTTACGTACCGGGACTTCCTGTCGCTGGACGGAACATTCCGCCGCGACCGGTCTTCCACGCTGCCCGTGAACGCGAACGCGTACAACTACTACGCCATCTCCGGCAGTTGGATCTTCTTCCAGCACCTGAAGAACGTGCCCTGGCTTTCTTCCGGTAAATTGCGCGCTAACTACGCCACCGTAGGTAATGACGCACCATGGGGCGCTATTCAGGACGTGTATACGGTGGGAGCCCTCTATAACAACAGCAGCTACCAGTTCAATCTGCCCACGACCAAGAATAACCCGAACCTTAAGCCGGAAAGAACCAACAGCAAGGAAATCGGTCTCGAGGTTGCCTTCCTCAAGAATAGGGTAGGTCTCGATGTAACTTACTACCATACCAATTCGATCAACCAGATATTACCTACCCAGACCTCTTCGGCTGTCGGGTACAATCAGAAATTTATCAACGCCGGCAATATCCAAAACCAGGGTTTCGAGGTCTCGCTGTTTGGCACTCCAGTGCAGACACGCAATTTCTCCTGGGAGATCAATGTCAACTGGACGCGTAACCGCAATAAGGTGCTTTCGCTCAACGAAGGTTCGACCAACCTCGTGCTGGGCAGCCTGCAGGGCCCCATCACCATCAACGCTACAGTCGGTCAACCCTATGGCACGATCTCGGGTACGGACTTTCAGTACATCAACGGACAGCGTGTGGTTGCGCAAAGTGCCACAAATGCTGTGTACGTCATTCCCGCTACCAACAAGGTGCTGGGCAATGCCAATCCGGACTGGATCGGTGGCATGACCAACACCTTCAAGTACAAGAACTGGAGCCTGTCCTTCCTCATCGACGTCCGCCAGGGCGGCAAGCTGTTCTCACTGGATCAGTACTATTCCTTCCAGTCGGGTATTACCAATACACAGATGGGTATCAATGACAAAGGCGTCGACTTCCGTCTTCCGCTCGCGCAGGGCGGCGGCCTGATCCTGCCCGGCGTAACTCCCGACGGCAAGCCCAATACGCAGCGCGTCCGCATCTACAGCAACAACAGCCTTTACCTGCCGGAGTCGCGGTTCATCTACGACGCCAGCTATGTGAAGCTGCGTGAAACAGCGATCAACTTCCATCTGCCCGACCGCGTACTGCGCAACCAGAAGGCCCTGAAGGGTGTTGACTTCTCGTTGTTCGGCCGCAATCTCTGGATCATCCACAAGAACCTGCCCATGGCCGATCCGGAAGAGACCACTTCCGCCGGCAACTTGCAGGGCTACCAGAGCGGTTCATATCCTTCGGTCCGTCAGGTAGGTCTAAACGTAAAATTGAAATTCTAAATCCCACAAAATGAAAAATATATTCGTTTTCATATTGCCAGTAGTGCTTCTTGGGGCGTGTACCAAGAACATCACCCGGTTCAACAACGCTACAAAACAGCCTACCACAGTGCCTGCTGGTCCTGTTTTCACCTATGCCACAAGGACGCTGTCGGACATGCTGACCGACTGCAGCAACAACAATTCGTTAAGGCATATCGTCGAGCACTGGTCCCAGACGATCATCCAGGACGCTACGGTTTATAACTTCAATGCTACGCGGATGAATGACCTCTGGTGGAACAGGATGTATATCGTGCTGTCCAACCTGCATGCCTGCGACAGCATTCTCGCTTCTCCTACGACCATTTCCCCGGTGATCATCAAGAATCAGCGGGCGGTCACGGATATCATGGCGGTATATGTATGGAATATCCTGGTCAATAGTTTCGGAAACGTACCCTATTCCCAGGCCCTCAACTACAACAACCTCTTCCCGAAGTACGACGACGCCAAGACCATCCAGCAGGATCTCGAAAAGCGGCTTACTGCGGACCTTGCGGCGCTGGACCCCAGCAGCACGAGCTTTGCCGCCTCGGAAGACCTTATCTATAACGGGAAGGTCAGCAGCTGGGTGGCATTCGGGAATTCACTTATGATAAAGATCGCCATGACCCTTGCCGATGTCGACGCAGCCAAATCCAAATCACTGGTCGAGGCGGCAAGCCCGAAGGCCTTCCAGTCATCCGCGACCGACGCCATCTGGCAATACTTTGCAGTACCCAGCAACAATCCGATGTACAACGCCATCGTTACCTCCGGTCGTCAGGACTTTATCGCCTGCTCTACATTGATCGACACGATGAAGGCTTATAGCGATCCCCGTCTCCCCGGCTTTTTCACTACCAATTCCGCCGGTCAGTACCAGGGGACGAGACTGGGCGAAACGAATGGTGTGATCTTCGCCAACGAGTCCAAGCCCAGCGCGAGACTGAGCCTGCCCAACACGCCCTTCACTATTATGGACGATATCGACATGGAATTCTATCGTGCCGAGGCCATCGAAAGAGGGTTCAATGTGGCCGGGTCGGCGGAGCAGCACTATGATTCCGCTATTGCGATGTCTATCCGTTACTGGGGAGGAACTCAGGCAAATGCGCTGACCTATCTGGCGCAGCCGAATGTCGCTTATACTACGGCGCCGGGCACCTGGCAGCAGAAGATCGGTCTGCAGAAATGGATTGCGTTGTACAACAGGGGTATGGATGCATGGACCGACCTCCGTCGGTTCGACTATCCGACGATGATCCCGCCGATCGCGGCGCAGTCCGGCTTCCCTAACAGGCTGCCCTATCCTTCCAGCACCTATAATGAACAGGCGCTCAATGGAGCGAACTATACACAGGCTGCCGCCGCCATCGGCGGAGACAAGCCGGAAACGAAATTGTACTGGGATGTTCACTAAGGTAAACGTCGGGGCCCACCCCGTTCACTGATATAAACGTTCGGTTCCCCATTCCGGGGGGAAAGCCGTTCCTTCGGGAGCGGCTTTTTGTTTCGGGGCCGGGCCGGTCTGCCGATTCACCCCACCTCGGACCCCATAGCCATCATCGGTCCGCCGGTTCACCCCACCTCGGACCCACAGCCATCATCGGTCTGCCGGTTCACAGCACCTCGTGCACCACGGCCATCATCGGTTCGGCTGTTCAAACCACCTCGGACCCCACAACCATCATCGGTCCTGCGGTTCACCCCACCATAGGCCGCATCAGGCTACCTTGGTCTCCGGCAAACCATTCTCCTCCCCACGGGTAAAGAAAACCTCCCGCTTGGACTGGTCCCAGTGTTCTTTGGCTGAGTGCTGAGCTTTTGTTCCGCGGTCAAAGTCCCAAAAACGGGCTTCCAGACTGGAACAGTGGTAGGTAATTTCGCAGTTGCCCCAATCTGTCGCATACATCGACGATCCACATACAGGGCAGGTCATCGGGGCTACGGACGGAACATCGCCCGTCGATTCATGTAGAGATTGCATTTGAAAAAGTATTAAAGGGTCTACGGATCAAAGCGTGGTAAAAAAAACAACCAAAAAATATTTTTTTACCACTTCATCATCTTTTCTGTACACTCGGCTCGAAGCCTCGTGTACGAACTGGACTCCGTCCAGTTTGGTTAGGGTATGGCAAGCAACCTCTGCATCATACTATTGTGTAAAGCATACGCGAATTTACAAATTGTTTTCCGGATTTGAAAGAGGGGGGCCCGGCCGCTCAGGATCGTCGGACGGCATCCGGCAGGCCCCCATCGAGGCAGGCCCCCATCCGGCAAGCCCCCAACGAGGCAGGCCCCCCCATCGAGGCAGTACCTGGCAATCTCTGCCAGGCGATACCTCTAATATATTACAACCTTCCTCGTCACAACCGGCGCCTCAGTCCCGTTGAACAGCCTCAGAATATAAACCCCCGGTTGTACCCCGTTGATATTCAATGAGAACTTATTTTCGTAGGTCTCTTTTACCACCACCAACCCCCCGACGACGGTATATAGACGCGCCTGCCACGGTCCGCGGCCGCCAGCCTGGGCCTCGATCTGCATCTGGCCATGGGCAGGGTTGGGATAAACCTTCGGACCCCCCGGCCCACCATCCCCCGAATCTACACCATCCCCCGGCCACACACCATCCCCCGTACCACCTGCCCCCTTGCCCGGCGGCTGCAGCGCCAGCGGCGTCAGATAAACCATCCTCAGGATATAACCCAGCGCCGGCGACGCCGCCGAATTGCCGATGGTCCCGCTGGCGCCCAGCGTACAGCAGGAATTGTCCACAGCCAGGAACAGCGTATCGCCCGTCGGGGCGATCGTGACATTCCTGAGCCGGTAGCCCGCCAGATAGTGCAGGGTATCCCCCGGCGTGACCGTGCTGTCGACGCTGAGACCGTCGGCCTTCAACGGCAGGCGGAAAAGGCCGTTCTTCAGCGATGGGATCAGCAGGGAATAGTTCCAGCCCGGAATGGCGCTCTGCCCATAGAATCGGATAGCCGAAGGCGCGATCGTCGGCCAGTGCATATTGCCCATAGCGCCGGACGTTTTGTTAGCCGAGCGCCCCCAGTTGTAGAAGGAGAACATCGGCTCCTGCAGCGTAGTAGAGGTCGTATCGCAAAAACCCTTTTCGCTCACCACGGACTTGCCGGCCAGGTACATCGAATCGCCTGGACTGGAAGTGTAGTTGTCGTCACAGAGACCGGCGATCTTCGGCCAGCCATAGTTGATATGAGGAAGGATGATATTTATCTCGTCGTCCGACCGATCGCCGTGTTCACTGCTATAGAGGATATAGGAGGCCCCGCCGTCGACGGACCCGAAATCCAGGCCCTGGGGATTACGGTGCCCAAAGGAATAGATCGGGCTCTTGCCGGATGCCGCGGCGCCGGCCGGAAAGGGATTGTCTGCCGGTATCCACTGCTGTGGCCCCGGCGGCTGGCTGGCATCGGGCTCTGTATTGAGCCGGAGCACCTTGCCTTCGATGACAGTCGTGTCCTGGGCGTGGTTTGGCCGGTCAATATTGGTCAGGTTGCCGGCGCCCATATCACCGATCGTATAGTAAAGATGGTATTGGCCGTCGGACTCGGGGATGGGGCTGATCCGGATGCGCCCGGAATTGTGGTCGTTGCTGCCATTGAGCCCCGAGATGACGTCATCCATATAGACGAGACTGCCGTCGGTGGACCGGTAACGGTAACGTGCAATCTTCGTATTGTAGCTGCAGTATTTGCCATTGCTGCCCGTGGCGCAGCCAACAAGATGGTAGACATAGGCGATATAAACCCATGGTTTACCCGAATAGAACTCCGGGTGAATGGCCAGGCCCATGAGCCCGCCCTGCGGCCAGGGATTGGCGGTCGCGGCAGTAAAGTCCTTCAGGCCGTTCATATCCAGGAGCATACGATTCCCCTTGTCGCCGGGATGGATCTTCCAGATCCTGTATCCATGCGACTCCGTCACCCACAGCGAGTCGTCGGGACCATACAGGACCTCCCAGGGACTGCTCATCCCCGTCGTCCCGGTCGCCGGGTAAAGGGTATCGATCTTAAACGCCTGGTTGTAAAAGGTCAGCGTCTGCTGCGCTGTCAGGTTCAGAGATAGGCACAGGCACAATAGTAAGCCTCCGGCATAGGCCGGATAATGTCCGGTTGTGGAAAACAGACAGCGTTGAGAAGAATGGCTGTTTTTCATTGGGTAATTGGATCAGATGACGGGCCAAAAGCCCGGACCCCTTGGTCCTTATCTCTACCAAAATAACTCATAAAAACTTAAGATGAAATAGTAGATTTCCCTTAAATTCTCCACGGACTATTACGATTGACTAGGATCAAATAAGCAGTATCTTTATATTATCATTTCCCGGCAAGCCGTATTGCGGCTGCGTCCAGTTCTGGACCCCTCCGGGAGGTGAGACCGACCCGTTAGAGATCCGATAACCCAAGAAAAATGGAGTCGTACTTATGAAAACAACCATACCCGTTGGCCGTGCTATACGCAGAGCAGGCGGGACTTTGATCGTGCTGTTACTCGCCCGCGGGCTTGCACTCTCGCAAGCGACCGCACTGATGAAATTTGGTAACAGCTACGTCAACATAACCAAAAAGGCAGTTGGTGGACCGGTAGAACCCGGTGACGTTCTCGAGATACGCACCAACTTTTATGTCAACAAAACATACAATAGCACCGGTATGATGTACCGGGTTCGCTATTTCGATAACCTCCCCACGAATACGGCAATAGTTCCTGGTTCAACGCTGAACCTCATCACCAACGAAGGGCTTGTCGTCAGCTCTTATACCCAGGCTACCACCGATGACGCAGGCTCCTTTGTGCAAACGCCGACCCTTGCAACGGACTACCAGATCCGGATCAATATGGGTGGATACGGCGGTCTTCCTCCCGGCGTGCCTTCCGGGGCAGACCCCATGGCGATCACCGACTATACGGGCGCGACCAACCTCAAAGGTGGCTCCAGCGTACCCCTGTTCAGCGCAGGCTCGATCATCACTACCGCATTTCGGGTCACCGTCACCGGCAACTATGGTGACATCATTACGCTGGGCGCCGGCAAGATCGTCTATAAGAACACTTCAAATGGCAGCGACCAGATACTTAGCGCCACTCAATACCAGATATTGATCTCCAGGCCCAGCTCACTGTGTTCGAGCAGCACCAGCACAAACTTTGCCGCGGAGTCGGGCGGCACCTTCAACCACGGGACCACACACGACCGAACCGCCGGACCTTCGTTCTCGATACCCGGTTATACCTATCTGAACCCTTCGGCCACCACAAATTCCATCAACGACGGATATTACGCCATCGTCAATAATACCAGTCCGAACAGCAGCACCTATCCGAACGCCAACCGGCAAAACAATTGTAGCGCGCTGCCCAATACCGGTATCTACGCCTGTAGCAACCGTGAGTTCGGCGGATTCTGGTACATAGGCGGCGACCACACCGGTAGTGCCACAGCGGCTGGTAATGCTCCGCCTGCAGTAGGTACAGACGCCGGCTATATGCTGCTGGTCAACGCCGACCTGGCTACCAGCGAGGCATATCACCAGGTGATCTCCGGCCTTTGTCCCAATACGTATTATCAGTTCTCATGCTGGGTGAAGAACGTCTGCCCCAACTGCGGTATCGATATGAACGGCAATGCAACCTATCTGCCTGGTGTATTGCCTAACCTGACCCTCGTGGTCGATGGCATCGACCGCATCTCCACCGGCCAGTTAGATACGGTAGGCTGGCAGCAGAGGGGGTTCGTGCTGCTGACGGGTCCGACGCAGACCTCTATTACTATATCCATACGCAATAACGCACCCGGCGGCGGTGGTAATGACTGGGCGCTCGATGACATCGCCCTGGCGACCTGTCCCCCCGACCTGTTGCTGACGCCAAACAAGCCCGATACGCTCTGTCAGGGCTCCGACGATACGGTTCGTTTCAAGATATCCTCTTTCGTAGACAACTATACGCAGTGGATAATGCAGAAGAGCACGGACAACGGCGCGACCTGGGTTGCCGCCGGTCTCGATACCCTTGGTCGTGCTGACAACGGCACTTCGACGCCGACGAAGGATCCGCTGACCGGGCTCTATACCGACATCGTCACCCGCTATTACCGTATCGCCGCGACTGACGCAAAGATCATATACCGCATCTCGATAGCCAGCACGGTAGCCAACCTGACAACCAACGGCTGTTTCTATACAACCAATCAGCCTAAGTTAGTGGTCGGCGTCAACTGTATGATAGCCCTGCCGACTACCCTCCTCAACTTCCGGGGACAGGTACGCAATACGCTGGGCAATCTGCAATGGACCTCATCGGGCGAGGTGAATGGTCTCACATATACGGTGCAGCGCAGCGACGATGGCAAGGACTTCAGGTCCCTGGCCACCCTGCCGGGCATAGCCGGCGACGGACGCGGCGCGACCTATTCATTTATCGATGTTGATCCGGTCACCATACAGACCTACTATCGCATAGTCATCAACGGCAACTCCGCAACCCGGATGAGCAATCTGGTGCTGCTCAGCAACAGCGACATTCACCTGGAAGTACGCTCGGCGCTGAATCCTTTCGTCGACCATATCTCCATGGAAATGACGGCGCCCGCAGAAAGCAAGGCCGTCCTGAGCCTCTCCGATATGTACGGCCGCTACGTCCGCCGCCAACAGGTACAGGTCACCCTGGGACTCAACAACATGAACATCTATGGACTGAACGCCCTGCCCGCAGGCACATACGTACTGCAGATACAGGTAGGAGACCAGCTGATCAGCAAAAAATTGGTGAAGGTGCTGAAGTAGCAGAAGGTAATTACTATACACAAAGTCCGCGGGGTGCGCCTTGCGGACTTTTTATTTATGCCTGTACGGTATCGACCTTATTGCCTTCCAATGCAGGAGTTTCTTCGTTATGACGCTTGTGGAAGAATCGCTTCTGGAAGATCAGGATCGCGATGACGCCGACAGATATAGACGCATCAGCGAGATTGAAGACGGGACTGAAGAATTCAAATTCTTCACCGCCTACAAAAGGCGCCCAGGAAGGATAATGGGTCTTGATAATTGGAAAGTACAGCATGTCGACCACTCTGCCATGCAGGAAAGTGGTATAGCCGTGCGGCGGGAATATCTTCGCGACATGCTCATAAGTGCTCTTCTCGAAGATGAGGCCATAGAACATACTGTCAATAAGATTACCCAGCGCACCGGCGAATATGAGACCGGCGCAGATGATGAAGCCTCTGTGGTATTTCTTCTTTATGATCGTCTGAATATAGTAAACACCGAATACGACGGCTACAAGACGGAAAAGGGTCAGCGCCATCTTTCCCCAGGAACCGCCAAACTTCCAGCCCCAGGCCATGCCTTCATTCTCCACGAAGTAGATCTGGGCCTTGTCACCCAACAGCTTGATGCCATTATCGTATGGTGAGACAGGAGTTGCAAAATAGTCGGCGGAATGACTTAACGGCATGTGGGTCTTTACCCATATCTTCAGAGACTGATCGGCGACAATGATCAGCAGCACGATTAAAAAGATTGTTCTGGCCTTCACTTAACAATGTTTAAGTCGTCAAATATACTTAATAGTCATCATAGGCGACACAGTTTTCACATTTGGTTTAGGCTCTATCCGTATGGGACTGCGCCCAGCCGGGAGCCTGCGATGAGACCGCGCGCGTGAACCGTGCAACCACACCCCGACACTCCTTGGATCGCGGCTCCCGACCCCCGACACTCCTGCGGTCGCGACCCCCGGGCTCCTGCGGCCACATCCCGGCCACACACCGCCTCACTCCTGCAGCCACACCCCCCGCCTCACTCCTGCGGTCGCCCGCCCCTTCTGACTCCCGCGGTGGCCCGCCCCACCTCACTCCTCAAAATAAACCCGCTTGACCCGCTGGGACACGCTGGTCAGTATCTCGTAAGGGATAGTCTGCGCCCATTTCGCTAACTGTCTGACAGATAACTCCTTGCCAAAGACGATAACTTCATCGCCCTGCCGGACGTCGGGAATGCCCGTAATATCGATCATGGTCATGTCCATGCTGATGATGCCGATGGTCGGCGCGAGCCTCCCCGCCACCCACATCTTGCCCACCCCGTTGCCCATACGTCGTCCGTAGCCATCCGCATAGCCGATGCGGACAGTGGCGATGACCGTCCCCGCCGCAGCAATGCCTTTCCGGTTATACCCTATCGTATCCCCTTCTTTCAGATGCTTGATCTGCGCGATGGTCGTCTTGAGGGTGGAGACCTCCTGCAGATCGAGCCGGTGCGTGTCGGCGCTGTCGATGCCATAGAGACCGATGCCGAGTCTGACCATGTCCATCTGCAGCTGGGGCAGGCGGACGATCGCCGCCGAGTTGGCGATATGCCGGATGAAAGAGTATCCGAGCGTGGCCTCGAGCCTTCCGGCCGCTGTTTTATAAGCCTCCCACTGGGCCAGCGAGAAGGCATCCTGGCCGGGGTCTTCGCTCGCTGCAAAATGACTGAATGCGCTTTGTACTTTAAAAGCCGCTGCAGGCAGGGCTTTCATCAGCTGGTCGAGGTCTTCGGCAGGGAACCCGAGTCTGTTCATCCCCGTCTCGAGCTCGATGTGCACGGGGAAGGCCGTGATACCCTCTTTCTTCAGCCAGCGGTCGAAGGACTGCAACAGCGAAAAGGAATAGATCACCGGCTCGAGGTTGTATTCCACCAGCGAGCTGAAGCTGCTGTTCTCCGTGTTCATCACCATAATGGGCATACGAATTCCGCCCTTTCGCAGGACGACGCCCTCATCTGCATAGGCGACACCGAGATAGTCTACACCATGGAACTGCAGGAGGTTGGCGATCTCCCAGCTGCCACTGCCGTATCCAAAAGCCTTTACCATGGCCATCATCCGGGTCTCCGGCTGCAATAGCTGGCGGTAGGCGCGGAGATTCTGGGCCATGGCGCCGAGGTCTACCTCCATGATGGTCTGGTGGATCTTCTCGGTCAGCAGGCGGTCGATGGTCTCGAACTCGAAGACCCGCGCTCCCTTGATAAGGATCGTCTCGTCCCTGAAATGCAGCTGGTGGACCGAGGTCCTGAACTCTTCTACTGACGCCAAAAAAACGCACTGACCCGAGAACCATTCCTCAAACGCCCCACGGCTCA